>ERZ1029856.54-NODE-54-length-15636-cov-49.880175_pt1 | contig 15636 bp, 12 predicted proteins | sample MGYA00519238_ERZ1029856 | MGnify/ENA primary metagenome ERZ1029856 (study PRJEB33666, sample SAMEA4610918) | skin metagenome | biome: Human-associated habitat; feature: Malodor aspect; material: skin | place: Philippines | collected 2015-08 ... | reverse complement strand
CGTAGACAACGTCAATCTCGCGGCTCTCAATGGCGTGGATCAGCTTGTCGTACTCAGGCCGATACTCACCGGAGAAGGCGGAGATGTTGTTGTCCACATAGGTAGCGACTACCTCAGCTTCGTCAGCCTCGGCCTGCTTGGTGGCGAGGTGGATCTGTCGCTTGACGCCCGCTTCTTCCTGCTTATCTAGCGAAATACGTGCGTAGATCGCCGCTCGCTGCGTTCCGGGTGTTGCCATGCGTACATCGTACCCCAAACCCACATTCGCTATTGACCGAGTCGTTGGTGTCGTCTACGTTGTTCGCCGCGTTGCGCATGACGTCGGCTTCTGTACGGAACTGAGCGGTGCTCATATTTCCTCCCCCGATATTGTTGTGTGCAATGGATTGTGGACGTGGTCTGCGGCGCTGAGGCCGTTTGTGACCTTTCCACCCTTATTGGACTGTTCTTCACCCTGTTTCGGTTCCCTGAGAACCGGAACTTTTTTTCGTACCTCAGCCGGGCGGGGTGAAGCGGGCGGATTCGTTGGCCATGGTGCACGTGGCTAATTGGACAGTGGTGGGCGCGGTACGTGTGTGGCAGCCGATGGAAATCTGCACGTCACGGTCGGTCCAGGTGGACCACAATGCGTGGGATCCGTCCGGAAGCGCATGCTCGTAGCGGACGCTGACCTCGTCGCTTTCGGTGTGGCGCAGTTCCGGATCCTCCTCAATGTCTTTTTTCACCTGCCGCATGATGTCTTCGGGCGAGACACCGTAGAGCGGGTCCACCGCGAGCTGCAGGCGGAAATCCGGGTCAGGTCCGGTCGCGCGCCACATGTCGCCGTCGGGCTCGAGACGGAAGCCGACGGGCAATTCCACGCTCAAACCGTCTTGTTCGAGGACGACCTTTTCTACTTTCGGTTCAGCACGATCCGGATCAGACGCGGGCACCTCACCGGGATCATCGCCGACGCTGTCCGTCGGCGACGCCACACCTGCTGAATCACGGGAGACTGCGATGTCTGTCCCACTATTCTCATCTCTTTCCTCATCGCTTCCCCGTCCGGCGACGAACCAGATCGCTGAGGCGCAGACCGTGGCAACCAGACCGACCGTGCCGACAAGCGCATAGCCTGATCGGCCGAAGCGTTCCTGCCGACGCGGTTCCAGCGCTGGACGCCGGATGGGGATCTCCCGAATTTCCTCCCATTCGTCAGTCGAGGGGTGGGTGTCGGTGTCATCGGCATCGTCCAGCGACTCGCAGGTCAGCTCGACTTCGTAATCGCCGAATGCGCAGATGAGCTGCTTGAGTGTCGCATCACTCGCGACGAGATGCACGGGTGTCCACTTCGGGTGTTCGCCGAGCACACTGCGGACATAACTGACGATCTCGCCGGCGGACGGCTTGTCGTAGCGGTGCACATTGGCCAGGCCGGAAAAGACCGTGCATTCATCATCGACGGTGACGGTGAGAAGGGCGTTAGCGCCCGGTTCTGGTGACGTGTCGGTGGCAGCGGATGAGCGGCCGCCGGTGACGTGGGCGGTGGTCATGGGGTCTCCTCGGATTGGGGTGCGGATGGGACGTCGATAAGCGTGTTTTCTGCGATGTGGATCGGGCCGATCTGCTCGTTGTCGCGGACGAAGATGCCTCGGCCGGGGCGCAACGGCAGCGGGCGGACGCCGAAGAGCGCGCCTTCGTCTTTGGTGCCGGAGAAGAGCACGACGTCGGGCAGTTGGTCCTTGAGGGCGCTGAGGAACGGCGCGAGCAGAGCACGGCCCGTGCCGCCGAATTTGCGGGCGGCGATGATGTGCAGACCAATGTCGTGCGCATGCGGGATGAGCGGCAGCAACGGGCGGAGATTCTCTTCACCAACGAGTTCGAGATCGTCGACGACCACGTAAATATCCGGTCCCGTCCACCAGTTGCGCGCGGCGAGCTGTTCAGCAGTGATATCGGGGCCGGGCAGACGCCCAGTCAGGGTCGTCGCGGTATCCGCGAGCGCGGCCTTCGCGGCATCGGTCGACCCGCCGTAAGCCGCGACCATCGGGTGATCCGCGTGCCGCAGATGGGTGCGACGCGGATCGATCACCACCATCCGGGCACGCTCACGCGGCATCGTCGCAAGCTGCCCGATCACCGTTGCCACCAGCGTGGACTTTCCTGCGCCGGAAGCACCGACGGCGAGCAGGTGCTGGCGGTCGAAGGTGACAGGTTCCACGTCGCGCCCGCCAATACCGAGCAGAATCCGCCCGCGGTGCTTTGCCGGCACGGACTGCGCGAGCTCGTCGATGGCAATGCGCGCCGGCAGGACCTTCAGCTTCGGCACCGGGGTCTGGTCCGCCGCCTGCGCGGCAATGTGCGCGATGTCTTCCTTCGCCGTCGCCGCGATGAGCATGCTCTTTCCCGCAGCGGTAATGCCGCGGCCCGGCGCGGCAGGCAGCTTCTCCTGCAATTTCCGGTCCAGCAGCGAATCCATCGGCTCAGTGAGTTTGAGCTCCAGACGCGTGCCGATGAGGTCGCGCACATTCGGCCGCACCGCATTCCACCGCTGCGTGGTCACCACCAAGTGCACACCCGCAGCCGGGCCTTCCGCGGCGATCGTGGCCAGCGCATCTTTCAGATCCTCCAGCTTTGAATCGGCGGCGATGAGCGAGTGCCAACCATCGACGACCAGTACGGTCCGCGCGGGAAACGCACGTCGCTTATCGACGATCCCCAGCACCTCATCCACCACCCTTTTCACCTTCTCCTCGTCGCCGCGCCCGGCCACACCGGCGACGTGGGGCAGGGATTCAAGCACGTCCGAGTCCCCGCCACCGGCGTCGATGACATAAAAGCCCAGTTGGTCTGTGGTGTGCGTCGCCGCCAAGGAGGCAATGATCGTCCGCACCGCCATCGACTTGCCGGTCTGCGGCCCGCCCGCCAGCGCCACATGCCCGCCGGAGACGCCGAGATCGATGGTGAGGGGGTGTTGGCGCTGGTGGTACGGGTCGTCGATAAGCCCAATGCTCGCTTTGAGCTCCCCGCTGTCCTCGCACACTTCCGGAAGTCCCACGCGCGGCGGCAACGGCGGAAGCCACACGGTGTGCGCGCTCTGTCCGCGCGCTGCCGCTGTCTTCTGCGCGGCGCTCACGACCTCGGCGAGCAGCGTCGTCGTCGGATCAGGAAGAGCCGCCGCGACCGCGGGCTCATCAACCTCGTCCCATCCCGCGAACAACCTGACCTGCGGTGCTGCCCCTGGGCTCGTCGGCTCAGCCGGACGCATGAGCGGGCCGGAAACATAGGACGCTTTGAAGCGTGTGAGCTCCGTCGATGCTGTCTTGATATAGCCCGCCCCCGGGTCCGCGGGCAGCTCGTAGGCATCTGAAACCCCGAGCACCTGGCGCGATTCCGCCGCGGAAAATGTGCGCAAACCGATCCGGTACGACAAATGCGAATCGAGCCCGCGCAGCTTACCTTCCTCCAATCGCTGCGATGCCAACAGCAAGTGCACTCCCAACGACCTGCCCAAACGTCCGACCGCGACGAAGAGATCCGCGAAATTCGGGTGCTGGCCGAGCAACTCCGAGAACTCGTCGACCACGATCACCAGCGACGGCAGCGGGTCGAGATCCGGCCGGGTGCTCGTGCGCGCTGCGTTGTATTCAGTGATATTGGCGAAGTTCCCCGCCGCGCGCAGCAGCTCCTGCCGGCGGTTCATCTCGCCGGAGATCGCATCGAACATGCGCTCAACCAGCACCGCCTCGTCCTCGAGGTTGGTGATCACCGCTGATGTGTGCGGCAATCCCTCGCAGCCCAGGAAGGTCGCGCCGCCCTTGAAATCGACCAGCACCAGGTTGAGCTCGTCCGGCGAATGCGTCGCCGCGAGCGCCACGACGAGTGTTCTTAAAAGATCTGATTTCTCTGGACCAGGACGTTGCTCCTGGTCACTACTGTGACGGCACTCGAGGTCAAGTCCTTTTGGGTGGTGTAACCGCCAGCGGTTGACTCAGCGATGAACTGACCGCTGACGGAACAGGATTCCTTACGCCACCAGAGCCTCCTGACCGTCACCGACAACGACGCCGACGCCGTCAGCTGCCCGGGCCTTCGCCAGCATCTCCGCCGTCGAGGACAGCACCGCCAGAGGCATGTACCGACGCTGCTGCATCCAGTCCTCATACTGCTCAGCCAGCACTGCCCCGACCAACCGGACCACCGAAACACGGTCAGGGAAGATCCCCACGACATTGGTCCGCCGGCGGATCTCCTTGTTCAACCGCTCCGTCGGATTGTTGGACCACACCTTCGTCCACCCCGGCTTCGGGAACGCGGTACACATCGGCATCGACGGCAGGTACGCCGGTTCTGTACTGCTCGCCGACGAAATCAGGCCGACCTCCTCCCAGGCTGTCGCCGACCTGCACGACGAAGGCGTGCGCACCATCATGATCACCGGCGACTCCGCCGGGACGGCCCTCGCCGTCGGCAGGGCGGTGGGCGTCACCGACGTTCGCGCCGACCTGCTCCCCGAGGACAAGACCACTGTGATCGACCGCGAACGGGCCGCAGGCCACCGGTTGGTGATGGTCGGCGACGGGGTCAATGACGCCCCGGCGCTGGCGAAAGCTGACGTGGGAATCGCCATGGGAGGGGGAACAGACATCGCCCGGGAAAGCTCCGACGTCATTCTCGTCAGCTCCGACCCCCGCGATCTGGTCACCACCCTGCGCACGGCCCGGCGGGCACACCGGATCGTGACGTTCAACTTCATCGGGACCGTGACTGTCGACCTGGCAGGAATCGTACTGGCGGCGTCCGGACTGCTCAGCCCGGTGGTCGCCGCCTTCGTCCATGTCGGGTCGGAGACGGCGTTCATCCTCAACTCTGCGCGGCTGATACCCGGGCGGCAGCGTCGAACTTCTCCGCGGTGAGGGGCAGTCGGTTGCGCCCCGCCATTCAGTCAGGACGGTGTGCGCGCCGTCATGCCCCTCCGCTCCGACGCCAGACAGGGTCGCACGTCCACAGCGTCCATACCTGCCCTCCGCGCAGCTTCGAGCCCTTCATCACTGTCCTCGTAGACCAGGCACTTCTCCGCCGGGACACCCAGCAGCTCCGACGCCCGCAGAAACAGTGCCGGATCCGGCTTTCCGCAGGACACGTCGTCCCGGGTGACAACTGCCGAGAACAAGTGTCCTATCTCCCACATGTCGATCGTGTGGAGCACGGTGCGCCGGGGTCCTCCGGTGGCTACAGCGACAGGAGCACCACCCTGCAAGCGGCGGATCACTGAAGCGACCGGGGCAACCGGTGCAACATCGGCGACAACACGGAGGAAGAATTCGTCCCTGGACTCGACAACCCTCGGGACGTCAATGCGCCTTCCCACCTCTTCAGCAGCCGCCGTGGCCATCTCTCCCGCCGAAAGCCCGTGGCGCGCAATGTACCATTCCCAGCTGATGTCGACGCCGACAAGCCTGAGCGCACTGCTGACGGCAGAGTAGTTCGCCCTGTGACTGTCCGCGACTGTTCCGTCCCAGTCGAAGATGTAGGCCGAGTATCCCGGACGGTACAGGGCATCCCTGTCGCGGGGAGCTGTGACCCTGACACCTCTCATGTCCTCCCCTTTCACCTGTCTGCGTCGATCCGTATACCGGTTTCCGCGTCAAACACATGAAGTGCACCACGGCTCCAGGACGCCGACATCCGGTCACCCTCGCTCACTGAGGCGTCAGCCGTCATCCTCGCTGACAGGGTGCCACCGGCGACGTCACCATTGCGGCTCAGGCGGACAATCTGGCTGCCACCTTCGTAGGAGACCGCAGTGACCGTCACCCCGATGACCCGGTCGCGACTGTCTCCGGGAGTGCCCAACCGGAGATCGTCAGGCCGGATACCGACGCGGAACCGGTCCCTTCCCCTGAGAACGGGCATCCCTCCGAGCTCCTCCAGGGGAACTCCCTCAAGAAAACCACCTGTGCAGTACCCGTCTCTGACCCGCACTTCGGCCAGGTTCATCGGCGGTGTACCGATGAAACCTGCCACGAAAGCGGTAGTCGGACGCGAATACAGCTCACGGGGTGTACCGATCTGCTCAATCCTCCCACGGTGAATCACCGCCACCCTGTCAGCGACGGCAAAGGCATCCTGCTGGTCGTGCGTGACATGGATAGACGTGGCCCCGCTGCTGCGCAACAGTGTCGCTATCTCCTCCCGGAGGACGAGGTGGAGCTGCGCATCCATCCCGGACAGGGGCTCGTCCAGCAGAACCACCCCTGCCTGGCGTGCCAGTGCACGGGCCAGAGCAACGCGCTGCCGCTGTCCCCCGGACATTTCGCGGGGACGGCGGCCCAGCAGTTCGGTGATCTGCAGACGCTGCGCCACCGCGCGGGCTCGTAGCTCGGCATCTCCCCTGGTCATGCCGAGACCGTGAACAAGTCCCAGGGTGATGTTACGGAGCGCGTCCAGATGCGGGTAGAGGGCGAAGTTCTGGAAGACGATGGCGACGTCACGACGGTGAGGCGGCAGGCCCTGTTGTGGGACGCCACCAATGGTGATCTCGCCGGAGTCGATCTCCTCCAGCCCTGCGACAGCTCGCAGGAACGTCGACTTCCCGGAGCCGGACGGGCCGAGAAGTACCAGTGACTCACCCGGAATAACGTCCAGATCGACGTGGTCGAGAGCAGTGACCTCTCCGAATGTCCTGGTCAGTCCGTGGACACGGATACTCTTGGCGTGGTCCCCTCCCGTGGTGGATTCCTGTTCCTGCACTGCTCTGGCGAAGGATGTCACTGCTGAGTCACCCCGTTGATCTTCTTCACGGCGTCAGAGACCGCTTCGTCGACAGACCTTCCCTGATCGGTCATCTGCTGGACCATGTCCTGGAGCGTCTGGTTCACCCTTCCCATGGACTGTCCCGGCCAGCCGCCGCCGGCACTCGGCGTCCCCTCGTACTTCCATGCGTACCCTAGCGGGCTGTCGTAGTCGGCATCCTGCCTGAGCATGTCCTGGGCTGCGGTGTCAACAGGAATGTAGCTGTTCTCCCGTGCGCTGCTTGCAATCACCTGCGGATCCAGCATGTTGCTGATCATCTCGCTCGAGTACGCGGCCCGGCAGGCGTCATCGGAGAGCACCATCCACCCGTTGCCCCCTGCCGGGAGGTTGGCGGTACCACCGTCCGGCACCGGCATGTCGGACACTGTCCAGTCGAAACTGTCACCCACCGCCTTCTTCACTGTCGCGGCCACTGCCGGTGTCCCGAAGAAGTAGGCGGCCTGGCCGCTGCTGAATTCCTTGATCGAATCCTGCCAGGACACCGGATTCTGCAGTCCCTTCTCCCCGATGGTCCGGTAGATCTCCAGCGCCTCGCGTCCCTGCGGGGTGTCGAACCCGGCCGTCCCGTCATCGTTGACATACCGGGCACCGTTGCTCTGGGTGAAGGCCTGGACGAACCACCAGGCGATGTTGTCACGCGGAATCTGGACAGGTTTCTTTCCCGTCTTCTCCTTGATCTTCTCCGCATTGCTGATCACCTGGCTGTGGGTGGTCGGCAGCTCGTCGATTCCGGCCTGCCCGGCCATCGTCGTGTTGGTGTAGAGAACCGGAACCGAGATCTGGAACGGGGCTACGTAGGTGGTCCCGTTGATTGTGCCGACATCCAGGAAGTTCTTGCGGTAGCTGTCCTTGAGCACTGAGGTGTCGAGAGGTCGGGGACTGTAGTTGTCTACCCAGAACCTGAGCTGGTCAAGCCCCAGCATGATGACGTCCGGCCGCGACCCTGCCTGAATGTCCGCGACAACCTGCTGCGTGAGTTCGTCGTAGCTGGTGCCCTCCGGGGCAGCCCTGAGTTCCACGGTGAGTCCCGGGTATTTCTTCTCCAGCTGTTCTTTGGCCAGTTCAGCGCCCTGCCGACCCTGGCTGGCAAATTCGGCGGTGAGTGTCACACCGGACGGGTCGCAGGAGGACACGTCGGCCTGTTCCGCCGGGGCAGCGACTTCCCCTGATCCGGAGCAGGAGGTGAGCGCAGCGAGCGAGGTCGCTGTGAGCAGTGCTGCGCCGAGGCTCCGGACTCGGAGCCTGCGACGGGTGGTTGAAGATGTGGAGGTCATTGGTTCTGCCTTTCTGTCTGGTGATTACTGGGGATGAAGTGTCGGGGTGGAGAACTGTCGGAGGAGCGGATGAGAGATCCCGTGTCATGTCAGCCCGGAGCCTCCCCACCCGCTATCCCACGGGCGAAGTGCTGCTGGGCAGCCAGGAACAGTGCGATCATCGGAAGTGTCACGATGAGTGCCCCGGCGCTTAGCGCGCCGTAGTCGGTTCCGGTCTCTCCCTGCTGGAACACCGCCAGTGCCAGCGGCGGGGTGTACAGGGCATCGGAGCGGGCGATGAGCAGTGGCCACATGTAGTCGTTCCAGTGTGCGAAGACGGACAGCACCGAGAAGGTCGCGATCGCAGAGCGGGAGTTGGGGACGACGACATGGACCAGAGTCCGCCACAGACCGAGACCGTCTGTCCGGGCAGCTTCGAGGAGAGTGTCCGGGATGGTCACCATGTGCTGACGCAGCAGAAACAGTCCTATAGCCGTCGCCGTGAACGGGATCACCAACGCTGCGAAAGTGTTTCCGAACCCCGCACTCCCGATCCCGATGTACAGCGGCAGTGCAGTCGCCTGGCTCGGGATCAACATACAGGCCAGAACCAGCCCGAATGCGGCATTACGACCGGGGAAGTCGAGCTTCGCGAGAGCGAATGACGCCGGAATGCTCACCGCGAGCTGAAGCACGAGAATCAGCGCCGTGACTACGACACCGACCAGCATCGCGTGTCCGAGCCCACCCCGTGTCCACGCCTCAGAGAAGTTGGCGAGTGTCGGGTCCGGAGGAAGGAGGCGGAGCCCTGAGTCAACCTGATCCTCCCGACCCGCAAAGGCGGTACGCACCATCCAGAGGAACGGTGCCAGAGAAATGACGACAGCGATGAAGAGGACACTCCACCTGGTCACGGTGCTGGTCACGGTGCTGGTCATGACTTCTCCTCCCCCGTCTGCGGGACGCCTGCCGCTGACGGACGTTCGCTACGTCGGGAAATCCGCCGGTGGATCACCCCTGTGAGAATCAGAACCGCGATGAGCATGGTGTTCAGCGCAGCTGCCTGCCCCAGGTCGAAGTACTCGAACCCGAGTTTCCAGGCCATGGTGAGTACGGTCTCACTTGAACCGAGAGGCCCACCGTCGGTCATTATCCGGACGGTGTCGAAAACCTGCGCACACTGGAGAATCGCCATCACCAGGGCGAATGCACTGACAGGCCGGAGGAGTGGAAGAAGTACGTGACGCACTCGGGCTGCACCTGTGACACCGTCCATGTCAGCGGCCTCCTCCACCACCGTCGGTATGCTGCTGAGGCCCGCGAAGTAGATGAGGAACGTGAACGACACCAGTCGCCACAGTCCGACCAGAGCGACCGTGGGAAGAGTCAGGGAAGGGTCACTGAGGAAAGCCACCGGTCCCAGACCGAACACTCCCAGCACACTGTTCAACGGGCCCGAGGGGCTGGCGAACACCGACCGGAACACCACTCCCATGGCAACAAGATTCCCTGTGTACGGGAGGAACAGCAGTACCTGGAGCAGACGCTTTCCCCTGGTGGCTGAATGGACCAGCAGTGCCAGGAGGAAGCCGAGGACCAGACCGGGGATCACGGTGATCACCGAGTAGACCAGGGTGTTCAGGATCGCCTGGCGGACCGCCGGATCCGCGAGAACGGTGCCGTAGTTGTCGAGCCCTGCCCACCTCCACGAGGTCTGCGACCCGATCCTGATGTTGAACAGGCTGCCCACCAACGCCAGCAGACCCGGCAACAGAATGAACAGGCTGACCGCAACGAGCGCAGGTGTGGCGAAGGCGAGCCCCACTATCCGGCGGCGACGCTCCGGCACGGTCACTGCAGCGGATAGCATCGCACACCCCCGTCCGACTCCACTGTGACCATCAGGAGTCCCGGCCCGTGGCCCACCGGCCCCGGGATCGGGGTGGCCGTGACCGGTGCGCAGGTGGGGACGACCCGACGCAGCTCACCGGTGGATACATCGAGGACGACCACCGAGGCGCACAGTGTGGGAACAAGGATCTCCTCCCCTGCGAGCGCGGGAGTGGCGGACAGCGGCTCCGGCGTTCTCCGGTAGGTACCGCGACAGACGAGTGGAGCGCCGGAGGAGTCCCGGGACCAGTTCCAGGTCCACCGGGTGTCCCCGGTGTCCACGTCGAGGAGTGATACCTCACCTGACGAGTCGGTCACGACAACCCCGTCGGGCACGCACAACGGGGACGCTTCATTCCACGGTCGCCGGGAGAGTCGCTGCCACTCCACCGTTGCGGTGAAAGGGTTCAGACGGGATGTTCCGTTCAGAGTCGTGTAGATGATCCCGGTCGGGGCCGCCCATACAGGTGTCGCCACCGGTAGAGCTGCACGCGAGAACGGGCTTTCGCCGGTAGTCCGGGACTGTTGCTGAGCATGTGCGGTAGCGAGGTCACCGCCGGTTGCAGCGTCCAGCACGCTGATGCGCTCCGGGGCGGGAAAAGACCCCACAGCCACTCTCGAACCGTCCGGGGCAGGGGAGGCCATGGTGATGAAGATCTGGTAGTTGGCCAGGTCCCGGCGACGCCACCGGAGTGTGCCGTCGTCCAGTGAGATCCCGACGACATCGGAGACATCTCCAGCAATGACCGTTCCCTCGGTGACTGCGGGGGAGTGCAGGGAGAACCGTCGCATGGGATCGGTGGAATCGAAGCGCCAGAGGAGTGTCCCGGCCGTGTCGTCCACTGCTATCACAGACCCGTCAACCAGACCGATCACCGCGACAGGACTGCCGTCCACCGAACCTCGAACGGGAGCGTCGGCCGCAGGCCATGTGTCGAGGTCGAGCTCCCATACGGTGCGTCCGGTGGCGAGGTCGAGGCAGGACAGTCTGCCTTCACCACTTTCACAGGCCCTGTAGGCGACCAGAGTTCCCGCGGTACCCTGCCCTGCGGCTACCGCCCGGTACCCTGTGGTGTCAGGTTCGTGCTGCCACAGTGGTGTGACCGGAGCAGGGGTGTCCTCCGCGGCAGCCCGACCTGACCCGGCGCTTCCGGCAGGCGGAAAGCTCTGACCGGTTACCACGGTGATCTGTTCGCCGTCCCACTCCACGACCCGGTACCCGGCCACCGAGTGGTCGATTCCGCCGAACATCGCCGGCGGAGTATTGACGTGGAGGACGTCGTCAGTCTTCACGATCCGGTCCGTGTGACGGTGTCCGGAGAACGTGGCTTTCGGCGGATACGGTGCGCTGTCGAGGAATTCTCTGGTGGGCTGGTCGTGGTACAGCAGAATCCAGGGACGTTCCCCCTGCCCCCCGGCATTCCAGGCGGCGAGATCCGCTGCCAGCCAGGAGCGCTGGATCCCGGCGTCCAGGTCAAGTTCATCGGTCAGCCAGTCCATGCAGACTACGTGGAGCCCGGGAAGGTCGAATGAGTACCAGCGAGGTCCCATCCACGTTTCATAGGCGGCGGGGTCACCGGTGTGGATCTCGTAGCCGGTCCGGCTAACAGTGCTGTGGTAACGGTCACCTGCCATGTGGTCGTGGTTGCCGGGAACGGTGTGCCACGGCCGGGGGCTGTGCGACAGGGTCCGGAGGAGTTCACGGTACTGGTCGTCGACGCCGTGGTCGGTGAGATCCCCGGTGATCATGAATGACGCCACGTCGGTCTGCTCGGCGATGCGCCGCAGCAGCGCACCCAGCACTTCGGTGTCACCGAGCTCAGCCGGTTGCGGATACATCGCAGCGCCACCGATGTGGAGATCTGTGAGATGGGCGAAACGGTAGGGAAGAGCGGTCGCTGCGGGATCTGTCGCCCGTTCCAGGACGAACCGCAGGTCTTCTCCGCTACGTGTGCGGCAGAACCAGCGGTCTGCGGTTAGACCGGCTGGAACGGTGACGGTGATGAAACCACTGCCCGGAAGCGCACCGCCGTTGTCCGGGTCACCGTTGAAAGAGAATGCCCCGTTGTCATCGGTGAGCGTCACTCGTAGCCCGTCGCTGACCGAAATTCTCGGCAGTGGCTGTCCGAGTGAATCGACCACTGTACCTCTGACGGTGTCGGACGGCGTGTCGTCTTCACGGTCGTGCTGTGTCGGAGTGTCCATGTTGGGTCGTCTCTCCTGTTCAGATCCGGTTGGCATTGACTATGGAGTCGGCCCGGAACTGTGCGTCAGGTGCTCCTGTGATCCGGTTCCGGAGACCTGTGAGAAGGGTGTCGAGCACTGCGAGATGGACGATGCGGCTCACGACGGCTTCCACCTGGTGATGGGTTTCCGCACTGCCTGCGACGATCACCGAGTCCAGCAGTTCGGTAACCGGTGACGTCGCGAAGCTGGTGACCCCCACGGTGACTGCTCCCCTGTCACGGGCGGTCTCGACGACCCGGAGCGTGGGAATTGTCGAACCTGTGTGGCTGATCGCGAGGCACACGTCTCCTTCGCCCAGGGATCCGGCGAGGACCTCCTGGAAAATGAAGTCCGCCTCGAAACGGGCGTCGATACCGAGTGCGGTCATGCGGTAGGCGGTGTCCCAGGCCAACGGTGTGGATGTTCCCGCCGCGGCGATGAGCACACTGCCTGCCGACGCGATGATGTCGACGACCCGTTCTATCTGGTCGGTGTCGATGACCCTACTCGCAGCGGTGAGAGCCTCACCGGTCTGTATGAGGGTTCTGCGGTAGCGGGCTGAGTCACTGTCACCGTCTCCGGCACCGGCGTCCTCCGCCTCCGACGGAGCGGGCAGTGTCCGGGAGAGCAGAAGTTTGAACTGCTGGTACCCGGTGACGCCGAACCGTTGACAGAACCGGGCCACCGAACCGACCGATGTCGATGATGCGTCGGCGAGCTGGGAGATGGACATTCCCATCACCTCGACGGGGGAGGTCATGATGAATCGGGCGACCCGGGCCTCCGAATCGGAAAAGGACGGTAGCCGGTGCCGGATTTCCTCCAGTACCGGTGTGCGACGGCCGAGGATGGCGTCGCGGAAGTCACTGTCTGTGTCATTCATGCCGTGAACGCTACCGCCCGAAGATGAACGCAGCGTAAGGTCGAAATGAACGGTGGATGAATCTTCCATCTATCCGTCACTTCTGGAAATATGCTCCTGTCTGGACCAGGAGGACACCCCTGTCACCCGTCTGCGTCATCTGACCCGTCGGCGGCGCCGGGCCCCGGGGAGGGTCCTGAACCCGTCGATTGACGTGCAACACCTGGGACCGTAGCCCGCACGAGAAGCGGCGGGACAAGCTCGACACGGTACTCACCAATGGCCGGCATCTGGAGCTGTAGGTCGCGCGGAAGGCTTGCATGCGGTTCCGGCGGGCGTTGGCGTACCGGGGTGCCGAAAGGCTTGACGGAGCTGGCGACGTTGGGGAGAACTCTGTGGCGTAAGCGGGCGGCGATCCTGGCGTACTTCGACACGGGCGCGTCGAACGGGCCGGTCGAGGCCCGATTTAACGGACGATTGGAGCATGTGCGTGGGATCGCTGTGGCGTTCAGGAATCTGGATCACTACATCTTGAGGTCCCTGATCCACTCAGGACAGTTGCAGGAGCGGATCAACGCACTGTGAACCGCGAAGAGCCGGATAACGCAGCCAGGGAATCATTCTTCGCGTTGCTGCAGAAGAACGTCCTCGACCGCTGTTCCTGGACCACCCGTAGACAGCTGAGCATCGCGATCGTCACGTGGATTGAGCGGACGTATCACTGCCGTCGACGTCAGGCTCGGTTCGGACGTTTGACCTCCAGGTCTGTGGGGTGGGTTTCGTCTCGTTGCAGGAGACGAGCGACACGACCGCTCCGGGTGGTCGGTTGGTGTTCTATGTGTTCTAGGCGTTGGCGCAGTTCGAGTGTGCTCTGATCATCGCGCGCGCCACGGCCGGCCTGGATGCGGCCAAGGCGCGAAGTCGGATCGGGGTGTTTTGTCGCTTCTACCTGCGGAATGACAATGGTGTAGGGTTAAGTAAAGAAAAGTGTGTCTGAGTTGGCTTACTTCTACCAGCTCAGCATGTGTTTTTAGTCGGTTTATAGGTCTTCGGGAGCTATAAACCGGTCTTTTGCGTTCAATACCGGGTTTCTTTGGAAAGTGTGTTAGTTGTTTTTGCTTTGCTTTTCCGGTGAGTAAAAACAGGCCAAGATGCCCCATCTGTACAGGGCTAATGAAGAAAAACGGATACACTCAAGCCGGTACCCAACGATGGCGATGCACACAAGGCTGCCGCGTCTCGTTAGTAAGAAACAGCCAACAAGCCGGTAAAAACGCCGCCACCTTCCGACTGTTCTACACCTGGATTACCGGCGGAGACTCTCTCAACAGCCTCGCACAACAACACAACACCACCCGACAGACCCCGCACGCGCGTATGAAATGGTGCTGGCTAATCCAACCCGACGTAGAAATCGACCATCATCGCGTCTATGACCAGCTATTTATCGACGGCACCTACCTCAACAAACAATGCCTGTGAAGCGTCCTGGGTTTAGTTCCGCTTCTTTTACGGCCCTGTGTTGATGGGCTGGGTGAGATAGTACTCGGTTTCTATTTCCTGTGGGGTGGCGTAGTCCAATGCTTCATGAAGCCGCTTGGTGTTCCACCAATGCACCCACCGCAAGGTGGCCAATTCGACTTCTCCGACCGACGTCCACGGACCTTGAGCATGAATCAGTTCCGCCTTGTTGGTATGGACCAAGTAACATATTTTTTCCAATTTTCAAAAATTAGATATACATAGCCCCCGTAGCCCCCTCGCAGAAAATATATGTTTTCCACACGCAGCGGTCTACAGTCGTGCGTCCTTGTGATTCCGATTCATCCTCCCATATATTCCGCATACACTCCCCCAATCTGCTTCCCAGAGCCTAGCCCCGTCGGATAGTAGCCAAAACCCGTGTTCGTTATTGCCGGACCCGGTCGCCCCGATGCACAGCCCGTGCGGGCCCATCCCGCCGAGCGCCGCCTCTTTCAAGTCCAGGTACACCGGCTGGCCGTCGGGGGTCGCTCCAATCGGCACGGTGAGCTTGTTGCGCACCCCCGGCCACATCGTGTGCGCGTCCAGCGCATCGACGTCCGGCACACCCAGCATGGACAGGAAATCCCCGCCGGCCTCCACCGCGCCGTCGGGGCGGCGGTAGAAGCCTAAGTGCCTTGCGACGAACTCCGCCTCCGCGTCCGTGAACCGATCCGGCACGCCCAGCTGCTCAATCCCCTGGGCCGTGGCGGCCTCGAGCACGTCGGTGCAGATCAGGTGGAACGCGTCCGGGTCGACGAAGAAGTCCGGGTCGTCGTGGATGGTCACCACCAGGTCGGCGTCGGTGGGTGCGGGCGAGGCGTGGCCGTCGATAAGTGCAATGCGAAACGCCCCCTCGGAGCGCGTGTGCGGCAGCCACTTCGCCCAGGCAAACGGCGCGTCGATGCGGACTTTTTCCGGGCCGTAGAAAAACGCTAGCTGGCACACGATGGAGCGCGCCACGTCGGCCGCCGTAGGACCTGCGAGCGTGATGGCGGGAAACGCGTCGAGCTGCACCATGATCGGCATGCCCGGCACCGTGCTCACCGCCGCGACGGTGCGGCGCAGGCTCACCGCGCACACCGGGTC
>ERZ1029856.48-NODE-48-length-17389-cov-10.731683_pt1 | contig 17389 bp, 13 predicted proteins | sample MGYA00519238_ERZ1029856 | MGnify/ENA primary metagenome ERZ1029856 (study PRJEB33666, sample SAMEA4610918) | skin metagenome | biome: Human-associated habitat; feature: Malodor aspect; material: skin | place: Philippines | collected 2015-08 ... | reverse complement strand
AGGTACAAAATATAACAACCCTGATCATTAGTTCTAAAGATCAGGGCTGTTTGGATCTATTTTATTTTAACAATAAATTCGTAAAGATTATTTATATCATCTAGGTTCTGATTACATTTAAAACTGTCATAACAAATGTAATCTCCTTTTTTAGTATATGTTCCACTACTCTTATTATGTTTAGTTTTATTGAGAAAGAGTGATGTATCAGATTCCTGATTACAAATTTTACAGAATCCTTTTACTTTATTTGGTGAAATTTCGCCATATATACCTTCGAATTTATCATCTAAATTTTTATAAACGATATATTTTCGGTTAGAAGAATTATCATTCCATCCTAAATATGAAATTTCTTTTGTGTCAATTAAATTTATATCTGGTCTCTTTAATTTTTTTACTTTACGAAAAATTTTCTCCAGTTGACTTGATGAAGGTATTTCAAAATCTTGGATGTACACTTTTAATTCATTTAAAAGATGTTCTGCTTTTTTCTTAGTTAATTTTACATCGTCAATCGATGTAATAAAGTCCGAGATATCAATATCTTTTTCTTTAAAGATATCATTAATTTCATTTAGTAAAAAATTTTTTTGTGTTTTATGGGAATTCATATCGTTTGTACGATATAACTTAATCAATTGATATACTAACTGCTTTACTTTAACAAACTTATACACTTCTATTTTATTCATTTCATATTCCTCCATTTTTGTTGAAGTACTTTGTGAAATGAATGCTATTCATAACTAAGTACTTCTTATCTTTGAGTTAGAGTACTATAGCGTATGATGTATGACATATTTATATGTCGCATTATAATCAGCTCCTATAAAAATCTTCCACACTATCTTAGCAGATGATTTTATAAAAGTGAATAAATACCCCTTAAAATATCTAGTGGCATATTTATACTTATATTATATTCAGTAACTGCTCTTTTACTTATTTCAGCATCCGAATCAAGATTTATCACTTCAAACTCTAGTATCTAACTGGATATAAATGGAATTCAACAGTTACTCCCGCTTCTGTTAATGCTCATTGTCTTATCTCGAAACCGATCAAGTGATCCGACTGTCGTATGTGTAGATGGTAAATCACTAAAGTCTGTTTCAAGAATTGGTACTGCATACTTCGGTGTATCTCCTTCAACACCTTTAAGATACATAGACCATGCAAACTAATTCAATTCTTTACTCCATACTCCCTTATCATTAATTTCATTACTTGATTATGTTATACATACATTATTGCATTATAGCTTCATTCACTATTTATCATTCCCAATCTTTATTACATAATTCTTTAGCGATTTGTTCGGTGGTTAAGCAATCCCTATTCAAAATTTCATTCACATTAAAATACTTAACTCCCATCGATCCACCTTTAGATGTTTTCTTGTAGTCTGTCTCTATAAAATCTTCAATTAAGTAATAATAATGGGGTTCGTTCAATAGATTAGTCCACTTTTCTTTCCCAAGCACCATTATTTTATTTTTAACTATTTCATACTCATCAATCGATAACTCAGTACCTACAGGATAAACTGTCTTCAAGGATAATGAGCTCTCATTTATTTCCGTCACTATTACTTTGTCTACTTTTCCGATAGCTTTTATTGCTTTGTCTTTATATAGCCCAATGTATTCTATCGGCTTGAAACTGTAACCTCTTTTTTCAGCAGGATGAAAGTAAATATTATGTTTAAGGTTATCATCAAATGAGCTACCTGAAAGACACATTCTCATCCTTCCCTCAATATCATCTTGAATCGTCTACACTTAATTGGACATATTATAAGAGAATCAACTAGAAAATAACTACAGAAATTTATAGAAGAACAACAAGACTCAAACGCTATATCATATAATAAGTTCTTAGAAGCTTACAAAGTAGACACGTCTTCTGATTAAACTAATACAGTTGATGAATTAACAGAAAATCCAGTATGTATTGAGTACATAAGAGATCGAACAGAAGCTAGAGAAAAAGGTCAAGGTAGAACTTATTAAGCATATTAAATTAATTAACTTGATACTTTTCAATAAAAAACAGAGCACCTCCATAACGTGGAGGATGCTCTATTTTTTTATAACGCATTTACTAATCTTTCAAATTCATCTTTATTAATATTAATACCTTCAAGATTAACATTTGCTGAATTAGGGTGTTGACCGCTTGTTAGGACATATACTTCAATATGTGGACATGTTTCATTAACGATAGGCATGATTTCTTCATCAAACCGCTTCGGTCCATTGTTTTCACTGTAAATCACAACATGAAATTTAATATCATCAGCTATATTCATAGGAATTTTGTCTTCTCTCTTTCTAGACAATACACACTGTTTTCCTACGATATTTGAAATCCATTCTTCTTTCTCTCGGCAATAATCTTTAAAATTTTTTCTTTTATATCCTAAGTCCATTTTAACTTCTAGTATATTTTTAATTTCATTATCTTCACAAATTAATAAATCCGGATATCTTGTACTTAAAGATTTATCAACCATAGATAAAGGCTGATCAATAAATATTTGGACACCTTCCAATCTACTAATCAAATAAGCACCCAGCAAGTCTTCTCCAATACCTGGAATACTATGATTACGTCCTCGATATAAATTTTCATGAGGATAAGTAGGCTTTCCTGCTTCTTTATATGCCTTTACAAGATGTTCGATAACTTCCACTTCAGTGAATTTCATACTCAATCACCCTATCTATAGATACTCTATATTTCAACAAACAAAGTATATCACACATTTGAAAGCGCAAATACAAAAAACCTCCTAATAAATTAAGAGGATTGAATGATAGTTTATAAAATATTAAATCATTTGCTATTATAATTAACTATTTTGGTTAATTCTTTAATCGTTAAAGGTTGTTTAGTATTTCTATGAATCATTTTATGCAATTAGAACATAGTGGGACTAAATATTTTTGTGGATTTACTTTTATTTCTCTTTTTATTGAAAACATTGGTTTTAAATGATGAATTTCAATAAAACCCTCACCTAAATCGCCATACTTAGCTTTAAAATCAAATCCACATACTTTACATGTAGTTCCATTAATTTTAATAGCTTCATTTCTTAATGCCTGACTTCTTTCATATTTAATACCGTACTGTACATATGGTTTACCTTCGACATATTCAGTGTTTTCTAACTCATTATCTAAATTTAAAATATTCGTTTTCAAGACTTTTTGTATATAACTTTTTAAAGGTTCCTTTAAAGTCATAGGACCTTGAACATTACCTTTTAACCCATTATCTTGTAAAAATTCTAAATCTAATTGGTCATCATCAAGTTTGTTTAATAACTTTAATTCCATGTAATTACCATAGTTAATATAATTATCATCCTTGATAACAAATTGACTATCATCAATTGTTGACTTAGATTTGTTAACTTCTTTAATCAAACATTGATATTTAATACTCTTAATAGGTGCGGAGATGTATATATAAAGAACATCGCCTTTCTTGGTCTTCTTTAAATTCGGACTTTGCTTCCAATCAATAACATCTAACTTATCAAACGCTGCAACTACATTATAGAATTTAACATTACAAGGTATAACCCATTGAGTATTTGTCATATTCATCCCCCTTTAGTGATAAATAATTGACTAGCATAATAATTAAGCTTATATAAACATCTTTTGTAAAAATCCTTATTTCATTTGTTTCAAATTATTAATCTTTTTATCTTGCTTAGATAATAATTCTTTCCAGCCTCGAGTAATAGTGCAAAACAATCAAGTAAATAACTAATTGATGCTTTAAGTGACTCTTTTTTAAATTTGGATACAATTTTAGACGTGCCATCTTTACTTTTATAAATACCATGTTTGCTTGCACTGCCACCTCTAATTGACCCTACTTCTTTACTTGTTTTAAATTCTAACCAATAAGAGAACGTATCTTCCCCATGACCTAATGCATATGTTTCATAGGTCAATTCATTTATATTATTCATTGGGAATTTTTCGTTGAATTCTACAATTAAATTTTTTACTTCAATATTTAATTGTCTTGTCTCTGAAGGTTATAGTTTGATAGAAAGACTTTAAATAAACATTTAAATTCACATTTATCCCGTCCTTGTATACCTCAGTATCTATAAATTATTATATTAAAATACCAGCACAGAGTAAGAAGGATAATCTAATCAAAATGTGCTGGTAAAAATATTATTGTTACTTTATAAATAAAATATTTTTAATAAATATTTTTTAAGCTAGTCTCTTTCACAAAATCTATTCCTGTATCAATTGCATCAAAGTGTTTTTTACCACATTTTATTTTTGCTAGTTCAGTTGGTCTCAAATCTTCACTTGCTATGCTTCCCTTAGTTTCTACAATAAAGTACAGCTTTTCCTTACCGAATTTCTCTAAAAGTACAGCCCAGTCAGGATTGTATGGTCCTAGTGGCGTTTTCACTTTAAACCAAGACGGTAATTTTATATAGAACTTAACGTTCTCATCCCTCTCACATTCAATTGCAAACTCTTTTTCGACTGTGGAATCATAGATAATATGATCATATAGAGAACGATTGTCGTTTACTTTTAAAGCATTTGTTGTATAACTTGAAAGTTCATCAGTTAGGAATAGACTTTGTTCATATTCTTCATTGTTTCTCTCATATTTAACACCATCTACAATTGCATTCTTCTTTGCCGAATTAATAATTCTAGCGGTTTCCATCATATACATTTGTGGATTACGTCTAAAATCTCTTAAAGTTTCACTATTAGATAATATTCTAATTAATGTTTTCCTAGTAAGTTTTGTCTCATTCTGTAAATAACTAATAATATCAGGAGATTCTGTGTATTCTTCCTCAGATGCTTCAAATCCTGTAGATGTTTCATTAATTGTTCTTACACCTGATTGATCAGTTACAATATTTACTTTTTGATATTCTAATTTTGCAATTTTTACTGACAATTCTTCTCTTAATTTTGCTGAAGCGGTGTGAATAAATGCATCACTATCAAATGAAATAACATACTTAGTTTTGTATTTTATTTTATCCCAAATTTCTAAGAAAGGACCTGACAGTAATTCTTTACGTACTTTAATACTTACTCGTTCATCTTTATTTTTTATATCTACTTTATTAGTATCAAATATATTTTTCACAAAATCTGTGATTGAATCTTTCATTTTTTCATTGATATTTAAAATCTCTTCAGGTAATTCAAGTTCATCTTTCTCAATTGCTTCAGCTAATTTTAAACTTCCTTTTCCCTTACTATCAATATATTTATTTTCTTTCATGAATTTAATAAGAATCTTCGATTTAGCAGTTCCAAGCGGAATCTTTTCTCCTAAATCATTTGTTCCAATTACAATTGAACTAAAACTATTTTCTTCAAATATTCCAAATTCCATTCCTTCTTCTTCGTATTCTCTCTGCAAACCATTAGCAAAGTCTTCATAACTTTCATTAGCCATAACAGTTAATGTATTCGTTTCAAAACCAGGCACACGTTGCCCCTCTTGATTAACAGCAATACGTAAACCACGTCCAATTTTTTGACGTTTTGTAATGGTATCTTTTGTTTCTATTAAAGTACAAATTTGAAAGACGTTTGGATTGTCCCATCCTTCTTTTAGCGCAGAATGAGAGAAAATAAAGCGTATTTTATTTGCCTTATCAGTTTTTCCCTTTTCTGCGTTATACATTGTTAAAAGTTGTTCTTTATCTTTCATGATGATTTTATATGTACTCTCATCTGCTACAGTATTACCTTTTGTATTTTTAGGAATACCTTTGCCATCTACAGAAAAATATCCATCATGTACTTCTTCAGCCGGTATGTGTCTATCGATTAGTGATTTATACTTCTCTTTTTTGATTAACTTATTGTATTCAGCTTCAAATATTTGTGCATATTCTTCTTTGACCATGTTTTTATTCCCATCATATGATCGATACTTTTCAACCTTATCAATAAAGAATAAACTCAATACTTTGATACCTTGTGAATTTAATTTTAATTCTTTATCTAAATGCTCTTCTATCGTTTTACGAATTTGACCTCTTTTTATTTGTCTATCGTTTTCGTTTGATTGACTTAAACGTATGATTGACGGCTCTCCTGAAAATTCAATATACTCATTACCAGGCTCAGCAGAAATTTCTTGTACAAAACCTACTTTTTCATATGTGGAAATCCGCTTAGATTTAAGATATAAATCATCACCTTGCTTTAGTTTTATTTCTTTTTTGTCGATATTTCCTTTAGAACTAACATACATTTCAACAGATGCTGTTATAGTTGTTTTATTTGATTTAATATTTAATAATTTAATATATGCTTCATTACCATCTACATCATTTTTTATACCAGCAACTTCTATTTGTTTTACTAATTCGTGTTGGTATGCTTCTACAGGTCCCAATCGATATAGCAAAGGATATTCAGTATTTTTGTGCGTTGCAGAATATCTAAATGATACAGATGGATTTAATGCTTCAATTGCTTTCTTAGCATTTTCAGTGTTATCTACACTTTGAGGCTCATCAATGATAATAATAGGATTTGTTTCTGCAATTAGATCTATCGGTCTAATACCATTTAATTTATCCATATCATCACGATAAATGATATTCATATTATCGTTATTTTTCTTTCCTTTAGAAAAGGCTTGAATATTAATAACCATAATCTCAATGTTATTGCTCTCAGCAAAGTTACGTACTTCATCAAGCTTTGAACTGTTATACATAAATGAGTTATAAATCACACTATTCATTTGTGCCTTAAAGTAATCTTTAGTCACTTCAATCGTTTTCATAACACCTTCTTTGATTGCAACTGAAGGTACTACAATCACAAACTTAGTAAATCCATATGATTTGTTTAACTCAAGAATCGATTTTAAATACACAAATGTTTTACCCGTGCCAGTTTCCATCTCTATATTGAATTGTGGAAATGGTAAAGGTATTGAGTCAGAAATTGGAATGCCATTATCTATTTGAATTTGATTTACATTCTTTAACATTTTTTCGTAGTTCTTAATTACCTTATTCCCTACACCATGCTCACCAAAAAAACTTCCTTGGTTTCTCTTATCTGAAATAGTAAATAAAGATTGATTGATTTCATGACCTTCAAAAACACGTAACACTGAATTAATTGCATCTTGCTGATAATTCAGTTCATCAAATTGAATCTTCATTTAAACACCTCTTATATCGTTAATATATTCTCTTCTGGATACCCACTATCCTTTAATAATTCGATTACATTCAATTTATCTGCATCACTCTTAAATCCAGCATCCTTCAATACTACTGAGCTCGTATCAGTACCAGACTCATTTCGTTTATCAATAATTCCTTGAGCAACTGATACATCAATATCATCTGCTAAACAAACGAATAAATTTCCATATGCAACATCATAGATATTTCTCCCAGCATGTTCAAACTGATTCACTTTATATGTTAAATCTAAACCATTTTTCAACATAATTTCATATACAACATCGAGTTCACTTCTACCTTCTACAAATACATCTTCGTAAGCAAATAAGTTATCCTCTAAATCGTCAAAATCTGAATTCCATTCCCGAATATTTGATTTATCTAATTTGAAAACTTTGTACCCTATATCTAATTTTTTATCAGAGCCATATTCATATAATTTTTCTCCATTTAAATCTATTCGCAGCATTCCTAATTCACTTAAATTTGCAGGCTTATTATAATTTTTTAAAAAATCTATACTTTCTTGTATTTGTTTCTTTGCTTTAGAATCCCTTGTGTTTTCTAAAGAACTATATAAATTTTCTGGCAATTGAATCATAATAAATTTATTATTTGTTAGAAACTCTTGATTTTGCTTCATTACTGCATGAGCAGTAGATGCTGATCCTGAAAAACAATCAAGTATAATATTTTCATCATCATTATTCGTAATTGAATTTAATAGTCTTACTAATAATTTCAAAGGTTTCTTTCCATTTTTATATGGAACTATACCTTCATTGTCTAATCCGGTCGTTTTTATGTCCATCCAAAAATCGCCTGGATGTACAGTTAAATTATCTTCAGCAAATATCATTTGAAGTCTTGGTTTTTTTGATTGTTCATTATAATTGCCTTTAACAAAATATAATTCTCCTGATAAACTTTTTACAAAAAATAACTGCTTATCTGTTTTAATTTTTTTTATTTTTGCTAGATTTAATACAGAATCAGAAGCAACTGATCGACAAATCCGATAAGAATTCTTACGTTTCCATTCCATAATTTTTTCTTGTTTATCTATAGCTAGTTCTTTCAACTTTTTACTAACAGACTTTAGTTCTACATTTCCGATTAATTTATCTAAAAATTCAATATCCTTTTCTGTAATTAATTCCTGTCTCTTTATTTTATCAATAATTTTTTTATCATTTTCATCAAAGTTTTCTAAATAGATATTATATTCGTCATCCCATTCTTCTTTATCTATTAAGTCAAAATATAATTTATTCAATCCATCTTTCTTAGCTATGACAATATATTCTTTCAACTTAGGAATTGTCCCTAATTTATTAACAGATGTCATTTTCAGTCCACTAGACTCACTCATTTTTACTGCTATAACTTTAACATTTTTTTCTCCAAAAGTTTCTTTAGTTATTTTTACTAAATTTTCTATTTCATTATCATCAATACTTATCATTAGAGCACCATCGTTTGTTAATAAGTTCCTACTTAGTTTAATTCTTGGATACATCATATTTAACCAATTTGAATGATACTTCCCACTTTTATCAACATTAGCAGTAATAAAATTACCATTTTCATCAATTTGACCTGTTACCTCTAAATAATTTTCCAATGAATCTTCAAATGAATCTTTATAAACAAAATCATTCCCTGTATTATATGGGGGATCCATATAAATCATTTTTATTTTATTATTATACGATTTTTGTAGTAATTTAAGTACTTCTAAATTATCTCCTTCAATATATAAATTCTCAGTAATATCAAAGTTTTTACTTCTCTTTTTATCCAGTCTTAATGTTCCTTTTGATGGTTTCTGTGCTCCGAGTATTGCTGCTTTCTTACCAGGCCAGTTAAGTGAATAACGTTCTTTTTCACCTTCCACTTCTTCACCTAATACTGTTTTTAATTTTTCGAAATCAATTTTTCCTCCGTCAGTAACTGTTTCTGGAAACAGTTTTTTTAATTTATCGATATTATCTTTTGTAATATCTAAAGATTCACCATTCATCTTCACTTATTCTTCACCTCAAATAGATAATATATTTTCTTCTGGATAACCACTATCTTTCAATAACTCGATTACATTTAATTTGTCTGCATCACTCTTAAACCCAGCATCTTTAAATACTACTGAGCTCGTATCAGTACCATACTCATTTCGTTTATTAATAATTCCTTGCGCAACTGATACATCAATATCATCTGCTAAACAAACGAATAAATTTCCATATGCAACATCATAGATATTTCTCCCAGCATGTTCAAACTGATTCACTTTATATGTTAAATCTAAACCATTTTTCAACATAATTTCATATACAACATCGAGTTCACTTCTACCTTCTACAAATACATCTTCATAAGCAAATAAGTTATCCTCTAAATCTTCAAAATCTGAATTCCATTCACGAATATTTGATTTATCTAGCTTCAGTACCTTAAAACCAATATCCAATTGCTCAGGATCTACAAAATCATCTGCCAACATCCCAGCTTTATTATTCTTCTCGATTAACTCTTGTTTAACTAATTCACCAGCACGACGAATTCTCTCTTCACCGATATCACAAATCGTTCTATAACCATTTTTATATGCCTCACTTTTCTCGTCTAACATTTCAGGAAGCTGAACCATAATAAACTTTCTGTTACCACCATCTTCTGCATTTAATTGCATCGTTGCGTGTGCAGTTGTGGCTGATCCTGAAAAGAAATCAATAATTATATCATTATCTTTAGTATTTAAAGCTAAAATATCTTTTACATAATATAATGATTTGGGAAAATCGAAAAATTTGCCTCCTAGTACTTTTTCAACAACTTTAGACCCTTGATTTATAAAATTATATTTTTTGGAATCCCAATGCGTTTTAATTAATTGACCTTTAGTTATACGATATTTTTGGTATATCTGTATATCACCTTTTATATCTTCTGATGCTAATAATTCTCCTTCATCAATAAGTTTTTGAGTAGTATCTTTCTTAGTTTTCCATGTTCTCTCGTGGGAAGTAATAGGATAAATTTTTATTGCATCTGGTAATTCATAGGTTGAAATTTCATTTGTAGTTTTATTTACATAAATAGGATAGAAAAAATGCGGCTTATTTTCACGCTTATTCGCATCTCCCCCCCCTGTACGTATATAGTTGTTTAATTTGTATTCACTAACTTCATCTTTTAAATTGTATTTTTTCCTAATTTCTTCATCTAAGATTACAGCTTCAAAATTGCATTTTTCAATATTTTTAGAATAAAAAAGCGCATACTCTGTAGATGTAGCAAAAAATTTCTCTTGATTCCTTCCTTCAGGTTTGGATACTACTGTAACATAGCCAAGTCTATTTCTACTTCCAAATATTTCATCCAAAATTTTTATTAAATTTCCTAATTCATAATGATCAATTGCTACACATATAACACCATCATCTTTTAATAAGTTTTTTGATATTTTAAGGCGTGGATACATTAGATTAAGCCAATTTGTATGAAAATTACCTTCACTTTCAGTATTAGATGATAACAATATATCGTTATCATCGATTTGTTTAGTAAATTTTTTATAGTATTCTATTGAATCAGAGAAATTATTTTTATATATTATATCTCTACCAGTATTATAAGGTGGATCAATATATATCACTTTTATTTTGTTACTATACGACTTTTGAAGTAACTTCAACACTTCTAAATTATCACCTTCGATATACAAATTTTCTGTCGTATCAAAGTTTTTGCTTTTCTCTTTATCTGGTCTTAATGTTCCTTTAGATGGCTTTTGTGCTCCTAAAATCGCTTCTTTCTTACCATGCCAATTGAATGAATATCGTTCCTTCTCTCCATTTACTTCTTGTCCTAATATTGTTTTTAACTTATCAAAGTCTATTTGCTCTCCATCTGTTAATATTTCAGGAAACAATTCTTTTAACTTCTTAATATTCTCATTCGTTAAATCTGGTGAACTACTGGGCACTTTGTTCATTACGATTCCTCCTTAGTTAAGTACTTTGCTCTTTCTTCTTTAAGTTTATTAGCTTTAAGTTGATACTCAATCCTTCTATTCAATTGTGGTTCTTTCTTAGCCTTATTAACCAGCTTCTGAATTTCTTTATCAAGCTTCATCACTAATTCTAACAATTCAACTTTGTTATCTTCAATTGAAGCATCATATTTCTCTTTTGATTCAGCTGCAACAAATTTAGCCATCATATCTAAATAAAATGTCCTAAAGCTCGTTTTATCTAAAGCATCCAAGTTTGCTGAACTTAAGTATGTATTTAAGTTTTCAGTTTCTGTTGTTTCAAGTATATTCGTAACTCTTAAATAACCTTTGTCTGTTTTTTCGTGTTCCGACATTATTATTTTATATCGATCTTCGCAGTTAAATATAATAATTAATGGATAAGGCATTACTGAAGCTAACGTTTTATAAATATCTTTAACTTTACTTAGCTGATTTACCTTTATTTGAAAGAGAATTATTTCTTCATACTTTTCTTTTTTGCTTTCATATTTAAGTATATTTGTATTACGTTCAGAAATTGTCGCTAGAATTCTTATACCTCTAGCCACTATCCTTTCCTGGAATAATTTGCGCTGAGGTAAGGTAAGCTGTTTCTCTAACTGATTGAAAGGAAAGGTTCTTAACGTCCATGCTTCTTTAGGTAAATTTAGGATAGTTAAAATTTCTTTTTCTTTCATAATTAATCTCCTTTAATAATTAAAAATGAAATTAATTCAATATCATTAAAATCTAAGTTTAAGGATTGTTGAATATCTGTTCCACCTGGTGTAAAGAAACTATCAAATACAGATTCTTCTTGTTTATTCCTTACAACATCAATTGATTTCTTTAGTAAGTCAGTATAGATTGTCATATCTTCACCGTTATCAGTCTCTTTGTTAAATTGATCTACCAGCTTAGCAAAAGGTTCATCTTGTCCTAAAGCCAATCTTCTGTAGAAATCTAATATCGTCTTAGCGTTCGTATAGTGTAATAAAGAGTCTCCGTTATCTTTTAAGTAAAGTAGTATATATGGCTCAAGGCTATTGTTAGACATATCGATTGGTGCATTTTGCTTAAAACAGAAGATAACTCCTGGTTCTGCTTCTTTTAATACATTATTCGATACAATAGAATACATCCCTTTCGGCGCTTTCTCTAAATCTTTCTTGTGCGCTTTAATAGCATGTGATAAATCACTCTTAAAGTCTGTATACGTTAAATCTGTAATTGAAATTGCACCCGATACGTCTTCTAAGTTTATTCCTTCATCTTGCAATGCCTTCAACTGGTTACGACGATATTCAATATCATTCATTTCTTTCCCAGAAACGTCGAATACATCTTCTTCACCAGTAGCTGACGTATTAAGTAACTTCATACGCCCTTTAACTCTTTCTTCGAGGTTAATGTATTCATCTAGTTCCATATTTGGCCAGAAGTTTACTAGTTGAATATCCTTGTTTCTTGAACCGATCCTGTCAATACGACCAAATCTCTGAATAACTCTAACTGGGTTCCAGTGAATATCATAGTTGATTAAGTAATCGCAATCCTGTAAGTTTTGCCCTTCTGATATACAGTCTGTTGCAAATAAAATATCAATTTCTTCAGCAGCTTCCGGATTGGTAAGCGCTCTGTCCTTTGATATTGGAGAGAAGTTTGTAAGTACATCAACTAAATCTTTAGATTTTACACCCTTCAGAGTAGTTTTGTTATCTCCAGAACCCGTCACCATTGCTGAATGTATATTGTTTTCTAATAATTTCTCATTTAGGTTGTTGTATAGATAATGAATCGTATCTGCAAATGCTGAGAAGATAATAATCTTCTTATTACCATCATTGATAGGCTTTTCGATTTTTTTCTTAATATGCTCACTTAATACTTTTAACTTTTCATCTCTACTAACATCGATATTCTTTGTCTCATTATATAAATCCGTTAATAGCGTTAAATCTCGTTTTAGATCGCCTATCCACTTGATATGATCAATATCTTCGACTTTAATACGAACTTTATTGCTTCCTACTGTAATTACTTCTAAATCATCATCTTCAATTTCCGTTGTTTCACTATAATCATTACTAAAGTTCTTATTATGGGAATCTTCTAGAATATTGATTGTCTCATTCATCTTGTAGATGATTTTCTCAATCGTTTTATTAAATGAATATATTGAGCTCTCTAGCCTTTTAAATATATTTACTTTCATCAAACTAGCGACAGCAAATTCACGATCTGTTTGTTTAAATCTACCTGACCCTTCTTTTACCGTTGTATCATATAAATCTTCATAATATTTTCTTTTATTTGGCAATACATACTTCATCGGTTGATAAATACTGAATTCCATACTGGACATAAGCTCATTAACTTTCGCCATACCTCTAAATTCATTATTGATATCCACATCAGTCTTTATTGATATTGGTTTTAATCTATTCGGGAAAGAACCAATATCATTTACATCATAATACTTTTCAATATGTTTTCTACTTCTTGCTATTGAAAGTGTATCTAAAATTTGAAAATATTCGGGATTCACCATATTTAAAAAGTTCGTTGTTGTTCTTTCTTCACTCGGTAGCTCCGACCATCTATTAAATGAAGTTTGTGCATTTTTAAGTGCTGTATTTATTGAATCAACACCTTCATTTAATAATGCTGTATCATCTTCTTCTGTAATCAATGCTATTTGATTTTTAATGTCATTCATTTTGTTATTCACAGGGGTAGCTGAAAGCAAAAGAACTTTTGTTTTAACACCCCTTTTAATTACTTCCTGCATCAATTTTTGATATCTAGTTAATTTATTTTTTACAGCATTATTATTTCTAAAGTTATGTGATTCATCAATGACGACCAAATCATAATTTGACCAATTAATAGATTCAAGATTAATATCACCAGTATATCCTGAGTCTCGACTTAAATCAGTATGATTGAGGACATCATATCTAAATCTATCATCTACAAGAATATTCTTTTTATCGTTCTGTTTATAAGTTAGCCAATTGTCTCTCAATTTTTTTGGTGCTAGTACGAGTACTCTATCATTACGTAATTCGTAATATTTGATTACCGCTAAAGCGGAGAATGTCTTTCCTAGTCCTACACTATCTGCTAATATACAACCGTTGAATCTTTCAATTTTATCGATAATACCAAGTACTCCATCTTTTTGGAACTCGAATAATTTATTCCAAACGACAGTTTCTTTAAAATTAGTACCTTCTTTTATTACGTTATCCTCGCTCAAATTATCTAACTCATCTGAGAAGATGTTATAGAGCGTCACAAAATATAACCACTCTGGAGAGTTTTCCTTATAGATTAGTTTAATTTGTTCTAGCACATTTTCTGTTACATCTTTGACCCTTGTCTCATCATTCCAAATAGCATCAAACTCAACTAAGCTATTCTCAATTAATTCATCTACACCTGCTAATACGAAATATGATCCGAGTCTATTTGAAGAAGTTAAACCTAACCCATCAGCTGTAAAATCGATATCTGATTGTGAAAATAAATTAACCTTATTATTATGGACTAATAATTGTTTACTTATTGAATAATCATCAACAAGTGTTTTAAAAGTAGCTTTTTCATTTATCCATTTTGTGACTTGATTCGCTGTTCGCGTAGAAATCATTTTGTTTCTTAACTGAATCTCAAAATTATTCCCATCGAACTTTGGATTATTCTCAATTTCTTGTAATTGCAGTTTGTATTGTCTCTTTACTTCTTGTCCTAATTTATAGAAAGCGGGTTTAGTAAATAAAAATTTAAACTCTGATAATTTATCTAATTCTTCTTTAATAGCATAGTATGCAAATAAACTAAATGTGGCTGATGCAACTGTCAACTTAGCATCTTTATAAACATTTTCTTTAAGTAAATTAACTAAAGTATTCTCTCCTTTATTATCAACTACGTATTGTTTCATTGCTGTTTTCACCCCGATTAATTTATTAATTCTATTTTCTCATAAATAATTCGTTAAGGCTTAGTTATTATATATATATTTCACTTTTTAATATTTATCATATACTCATAATTCTACTCGTTATCCTTCAAATACCCATAAATCTCTTCTTCAACTTCCGCTCTTGTCTTCAAATCAAGCAGAGTAACTCCTCCAATTAGATTCAAATACTTATTCGCTTGAACAAAGTGATCTCGTTTTATATAAACTCCATCTTGTTTCAACCTGTAAATCGCTGAAAGAATCCCTAATCCCAGTTCTTTATTAGATGTAAAGTTACTTGAGAAGAAGATTACTGCTCTAGCTGAGAAATCACTTTCGCAGAAAAACTTAGTGAGTTCATATGGGTCTTCTCTCGTTGCAACATATGTAAGATGCCCCACTCACCATAATCTAGATAGTACATTGACAAACAATGCTCTTTTTAAACCATTTTTGTATGATGTTAATGCAGTTTTAATTCTTTCATCTTTATTCTTACTCAGTTCATCATTTAATCGATAATACAAATAATCTTTGTAGTATGTCATTGTCATTCCTAACCAGAACTTTTCCTGACTTGCTTGTACTGGTGATAGCATATGCAATGAACGATGTAGTATTTCTCCATTCTTTGGATCTGTATCTGAATAAATTCCTTCAGTAATTAGAGGTTCATAGTCAAACTCAATATTCCCATCAAGAATTGTCTCTTTATTAAAGATGGTTTCTAATCCCACTTCATCATTCTCTTATATATACTTCACATATGTATCAAAATTCGCCAAGAACTCTTCTACTGTTTCACTAGTCGCGTATTTAATTATCTTTTTCATTATACGACCAATCTTTCGTCTAGATACAGTGAGGCTTTGTTCATTAAATTATTCTTAATTTGTCTTGTACCGAAGTTTTTTTCTATTCGAATTAAACGTATCTATAATAATGAATCGCCTACACTTAATTCGACATTTTCTATGAGAATAATATAAAAAAACCGCATCATTTATGATATGCTTCACAAAAACATAACAGCAATTCTCATAAACCTCATACGTTCCAATACGTTCAAAATCCCTTTATGAAGCGGCTGAAAAAACCGCATCACTTATGATATGTTTCTCCCTACCAGTGAATTTACTAAAAAATTCTGTAGATATAACATTTCTAAATAAATGAAGAAAGACAATTTCTATTGATATAATATAGAAATCGTCTTTTTTTATAAATTTTCGTATTATTTTCAGCTTATTGAGCTGTTACCTTTCTTATATTCAGTGCTATTAATACGAAACCAAAGTATCTTTTAATTTTATTTATTTCACGAGTGAAACCCATCTTAAAGAGTATTTAATTTGATTTATAGTTACTAATAAAGGCATCTAAAGTTTCCGCTTCTTCAAAAGCAATATTTTCTAATCCGATAGGTTCGATTGTATTGAATGAAGCTTTTAAAATAATAGTAATTACATCTTCAGGATTAAATTTTAGTTTAAATTCATCATCTTGTAATTTTTCATAGGCTGAGGATTTTACTTGATAATAACATTGATATTGTGTGTAAGAGATTTTTTGAGTAAAAATAGTTTTTGTTACTTCTTCCTCTTGAATTAAGGTGAACTTTTTTCCTTTTATATCTTCTAAATCGAAGGAAGATGTTTTGATTAGTAAACTTTCTAAACGCTTTTCTTCCAATATTAGTTTTTGTTTATATAATAAAAAGTAGGTTTTTACTCCTTCTATAATTTCTTTAGAGTTAAACGGGGTGGATATCTTAAATTCTTTATCTAACGAATTTTGAAATTCATGAATAATTTCAAATAATTTTAAATCTCTGTTTAAAGATTCTAATATTTCTTTATTTTTACTTGCTGAATCATTGTTAAATTTTATCTTATTTGTTGTATACATTTCGCCACTAGCTAGCGCTATTAACATTTTATAAGTATCAATTATATTAATTGTATTTACTTCCCCTATACTTTCATTAAAAAGATGATGAAATCCCCAACTAATATATTCTAAATTTTTTTCTATTAACATGAATATCTTTATATATCGGTTCTGATATAAATATTTCATTTCTTTTTTACTATCATATGCTATTCTATAAAAATCTAATCCTTTAAATTTCCCATCAACTTTAATTGATATATTTAGTTTA
>ERZ1029856.47-NODE-47-length-17461-cov-53.058600_pt1 | contig 17461 bp, 15 predicted proteins | sample MGYA00519238_ERZ1029856 | MGnify/ENA primary metagenome ERZ1029856 (study PRJEB33666, sample SAMEA4610918) | skin metagenome | biome: Human-associated habitat; feature: Malodor aspect; material: skin | place: Philippines | collected 2015-08 ... | reverse complement strand
CCGCCGGCAACACCAAATCATCCGGCAGCATCACAGCAACCGCATCCTCGTCGTCGTCCAACGCCTCCTCAGCGCAACCGACAGCATGGCCCAAACCAAGCGGCTCATCCTGGGTCACCGCCACAGCCTCAATCAAACCGTTGGCGCGCGCGACCTTGTCCGCCTGCGTCTGCTTGCCGCGGGCAACCATCAGCTCCTGCAAGTCCGAAAACTCGCCGAAATGCCGCATGATCTCTTCCTTATTCGGAGCGACCACCACAGCCAGCCGCTGCGCACCGCACGCAGCAGCCTCCTCAGCAATCAGCTCAATGCCCGGGGTATCCACCACCGGCAAAAGCTCCTTCGGCACCGTCTTCGTCGCCGGCAAAAAACGAGTCCCCATACCCGCAGCCGGGGTAATCACCGTCTTAACGGATACTTCGCGACGGACCGACGCTTTGTCAAATTGCTCTACCATGCAGCCTATTCTAGCCAATAAATAGTAACCCCCAACTACGGCCCCAAGGACCGCCTATAGAGCCTTGACCCCGATCACCGAAAAGCTCTCGACGGATCCAAAATGCATGCAAGACTCTGACGTGGGCGCAGCCGTTCGGGCATCAGGCCTCTCTAACTCCAAAATTTGAAGTTGCAGCCCATCACACAGCACGCCTATTGCACTAATCATTCTATTGCGTTCCGATGTGCTTCGAACGGCGGAAGCCGCTTTTGATTAGTGATTAGGTTTAGCCCGGTTCAGCATGTCTCTAGTCACGATATCGATGAAAGTTTGCGTGGTTTCTGGGGAAGCCACATTGGTCGCTTTGAGCAAACGGTCACGCCCAACTTTCGATCCCAACTCAACCCGCCTCCAAAGATCGACTAGATACCCAAGGTACTCTCGGTGCTCTAGCCCCGAATGAACAATTAGCGGCCCTGATTCACGTTGCCGAATATCCCTCATCGGAAATCGCAAGACCGTAGACCAGTACCGAAAGACGTCTGGGCGTTGACGCTTCAAGTCGATTACGTCTACCCCCATTTCGTGCGCAACAGTCGCAATCACCGACTCATCATTTGGAGTAGCGGCTCCAGCCAAAATTTGCGCCGTCATTGACTGACGCGTCTCTAGAGCATTAGCCACAACCTCACGCGAGCAGCGCACAAGTGGAAATGCCATGGCAAAAATTGTCTTATCGTCAATCAGCTTTTGAATCGGCTTCTTCCAAATCCAGCCATTCTCCGCCTCGACGATATGTGTTGCGAGTAGCCCGGCGCTTGAAGATTCGTAACTCTTGAAAACCTCTTCAGCACCGTTCATTAGAAATACATCCGGTTCGATCACCCATGCGAACTCCCACTGCAGATGCATAGCTCGATAGAGAACGTAGTCTCCACACGCCCACCCGGTGCGCTCACGCTCGTCATAGTGGTGAAGATTCTTCTCCTCAAGAAAGTCGGCAGTGAGTGGCAATACTGAGACAGGCCAGGACGAGAAGTCCTCGAGAAGGTCATTTGCCCGAGTTTGCATTCGGTCTGGTACAGCAAAAACCTGGTAGTTTATGCCCCGGCTCGAATCTCCTCGAGTAATCAACGAGATTTCGTCCACGAGCTGACGCAACCTCTGATTATCCTCGGTACAACGAATCAGCACTAGATGATTCTGCACTTTTTCCCAACTTTCATAGCCGATGCTTCGCCTACCTCGGCGATTAAGCTTTAGGTATGGTGACCTGTCAAGTATCTAAGATGTTTAAAATATTGGGCGGATAGCCAAACTGACCTTTTACCAAAGGTCCTGCGCCGAAACTGGTTCATAGAGGGGCGCTTCCCAATCTATATCACCGAACGCGTCCTTGGCTGCTTGCTTACTCCCGTTTAGCAATCCCCACCAGGCTTCCAAAACACGCCACGAGTCGAGTGCTTTCAGTCCCGAATAGCGTGCAGCCTCATTCTTAAATTTGTCGAGATCCGCGTGCTCAAGTACGTAGTTTACTGCGCCATCGAAATCGTCGTGAATTATGTCTTCCGGCCACAGGGTTTCGATACCCGGCCATCGCCGCGCTACCGGAATTGCGCCAGAGACAGTTCCTTCCGCAAGGGCGACATGCGAACCCTCCAGATCGGAGGTCGAGAGAATGAAGCCGATCTGCTGGAACCAAGCTGCCATATCCCGGCCCTCACTATCAAAATGAACACCGCCACGGATCAGGGGATCAAAACGGAGCCTCGCTTGAATGGAAGCCCACTGGTCCCGCATCTGAGAATTGGACTCCCAGTGGGGGTGCTTTGTTGGATCTGAGCCACGCACACGCAAATTAAATCGTGGCTCGACCCGGCGCAGTGCTGCGAGGAGGTCGAGTGCTAGATCCAAACGCTTCAGGTGGGGTGTCACTCCCGCAATTCCTAACGTGTAGTTAGCCCCATCTAATTTTGGCCGTCGGAAATAGTCATTGTTGACAAAATTCGGAATATAGACCAATTTTTCAGCAGGCCACCCAAAGTCTTGAACCAATTTACGCCCGACCCATGGAACGATCACAACCGCAGCCTCGAAACGATCCATGTCAATCTGACGGGGAAAATCCGTGGTTACTTCATACCTGTGCGCTCGCACTATCAAACGAGTATCGGCATCTGCGTTGTTTTGCAACCAAACATTATTGGGTCGCGCCCACTCCCCGATGATGACTTCCGATTCCTGAAGAACGCTAGCCGCCCGAGACTTATCGGAGGGCCCGGAAAGGTACTTCCATTCGTCTAGACAAACTTTCGAACCGGTGGTCCGCGAGACAGACGCGGCCAATTCATCAATGAAGGTGAGCTTGTGACCCATAACTCCTACGGTGAGAGGCTTACAGGGCAACATAGTCTGAAAACAGCGAGATACCGTTGCTTCATTCTCTTCCAGTTGGATCTGCGTCAAAGGAGCCGAGTGGCTAACTCCATCGGCACCCTCGGTAATCTCCATAGCACGAGACCAGCTCAATCCTGGCGAAACTAGACGTTGGTCAATGGGATCTTTCTTGCCCATATCATAGGTCCAGCGAGCTAACAACTTCGAATTTTCTTCTTCGCCTTCCGGCAGTGTCAGTAGCCCAGGTTCTGGCGTGAGAACCTGGACATTCACGCGTGTTTTGTTCAAATAGAAAGAGTCCAGCGTATACCGAGACAGTTCACTGTCAGTGAACACCAAGTCTCTTCCATCCAAAGCTTGGGCCGCTGCAGTTAGCAGCTTATCGTTACCTTCGGCCCCTAAAGGAAAGTCGTTAGGACACAGAACCAGCGCGACATTTACACCAAAGCGCTGCCCGAAATGCTTTTTAACCAGTGACACAGCTGAAGGGCTTAAGCAAACAAAGTAATTGATTGCGAACGCGGGATTGAAACTCGGGATTTCCAATTCATTGATAAATTGGAAACCGATCTTCGCACGGCTCAAGGCCCTTACAAGCGACAGCTTGACTCCAACTGCATTTCCGGCCAGCAGTGCATCATCTGCGCTCTGCACAAAATAGACCATCGACTCGCTCTGTTGCAATGTCTATTTCACCCCAACCCGAAGATCGATCGAAAGAGGTTCCAAGATCGATTCAATCCGCTCGGCAAATTCCGGACTCATTTCCCGCTCGGTCTTAATTGACCTCGCCATAAGATCATCTGCGAAGACCGTGCCTAATGCAATTTCCGCAGCCGCACCGCGATCTTCTCCGAAAAGCCACGAATTAGTCGCCATCAGGACTTCCTTCACCCCGCGCATCGAACCGTAGAAACGCTCGCTTGGCAGCAAGTAGATCAAAGTTTCATCGCGTCCGGGAGTAGTTTCCTGAATACGGTTTTGTGCGGTTACCGAAAGGTCCGTGTACCCGTTCCGCTGATAGGTGTCAGAACCCTCCTCACACTCTATAACAACCCCAAGAGCTTTCTCCCAGTGCCTCACCACCGATTCCGATACCTTTCCCCTAAAGTGAAACTCCTTCACCTCAGCAGGCGCCCATATTAAGCCTGCTGCTAGCTCCAAATGGGGGTTCGAAGCCATCGGAGGTACGTCCACCATCAGAGGCGTGCAAATTTTTTGGGAATTTTCATCTACCAGAACCACACCATGTCGCGCCGTTTGCGCTATAGCGCCGAACTCTACCTGAATTTTCGCCATATTTATCCCTCCGCTTACCAAGGTCTCTTATCAGTTTCGCTAATGAAGGTCTCTAGGTTCCAATTTCGCCATTTCGCGTCTATCTGACCAGCTTCTACCAAGTTGTGCACGCACTTCGCCAGATAGGTCTGACCTTCAAAATCAAACACTTTTACGCCAGGGCCATTTTCGAGAGGCAAGGAAGACCCCTCACCGACGAGGCCAACGACAACGTATTCAGCGTCTTCATTCTCTTGGCTTAAGTTGTACACGATGGAGCTAGCGACATCTTCTGTTCCCACTGGCTGCAACGGCTGGCGGGAAATAAAGCCCTCAATCTCTTCGATCTCGCGGAGACGTACACGCATGTCGCCTAAAAATGCGCCTTGCGCAGAAAGGCGATAAAATTCATCTACTGTCATCTCAGAAGCCTGGGAGCGCCGGATCTGAGTAGTATTCGGGGTTTCACCGGTCTCAAACTCGAAAAAGTTGCCACTTCGTGCCACTAAGTGATTAGGCAGATGGCTCAGCGCCTTAAGTTGCCAGGAGTCTTTATCCACAGGCCCCCAGTCATACCTGGCTGCTTTCCAGAGCTTCTTTCTACTAGCGCTATTGACGTTCGTTCGCAGAAAACGTAGGTTCAGCTCGGCTGCATACTTCTGATTTGACGATCCTGTATCCGTAATTCGACCACTATGCACTCTTCTCAGCAGGCAAACCGTTCCCGAGTGAACCATTTCAACTCCGCTGCGGAGCATCCGGAATGCAAGGTTGTTGTCGACTGCGCTTTCTAGCCCCTCGTCATACCCGAACCGTCTAACGAGCTCGGTTTTCACAAGCCAAGTCGAGTGCCCCGGAGCAAAACCGGTCGCAAGAGCAGCGCCATATGTCATGTTTCTTCCATGGTGCAGCTGGAGCTCTCCGGTTTCGTCGTCGAAGTTAATGAACGCCCCGTAAATAAAATCTGCACCGCTGTCCGCGAATCTAAGCTGATTCTCGAGCCGATGCGGGAGCATAAGATCGTCGTCATCGTGAACTGCAGTCCATAGTCCTCGAGATTCTCGTGCGCCTAAGTTCCGTGCTGCGGAAATTCCACGAGGGGACTCACCAGTTCGGAAGTACCTAATACGATCATCTCCGATACTCCTAACCATTTCCTCCGTTTGGTCAGAACTACCGTCATCAACAACAATCAGCTCAAAATCGCCAAAAGACTGGTTGAGGACTGAGTGAATACTCTGCTTAAGCAGCTCAGCTCTGTTGAGAGTCGCGATAACTACGCTGACAAGGGGGGATGACTCTAAAACCATTCTTTTTCCTTTACAACTTGGCCAACACTCAAACGCATCTTCTTACCTGTGAGCGACGGGCGTGGTGGATCCATCTTCAGGACTATCACTTTCGGCTCTACCGCACTCCCGAAGCCCCATGGCGCGATTCGCACATCTACCGTTCTATGCGAGTCACGGGGCAAACTTTCACCTAAGCTAATTTCTGCGCGGCCCGACTCAAGGTACTTATATGGACGGCCGAGCAGCTCTGATTTCTGAAACTCGACCCGTGAGAAGATGGTTTCAAAATCGTCCGCAGAATCCGGCAGCAACACTTGACTCCTAGGATCTATTTCACCCAACTCGAGAATTATTGATCTAGGTAAGTAACCAGCCGGCACGTCAAATCGGTACGCTTTGGACCGTCCCATCACGTATCTGCGTTTGAACTCACCGTAGCCAGACCGCAAAGATTGACGCGCAACTTTCAGTACACGCTCGGGAACATTTTGAGCCATGTAGTTGAGATTAATCAGCATCTCCAATCCAATATTAATTGATCGGTTAAATAAGGATAATAGACTCCGTTCTTTTGTCGCGCATAGCGCGGATCCGAACAACCTTCTCGCCCTCAGACCACCTGAGTTCTACATGCGAGCGAAAGATGCTTAGAATCGGCCTATGCTATTCGACCTTTGCTTCGTTGGACTCGGGTACATTGGGCTGCCGACAGCAGCGCTTTTTGCATCAGTTGGCAAACACGTTCTCGGTGTAGACATTGACGATCACAAGCTTCATGGGATCGCTGCTGGACAAATCGGAACTACTGAGCCCGGCTTAAGCGAGCTTCTTGAGCAAGGCATTAATGCTGGTCGGCTAGTCCTGTCCAATCGCCCTGCGCAAGCGTCGGCGTTCATCATCGCCGTTCCAACGCCTCTAAGCAATGATAGTCGCCCGGACACCAGTGCTGTATTTGAAGCAGCAACCTCAATTGTCGAGGCGTTGGCCCCTGGGAATCTAATAGTTGTTGAATCGACATGCCCTCCCGGAACTACAAAGGCCTTGCGGAACCATATCGAGCAACTACGACCAGATTTGGCGGGTAGACTGCACTTTGCATATTGCCCCGAGCGAGTTTTACCCGGAAACGCATTAGCTGAGCTCAAGCGTAACGACAGAGTCCTAGGCGGCATTAACCGAGAGGACGCGAACTTGGCCCGCGACCTTTACGCCTCCTTTTGTACTGGACGGCTTCAAATCACCGATTCGACTACGGCGGAGATTGTTAAGCTCGCAGAAAACTCGTTCAGAGACATAAACATCGCTTTCGCGAACGAGCTTTCTCTAATTGCTGATGGCCTGGGTGTCAACGTTTGGGATGTTATCAATCTTGCGAATATGCACCCTCGAGTAAATATCCTCAACCCAGGCGTCGGAGTAGGCGGACATTGCATTGCTGTGGACCCGTGGTTCCTTGTAGCATCTGATCCAAGTGCTTCACGGCTGATTCGTACAGCTCGTTCCGTCAACGATGCTAAACCTCGCTGGGTTGTTTCAAAGATCGAAGAAGCCATTGCAGTAAACGAGTGCGAGAAAGTTTTGTTACTCGGGTTGACTTTCAAACCAAATATTGACGATGTGCGAAGTTCGCCGGCACTGGCCATCGCCACCAACTTGGCGAAGCGGAACCCAGAAATTACTTTTGAGATAATCGAACCAAACCTTCGATCTCTGCCAAAGGGGCTCGAGTTCCCCAATGTAAAACTATCAAGGGTAGCCGACACCAAGACAGAGAGAAAGCTCGTTTGCAAGTTAGTTGCTCATAGAGAGTTCGCGGAGTATTCCGGCAATCAGAAGTGTGGAATCCAGTTACTCGATTTTACCGAGACCGCCAGTTCGTAAATTCAATCTTGGGCTTGACATAGGATTTTGCAAGCTCCGATAGAAATTCCTCGGCTGGCTTTTTGTCCGGCTTCCCCATAAGGCGCGCCCATTCGTGATACATCGGGGCGATCTCGTTCGTAGGACCGTCGGCGATGACCTCGCCCCGGTAGATCCAGATACTCCGCTCACAGAAGTCTTCCACAGTCCCGAGTGCGTGGGACACGAGAAAAATGTTGCCTGCTCGTTCAATTACGCGATTCATACGCTTCTTAGCTTTTGCACCGAAAGCCGCGTCCCCTGTCGACAATGCTTCATCGATTAGAAGAATCTCAGGTTCTACAGCCGTTGAGATTGCGAAGCTAAGCCGTGAGCTCATCCCGGATGAATATGTGGACATAGGTCGATGAATTGCTTCACCCAACTCCGTCCACTTTGAAATTTTGCCAATTTCTTCTTGGGCAAGCTCCGGACTCATTCCTAACGCCAAACAGCCCAAATAGACGTTTTGCGCACCTGTGAGATCACCATGCAAAGCTGGCGACACCCCCAGCAGCATGGGCCGTGACCTCACCAGCACCTGGCCACTGGTTGGCTCTTCTGCCCCAGCAATTAGTCGAAGCAGGGTAGACTTCCCTGACCCATTAAGCCCAATTACGCCGACTGATTCTCCCGGCGTTGCGATTAGGGAAACACCTTTTAGAGCTTCCACCTTATCTCTCGCGCGCCCAAACTTGACCAGCTTTGCATCACGAGAGTTGCCTCGTCCAATGACGTAGGTTTTCGTGACGTTCGAAACCGCGACAGCAACTTCCGGATTTGAGGGATTCACTAAGTTCACTGAAACCGTCCTATACGACTCTGACGTATTTCGCTTCTGCACCCCAGAAGTACACCAGCCCAAACAAGAAGGTGCCAAAGGACCAAGCGATTAGTGCAAGCCAACTACCAAAGCTAACTGGCGTCGCGTAAATCACGCTATCCCTTACCGCAGTCAGAAAGATGTGGCCAGGGTTAGCGGTCATAATTTGGTGCAACTCAGGGTGGTTAACAAACCTATCAATTGAAAACATCACACCAGACAGGAAAAACCATGCACGCCCAATAAATGAAAGGACGGCCTTACTGTCCGGCACCATAGCAGTAAGTCGAGCTGTTATCAGCATCAGACCACAGCCGAAAACATGAATGAGCAAGAATAGGGGAATCACTGCAGCGATTGTCCAGCTCAGCCGAGAGAAAGCCTGCATCGCCAGCGCCATAAATATCGCGATAATCGCCGGAAGGATATTGTCTAGCAATGCGCGGAAAGTCTGAGCTAACGGAATCGTCGCTTTCGGAAACTGGAAAGTTTTTATCATACCTTTGGATCCTCGGATTAGCGCAGACCCATTGTTCATCAGCCCCACTAACATCCGCATGAATACAACACCAAGTATCAAGAATCCTGCAAAATTATCCACACCCCTTGACGTTTTGAGGATAAAACCAAATAGAAAAGCATAAAACGCCACATCTAACAAGGGCTGTAGCACCAGCCACGTTCGCCAAAGCTGGTAGTCTTTCGTAGTTCTTAAGGCTTTAAATCGAGCGTCTGCCCAGATGAAGAATCTTCGTTCCCACAGTTCGACGCAATACTGTTGGAACGGTGGCCGACTCTGCAGCGTTTGCAGTCGTGATGCATCGATTCGCACGATGGATTCGTTACCTGTCATCGAAAAATCACGTTCCTTGTCAAGTGATTTGAGCACCTTTTGTTTTCTGTTGGCATCCTCAATAGTCTCCCGTGCAGACCGATGTTTCCAAATCTCTAAAGCCGACAGCTTCTACTTCACTGATGGCGTCGCCTTACGCTTCGTCAACTTTCTTTTAATCATCCAGCGCAACTGCTCCGCAGATTCCTCGATGTCGTCGAGGTCAGAACGGAAAGCCGTAGAAGTCTGGGATAGCGGCGAGCCCGCTTCTGTCAATGCCCAGATGTCTACCCCAGCACCCAAGTAGTCGCTTAGTTTTGAGGGTAGGTAGGGATTCTTCTCAAACCCTGAGTTCTGCGTCTTTGTATCGGTTACCAGCAAAACATCCATTTGAGTGGTGGCGGCCAAAAAGTCTAGGTAGTCCACGGCTTCATGGAAGACGAGGTACCCACGCTCTACCAGCATCTGGGTCGATTCGTCTGCCCCACCGGTGCTAAAGACATGCAAGCAAAACCTGGATGCTTCCTCTGGCGATAGCATGTCCATTGCTGCCTTATAATCCCCCAATCCGCGGTTCTCATAGAACCGGCCAAAGAAACCGATATTAATTAAGGAGGGATCAACATCCAGTTTAAAAGAACTGCTGAGGTACGCGGAAGCAGGCGGCACCGGCTGCGAATTAATCGCAACTTTTCCTTTAACTGTGGATCTGAACTCGGCGGAGTATTCCCCTAATACTATTTCAGCCTGGTTTGCGTTCGGAAATATAATTCTATCCGCTAGTAAGAGTGTTATAAGTTCGGTGAGGGCAAAATGTCCCTCGTGTAACTCCCGACTCCAACCTTGCTTCGTGATCTCCCTTCTAAAGGCTCGGGCAAGACTGCCCTTTGCGCGCTTCCGCTCTCGCTCCACGCCATCTACCCCGAAACGCAAGGGATCCGAGAATTCCGCTTCCCAATAGACTGAAGGACGCTTGAGTTTATAGAGAGCTCCTGCGGCATGCGACCCCGACCACAAAGCTCTTGTGTAGAGGCGTTCATAGTCCTGTCGCGCTTGCCCGACAGCTTTACGAGCAAAATTCGCGATATGCGGCCAAGAGCTGAATGATGGATATCCTTCCACCACCCAGTGCGTGTTAACCCAGGGTTCCACAAGGAGCGCTGCTGAGCAATCAATCCCACGAACCGGTGACATGTCAGCGCTTACTACATCAACAGGTTCGGCAGCTGTAGCGATCCTCTTAGCAATAACATTCGCTGCAGGGTCAGCGAATGGTGGGAAGCAGTAGGAAATCACTAGCTGTTTGGGGCTAGAGGAAGCATGTGCTTGTTCCCAAGGTAAACTACGCAAGCCTAATCTCAATGCTTCATCTGCCGCCGCAGATAGTTCCTCAGGATGGTTCCTTAAACGCTCGCCAACAAACTGAAACTGAGATAACTCCAATGATCGGGCAGCCTGCCTTGCTGCCCCCTGCAAATCCAGCTTTTGGAGTTTTGCAATGACTTGCAGTCTCTGCGTGACAGCAAAGTCGAAGTCTTTCACGCGTCTCGAAACAGAATTGTTCCTTACGCTACGCATATAAGCGCAATTTCTAGGATCTTCTGGTGTAGTCACCTCAAGCTCAGGATGTTGAAGCAGGTTCGCAAAGAAAGCTACATCTTCTCCTGACTTCAGCGATGGGTCGTACCTATATTTGTCAATTAGTGCGGAACTAACGACTTTGCACGAATTGAACCCTAGAACCCAAGGTAGATCGAACAGTTTGGTTGTTCCCCGTAAAATCGAACGTCGACGAACTTCTAGCGAATTTGCCGATGAAATCGCCCCTCCACGCACCTCCTTGATTGGCAGCAGAACAACCTTCATTGGAGCCGCAAGACGCAATCCCAGCTCCAGAAATTCTTCCTCCAGCCAGTCATCATCATCCACAAATGTGGTGTACTCACGGCCAGCTGAGGCAAGCCCGAGGTTGCGCGCCGCTCCGGCGCTTGGCGTCCGCAGAAACTGTATTCGACAATTGTGGCCAGTTCTATTAGCCCAACTCGTTATCAGGCTGCTGGAGCCATCGTCCTGTCCATTAATTACGAAAACCGCTTCCCACAGCTTCGGATCAAGAGTCTGGCATTCAAATGAACGCAACAAAGCGGGTAATCGCTCTGCGCCGTCTTTTGTAGCCACAACAACGGAGATGCCACGGGAGAACTTCTTCATCGGATTGCCTCCAAGGTCCGATAGATAAGGTGGAGGAGTTTGCTGGGGAGAAATTCCTTGGCTGGTTTCAATCGGGTCGCGACCGCACGAATAATCTGTGCCTTGAGAGAGAAGGGCTGCGAATACATCTCCACCTGATTCGGGCACCAATTACGATCTACCTTTACAGATCGATAGCCAGCGAAAAGACCCTTACTCAAATCAGCAGAGCTTCGATCACTCAGAATCGCTGGCGCTAGCTGTAACTGGATCCATTCCTCTCCCACATTTAGCCCGACGACACATAAATCATCGTTAGTGGTGAGACTATGCAAAAGCAGATTAAAATTTTCCCTGCTCACCCAATAGAGAAGTTTCCACTCTGCAAACGCTCCTCTCCAGCCTCGGATATCTTTAATTCGTTCTGAATCAACATCAACGGCCACAACGCATTGAACTTCACAATGACTATCTGGAGGAACAATTTCATTAATGAAATAGGAGCCAGCACAGAGCACCGATGCGTCGAAATCGAACAACAGATTTTCAGTACATACCCATGCCCGGCCGGCGGGCAGACCAAATGGCGAAAGATCTCTAACCTTCACCGCTTATCTCCTACAGCAGCTATCGCTCTTAAAAAATTCTCAGGGGCTCTTACATTTCGCTCTAGTTCGACCCACTCTTTGCCTCTAGGCCCCACCGCAAGACGCTGTCGATCATTAGCAAGTTCAATCCAAAGCCTAGCGAGATCGCCTGGTTTTCCTGGCGGGACCACGTCCCCTGCATCGAAACTCTCTATAAGATGTGCGGTCTCACCAGTGACTACCCCGGTGATGTGAATCTGATTCGTCATTAGCTCATACGTTTTCGAGGGAACCGCCCATTTCAATGAAGCCCAATCAGTCAGATGCACCAACGCTGTATCGGCCCAAGCATAGTCTTCCGCGAGGTCCTCAGGTTTCTTTTGGTGCACCATCTCTACGTGAACCCCAAGCTCTGCTGCACGGTGAGCAATAGACTCCCAAGCTGCCCCATCTCCAATCAACCGGATTTTGACCGTAACGCCTTCGTCAGCTGCTAGTTTTGCGGCACTTACCGCATTCTCCAGTTTTTGAGCACGACCTAACGTCCCAGCGTAAAGCACATTGAGCGAATCACTCTTTTCTGCAACCAAGGCTGAAGTACCACATTGCGCACTGGGAAACACGTTTCGGACGGTAAACGACGGAATTCTCAGATCGGCTGAAATATCTCGGCTAAGCCATTCTGAGGTCGTTACAATGCAACTAGACCTACGCAGAACATAATTGAGGCACCTTTTGGTTGCCCAAACCATTGCTGGAAAAGCTCCCCATGAAAGGACTCGTTCCCTCAACGACTTCTTTCCCGTTCCTTCGTTCCAATTTCTTTTTTCATCAAACAGTGCAGGCCACGCGTCGCGAAGATCGATAATGTAAGGCTTTCGGAACTTACAGGCTGCATAGAAAGTTACAGCGGACGTTGGGATGGCCGGCACTGTCCCAATAACTAGGTCTGGGTGATATCGCTTACGATGACGCAATTTACGCACGCCACGAGCCATACCGATAGCATTCCAACCTTGATTGAAGATACGCCGAGTTAGGCCCTTCCCCGACGGAAAGTATCCGGTCCGAAGAATCATCTCGCCACTGCAACCTTCGGTTAGCTCATCCGACGGCGAGAATCCGCGCTCTTTATACCATTCACTTAACGATATGCGACGTTTGTAGTGTGGAGGCGGTGCTACAACCGTAACTTCATGTCCTGCTTCGCTTAGCACTGAACTCAGCCACGTCCATCTCCGCTGCGGAACCCCGTTCTCAGGAAACCAATACTGCGATAGAATTAGAATTTTCATTATATGAGACCTCGACTGAGTTAAGGCACCCTCTTACAGCAATTGGGCCAAGTGGGGCCAGCGGGGCTCGAACCCGCGACCAGCGGATTATGAGTCCGCGGCTCTAACCGACTGAGCTATAGCCCCTTAACCTAGCTAAGTTTAGCAGCTAGAAAGGAAAGTACTCTGTTCGCCCGTTTGGGCCCGAGTGCCTTAACTAATCGTGGCTGAATCAATGACCGATATTTCTTCGCGACATTGAATGCCTTTTTGCGCATCTTTTGTGAAAAACTGAGCTTTCTGGCCGTTCCAGCGCCTAACGCAGAAACATGAACATTTCCACTATTGCAGTCAACGGTAATCTTTTCTATGAGCACGTTTCGAGCATTGGTTACAAGGGGAATTAGCCGCACCTCACTGATAACCACATTTTCGGGCAAGTAGGCGCTCGCAGTCGCCTCAAACTCGCCTTGTTCCACACTCAAATAAACAAACTGGCCGATTTGCGAGCTTATCGAGGTCGATAGCCCCGCAAATCGAGCTCTAGGCCCCAATGCACGACCCCGCTGCGACCGCAACGACAGCGAAAGGGCGATTGGGTGTTCACGCAATCCTTGAGGAGCATTGCCGGTCACACTGACGGTCACACCCTGACTGCCTCCTACCATCTCCAGCTCGACACCATGTCCCAAGGGCTTATTCCAATCGATACTGACAGACGCGTGGGCGTTTAGAACCGAGTCAGCAATCACGGGAAAGTCACTACGAAGTTTTGTTGCACTCGAAATCGCAGGAAAACGATCCATGTCAGAAAGTAGCTTTTCCACAACACCTCTTTGGTTGTGTCGAAGCAGGTTGTCCTGGCCGGTGTGGTTAGTACGAAGATAGCCGATTTTGCTCGAGTTCAATATTACGGGAGCGAAGCGATCGGATTTATCATGCGCTCCTGCCCTCGCTGCGCGAATTCCCCCGTCGGCACGTAACTCTGAAACATATAGCAGCCCCATGGAGTTCATGGGTAGATGAGACTCCCTAAAGTTATAAAAATGCCCTGAATCGTAAATCGCCTCAATCCCTAAGGGCATGCTCACGGCCATGCCAACAAACTCGGGCTTAATAAATCTCTTCATCTCCGAGAAGTAGTGCGTGGAAAGAATGTCGTCGTCGTCCAACCGGTAGCGACCGAAGACTCCCGGTTCAAGGTGTTCTTTAATGAAGCGGTCTACATGCCCCCAGTCATGCGTTCCATCTGGGAGCATCTGAAGCCGAATAAATGGGTAGCGGTCAGCAGTACGTTCCAGCGACTCTTTGTATTTCATAGGAAGCGATTCCGAAAACGAGACTATGTGAATAAGCTCCTGCCCTCTAGCCGCCTCAGCGATCGAGGGGACAGTCAGTTCGTTAAATACCTTGTCGCGAAAGTCCATGCGCTCTGGCGCATAGAGATAGTCGCGATAATCTTGGGCAGAATTAGGTTGTGCAGTAGCTCTCCATGCTCGAGACTCCGGGATATAGAGGCTGTATCGTGTTTGGCCGACAAACTGAGTTTTCACAATTTTCTCCGTTTCATATTTTAGAAGTCAACAGTTCGAAATTCTTGAAAGTACTTAATAAAATAATTCTCCACACCATTGGAAGGTCCAAATATGCCACTTAGACGGAACTACTCCCGTTATGCCTCTGCTTCTGACGGACAGGTATATCTATATCGCTCATTCTCAGAGCTACTCAACGTTCGAACAAAGAAAGGAATTCATTGCGTACAATTAGATGATACTGCTCTAGAGTTTCTTTTCTTGCCGCGTGTTTCGAACAATTTAGTCGTGATTTTTCATGCCGCGGCAAATCCGGAATCACTTACTTTGCCCATTTTTGTAGGACTCGGCATCACAAAAAATTTGGATGCTTCGGTTCTAATAATTTCCGATCCCACGTTGGAGTATGCAATCCCGGCAGGCTGGTTTATTGGCAGCAAGAAACTCCATCTACAGGCTAAAATTAACTCAATGGTACGGCACGTCGCCGAATCTTGCGGTGCCGAGCATCTAATCTACCAAGGTGCCTCAGCAGGCGGGTTTGCTGCCCTACATTACTCATCTTTAACCCCAGATTCTTTGGCCATCGCGATCAACCCCCAGACCAACCTGAAAGCTCACTACCCAGAGCGATTGCGTCCTTTTCTAGACAGTTGCTGGGATGGTGCCATGCCCGATCGATCGATCGCTACCACCGACCTTATAGAATCCTACCAAGAAAAATTCGACAACTATGTCTTATATGTCCAGAATGAACAGGATCACTTCCATATAACGCATCATTACAGTACTTGGGAAGCGAATTTTGCTTCTCTCCGTGGCCGAAGATGGAGTCTCCTCAGTGGAGACTGGGGAGCAGGCCATGCAGCCCCTCCGCCGTTCTTTCAATCTGCGATTCTCGAATATGCGCTCACATTCGATGGCAAATGGGCAGATTTCTTGAAGTCTGAGGAATTCGACTAGCTACCCTTGCCAACAACCTCGGCCTAGTGAAAATCCGGCAATCGGTCACCAAGTCCGGCTAGTTCGGCCACAGCAGCAATTGCCCTCTCAGACGCCTTACCGTCACCGTATGGATTCACTGCTGAAGCCATACTTTCATATGCCTCGTCATCCGTTAGAAGTTGACTTGTTTCTCTAACAATGTTGTCCCGACGAGTCCCCACTAGCTTCACTGTCCCCGCGTGAACAGCATCCGGGCGTTCCGTGTTCTCTCTCATAACCAATACCGGTTTGCCCAACGAAGGCGCTTCCTCTTGAATCCCTCCCGAATCGGTGAGTATTAAGTCGGCCCTGTTCAACAAACGCGTGAATTGATCGTATGGAAGTGGGCTGGTTATAAAAACATTTGCACAACCGCTGAAAATAGGACGCAAAACGTCACGTACGCGGGGATTCGGATGAAGAGGAAGGACAAACGCGCAGTCCGGAAAGAGAGACGACAAGTCCCTAATCGCGGCGCCGATTTGTGACAATGATGCCAAGTTTTCACGTCGATGGGTGGTAACCAAGATCAACCGATCGTCGCCTGCAAATAAATCATTTAGTCGCGCATCATCAAATTCCACATCCCATTCAAGTGCCTCAAATAGCGAATCGATTACGGTGTTTCCAGTCACTACAATTTCGCGGGAGGGAGTAGCCTCACGCAACAGATTCGATTTAGCCCCTTGCGTGGGAGAAAGGTGGAGGTTCGCAACCTGGGTAATTATTCGCCGGTTCCCTTCCTCTGGGAACGGCGACCTAATGTCACCAGTTCGAAGCCCCGCTTCAAGATGCACGACCTTAACTCCCCTATGAAAGCAAGCTAGTGCGGCTGCCATAGCTGTAGAAGTGTCCCCCTGTACGATCAAGATTTCCGGCTTCTCGACAGCCAACAATCGATCTAAACCGATCAAGAGACGAGCTACTAGCAGATTAAGCTCCTGGCCATGCTCCATCAAGCCGAGATCGTGATCCGGACGGATATCAAAACGTTTCTCGATGCGCGCCAGCATGTCACGATGCTGTCCTGTGGAAACAACAATCGAGTTGAATCGATCATCAGAATCCAAAGCCGCTATGACGGGGGCCAGTTTAATTGCCTCCGGCCGCGTTCCATACACGGTCATCACTCTGGCTCTAGCTGAATGCACGCGGGTCCTTAGAAATAGAAACGTAATTGGCAACGAAATCTACCTTACTTCGATGTGACTCTCACGGTGCCCATTGAGCCAATGGTTAGAAAATGATCTTTTTCGAGGTTTCTCAACCATTAGGCGAGAAGACCCCCAGTGGTGCGACTTTCACCGCTACGGCATAATCTATACCTATGCGAATGACTGTGATTGGTACTGGTTACCTCGGCGCGACGCATGCTGCGTGCATGGCTGAACTCGGCCACGAGGTGCTGGGCGTAGACGTTGACGAAACCAAGATCGAGGCGCTGAAGAACTCCAAAGTGCCGTTCTACGAGCCGGGCCTGCCCGAGGTTCTGGAGCGCAACATCGAGGCAGGGCGCCTGAGCTTTACGACGGACTACGCCGAAGCCGCCGCATTCGCCAATGTGCACTTCATCGGGGTTGGTACCCCGCAGCAGCGCGACTCCTACGCTGCCGATACCCGCTACGTCGAGGCCGTCATCGACGACCTGGTACCCCAGCTCGAGGGCGACCACCTGATCCTGGGCAAGTCCACCGTCCCGGTCGGCACCGCCGCCGCCCTGCAGGAACGCGCCGACAAACTCGCCGCCGAACACGGCAACAAAGCGACCGTGGAGATCGCCTGGAACCCGGAGTTCCTCCGCGAGGGCTACGCCGTGAAGGACACCATCGAGCCGGACCGCATCGTGCTCGGTCACCGCGACAAAAATTCCCGAGCCGAGGAGATCGCCCGCGAGGTCTACGCCACCCCGCTGGAAAACGACACCCCGTTCA
>ERZ1029856.46-NODE-46-length-17581-cov-35.561452_pt1 | contig 17581 bp, 17 predicted proteins | sample MGYA00519238_ERZ1029856 | MGnify/ENA primary metagenome ERZ1029856 (study PRJEB33666, sample SAMEA4610918) | skin metagenome | biome: Human-associated habitat; feature: Malodor aspect; material: skin | place: Philippines | collected 2015-08 ... | reverse complement strand
AAACAACAATCGTATCTCCTGACCTCGCAAATTCAATGGCTTTATCTAAACCAGGACGTTTACTTTTTGATCCACTTATGTAGTCGCTAAATATCTTTTCACAACCATATTGATTTAATTGATCTTCCTGCAAATTTAAATTTTGTAAACCAGTTGAAACTCTTGCATAACCTATTTTCAAAATACGAACCTCCTATATGTATCTTCATTGTACCATAACTTAATTCTAATCATATTTATGAACATAGATTTTGTGTTGGGTTATTGAACACTAAAATATGTATACCAGCTATATATATAGACACAAAAATAGAGTGTACAGAAAATGGGCGTTTTCTGAACACTCTTCTTTTCTTATTAAGATTATTAAAATCATTTGCATTTATTGTTCATTAAGCCGTAATTTATTCTATGTTCATTTATATAAGTGCTTTCAAGTTATGGTACAAACGAAAAACCAGCTCACAACTTAACAGTTTTGACCTATTTTTAGCATGCAGATGAATAGTGAGGTTAGAGCAGGTCATAACTAACGGTCATATTTAAAAGCTGAAATTGTACGTTTTAGTCAATTACATACAAGCCTATTTAAGGGCTTTTTCTATTATTACTAACTCACGTTTAAAATCGCTTGGAAGGCAAACTATGAGCTTATAGGACTATTCAAAGCGTTTAGACTAAACAAAGTAGCCACGACCGTTAGGGAGTTCTTTTTAGTGGATGAACAAACAAAAAATCTCTCGTATTTTGTTTGTTCATCCATGGTTTTAGAAAAAAGAGGGACGATTTCGGAAGAAGAAAACGTCTCTTTTTTTCTTCTTTTTGTATGACAAAAAGAAAGATCTTTTGCCCATTTTATTTTTATAAAATGGGTAGGTGGCGTTTGCCTAAAGCAAATCGACACAATCCAAAGGGGATAAAAGGGGAAAGTGAAACTTCCCCCTTTTCAAGCCACATTGTAATACAAGAACGAAGTGTTTTGTATTACAATGTGATAGCTTGCAGTATTTATGGTTTTATATTTTCTATTTTGTTGTGAGGATTGTAACCGAATAGGGCGCAATCCTTATTACAAAATCAATGACAAAGGGCGATTGAGGAATAAGCGCTGGGGCATTTTATCTTTGAGGAAGTTCTTGATGGATCAGAAAAATGTATCACAAATTTAAACAAAGACTCACACATTTAAGAGACGCTACTAGCATGAAATTTTGTTGTTGCGATAAGCAACTTCTGATACACGATTTTTAGCCATTACATCACTCGTTTTTAGAGTGATGTGTAAGTGCGCATTGCACATTGCACATTGCACTCTTTTTTTACGAAACAAGCCGACCAGCGTTAGAAACTTTTTAGTTTTTCATCATTCTATTTTAAAACGTTCTAAAACTCGATTTAAGCGACTTTAATTCGAAACTGTCTATTTGTTCAAAGGGAGCATTAAGAATGCTTAAACGAGCTTTTAAGTGGGTTTAAATTGATTTTGAATTGAATAGCTTGTTGTAAGTTGTAAAAAACAAGTTAAACAAAGTATCGGTTTTCCATTTAAGGGTTGTTAGGGCTTGCCCTGACCGTCTGTAAGACGCTTGATTGCATGATATGAGTATTTAGCTAGTCAAACAGTTAAAACAGCTTATATGAGCAATTAGAGGGAATCCAATAAATTCCTAAAAGTGGTTTTGATCTTTTCTTTTAGCAAGTGAACGAAGTGAACGCTGCAAGTAAAATGTGAGCGTGGTTTTCGCTCACTCCTTTTTTATTATTGATGGTTTAATTAAAATGGGATACGGAGCTTACATGGTAAAAACCACCTATAAAGTTAATAGTGAGGATTTGTCATGAGTGAGAATCTAAAAACGATCAAAGAGCTTGCGGATGAGTTGGGTGTATCAAAAAAGAAAATTCATTATCAAGTATCTAAATTAGATAGTAATTTGATACAAAGATTAGACGGTACTATCTATCTTAACAACGCTGCTATAAAAGTGATTAAAGGCAATATTGGATATGTCCCTAAAACTAAATTAGATAGTGTTGGTGTCCAAAATAGACAGTATTTAGATACCAAATTAGACACCGTAAATACAAGTTTAATTGATGAAAAAAATGAACGAATCAATTATCTAAAAGAGCAAATAAAGAATAAAGATAATCAAATATCTGTTAAAGACGAACAGATAAAAAGTTTAGTTTAGTAGACGTACAAAAACAAACTCAAAATCTTTTAGACCAACAACAGCGCCTAGCCTTGCAGGATAAAAAGTTACTTGATGAGTATAAGTCAGAAATCAATGACTTAAAAGCTCTTAAAATGCCCTCACAGGAAACAGAATTCAAACACTTAGACAATCAATATAAAGATGAAGTGAACGCTCTTAAAGAGAAGTTGGAAAATTTGCAGGAACAAATCAAAGATCAAAAAAGGATAGAAGAACAAGAAAAACCAAGAAAATGGTGGGGACTATGGCGAAAATAGATGATTCAGTTAAAAAGAAAGTTCCTGAATTGCGATTTAAAGGATTCACGGATGATTGGGAAGAGCGTAAGTTAGGTGAATTAGCTAGTTTTTCAAAAGGCAATGGATATACAAAAAATGATTTAGTCGAATTTGGAGATCCAATAATTTTATATGGTCGCTTATATACAAAATATGAAACAGTTATTGAGAAAGTAGATACATTTGTAAATAAGAAAGATAACTCAATAATTAGTGAAGGATCTGAAGTCATAGTACCTGCATCAGGAGAATCTTCAGAAGATATTTCTAGAGCTTCAGTTGTTGGTAAATCAGGTCTAATTTTAGGCGGAGATTTAAATATAATTAAACCAGTAAATTATATTGATTCTATTTTTTTAGCTTTAACTATTTCTAATGGATCTCAACGACAAGAAATGTCGAAGAGAGCTCAAGGAAAATCTGTAGTTCATCTGCATAACTCTGATCTAAAACAAGTAAATCTTTTATATCCAAAATTAGAAGAACAACAAAAAATCGGCTCGTTCTTCAAACAACTCGATAACACTATCACTCTTCATCAACGTAAGTTAGATTTGCTCAAGGAACAGAAAAAAGGATACTTACAAAAAATGTTCCCTAAAAATGGGGCAAAAGTTCCTGAATTGCGATTTGCGGGGTTTGCTGACGATTGGGAAGAGCGTAAGTTGGGGGAACTAGGAAAAGTAACAACCGGTAAAGCATTTAGTAGTATAGATTTTGATGAACAAGGAGAATATTTAGTCATTACTAATAAGGATATCTCTAACAGTTCACGCTCTCAAAATGTTATTACTGATAGAATTAATATTTCTGATAAAGACATAGTTGAAAAATATAATTTAAGTGGTGAAAATATATTAGTTACTATGGATGGGGTTAATTTAGGTAAAACAGCAATGTATAGTAATGAGGATGCTTTACTTGCTCAAAGGGTAGGGAGAATTCAATCTACTCAATTAGAATTTATTTATCAAATTACTTCTAGTAGTAGTTTTTTAATGGCCATGAGAACTTTATCTGTAGGTAATGCAATTAAGCATATTTCACTTACCCAAATTTCAAATTATTCTACTTTAGTACCTAGTAATAAAAATGAACAACAAAAAATCGGCTCATTCTTCAAACAACTCGACGACACTATCGCTCTTCATCAACGTAAGTTAGATTTATTGAAAGAACAGAAAAAAGGCTTTTTACAAAATAAGTTAGATTTATTGAAAGAACAGAAAAAAGGCTTTTTACAAAAGATGTTTGTTTAGGGTCTATAATTAGATATCGCCCCTAACAAAACCTATTAAAATAGCCCCCATTATCTAATAGTTAGATAACGGGGGTTGTTTTTTTATAAAATGATATAATACTCCCTAGATAGGAGAAAACGTATGTCTAGACAAAAACGATCGATCAAGGAAAATAATGATAAATTAAAAGTTCAATTAGAACTCCTCCGTAGTTGTACGGAACACTTTGACTCAGGTATGATTCATATGGCTTTGCCAATGGCTACACAGTTTCGTGTATTAATACATCAAACAGATAAGACCTATACCATTTTTCGATACTACTTTAGGTTAATTCTAAATTATGTTTACGGCAACCCTAAAAAGTGTTAAAATTCTTGTCAGAGGGGGAAATCACGATGAAAAACTATACGGACTATTTCTTTGATGAGCCAGCGTTTGATCTCCACGATGGCGGATACGTGCCGCTTGAGGTCAGTGATGCGCCTGAGAAGCCCTTAAATGTGCCGCCGTTGTTGAAACCGGATAAAGAGACGGCGACCGACGTTTATTACACGGTGACAGCAGAGGCTGGGGAAACGCAACTGTTACCTGGGGCGAAGACCAAGACGTGGGGCTATAATACCAGTCTGTTAGGTCAGACGATTGTGTATCGCCGTGGTCAGCATACGCATGTGACACTGAAAAACACCCTGCCTGAGTTGACCACTTTTCATTGGCATGGGGCTAATGTCAGTGGCCCTTATGTTGATGGCGGATGCCATGCGCCGGTTTATCCGGGTGAAAGTAAGCATATCGACTTCACATTGGAACAACCTGCGACGACTTTGTGGCTGCACGCACATCCGTGCCCATCCACAGCCGAGCAGGTTTGGCATGGTTTGGCTGCCATGGTGATTGTCAAAGACGACCATGAAGCCAGCCTGCCATTGCCAAGGAACTATGGCGTTGACGATATTCCGGTCATTTTGCAAGACCGGCGTTTTCATGAGAACAACCAGTGGGACTACCGGGCTGATTATGATCCTGACGGTGTTGCTGGGCCAACTGCAATGATTAACGGTACAATCAATCCCTATTTTGACGTCACCACGCAAAAGGTCCGGTTGCGTTTTCTGGATGGTGCTAATCGCCGTGAATGGCGGTTGCATTTTTCCGATGATCTGCCATTTACGCAAATTGGCGGGGATGGCTCACTGTTACCGGAGCCGGTCAAATTTACCCATTTGATGCTGACTTGTGCTGAGCGTGCCGAAGTGATCGTTGATTTTGGCCAATACCATGAAGGCGACGAGGTCACCTTATATACGGATGATGTGCCATTGCTAAAGTTCCGCATTCATGCGTTCAAACCGGATCAGACTACCTTGCCTGATAAGTTGTTCGATGTGAAGGCACCAGTGGTTGACCCGGCTTTGCCAGTTCGCCACGTTGTGATGCAGGGGATGGACGAAGGTGTTGCGATTGATGGTAAAAAGTTTGCCATGCAGCGGATTGATGCCACGCAACCAATTGGCAAAGCCCAGTACTGGGATGTTACCAATAGCAATGATGCGCCTGGAATGGTTCATCCATTCCATGTGCATGGAACCCAATTCTTAGTCTTGTCGCGGAACGGGCATGCGCCGTATCCAAATGAACATGGTTTCAAAGATACCGTTGGCGTGAATCCTGGTGAAACGGTTCGGCTGCTGGTTCGCTTTGATTTGCCAGGGGTTTATATGTATCACTGCCATATCATTGAGCACGAAGATGGCGGCATGATGGCACAGATTGAAACATTCGATCCAGCCAAGCCAAAGCAAGAATATAAATTGATGGATATGGATACGTTAATGATGGCCTTGGCTAAAGAACGTGGCGTCAAACCATCTGAGATTTGGATGGGCGGTATGCAGTCTTATGAAAAAATGGGAATGAAAATGTAAACGTCCCACAATACTAATATAGAAAAAGGTAATTTTAATATGCACTCTCCAACGATCAAACATCGCGGGGCTTTTGTCGCCACGTTACTGACAGGTACCTTTTCGATGTCAATTTCTCAGTCTTCTTTAAGCACCGCTTATCCTGCTTTTATGAAAGCTTTTGGTTTAGGAGCGGATACAGTTGCTTGGCTGACAACCGGCTTTATGTTGGTGATGACCTTGATGATTCCGGTTAGCCCATGGCTGTTGCATAATGTTACTTTCCAACGGCTTTTCCAAGCGATTGAACTCATTTTTGCCATTGGGACAGGCTTATGTATCTGGGCACCGAGTTTTACCGTGCTCATGATTGGCCGGTTGCTTGAAGCGATTGCGGTCGGGATTATTTTCCCGAGTTTCCAGACCGTGTTGCTGACGATTACGCCGCATAGTGAGCGTGGTCGGGTGATGGGCACGGCGGGATTGGTCATGGGCTCAGCCTTGGCAGTCGGTCCGATTATTTCCGGTGTTTTGCTGACATGGTTCCCTTGGCAGGCTTTATTCTTGTTCTTCTTGGTCGTTTCGCTGCTTGTGCTGGCCGTTTCAACGGTGACCATTGCGTCTGTCATGCCATTGCAACCGACGCAACTGGACTGGGTATCCTTCCTTTTATCCGCAAGTTTTCCAATTCTACTTTATGCCTTGGGTGCTTTGTCGAAAAAAGGCTTAACTGTTGGCGTGGTTGGTTTGTTGATTTTAGGCGTTCTGGCAGCTGGTATTTTCGTTGTTCGGCAATTGAATCGCCAACCACCAATGTTGCAAATGCGAGTTTTTGCCACTGGTATGTTTACTAAAGCGGTGTTTCTGACCGGAATTTCATACGTCGGTTTGATTGTCACCACTATCCTGATGCCGCTTTACTTTCAAACGCTACTTGGTTTGTCACCGTTGATTTCTGGCTTGTCCTTAGTGCCAGCTGCGGTGTTGCTGAGTATTTTGAATCCAATTAGCGGGCGCCTACTGGATCGCTTTGGACCGCGTGTCGTGGCCATGATTGGCATGTTGTTGATTACTGGCGGCTTTGGTCTGTTAGCAGTCTTTGCCCATCATTTACCGCTGATTGGGGCAATTATGTTGGCGATGGCGACTGAAGCCGGCAATGCCTTTGTGATGATGCCTTCAGTGACGGCTGGCGCGAATGCTTTGCCGAATGAGCTCGTGGCAGACGGCACTGCGGTTACAACGACGGCTCGTCAGTTATTCGGTTCTGCCGGTGTCATGTTCGCCACAGTGTTGTTGGATGGCATGCAAACCACGCTGCGAAGTCATGCTGGCGGTTTTGCTGTTACCTTCGCTATGTTTGCTGGCGTGGGCCTGATTGGCTTGCTGTTGGCGTTGACGTTACCAAAGGAAGTCGCGAAGAAAGCGGTATAGCTACGAATTCGTGCTTTGCATCTACAAAAATGATCGCCTACCAAAAAGTAGACGGTCATTTTTGTTGCAACTAAGTATGCTTGACTGGGTACTTAGCCGCAAATGATCAGGAGAGAAGCATCGCGACTAGGAAAGGAGGACAACACGGTTGTTTTAGTCAACAAAGACCAGTTCGATAGTTTCATCTTCCGGTTTGATGTTGACAGATAAATGACGATTAAGGTCGGCCACCAGTTTGCGTGCGAAGGCCATCTTCTCGATGAATTCGGTCATGTGCGAAGTAAACGGGACGCTTTGGTAATTAAAGTTTTCGCCGATATAGCCCGGATCAGTCACGTAGCACAAGTTGTTTTCGTCGTGGCGACTGCCCGGTTTCAGGACGGTATCCAAATACTGATAGAGAATCGTTGGATCGTAGTTCAGCGGCTTATCAAGGGTCGTGGAAAGCTTGTAGCCGGTTGCTTGACCAGCGAATTGTTCGTTGATTTGGACTTGGGTAAGGCTTTTATACAATTTCAAAACGATCACTCCTCTTCTTTTCACTTTTAGTATAGCAGTTATGGTAGATTGTAAAATTAATCCGAACGCTGTTCGGACAAAAAGATCAGCTTCCTTTAAAATGGTGTTTACCACAAACCCATCTTTTAGGAGCTGATCTTTTGTCTAGTATAACCTATTCCGAACGAATTGGACTATTATCAAATAAATAGACATAAAAAAGAAAAGCGTTCTAATCGTTTTTCCTTTTTTATCAGATGTTCAGAAAATGGTTATTTTCTGTACACTCTTCTATTGAGATATATGTAATACTTCATATATTTTCATTTTATCATTGATACTATCTGGAATTTCCTCGACAAAAGAGTATTTAACACATTTCCATTTATCTGGATTATAGATAACAAAATCTGTAATAACATTATCAAATGAATAAAATTTTTCATCTATATCTAAATTTTCAAGAGAAAATTTAGGGTTTATATCTATATACTCTTCAACTACAAACTCACTATTTTTTATATTATTAGAAGTATTCATTGAATACGTTATACCAATATTTATATTTTGCCACCCAAAAGATGAAATTATATTATCGTAATATCCTTTAAATATAAAATCATTCATTCCTTCTGAATTTTTCCATAGATATAATGGTGAATAAGTTTTAGTAATACAATTACTGTTTGTCTGACTAATCAAGTACGCTTTTATAAACAAATCCTTAAAACCATCAGTTTTGAAACCATTTAGCTGAACTCGTTTTCTAATTTTTTCCATTTCATAATCACTAGGTAACTTGATTTCATATTGCATTGCATACATAATTTTATCACAAAACCTATTAAAAAATTAGGTTCTGTCTGTTGCAAAGTTAAAATTATATGCACATCTATACAATATAGATCACAAAATGCATAAAATTTTGCATACATCGTATAGTTTGAATTTTCTAAATATTCTAACACAATGTAAAAATACTCTTAAATAGTATTGTTTATACTAAAATTAAGATGTTTGTGCCCATTTTGATTTTTGTGCCCATTTTGAATGGCACAGGGGTGACGCTTAGAGTACCAATGCATTTGAGTATTTCTGTGCCTATTTTGGAAAACAAAAATGGCACAGATGACCTCTTGGTAGAGTAAGGCTGAAACCCTCTGTGCCCAAAAAGTAAGGTTTTTTGAAAATCCTTCATTTTTATAGTATAAAAATATACAATAATATTCATAAATATACAACTTTATCAATAAGATACACCTCTGTACCCCGACACTGGTACCAGTTCTTTATATAATATTTGAATTTTATGGTAAAAAGTGGGAAAAACGGCACAAGTCAACGGGGAGTAAGGTTCCAGCGTCTTCAGTGGCGAGTAGTTTGTTGAAAGAAATAAAGCGTGACCCTTAGAGCCTCAAGGGTTGTGCCGTTTTTCCCAAAGGTTTTGGGTTTTTGGCACAATAAAAAGACCTCGGCTCAATTGCCGAAGTCTTTCAATTGTTTATTCGCCCATGATATATAGTAATCACGGTCGATGTTGCTCAATTCTGTTTTTCTCAGTTGGTTCACCTCATTAACGATATTATATTGTTGTTTTGGTACCACTGTATTGACTTTAACGTAACCTTTTTTAGATTCTTTTGTGCTTGTTAGACCGATGACACCTGACTTAGTAGCGATAATTCGATTGACTTTTTGATATAGCTTACCCGATTTATCACGCATTGTGTGTTTTCCTATCACTTTAGCTAGTTGTACAAAGTCCCATTTATTTTGATTATCATTAATGTATTGTTCAATTGGTGTATTATACAATAAATGATTTGTTACGGCGTCTGAAACAATTTTCGGGAATACTTGGGTATTCTTATAATCAAAATTCTTTAAATTACCTCGGCGTTTTACGTTACCATCTTCAGTTTCAAGGACAGCATAATTAGTTGTAGCAAGCGCTACACGCTTATATTTATCTTCTTCAAGATCTAAATTAAATAATCGTTTCACTTCATCAATTACTGGTTTTGAATCGAATTGACCTATGCAATAGATACCATCAGTATTAACTGAAATGACTTTAGCACCTTGTTTCGTTGCAAGTTCAACCATTTTTAATAATACAGCTTGACCAATAAGCCGTAAAGATAACATTTTATTTGGTGTATATAATGCACTGAATTTAGCGTCCATACGCCCACTCACTGTGTTCAATACCAATTTCAACGCTTTTTCACGTTTCGGGTTCAACTTATTATGTTTGAGTGTTAAACGTTCTTCTCTAATTGCGTTGTATTTTTGTGTTGCAGTACCTAGTGCATTTGAATTAATAATTAGACTTGGATACATACTAGCGATATCAAGTTCTGTAACATCGTTGTATATGCCTTTAATACACCCATGTGCGCCACCTTTTGAAATTGTGATGTGAATACCATATTTGTTGATTGTATAGCCTTTAAATTTATTAGGTTCGATTTTAGAACCATTTTCACGTGTTTGTAATTCAATGTGTCCATTGCGGTTATAATATCGTTGTCGTTTGTTACCTTTTGCGTCATCTACATATTGCTTATCTAACATTTGCAACAATTCTTCAACGTTATCTACATCAAATAATGAGCTTAAATTATGTCCATTATAGTTTAATGTTGGTTTATCTATATCTTTTGGTTTATCTGTATAGTTGTCTGTTAGTATCTTATCAATCATAGACCCTTGTGATTTACCAACATCATGGTCATTTAAATTGAACGATTCTACAAGGCTCTCAGATACTTCAAAATGACTTTCATACACGTGCATAAATAACTTAGCTGTTGCTCTCACATCGTACATGTTATATTTCACGACTTTTAATAATTCATCTTCAGTTAATGTGTCTTTAAATAACAACCCTTCATCTTCAACAATATCGAGTTGCATGTAACTTTCCATTTGTTTTAAGCTGATACGTTCACCTACAACGTCTTTAACATCATATTCAATATGTTTATCATTCATTTTGGGTAAATCAAACAATCGTTCTTTTGAAATTGTATTATTTACAATATTATCAGATAGTTGTTTAATACTATCTGCGTCATAACCATGTTTAACTAAACTTAAAATATATTTATCATAATGCTTATTATTAAAACCGATGAATATACCATCATTGATGATCGAATGAAATGTATTGTAATCAAGCACTGTATATTCATCATCATATACAGGCTTGATTCTATGAAAATACATATACATTTGGTTAGTGTGCATATCTAATAATGCTATTGTTACACCGTTATTGATAACTTCAATGTCGTATGTGTAGTAATCTTTGTTAAGCATTTGAACCACCACCAAAATTAACGATGTTTGGGTTAAATGATTTTGTATTGTCTTCATGTTGTTTATTTGTATAATCTTCGTAATTTAAATGTTCAACGATACGGTCTACAATATGTGGTATTGCTTTTTCTTGTAATACGTCAATTGTTTTACCTGTTTTAGGGTGTCTGACACGTGTTCTGCTTTCCATGTTTAAACCAAAACCACTGAATTGTTGATCCATATTATCTTTGAAATACTTCTTCAAACCTTTATCGTTTTTATATTCTTCTACTGATTTAAACCAATTTATGAAATCATCTTTCATTGTGCTTTTTGGATAGTATTTCAACATCTCAACTAATACATCAATCATTTCTTGTTGTGATGTGATTTCTTTTGTTATGTTGTCTAAATAATCAATAGCTTTATAGATAAAGAATTGAAGTATTCTATTGTCTTTATCTATAAATTTGCGTGTTTGCATAGCCATTTCGTTTGTAACCAATGGGTTATTTACATCAACCGGGCTAAAGTCGTTAAACACACCATTTTGATAATGTTGATTGAACTTTTTCATGCAATATAATGCAAAATACGGCAATTCTTCATTGATTACAGTTTGTGTGAACTCTTCTTTATCTTTGGCTGTTGGTTTATGACCTGTGGTAGGCACAATCACAATACGACGTAACACACCACCATCTTGTAATGATGTTGAAACTTGTGGCAACCCTTTATTCATAGAAAATAGCATTTTTGAGTATAGTGCTGCTGGTTTACCTTGCTTGAATTTAGCCTCAACACGCACCGTGTCACCACCTGATATTTTCTTTAAATTATTAATTAATTCAGCGTTGAAGTGTGAGTCATCAACTTCTGTAACTAAATTCATTTCTTTACCCACCATATCTGATGTAGCGAATCGGTTAGCGCTTAACTGGTTTAAACCTACGCTTTGAATATTAGTCGAACCAAACATTTTTTCAATCACATTACCAATGAAGAATGATTTACCACTTGAACCGTTTGGGTCGTATAAAAACGTTACGATGTTCCACAATTTATGCGTATGCATAAAACTATAACCAAGTAACGTTGTCATGTATTCTGATGCATTACCCACTAATAAATTTAAACGATTTAATGTTTTTGGACATTTTGTTTCAAGATATTGCAATGTTAATGGTTTTTCGTCATCTTTAGCTACCGGTAAATTGTAATCATGATGTTGTCTCAAGTATTGTGTACGCTTATGTTCTATTAATTGATCTTGTTCTATATCATATATACCATTTTTGAACCACACATGTTGTGGGTGTTCTTCAGTATATTTATCAATTAAATTAGCGTCTAAATCATCAGCATTAGGTATTAGGTTCATCACTGTATCAACAACTTGCTTCTCTGCTTTACTGTTCTCTGATCTAAAGCCACTATAAATTTGATGTACAAGGTGTTGTACTTTACGTTTCACAACAGTTTTCTTAAACTGTGTTACTTTATGTGTATTTCGGTCATAGTAATAAATTAAATCTTCAGCACCGTCAATTGATGAGATTTGCATATAACCTTTCACATGGTGTTCTAGTATAAAGTTTGCAAGTAATTCCGAGTCAATTTGCACGTTCTTACGTATCAAGTGTATTAAATTACCTTTATCGAATTTCGGCTTAAATGTAGCTTTTAAAAAGCAACATCTAGGGTTATATTGATCTACAACAACACACATTAATTTTAAATAAGCGTGATAACGTCCCAATGTTCTGATGATATTTTTATCTGTTGGATCATCTACGTCCATATCTACGTCGTCATTATCTTTATGCAAATACATTTCCATTGTTGCGTTATTAAAAGTATTGTCTGTATCTAATTCAAATACTACATTTTTAAGATATTCATATAAGTCATCATCGACTTTAGTATTAGATAGCGTCTGATTGACGTTTTTATATAACGTTCCATAATTTTTATAGCTTGTGAATATACCGTCATTAATTATGTGAATCTCTGTAAACCACTTACTATTAAGTGTTGGTGTGTTTTGCTTTTGTACTGTATTGTTCTTGCTCATAATGTATCTTCCTTTCGATTTTGATTGGAAGACACGTTGCATATGTATCAACAAAGTTGTTTTACTTTTGTGTTAAAGTGTGTACAACGCACACAAATCTATGTTATAATTCATCTTGAATAATAAAGAAAACGACCAGTATCTTTATTATCATCATCAAACATATAACAATATCATCATTGTTGACACGTTTGCCGACGTGTCTTCTTTTATTATTATAGCACGAATGTATTTAAAAAGCATTCGTGCTATTTGTTTTGTCCGAACCATCTTTTAAACAAACTTTTCTTCTCCGGTGATGTTTCTTTTTCAATCTTTGTACTTTCTTCCGAACCACTTTCCAATTCATTCAGCCGTTTCCCTGTAATTAAATTCAATTGCTGTTGTTGATCTAATAACTTAGCTTGTGTCTTTAGTAATGCGTCTTTTTCTTCAATTTGTGTTCTGAGAAACGCATTTTCTTGCAACAACTGTTGTACTAATGTACTGTCGTTTGTTTCGGTTGATGTATCACTACTGTATCGTGTTTTATTCTGCAACACTTTTTGAGTAATTTGTTGTTCTAGTGTTTCGTTGATGTAGTTCACACCGTCGATAACCGTAAATTCAACGTGTTCCGGTTTGTTGCGTGTAATTGTTGGTTTTGATACCCCTAATTTATCGGCTAGTTGCTTGATTGTTAACATTGTACCACCTCTTAATCAGTGTACCATCGGTGCAACAAATACGCTACACCCGTCACAACACCAACCCAACACATTGGTGTAATGAGATATGCGATGTACCACAAACCCGTTACATACCATGTTGTGCTGTGTTCTATCTTTGTTGCGATGAATTGATATGCATGTTCTAAAAATGGCATGTTTGCTAATGACGTGAACACAATCATGATCGCACTAAATATCATCATTGCTATAAATGCTGTGATAAACCATTTTTTATACTTTTTTGTTTGTTCTAGTTGTTTGTCTAATTGTGTCAGACGGTTTTTTAAGTCGTTTGTCGCTTTGTTAATCTCATCACCGTCTTTATCTATCTTCTTTTTTATATCGTTCTCTAATGCACTTTCTAAATGTTTTGTAACGGTTTCTGCTATATTGTAAACATCTGTGTTTTCAAGGCGGGCTATCACTTCATGTTTTTCTTTTGAAACTTTATCTAATTTAGTTATCAATCGTTCAATGTCTTTCTCTGCATCATCACTCAAGCTCAAAGCCTTCGTCTTTTCTTTTAGATCGTTCGTTACTTCTTGTAGTTGTTGTTGTATTTGTGCGTTGGTTTCGTTCGTGGTGTTGATGGTGTTCATGTTGTCTTGTATTTTTTTCATAATTATTAATATTCTCTTGATGTCCTCTTGGTTCATTCTCTTGCACCTCCATTTCTAATTGCTTTAATAATTCTTCATTTTCATCGTTTAATTCTTCTTCTTCTTGGTTGTTCATCACATCGTTGTATAAATCTGCGATTCTATTTGATATTTCTGTGTCTTTATTATCATCAATTTCCCAATCGTAATATAGACCTTTATCTTCTTTTTCCGCCTGTTGTCTTGATACTTTTTCAGCTATTTTTTCTTTGATTGGCGTTAATTGAAACTCTTCTCCCGCTAGTGTTGATGCTCTTGATACTTTGGTATTTGTTAAACCTTTTTTGTTCGTGTAATCATAACTGTATCGTAATTCTTCAGGATTCTTCTTGCTGCGGGCATCAAGCACTTCAATATTATGTTGTTCTTGTAGTATTTGCTTAAAGTCCTCAAATGATTGTATGGATTCATCATCTCTTACTGTTCGAATCTTTGATATGACTTCATCTTTACGCATGTTTACGCCTTGTTTACGCATACGTTTTTCAATCGGTGATTGATATTTGCCTTGTGCTTTTAATTCTCTTTTCATTGATAAGTTTCTTTCCCAGTTACCATCACCTAAAGGCTTGATTCCAAACTCTCTACAAACTTCATCGCTTACTTTTGCTATATTATTCCACTTTTTCATATTTCCGCGTTGTGATTTCCCATCTAAGCACACACCATTACTGATGATGTGATTGTGCCATAATCCAGACTTACCATCACATTGTGTCACGACTATCACTTGTGCGTTTTTTCCGTACATTCTTTTTGCAAACTCCACGCCGATTGCGTTACATAATTGTTTTGATTGTTGTCGGTCTTTTGGATCCGTGCTTATCTCTTTATCGCTAAATGATTGTGTTATTGAGTACGCTTGTACATAACCTATCTCTTTTTTATAATACTTTTGAACGTCTCTCATCATCATCTTTGCCATAAAGGCATTCTTTTTATTTACTGGTATATTAACGCCCGATACCGCCTGTACACGCTCACCATTTTTCACAACTTGTTGTATACCTTGTTCATCTATTCGGAACTTCGCTCCTGTTTGCAGGTGATTGTGATGTGCTTTTTTGCTCAACACATAATCTAATGTTTTGTTGATGTTTCTTGACGTGCTAATTTGTGTTGTTGCCATTGTTCCACCACCTCATTGGTTGTTTTATTGCTTGTTTTTAATAACGCTTTTAGATCGTCTTTAAATGCTTGCACTCGCTCTACATCTTCATGTGTTATTAAATTTTTACGTGATAATTTATTTAATTGCTTAACGTATTGGTTGAAGTTTCTTCCTATTGCTGACACTTCGTTTTTTAGTTCGCTTACTTCTACACCCAACTTCATCATTAATTCCAATTCTTCTTTATTAAATACCGGCTTTGGCTCAAAATCTCTGTCTTTTTCAATCCATTCAAGCACGATTGTTTTTGCTATTTCGTGCGGTGATTTAAAGCCGTGTAACACATCGCATAATTGTTGTAATTCATTGTATGTATCAGGTGTTACTCTAAATACGACATTCTTTGTTTTTCGTTCTGTCTCTGGCATCTTATGTTTTACTTGTTTTCTCTGTTTCAACGCCACACGAAGTGCTTTTAATTCATTGGATTGTGTTTCATATAATTGTCTCAGTTCATCATCAGTCATCTTATTTATATCCATTCTATATTTCACCTCCAAGTTCAAAATCACATTTCAACGAACGACCAAAAAGGTGGTCGTGTTTATCGTTGAAATATGTATTGCGTCACAATGAAATGTGACATTGCAATACATCAAATGCACTCAAATGGCGGGGCACACTTGCTCACGCTGTGCACCCCTTATTTGAGTTACGGCAAGCAGTCCCAATGTATACATTGGGCTACTTGTAAAGGGGACGCTCCGCTCCCCTTTAATCCCCTAGGGGTACAATTGTAACTTGTAGTTACATTGTACCATGAATCAAACAAAATTGTTTGATTACCGTAACAAAAATGTGTTACGGATCTTCCAATTAAACAACCGCTATGGTTATTTAATTGAAAGGTGAGTCACCATCATTATTATTGTCGTAATCATTCATTGATTCCGCCTGATTAATTGATGGTTCATGTTCACTTGATTGTCTTTTTACAGAGACATCAAGTGAGTCGCTATCCTCGAATAAATACTCTCTGATAGCGGGCAATTCTTCAACTGATATTGAACCATCGCTCACAAGGTCAAGTAATCGTGATTTGACCTTGTTTGCATAGTCCAGTTGTTTCTTTTTAAATTCTGTTGTGTATTTATCCACTTTGCGTTTTTCTTTTTCCATACGCTCTGTTGCATTAATAATCATACTTCTTACACGTGCTGTATCTTGAACGTATTCTTCTTTCATCTTTGTTACTTCTTCTTGTAAACTCATTACTTAACACCTTCTTCATTGTATTTTTGTTTTAGTTCATGCTCTAATTCTAAAAGATGTTTTAAACTAAACCCGAAAAGTGTGCCATCTGAAAGTGCTTCTATTAAGTCTTGGTTTTGTGATGTTTCTTTAAAAGGATTAAATACTTCGCCTCGCAAACCATATTGTATTGATTTCACATACCAGTCATAATCTTGTTGTATTCTTCCATCTTCAACAAAAGCTCTCATTTTTTCAGTATATGTTAATTTTTTATATAATTCTTTATCAAAGAATTTAGGTTCATAATTTAAATAGTGTTCCGCTATATCTCTCTCTCGTCTTGTTAAACCGTCAATACCTTTTTCTTTCAACACACGCTCTATTTCTTTATCTTTTTCTTCTTCTTCTTTAAACATCTTTTCTAATTCTTCTTCTGCTTTTAATAATTCTTGATTTTCTTTACCCATTTTACAGCACCTCTTTTGATTTAATTTCGTTCTTAATACGTTGAACTGTTTTCATGCCTAATCCGTATTTCTTAGCAGTACCTCTGATTGTTCCGCCATTCTTCAATTCTTCTACGACTTGTGCATAGATTATACGTCCTTGCGGGTTATCGCTGTCGGCTGAATATTTAACTTGCTTGCCTTTATATTTCCCCTCTTTTTTAGCACGTTCTATGCCGACTCGTTGTCGTTCCAGCATATATAGTCGTTCTGTTTCTGCTTGGAATGTTAAGACGGATAACATTACTTTCATCACCAATTCACCAATCCCGTAGTCATCGTCTGTTGGTATGTTTGGTAAATCTTTTGAATGTAATCTAATGCCCTCATCTAACAATTCTCTAACCATCTGTTCAACGACATGTGCCTTACGACCTAAACGAT
>ERZ1029856.45-NODE-45-length-18159-cov-36.930181_pt1 | contig 18159 bp, 36 predicted proteins | sample MGYA00519238_ERZ1029856 | MGnify/ENA primary metagenome ERZ1029856 (study PRJEB33666, sample SAMEA4610918) | skin metagenome | biome: Human-associated habitat; feature: Malodor aspect; material: skin | place: Philippines | collected 2015-08 ... | reverse complement strand
GTAGGAACGATGTCTCGAGACAACACAGCGTGCCCCAGGTGAGACTCGAACTCACCACAAACACCCCATCTGACCAGCGTAGAAGCGGTATCTAGGCCCCTTTTGACTGCAATTTGACTACATTCTCCACAGCACTTGACACCGCATCCAAATCATCATCAAAAAGCGCCGCATACACCCGCAACGTGATCGACGGGTCCGCATGCCCCAACTGCCGGCTCACAGCGAGCACGTTCGCCCCCGCTGAAATCATCAGCCCCGCCGCCACATGCCGAAGCCCATGCGGCGTAACACGCGGAAAATCAGAATCCGCCGCCATGCACCGATCCACCGCACCCGAAAACCACGACTTCGCTCCCGGTAGCTTCAACGGCCCACCGCCGGGCCGCTCCCACAGCCACGCCTCCGGCAGCTTCCCCTCGCACCGCTCGGCGAGCATGTCCATCACAAACCGGGGGACTGCCACTTCACGCACCTCATGGTCCTTCGGCGCGCCCACAATCACCTCGTTCTTCACCGTCACCGCGTTCTCCTCGATCGTCAACCGCGACCGCAGCACGTTGACGTGCTTGACCCGCAGGCCCGCGAGCTCACCCCACCGAAGCCCCACCGTGCCCAGCAACCAGATGATCTCCGGGCGCGACGCCTCACCCGCCAGGTCCGCCAGCTGCCCCGGCGTGAGGTACACCTGTTTCGACAGCGGCCGGCGCGGTAGCTTCAACCCGCGGGCTGGGTTCGTCTTGATGATGCCGTCGCGCTGCGCCAGGTCGAGGATCTGCGCAAGCACGTCCACGTTGCGGCGCACCGACACCGCACCCAAAGTGGCGTCATCCACCCACGCCTGCACCTGCGACGGCCTGATAGTCGACACTGCACGCGACCCCCAGGCAGGTTCCACGTGCAGACGCCACGCCGGCTTATAGACCTTCTGGGAGGAGGGGGCGAGCTTGCCGACTCGCTTGAGCCACAGCTGCGCGTACTCGTCGACGGTGCGTCGCTTGTCTGCATGTGACACCCAGTCGCCGTCCGCGACCGCGACCGAGTTCTTGTCCGCCCAGGCTTGGGCGTCTGATTTGCGGGTGAAGCCGCGTTTGTTGCGCATCGTGCCGGTCGGGTCGCGGTACTGCACGCGGTAGCGCCGGCCGTTTTTCGTTGTGTATGGCGTGATACTTGCCATGCTGATAGTCTCGCTTTCGGTTCAACACTGATCACCGCCCACCCCCGAGGCGGGTTGGACCACCCCCCCAATAAGTCGCCCCACGGTCGAGCACCCCCTTACAAGCGCTCCCGTGGGGCGCACCTTATGAGCCGAAGATCCCTGCCTCCTCGGCATCCTGGTAAGAGAAGTCCTCGTACCCGTCCATGTATTTGTCCTCTTTTTTCCTTCGCTCCCAGAGCCACCCTGAGCACAAATTGCTATAGCCTTCGCCGCTTTCGTACTGCATCGCATCGGATACAGTGTCAGCCTTGCTGAGGCGATTAGCCCACCATTGAGCGTCGTCTCGCTCATCTGGCGCGAAGTCATCCCTCAGGAGCTTCATCCGCAGATCGGTTTCAATCGGTCCGGCGCTGAGCTCGCCAAACGAGTTGCACTGCACTGCATCCCACGCAACCCGTTTTGCTTCTTCGTCTCGAAAACCGTCAACCCCCGACGCGCAAGAGGAAATCGCGAACACTGCGGCCAGTAGGGGAGCCAACACAATCTTTTTCATTATCGAATCTTTCTCTATTCGCAGGCGACGCCGTCGCCGTCACGGTCAAGTTTGGAGCTGTAGCCCGGATCACCGGCGTATAGCGGTGCAGCGCCAGCGGAGCGTGCCGCCGCGCAATTTGGGTAGTAGGCGGACTGTGCCGGGGCAGGTGCTGGCTTCTCTGGCGCGGGGGCGACGAACTGAGCGCGCTGTTGCTCCTGCTCCTCAGGTGCATCGACACCTGCATTCGGGTCGACCGCCGGCTGTTCGACTGGCTCTTGCACGGCACTGCTCGGATCATCCAGTGCAGCTCCATCCGGGGTAGCAGTCACGGTTGCAGTGGCCGTTGTCGTCACCGTGGACGCAGACGCACCCGTCGTGATGGTGACGGTCTCGGTCTCAACGATTGTTTCAGCGTCAGAACCGCCGCAGCTACCGGCCAGACCGAAAAGGATGAGAAAGCCCGCGCCGATGCCGCCCCACTTCAGGCAGCCGCCACCGGCCTTTTGTTGTTCGGGTAGTGGAACCCCGTTGCCGGGGGTGTAGGTCGTGCTCATGCGGTTCTCTTTTCTAGATCAGCTCGCCAGGTGGCGAGGAGGGAAACAGTGACACCCAGGTCGGCTGCGATCGCACCGACCTGGCCGTCGTACATCATCTCAAGCTCTCGATACTCCTGCGGATCGATAAGTAGCTCGGCGGCGTAGAGGTCCGCGCGGTGCTCATAGCGGGGGTGGTGGCCGGCCGGGTCGCCGTGCGCTGCGTGCCCGAGCTCGTGGGCGAGCGTGTGAACACGATTGCGTGGCCCGAGCGTGGGGCATACGACGATGAGGCGTTCCTCTGGGAACCAGCCGCCGAGGTCGCCGGGGCGAAGCCGGCGTGCACGGTCGTCCTCGACGCGCACGCCCAGGCGCTCGGCGTGCTCGAGCAACTTAAGCTCCAGGTCCGTAATCGTCATCACCTTCCTCCGGCTCTGGTGTTCTGCGATTCGCAGCGTAGGGCAGCGACTCGACATCACCGCTGGAAGTGTTCGAACGGCGGGCCGCGAGCTCGTCGTTCTCGTCGACGAGTTCTCCGAAGGTACCGAACCACGCTTGGGGGTCGGCGTTGATGCGGTAGGCGAGGGTGCGGATCAGCTCGGGGTCGGAGAGGAGCTCCGCGGTGGAGTCGGCCGTCATGCCGGTCGCTTCCTCGTGCGTGAGATGTCCAGTCGCCGCGAGACCTTCGACGGGGTTGACTCCGTAGCCACGGCAGAGCTTGATGACGACCTCTGCGCTGAGCTCGCCCTTCGCCAGTTGTCGATTGAGGGTGGAGGTTGTGACGCCAGAGCGTAGGGCAGCTGCTCGTTCTGTGGCGTCGCCGGTGATGCGTCGGTACCAGGTGCTGTGGTCTGTCATGTATCCCATTTTGCACAACAGGGGCGGGTTGTGCAAGTTGGGAAATTGTTATTTACCTGCGCTTAAAGACCAATTGTGTAATTCGGGTTGTGCAATTCGGGATAACTGTGCATACTGGGAAACACAGCGCGAAACGCACAGGAGGTGAACAACCCACATGACATTCCAAATCCGCCCAGAGGTCCTCGACAAGATCCGCACCGAGCAGGAACTCCCATCCGACGAAGCACTAGCTCGTCACCTCGGCGTCACTCTCGGCACCGTCCAAGGACTCCGTCGCGGGCGCACCCCGTCCGTCCCCACCCTCGTCCGAGTGATGCAGGCCGCGAACATCCAGAACATCGCCACCGCAGTCACCGGCACCAACGCAGCAGCTGCTTAACCCAGGAGCACCCGTGACCGCACCCACCACCATCCCCGTCCCGGACGGCCACGAGTTCCGCGCCACCCTCGCCCGACTCGCCACCGGCAACGACCTTGCCCTGCACCGCGCGCTCAGCGCGCTGGTTGACCAGGTCTGCGAAGACCACCCCGACGAAGGCGACCAGAAGCTGATCTTCTGCGACCTGCTCAACGTCATCGACCCGTACTGGATGGCCAAGGCCTCCTAGCGCTGCTGGCAGCCACCCCGTGTTCAAGGCCGGGGAGCGCACTACGACACCCGCAGCAGTCAGGCGGTGTCGCCGTTGAATGAGAACTGAAGAACAGGCCCTACCCGTGGGGATGCACAGCACGGGGCGTCTCCCAGCGGGACTACTTGCGCAAGCGAGCGTGTGTCTTAGATCGCCATGACCTTGCGTGCCGACAGGCAGAAACCACCCAACCGCCGTAGCGGGCCGAGGGTGTGGAAACACCGCGTAACTGGGGACGAAAAATACATGCCGGTAAGGGCACTCGCGCGGTTCAAGTCCGCGCGCCGGCACGAGGGGTGGGTGGTGTCTCTGGTGGTCGTATCTCGCCACCCCGCGAAACAAGGCAGCACCCGCGGCGGCCTGTCGTTCCCGCCGCGGCACTACTCGCCTGCACCACCCACCCCGCCAAAACCACCCACCAGAGAGGAACACCAATGGACCCCATCACCGCCCAGCTGACCATCCACCAGATCCTCGACGTGATCTGGCCGATCCTGCCCCCGCACATCCTGGCGCAGCTCGCCTATGTCTAAAGATAAGGAATCCCCCGGCGCTGCTACGCCAGGGGAACAGTCGATCAAATTTGACCGGCAGCATTACTCCACTAAGAACATGGAGTCACTGATCGGAGCCCTCAATGCCGACGGCAGCTTCGACAGCTTTGAGACGCCACTCAATGACCGCGAGGCTCAAGGGCACCTTGTTGATCGCTTTGGTAGCAAACTTCGACAGCGCCTCCAACGCTTCGTTCGTCGAGGCGTACTCGCCCTCCATCGCATCGCTGAGTTCCGATATCGCCGCAAGTAGATCGCCGGTGACGTCGAGTCCTCTTTCTCTCACTAGGAACTCCACGTCAGCGTGTGAAAACTTCGCAGATTCTTCACCCATTTTTGTTCACCTCCTTCCCGGGGCCAGTAGCCCCGAAGAATGAGTGAACCACGACAAAGGCCCCCGCTGTGCTGCAACCACAAGCGGGGGCCGTTTTTGGCCTCAAGAAAGGAAACCCCCCATGAGTCTACGCACCATCATCTGCCGCCGAAAAGGCCGGCGCCGCAAACCCCGCCGCTTCTGGATGAGGTGGGCCGATGAGCAACAAGGAATTGCTCGACCTGGTCGACGCCGCCCTCGGCACCCGCAAACTCGTCCTCACCGTGCCCGAGTTCGCGCAGCTAACCGGTCGGGACCCAGATGAAATCCGAAAGCGCGCCGGGCAGGACATTCCCGCTGAGCGTGACGGCGACCGGGGGCGCTGGCGAATCCCCGTCCAAGCTCTCAAACCATTTTTGGAAGGAAGGTGCGCAGCATGACCGACATCTTCAAGCAGACACTCGCTACTCCACAGGTTGCCCGGTGGCAGCACGAAGGCGTCGAGTGCGCCATCCACTATGTGCCGAAGTACGACGTCAGGAACGGCTACTGCTTCATCCCTGACGGCCACCCCCTCGAACAGTCCGACGTCTGGGACGACCCGTTTACCTTCGACACACTGCTCGACGTCCACGGCGGCGTCACCTTCGGACCTGAGAAGACCGAGGGTGGGCACGTGGTCGGCTTCGACACGAACCACTTCCGCGACTACTCCGCGATCTCCAACCCGCTTGGCCGCCGGTGGTCCATCGATGACGTAATCGAGGAAACGAACCGCATGGCAATGCAGATCGCGAGAGCAGGGGAGCGTGCAGCATGACCAAGCCAGATCAGTACAAGCTCGGTGTTTACGCGGAGGAGTTTCGCTTCATGGCGCCCCTGGTCGGGCCCGCGCGCACCGTTTACCGGCTGGCCGACGCTTATGGGTTGAAGGTGCCGAGCATGCGCCAGGCACTCAATGACTGCGGTATTCGTGTGCAGCTGGATGAGCGGGAGGTGCCGGCATGACGGATATTGCTTCCGCTGTCGGCGTCCTGGACCAGGAGGTCGAGTACACGCACTGGCAGGCCGCGCTCGACGTGCTCGTGTTCATGCTGCTTATCACCGTGTTCCTGGTCGTTGGGGGGTGTGTGCTGTGACCATCGCACACATCGCCTGGGCAATCACCTTCGTGGCTTGGGTCCTGCAGTTCATGGCGTGGCGCCGCGAAGTCGTGACCCGCCAGCAACTCGAGCTGCAGCTGCGAGAAGCGCAGTGGCGCCTCGCCAACAACCACCCCGCACTACGAAACCGGCGTCTCCCGGAGTGGATGCGCCTGGAAGGAGACACCAATGAGTAACGAGCGTGAGCGCCTGGCCCGCCAGTGGGCGGAGAATTTCAAGGCCGACATTCTCTACGACGCAACGATGGACGAGCTGGCCGCTGCCTCCGAGCACATCCTGGCTACCACCACGAAGCCGACGATGGACGAGGTGGAGTGGGACGCCAGGAAGCACGTTCTGGCTGGTGCCACGTTGCTTACCAACAACGACAAGCAGGTGGATGTGGTCATGCTGGCGAAAGACGTGAGCATCATTGACTACGCCACGCTGGACGGGAAGCACGGCTACGAGCACTGCTCCTACTTCACCCCGAACGGGAAGAAGTACCGGCTGGTGGAGGTCACGGACAAACCGGAGCACCCAGAGACGCTAACCACCGTGGAGGACTACGAGGACGCGCCCACCGGCACGGTAGTGAGTATGCCTAGCGGATTGGTCCTGATGAAAGAATGGAAAGGCACGTGGCGCGCCGCTGGCCTTGCCTACCCTCTGGAAAACGAAGTACTCGCAGATTCTTCCGACATTCCTGCAATTGTCCTGCGCTGGGGGTGGGGCGAATGATTACCCCGCAGCAAGCACAAGACATGCTCCACTATGAGAGCGCCGATAGCTTCACTGCCCCGGAGCTGTGCCTGACAGCAGAGCTGGCGGCACATGCCCCGGCCATGGCGGAGCAGATCGCCAACATGCACTACGAGTACGCGGTGCAGTTGCAGATGAGCGACGGCGAATGGCACTTCACCGACGATGAGTTCTACCCGTTCGGGACACCGGAACCGCGCCATGCGGAGTGGCAGACAAAGACGGGCGCGGAGGAACTTTACGCCTCGTTTGTTGAGGATGACGGCCCGAAGCACATCCGCATCGTCCGCCGTCTGGTGGGGGAGTCGGAGGTGGTGGAGTGACACGCCCGAGGATTTGGAAAGAACCGCGTTTCGGCGGTCGCCCGTGGTGCGCAACACACCCGTACAAACCCGCTACGTGGCAGCTATGTAAGACGTACCGCGAAGCCGTCGAATACGTTGCCGACGCGCTCGCAAACCCGTTCCCACTCGAACTGGAGAACGTGGACGAAGAACCCATGACCGTTGAATATATCGATCACGGCGTGGACCGCGGAGTGGTCATTACCGACGAGGGAAGTGGTCACTTGATCGTGCTCGACCGGCACCACTGGCGACCACTCGCCCTCGCAGAACAGGAGGTGCGCAATGAGTCGGCATGACGGGAAAGTTTGGGTGCGGAAACTACGGACGCATTACAGCTCCCACCCGTGGGAGGTACGGGCACGCAACCACAACGGCTACGACTACTACGCCACGTTCTTTAGCTGGGCGGAGGCGATGGAGTGGGCGGATGAACTATCCCGCACCCGCGAAGTGGTGCTGCCGCGTCTCGTCCCGCAGGGGGAGCTCACCGTATCCGCTATATGGAGCTACGACAGTCCCGTGGTGCATTACCTCGACGCGAGCGGACAGATCGTGCAAGGCACACCCGCCGACCTCGCCCGCCACGCCGCGACCCTACTCGCCCTCGCAGAACAGGAGGGCACGCGTGAGCACGGTTGAGGTTGAGTACCGGGAGGGGACATGCCCCAGGTGTGGGGCGCTCGCATCGGAGTACCTAGAGCGGTTACTGCAGCCAGGGGAGCTGGTGGAGATGTGCGACTGCGGTGTGGAACCCGAATACACGCCGGTGTCCTGCTACCAGGCGGTGTGTGACCGCTGCGGTGAGCACGTCACCGAATACGGCGATTGGAGAGCGCTCACCCCCGAGTGGTTCCTGTGGGAATCCCTACCTGACTGGCGGCACATCGACGGGCGCGACCTATGCCCGAGCTGCTGGTGGATAGACGACAACGACCAGATACGCGAGGTTCACAATGGACGTTCATAGGCGGGCTGTGTTCCACATGTTCGACGGGAGGTGCGCCTATTGCGGGCGACCGCTCACGCTAGAGCGCAAGGGTGATACCGCGTTCCAGGTAGACCACCTGCACCCGCGATACCTCGGCGGCACCGACGAGATGGACAACCTCGTGCCCGCGTGCAGGATATGCAACCACTACAAGAAAACGTTTTCGGTCGAGCAGTTCCGGGAGCAACTGGCGCTCATACCGCACCGTCTCGAACGGCAAATGACGTACCGGCTCGCGGTCGCCCACGGCCTAATCACCCCCACCGGAAAAACACCCACATTCCTACTAGACGGAGACACCAATGAGCATTGATTACGACCGGCTACGGGAGATGGTGGAGAAGCACTCGCCCGCACCGTGGGCAGCGATAGACAAAAATGACGACGGCAAACCTCGCCCCGCCACGTCACGACTAATGCGCGACGCTGACGGTGAGTACCTAGGAATCATGCACCACCCGGACGCGGAACTCGCCGCCCTGGCCCCGGACATGGCCCGCGAGCTTCTGCGTCTGCGCCGTGAACTCACCGACCTGCGCGACCTAATGCACACCAACGCCGGATACCTCCGCAAAAACGGGCACGACATCGCAGCCGACTGGACCGAAAACCACGCCCTGAGATTGGCACAGATCATGAAAGGAGACACCGAATGAGTGAGCCGGTTCACGACTACTACGCCACCCGGATAGTGCAAGACCTCGAAGATGACCTCTACGACAGCAAAGAGCGCATCCAGCGTCTACGCAGGCAGAACGACCAGCTCACCGCCGAAAACGAACACCTGCGCGGAGTGGTGGAGAAGTTCGACAGCTGGCTCCGCTTATCCGCCAGAAACACCGCCACCCCAGCCGTCAAAAACGCCTACTTGGACGCGCAATACATCCTTACCGAACTACTGGAAGGAACTACCGAATGAGCACCGACTTCATCAAGACCATGAACGCCGCCTGGGCACGCGGTCGAGTCCAACAAGCCGACCTCAAAGTATTCGCCAACCACGGCGCGAAAGTCACCCGCTCGCTGTACATATCAGCTGGTCTTGGCGACCTCACCATGGACTACCTACTCCGATTCTGGAAGAAAGCTGCACTAAACCCACAGGACGCGGAGGCCGCATGACCGCACCAGACCCCGACGCCCAACGACTGCGCTGGGTGGAACGCCAGGCAGGCGTCTACGACAACCACGACGATCACGACGACGAAGAACAGGAGACCCCAGATTGGACCACGACTTCCTCATAAGAACCCTTCGCCGGTTCGTCACCGGCAAGAAAATCCCCGCCGCCCAGCTCCAGCACTTGGAGGAGGGCGGTTTTATTTGCGCCACCGACGACGGCAAACACCACCTCACCAAGCACGGCGCACTCACCATTGAAAGGAACCCGTAAATGGCCTGGATGACCAAAGACCTCGCCCTCGACCTCCTCGCAATCCTCATCGGCGCGACGGAGAACGCCTTCAACACGATCAAGGACGCGCCGGACGGTGATTGGCCGCCGGCGGTTGAGAAGTCCGCCGAGACGCCTGCGGAGCCGCAGCAGAAGCAGGACACCCCGGCAGCTGCGGAGGCGCCGAAGCCGGACGCCCCACCCGCAGCAGAACAGCAGCAGCCCGCCAAGCCAACGCCGGATGGGGACGCGCTTCTCGTGGAAGCGAAAAACCTGCTCCAAGGCATCGTCGCCTCCGGCGGCCGCGAATGGGTCACCGGAACACTCCTGCCGCAGTTCGGTGTAGCGAAACTCTCCGACGTGCCGGCCGAGAAGCTCCCGCAGCTCATTGAGGCCGCTAAGCAGAAGCAGCAGGAGGCAGGGCAGTGACCGACCAGCGATACCTCGAGGCGTACGACCCGAAAGCCCTCAAATACGTCACGTACGACCTCGAAACCTACACCCCGGTCCTCACCGCACCAGAGGAGGGCTGGAACTCAGAGGACAAGCTCACGTTGGAGGAAACCGCCAACGAGAAGCAGCTGTGCTTCGCCCGCACCCACACAGGTGAAGTGTGGCGCATCGGCCTGTGGCGATTCAACAAAAAGACCATCACCCTCGAGGACAGCCGCACCCCACCGCACGGTGGGAAGCAGCGACTCAAGTACGAGGAGCTCGAGTCCCTCGGCACCTGCTCGAAGGTCGAGGACGGCGAGCTCGGCGAGCTCAAACAGGCGATTCGCGACTTGAAGGACTCCCAGCCTGGTGAGGTCACCATCGAGGTGCTGCCCGCGCCGGGCGCAGATGACCCGGACCGGCCGGCCATGCTGATCAAGCGGGCCGCCGAAGAAGCGGAGGCCGAAGACACTCCGGCGCATGCGGAGCGGGCCCACGCGCTGCTGTCCGCGTCCAGCGCCCACCGCTGGATCAACTGCACCCCCGCCCCCTACCTAGAGGCGCAGCACCCGGACACCAGCTCCGAAGCCGCCGCCGAAGGCACCGCAGCCCACGAACTCGCCGAACACAAACTCCGCCAACACCTCGGCCTGCCCACCACCCGGCCCGAGTCGGAGTGGGACAGCGAGGAGATGGACGACTACACCGATCAGTACGCCGACCACGTCATGGCCGAACTGCAACGCGCCCGCGGGGTAGACAAGGCCGCGTTTCTCGCCATTGAAGAGCGCCTCGACTTCTCCCACATTGTGCCGGAGGGGTTCGGTACTGGTGATGCGCTTATCGTCTCCGACGACACGCTCACCGTCGTGGACTTGAAGTACGGCAAAGGCGTCGAAGTCAGTGCAGTCGGTAATCCGCAGATGCAGCTGTACGCCCTCGGCGCGCTCGCCACCTACGGCGCCATCTACGACATCGAAACGGTGCGCACGGTGATCTTCCAACCACGCCTGGCGAACATCAGCGTGGAGGAAATCAGCGTCGACGAACTCACCGCCTGGGCAGAGGACGTGGTGCGCCCAGCCGCAGAAAAGGCCATCGCCGGTGAAGGCGAACTCAAGGCGGGGGAGTGGTGCCGGTTCTGCCGGCATGCCGCGCAATGCCCCGAACGCGCACGCGAGATGTTCGCCCCGGTGCCCACCACTGCGGAGCACGTGCCGGCAGCACCCGACCCGGACACGCTCACCGACGACCAGATCGCCACCATCGTCGCCCACTCCGGCGAACTGAAGAAGTGGCTCACCAAGGTCGAGTCCTTCGCCCTGACGCAGGCTAACGAGGGCCGGGCCTACCCCGGTCTGAAGCTGGTTGAGGGCCGGTCGGTGCGCAAATACACCGACGAAGACGAAGTCGCCCGCGTCGTCGAGGAAGCGGGGGAGGATCCGCACAAGCCGCGCGAGGTCCTCGGCATCACCGCCATGACCAAGCTCCTCGGCAAGAAGCGCTTCGAGGAGCTGCTCGGCGACTACGTCCACAAGCCGGAAGGCAAACCCGCTCTGGTGCCCGAGTCAGATAAACGGCCGGCGCTCGAGCTCGCCACCCCGGAGAACATGTTTGAACCCGTCCAGAAGGGAGCTTGAACCATGTCCATGTTCGAGGATGACCTGCCGCCTGGTCAGGAAATCCTGCAACAGTCCGCCCCGAGACGAGGGTCGCTCGTAGAAGAGTTACTCGCTGCGATCGCGGACGAACTCCACCAGATCAACCAGCACATCGAAGACCGAAATCTCTAGCCCTTTAGGAGGCACCCCATCATGGCAACCATCTCCAACCGCGCAGTCAAAGCACAAGGCCGACTGTCCTACCCGAACCTGTTCACCGCCCGCGCAATCAACGACCAAGGCGACCCGAAATACTCCGCCACCTTGCTCATCCCCAAGAGCGACACCGCCACCATCGAGCGCGTCCAGGCCGCCATCGACGCAGCAGTCAAGGACGGCATCGAACGCCGCATCTTCAAAGGCGCCGTCGACCCCTCGCGCTCCAAGTACCCGCCGCTGCGCGACGGCGACTCCCCGAAGGACGACGGCAGCGCACGCGGTGACGAGTTCGCCGGCCACTGGTTCATCTCTGCCAAGGCCCCCGGCAACAAGCCCCGCCCATCCGTCGTCGACGCCAACGTCCAACCCGTCATGGACGAAGCCGAGATCTACGCAGGCTGCTACGTCAACATGTTCGTGGAGTTCTACGCCTACGAGAACTCCGGCAACAAGGGCATCGCAGCCTCGCTTCGCGGCACCCAGTTCGTCCGCGACGGCGAGCGCCTCGGCGGGGAACCGCTGGAGGCGGAGGACATGTTCTCCGCGATCGGCGGCGGTGCTGCAGCATCGTCCGACGACGACTGGCTGTAGATGAGGCCACGCGGCCCACACGAGGAAATCACCCGCGACCTGAAAGCAGCCCGCGTCCGCATCACCACCGCGCGCCGGGCGCTTACAGGACGCGACACCCACGCCAAGAGCACCGGCACCAGCAGCCGCGAGGACGGGCTAATCGAAGACAACGGGCGACGCTACCTCACAATGCGCCGACTACTCGGCCTGCCCGAGCCCGACGGCAAAGAGTGGGGCCACCGCATGCTGCGCTACCACCTCGGCACCGCCTACCTCCTCGAAGCAGCCCAACAACCCGACTTCGACGTCCAGGACGTCCCGGACGAGCTACGCCGAATGCTCACCCACCCCATATACGACCGGCCGGCCACCAACCGGGAGCTCGCGGCGATCATCACCACCTACTCCACGAAGTAGACACACATCGGCCCCTGCATGCAGCACCACCGCGCGGCAGGGGCCGCCCCAATCTTCCCCCACAACTCAATACGACCCCCGACCCCGGCAGAAAGCGAGGAGTGACCCCATGAAAAACCGCGAGCTGAAAATCAGTACCGCTCCAAGCAAAACAGCTGCCCGGTGGACCAACCAACTCACAACCCTCCAAGACCTCACCGCCCGCGCCTTCGACCCCGCGGTTGTGGACTGCACCGTCGCCGAATACGAAAACCTCGCAAAAGGGGAGCGCGACAAGCGCAAGGACGTCGGCGGGTTCGTCGGCGGCCACCTCAAAAACGGCCGGCGCCGCAAAGGCCACGTCCTCGCCCGCTCCCTGGTCACCCTCGACCTCGACAACCTCCCCGCAGACGTCGACCTCGCAGCGGTGCTCGCCGACACCTTGCCGTACGCCTGGCTCGCCCACACCACCCTGTCCCACACCGCCGACAATCAGCGCTGGCGAGTGTGGGTGTGGCTCACCCGCGACGTCACTGCCGACGAATACGGCGCCGTCGCCCGCCGCGCCGCCCAGGACATCAACCCCGGCCTGGACTGGTTCGACCCCTCCACCTTTGAACCGGAGCGCTTGATGTACTGGCCGGCCACCCTGCAAGACGGCGACTACCACGTCGAAGTATCCAGCAAGAAGGACATCCTCAACCCGGACGATTTCCTCGCTCGCTTCGACGTCTGGCAGGACGTCACCACCTGGCCCGGCATCACCCCCGACCAGGCCAAGGCGTATCTCGACCGCGGCAAGCTCGACGACCCGCGCGACAAACCCGGCATGCTCGGCGCCTTCAACCGCGCCTACCCAATCACCAAAGCGATCGAGACGTTCCTGCCCGAGGTGTACAAGCCCGGCACCACCAAGGACCGCTACACCTACACCGGCGGCACATCCTCCAACGGCCTGATCGTCTACAACGGCGGCCACTACGCATACTCGCAGCACGCCACCGACCCCGCCGCCGACGGCCACTCCCACAGTGCGTTCGACCTCGTACGCATCCACCGCTTCGGCGACCTCGACGCAGACACCACCGCCGGCACCCCAGCAAACAAAATGCCGAGCTACGTCGCGATGCTGGACTTCGTCAACGACGACCCGGGCGCCAAAGCTGAGAACGCCAAAGCCACCGCAGCCATGATCGACGAAGTCTTCCAACCCGTCGCTGGCGACAGCGAAGCGTCAGCGCCGGGGCCAGCAGGTGAACCATCAAAGGAAGCTAAACAGTTGCCCGCCGAAGACACCGACGAGGTAGGGGAGACCTCCGACAAAGACTGGCTGCTCGACCTCGAAACCAAAAAAGACGGCGGCTTCAAAGACACCATCGGCAACTTCGAAAAGATCCTCACCCACGACCCGCGCTTCAACCACATCGCCTGGAACAGCCACGCCAGCCAACTCGAAGTCCAAGACCCACAGAAACTGCCCTGGGACCAAGTCAAACCAGGCTGGACCGACAACGACGAAGCACGCCTCAAAACCGAAATCGCCCGCACCTACGGCGGACTCTACGCACCCACAAAAATGAACGACGCACTCCTCTCCACCGCCAGCGCGCGCGCCTTCCACCCCGTACGCGACTACTTCAACAACCTCCTGCCCTGGGACGGCGTCGAACGCCTCGACACGCTGCTCGTGGACACACTCGGAGCCGACGACACCCCATACGTCCGCGCAGTCACCCGCAAAACCTTCGTCGCAGCGCACCGCCGCACCTTCCAACCCGGCTGCAAATTCGACCACGTCCTCACCCTCGTCGGACCCCAAGGTGTTGGAAAATCCACCATCTTCGCGAGAATGGCCGGCCAATGGTTCTCCGACAGCCTCACCATCACCGACATGAAGGACAAAACCGGCGCCGAAAAACTCCTCGGCAACCTCATCGTCGAACTCTCCGAGCTCGCCGGCATGCGCAAAGCGGAAGCCGAACCCGTCAAAGGCTTCATCTCCCGCACCGAGGACAAGTTCCGCCCCGCCTACGGCAGGGTGGTGCAGACCTACCCACGCCAGTGCATCATCGTCGGCTCCACCAACGCCGACGAGGGCTTCCTGCGCGACACCACCGGCAACCGCCGCTGGTGGCCCGTACACGTGACAGGGGAGGGCTGGCTCGGCAAGCCACACGACCTGGACCAGCACACCATCGACCAACTCTGGGCAGAAGTACGCGCACGCGACCTCGCAGGCGAACAGCTCTACCTCACCGGCGAGGTACTCGAGGTCGCCGAACACATCCAAGCCGAGAGTGTCGAAGCGGACGACCGCATCGGCATCGTGCAGGAGTACCTCGACAAGGTCCTGCCGCCGAACTGGGACGGGCTGTCGCTCAACGTGCGGCGCGTCTGGCTCGAAGACGGCACACTGCCAGACCACCTCCGCGAGGTTGGCATGTGGGACCACACGAAGCAGCGCACCACCGTCTCGAAGATCGAAATCTGGTCGGAATGCTTCGGCCGCGACCCGGACGCGATGCGCAAAATCGACTCGCACGAAATCACCGCGATCATGCAGCAGGTCGACGGATGGGAAGACAGCGGGCGGCGCACGCGTCTGCCGATCTATGGCCTCCAGCGGGTATATCAGCGCTCGAATGTTCGACAACAAACGGCTGCCTAAAACCCTGTGACAAAGCACTGCACGGGCTTTGTCACAGCCTGTGACAAACGTGACAAAAAATTGCTTTGTCACACCCTTTGTCACAGGCCTGGAATTACGCGCTAGCGGGAGAAACACTTTGTCTGTGACAAACGTGACAAAGAATTCTACTAATAACTTTTCGGGGGGATCAGGGACGCTTATGTACAGCGACAGAGACATACCGCCTATATCCAACACGTAACACGGAACCAACTCGACTTTGTCACAACACGTCACCAGGAGGACTAATCAAGTGTTAGAACGTCAGGTCGAACAAGCACTGGTCCGCGAGGTCCGCAAACACGGCGGAATCGCCCCAAAATTCACCAGCCCCGGAACAGCCGGCATGCCAGACCGCCTAGTCATCCTCCCCGAAGGACGCATCTGCTTCGTCGAACTCAAAGCGCCCGGACAAAAACCCCGCCCCATCCAAAAACGCCAAATGGACCGCCTCACCCAACTTGGGTGCATGGTCCGCACCATCGACCACCCCAACCAAATCCAGGAGCTCATCAATGAAATACGAACCGCATGACTACCAGCGGCACACCACCCAATTCATTATCGACCACCCCGAAGCCGCCATCTTCCTAGGAGCAGGCCTCGGCAAAACAGTGTCCACCCTCACTGCCATCGACGAACTGACCCGAGACTATTTCGAAGTCCACCGCACCCTCGTCATCGCACCCCCACGAGTCGCGCGTGACACATGGCCCGCCGAGATCGAGAAGTGGGACCACCTCAACGGACTCACCATGACCCCACTGACTGGCGGACCCGACCAACGCAAAGCCGCTATCGACACCCACAGCGACATCTGCACCATCAGTAATGCCAACGTCCAATGGCTCGTCGACAACTACCGCAAAAACTGGCCATTCGACATGGTCGTCATTGACGAGCTATCCACATTCAAAAACCCAAAAGCCAAACGGCTCCGCGCGCTATTGAAAGTTCGGTCGCAGATGGACCGAATCGTTGGCCTCACCGCTTCACCATCCCCAAACTCGCTAATGGACCTCTGGGCACCTTTCCGACTCATGGACCAAGGCGAGCGCCTCGGCCGAAAGGTCGGATTCTATCGGTACAACTACTTCGAGCCAGACAAGCGCAACGGCCCGCAGGTGTACTCCTGGCGCTTGCGAAAAGGCATGGAGAAGTGCATCTACGACAACATCGCCGATATGACCATCAGCATGCGTACGACCGACTACCTCAAACTGCCTGACCTGGCGCACCAGACCATCACCGTCAACCTCACAGCGAAAGAACAAGCCGCGGTCGATCAATTCAAACGCGACCTCGTTATCGACCTCAAAGGAGAAACCATCGACGCTGCCAACGCGGCAACATTGAGTATGAAGTTGCAGCAGCTCGCCAGCGGTGCGATCTACGACGAAAACCGAAACGTCATCGAGTTCCACCGCCACAAGATTGATGCCCTGGCCGAAATCATCGAGCACGCAGCAGGCAACACGGTTCTTGTCGCGTGGGGTTTCAAGCACGATCGCGACCGCATACTGTCCGCAATCCCCGGCGCGCGCGTCCTGGACACCAAGCAAGACTTCGAAGATTGGAACGCCGGTAACATCCCAGTTGGGCTGATCCACCCAGCATCCGCCGGCCACGGCCTGAACCTCCAGGCTGGTGGGCACATCATGGTGTGGTTCACCACCCCCTGGTCCCTGGAACTTTATGAGCAGGCGAACGCGCGCCTTCACCGGCAAGGACAAACCGAGCCGGTCAGCATCATCCACATCGACACCGCCAATTCGATCGACCAAGACGTGCACGCAGCCCTGGCGCGCAAGGACACCACCCAGTCCGCACTGATCGCCGCAGTCGCCGCCGAGCTCGACCACGCAGAGAGGACCGCAGCATGACCAACCAGCAGCCCATCACCGTCCCCGACGGCACCACAATTCAAAGTGCACAAGCCAAGAGCGTAAACATCCAGTCCACCCGCTGGGATTTCTGCGGAAGGCCAGATCGCTTTTCCACCACAGTCGAGTTTTGTGGGCGAGTTCCCATCGATCTCACCAAGCGCGTGTACATCCTCCAGTTCGAAGATGACGAGGAGGGCGATCTGGCATGAGGCTGTACAACATCAATGTTGACCCCACCAAACCGGTGTACGTATTTCGGATCACTCACGCCCCGGCAGAACCCACGCCGATCTACGACCAACTCATCGCCGAAACCAAAGCACGGGCAGCAGCACACAAAATCCGCCGAACCCGCGCCCAACACGTCGCAGCGGCCATACGGAAGGACAGAGCATGACCACACCCGACGAACTCGCCCACTCAGCGAAACGACTCGCCAACACCTACGCCACCCTCGCCGAACTCAAATGGGCGCCCGAACGACCACCGAACGTGAAGGTCATGCGGTCCCAAGACGGGCCCAGGTCGCCCAGCCCCGACAACGACCGCGCCTTCAACCTCGAGTACGAGCTGGAGCGCGAGACACCGGACGAACGCGTGCCCGGTGGGTTACGGGCGATGGCGCGCGACGCGCTGAGCTACACCACCGCCAAACGCCACATCCCAGGTTGCTTCGGCTACTGCGACGACCACGTCACCCCCGGCATCCTCTGCGCCCACATCGCCCGCCACGCCGCCGAAATCGTTGAACACTTCCCAGCAGCCGAAGAACTCGCCGAGCTTCTCCACGACCAGGACCGCTACCTCACCCGGCGCGTCCACAACCACCGCGGCGAAACCCTCAAACCGCTACCCGTCGACACCGTCGCCACCGGGTTCGGCACCGCCGCCGACCTCGCCCCGATCGTCTCCGCCGCCGTCGGCCGATCATTCACCCGCGAACAAATCCGGTACTGGGGCAGAAGCGGTCGCGTCACCCCGTACACCACCGCCGACGGCACGACGCACTACCGACTCGGCGACCTCATCGAGACGGCGCGCGAGTACGCCGACAAGCGCGTCAGCCCTTGACCTATTTCCGCGATACTATGCTATGCTGACGCACGAAAGACCTGTCGAACACGACGGGTCTTTTTTCATGCCC
>ERZ1029856.37-NODE-37-length-20492-cov-9.178891_pt1 | contig 20492 bp, 47 predicted proteins | sample MGYA00519238_ERZ1029856 | MGnify/ENA primary metagenome ERZ1029856 (study PRJEB33666, sample SAMEA4610918) | skin metagenome | biome: Human-associated habitat; feature: Malodor aspect; material: skin | place: Philippines | collected 2015-08 ... | reverse complement strand
TCGACGACATGCAGGGCCGCGCGCTGATCGGCGACGGTATCGCCACCACGCTCGCAGGCGGTTTCGGCGGCTCCGGCACGACCACCTACGCAGAAAATATCGGGGTGATGCACAAAACCCCCTGTTCACGCAGCTAATCCACCGCCCGCAAATGCCTCGATCCCGCAGAAATCCCGCTAGACAACGAACCCAGCACCGAAGCCACACGCGCCTCATACCCATCCAGCACATGCGTATACGTCGCCAACGTTGTCGCCGGCGTATGCCCCGCCACCTTCGCCACATCCTGCACCGGCACCCCAGCCGTCAACAACGACGAAACAAAGAAGTGCCGCAGCGCATGAAAATGCACCCCAGGCGCGCCAGCGAACTCCGCGGCATACCTGACAATCTTCGACGCGTGCGACACCTGCACCGGCCCACCATTACGCGACGTAATCAACCAATCACCCGGCGCGCGCCCCACCACACGCGCTTCCACCCGGGGGCGAAGCTCCGGCGCAATCGGCACATCCCTGCGCGACGTCTGAGTTTTCAGCGGCGCCCGCTCACTCGAGTCCTTCTTGAGCTGCGCCCGCACATGGATCACCCCGCGCTCCAAATCAATATCACCCACGACCAGGCCGGCGACCTCAGAGACACGCAGCCCCGCCCACAGCGCGATCATCATCATGTCCGCCACCGCCACGTTGGGGCGCGTCTTGTTGTCGAGGCCGGCAGCGACATAGGGCGCGCCACCTTTGGTGACCGTCGAGATCACCCGATCAATCTCCGCCCGTGTCGGAATATCTACAGGGTCGATAGCCAAGCTCTGGCGCGGCACCCGCACCGGGCTGCGGTCGATGTAACCCTCCTGCACCGCCCACTTGAAGCACGACGCCACCGTCACCAGGATGGTGTGCACCGTGGACTCCGCCAGACCCTGATCAGTCTTGGATATCCAGGGGCGACCTTCGCGCAGCTGCGTGGTCCACTCCATCATGTCCGCGGGGCGCACCTCCTGCACCGGGTAGTCGAGCAGGGGTTTCAGCTGCCGGTCGCGCACATCCTTGTAGGCGGTGCGGGTGCCCTCGGTGATATCGCGGGTGGCCAGCCACGCGTCAAAGACGTCTTTGACGGTGGTGCGCTGCGGAATGGTGTCCGCGCCGCGTGCGGCCCGGTGCTCCACCTCAGCGAGGAACGTTTTCGCTTCGCGCTTAGTGTCGAAGCTGCGGGAGTGTTCCTTGCCGCCTTTGTCGCGCCAGCGCGCCACCCAGCGGATCTTGCCTGTTTTGGTTTCTCGGCGTTGGATCGCCATGTCTGATAAGCTCCTGAATCGGTTCAACGGGAAAACCGCCCACCCCCCGGGCGGGTTGGACCACCCCCCCCAATAAGTCGCCCCACGGTCGAAGCTCCCCAGCTCCCGTGGGGCGCACCCTTTTTGCGCGCTAGCTGTCTAGGTGGTCGATAGCGTACTGCGCTTCCTCAGCAGTGAACTGGGAACCATTTACACTGGTCAGCTGGTCAAAAAGCTGATCATCAGACATAGGCATAACGTCTTGGTAGTTCTTCGCCGCCTCAAGGGCTTCAGCATTCCAGTCGACCGTGATGTTGTCCATGGCGTACTGAGCTGCCTCCGGTGGGAACTTGCCTCCGTACTCACTGGTCAGCTGATCGTAGAGGCCCTGATAGGAGAAGGGCATCGTCTTGACGTAGTTCTCTGCCTGGCGGAGCGCATTCTTGTACTCACGCGGCACATCCTCCTGCTTCTCCTCGGCAGGAGCTGGGGCTGCTTCGGACTCCTTGGCCGGAGCGTCGACGGACGAGGATGTTGCCGGTGTCGTGTCGTTTTCGTTGTCGCCGCCGCAGGAGCCGGCAAGGCCGATGATGATCAGGAGGCCGAGTGCTGCTGCTCCCCACTTCATGCAGCCACCCTTCTTTTTCTTCTCGGGCTGGGCTGGGGCGGCCGGCTGCTGTGCGGGCTGCTGGGGTGCAGCGTAGGGGTTCTGCGGCTGCTGGTTGTCGGGGCCGGGGAACGCGGTGCTCATTTGGTGTATCTCCTGGATTGGGCCCGTGATTGGCGGGCGGGGAAACAATGACAGTCAGTGTCGGAGCTGACGGGGGCTATTATCGCATGCCTGCTGTGTGCAAGCTGTGGTTACGCTGGAATTTTGGTCTGGTGCATGCCGCGCCAGGTGCGGATCATGTGGACGGTGACGCCGAGCTCGGCGGCGAGGCGGGCGGGGTGGGTGCCGTAGGTGCGTTCGGCCAGTGCGTACTCGACGGGAGAGATGAGCACACTTGCGGCGAAGCGGTCGGCCCGCTGCTCGTAGCGTCGGTCGTGGCCGGCGGGGTCGCCGTAGTGGGCGTGGCCCAGCTCGTGCGCGAGCGCGCATAGCGTTTCGGCATCGTCCATGCCGTGGCGCACCGTGACGGCGCGCTGCTGCGGTAGCCACGCGGCCTTCGGCCCGCCACGGTGCCACCGCACCTGAAACCCGCGGGCCTCGGCCACCTCGATCAGTGCATCAATCAATCGGCTCCTCACCTCGTTTCTCTCGCTCCGCCTGCTCGTCGGCGGAGGAGTCGGCAGCGTGTGGCTGCGACCAGTCGAAATCTTTGACGGTGCCATCGTAGGAACCCGCGTCGACACCGGACGTGGGCAGTTCGAACACTTCCGCTCCGTCCGCGAGCCCGATGGTGTCTTCATCCGCGCCGAACAGGTAGCGGGCCTCCGGGTCGGAGCGGCGCATGATCGCGTCGAGGAGTTGCTGGTTGGTGGCGCGGTCCAGCGCCTCCTCTACCTCCGGGCCTTCGACCTCGTGCGGGTGGATGTAGCCAGTTTCGATCAGGCCGGCGACGGGGGAGCGGTCGTATGCGCGGCAGAGGGAAATGACCGTTTCGGGGCGGAGGTGTCCGCGGTCGAGCTGTCGGGAGATGGTGCTGGGGGCGTAGCCGGCCTTGTTGGCTGCGGTGCCGCGGGTGTCGGTGCCAATGAGTTGGTCTAACCAGTCGTTGAAGTTCATGTCTCGCACCATATTGCAGAATGTAAACATGTGCAATAAAGCCAGCTAAAAGACGGTAGCGGGGGTGGAGGACAGGGGTGAAGAAAAATTACATGGTTGCAAGACGTAAACCAACAGTGCAAGATGTAAACCACTGGCGCAGAACAGCACCAGCGAAGAACGACACAAGGGAGGAACCCATGGCAAACGCAATGAAGCCGCGCTACGCCTTCCGCCCCGGCGCACTCGATGCGATCGCACGCTCACGCAACCTGCACACCGATGAACAGCTGGCGCTATTCGTCGGCATCCGCCCCGCCGACCTGGCGAAAGTACGCGCAGGGGCAGCGGTTAGCGCAGAAGTCGCGCTCCGGGTCAGCGCACTACAGGGCGACAAGAACTACATCGCCGGCTACTTCGACCTGGTCGAGCAGCACGCAGCCGCATAAATGAAAACGCCCCGCGCGGGAACGCGGGGCAAAACAAACAAGCAACAAGGAGTCTACACCATGGACGAGCTCATTCCACTCACGGAGCGCGAGGGCGCTCAGGCCGTCATGGGCCGCGACCTCCACACCTTCCTCGAGGTACGCGCCCACTACAAGGACTGGTTCCCGCGCATGGTCGAATACGGCTTCACCGCAGGCCAGGACTACGCGCTCAAAAATGAGCGCGTGCGCGGAGCTAACAACCGCGAGTACGAGCAGGCGAACCACATCATCTCTCTGGACATGGCGAAGGAGATCGCCATGATTCAGCGCACCGAGAAGGGCAAGCAGGCCCGCCAGTACTTCATCGAGGTGGAGAAGCGCCACCGCCAGGCCCAGCCCGTGATGACCGGCAAGGAGCTCATGGCCGCGGCGCTGATCGAGGCGGACGCGACGATCCAGGAGCTCGAGCAGAAGAACACGGAGCTCGCCCCCAAGGCGCAGTCGTGGGATCACCTGGCCGCGCCAGGCGGGGACTACTCCGTGGCAGCGGCAGCGAAGGTGCTGTCCCGCGACCCGAACATCCAGCTGGGCCGCAACCAGCTGTTCGCGCGGATGCGTGAGCTGGGCTGGATCTTCCGCACCCAGGGCAAGCGCGCCCACTGGGAGGCATACCAGGACAAGGGCATCAACACCGGGCGGCTCACGCACAAACTTTCGTCGCCGTTCTTCAACGAACGGACGGAGGAGTGGGAGCAGCCGGCGCCGACGATCCGCGTCACCCCGAAGGGTCTGCACGAGCTGCACCAGCGTCTCGGCGGCACCACCCAACTCGAACTCATCTCGTAAACCCCACCACCAACGACAGGAGAAATCACATGACCACCAATCTCAAGTCGCACGAGTACTACCAGCGCGCCGAGGCCGGCCATGAGGCCCGTTGGGAGTTCACCCGCGCTGTGGAGGAGCTGTATTTCAACGGAGGGGAGAACCGCTCCCTCGTCCTGATGAAGGCGATGTGGGAGCTCGCGAACGAGGTCGCAGCCTGTCACGGCTCCGAGTCGCAGTTGGTGTTCAACGACATTTTGAACGAGATCGACCCGGCTTGGTCCGCGAAGTTGGCGGGGTAGCACCTACCCCTTGTTGCGTCACGGTGACGTTAAAACCGGCGCGAGTGGTATCCCACCCAGGTTCGAGGCCCGGGCGCGCGCTACGGCCCCGCGGGGTCGCGTTGTTTGAGAACTCAAGAGTGAAGCACTGATACCCCGGCTGTCCGCTGCGCATGACGCATGACAAGCCGGAGCTAATTGAATACGCCCCGCTGGCGGAACTGGCAGACGCACCGCACTCAAAATGCGGCGCCGCACTCGCGGCATCCGGGTTCGAGCCCCGGGCGGGGCACAAGGGGTGGGTGTCAAGGCGTACGAGAGTTTCATGTGCTCTCGGCGGGCACGCGCTCAAGGACAGCCCATGACGGGCGGATACCTGGCCCGAGGCTGCACCTGCACCCACCCCTCAACCCCAAAAAGGGAAGGACACATCATGGAAGAAAACGAAACCCCCGGCGTAGCAGCGCCGGAGGTCACGACAGTCCCCATCGAGGACTATGGGCGCGGCTCTTACAAGCTGCGCGCCCTGGTCGAGCAGCTACAGGCGGTTGATCCGCGCCTCAAGTCGGTCAACCTGCTGCTGTAGCAGCTGAAAACCCAACGCGAGCGACCGCAGTGATTCAGCAATGCGGCGGTCGTACTGCGTCTGCGCGTACTTCGCGGCGTCATCTGCAGCGATGCCCGCGTGGTCGAAGTCTCGCAATTCCATTCCGGTTCACCTCCTTCCTGGGGCCAGCTGCCCCGAAGCATGAGTGAACCACGACAAAGGCCCCCGCTGTGACGCAACCACAGGCGAGGGCCGTTTCAACCTCACACAAAAGGAGATCAGCTATGCAGCATACCAAGCAGGCCGTGAAGTCCAGGACGTACAGCGCGGCGGAGACCGCGGCGATCCTCGGCATCGGCAAATCCACCTTGCACGATCATGTGCGCGCCGGGACTGCCGGCCACCTGCACCCGGTGAAGCTCGGACGCGCCACCCGCTTCCCGAAAGCCACCATCGACGCGCTCGCAGCGGGGGCAGCGTGACCGACGAGTTGACCGCTGTGGCGTCATCCGCCGGTGTGCTGGCGGATGACCAGCCTGATTACTCGATTACCTGCAGGCAAGCGTGCGAAGCCGCTGTGGTGGCGGTGCTGCTCATCGCCTGCATCATTCTGACTGGCCTGATTGAAGGGGGCTACTAATGGACCAAGAATTCGTGTTGGCCGCTGCTCGTGCTGCGGTGTTTGTGCTCGAGTACGCCTGGATTAATGGGCAGTGCCTACCGGTGGGTGGTGCGCTGTGACCGGGTTCGCTATTTTCCTGTGTTTGCTCACGCCGGCGCTGATCCTGGCGTGTCTGGTGGCGTTGGCGCACCAGCGGGAGCGACTGGGTGAGTTGGAGCGTGAGGTGCGCTACGTCCGCTGCGAGCTCGCGCGCCGGGACCACAGTGTCTACACCAAGCGACTGTTTGATTATGCGGGTCGTGGGCGTGAGGGGGTGCGCTATGGCGAGGATCGTTGAGAACCCACCGGCGCCGGGTACCCGCGAGCACACCGCGATGATCACCGCGTCGAAGGTGCCGGCGATTCTGGGCATCTCGCGGTTCAAGTCGCAGTACACGATGTGGCACGAGATGCACGGCGACGTGGAGCCGGAGGTGCTGGATCCTGATCGGATGACGTGGGGGCATATCGCGGAGCCGTCGCTGGCCGGCTGGTGGGTGCATAAGCACCCTGGGGCGAAGTTGAACCCGCGCCGGAACGGGACGTTCGAGATTGCTTACACCAACGATGATCTGCCGTTCGCGAATATCGCCACGCTGGACAGGCGCGCCTACCTACCCGCGGCGCCCCGCGACAAGCGGTTCCACATTGTGGAGTGCAAGACCGCGATGACCCTGGATGATTGGGGCCGGCCCGGAGAAGAGGACAGCGTGCCGGCGGACTATTACGCGCAGGTGATGTTCCAGATGGGTGTCTCCGGCATCCACCAAGCATCGGCGGTGGTGTTGGGGCCGTTTGATGAACCAGAGATCCACGATATCGAGTTCAACCAGGGCGAGTTCGACGCGATTGTGGACAAGCTCGTGGACTGGCAAGCCAGCCTCGAGATGGGCCTGGAACCCGCCCTCGACAGCAGCGCCTCCACCTACGAGACAGTGCGCGGACTCCACCCCAAAATCGACCCCAAAGGCGAAGTGCAGATCACGTTGGAGGAGGCCGAGGACTACATCAAGCGCGCCCGGGCCGAGGACGAAGGCAAAGCCGTCCACCGTGAGGTGCGAAACGAGATCAACTTCCGCATGGGCAAAGCCAAGTACCTCAAGTGCGGTGACGTGAAGATCGCCGACCGGCGCGCGAAGCAGGGAGGCACACCTTACGTGCAGATCGAAAAGAAAGCAGACCTCACCAAGGTCAACCAAGAAGACGAGGAGCAGTAAATGACTGAGATGGAGAAGTACAACGAGCAGGCCCTGGCGGGCATGGACACCCCGCAGATGCCGACGGTGCAGGCGGGTGCGCTGGATAACCTGCAGCAGCAGGTCGCGGCGATGGACGCGGCGTCGCGCTTGGCGGGCGCGCTGTGCTCGACGGCGATGGTGCCGAAGCAGTACCAGGGCAAGCCGGACGATGGTGCCGCCGCGATCCTGTACGGCGCGGAGCTCGGCATGAATGCCACCCAGGCGTTGCAGAACGTCATGGTGATCAACGGCAAGCCGGGTGTGGAGGCGCGCACGATGGTGGCGCTGCTGGCGAAGCAGGGTTACCTGGTGGAGACGGTGGAGTCCTCCGATACGTCGGTGACGGTGCGCGGCACCGCCCCGAATGGGCATGAGGAAACCTCGACGTGGACGATTGACCGGGCTGCGCAGGCCGGCTACACGTCCAATGCGCTGTACAAGAAGATCCCGCAGCAGATGCTGTACGCAAAAGCTGCGACTGAGGTGTGCCGCAAGATCGCCCCGCACGTGCTGATGGGTATTGCGTATTCGACTGAGGAGCTGCGCCTGGAGGGGGCGGTGAAGGCGACGGCGACGCGGAAGGATCGTCCGTCGCGTGGGTCCGCTGGTTTGCGTGCCGCGCTCGAGCAGAAGCCGGAGCGTGACGTCCAGGACGCGGACGTCGACGAGGACGAGGGGCCGGCTGGGTTGTCGGAGGCGGCAGAGATTGCGGCGTCGGATATTCAGGCGGTGGAGGACCGGAACCGGATCAAGGGGATTCTGGATGAAGTTGAGCCGCATGTGTCGCAGGGGGAGTTCAAGGTGTTGAAGGAGCTGGGGACTACGCGGTGGCGTGAGATGGCCCCGGTGCAGGAGGGGGAGCAGGAGTGAGTGATCCGTTCACGCCGTTGTTAGCCACGGAGCAGGTATGTAGGTGGCAGCACGAGGGGATTGAGTGCGCTGTTCACTTCATGCCGATCCTGGGGTTTATGAACGGCTACTGCTTGGTGCCGGATGGTCATGCTTTGGAGCAGTCTGATGAGTGGCGTGGCCACTACGCCAGCGAGTCTTTGCTTGACGTTCATGGGGGTGTGACGTTTGGCCCGGTGAAGTCTGAGGGTGGTCATGTGGTTGGTTTTGACACCGGTCATGCGGGGGATTATTCGCCGGCGTTTCGTTTTGGGCGCCGGTGGTCGATTGATGACGTTGTGGCTGAGACGAATCGGATGGCGGAGCAGATCGCGCAGTGGGGGAGGAGTGGCGAATGGGTGGCTATCTAGCCATTGTTCTGGCCCTGTTGGCGTGGTTGGCGCAGTTTGTGGCGTGGCGCCGCGAAGTCATCATGCGTCAGCAGTTGGAGTTGGTGGCGGAGCAGTTGGAGCGGGTGAAGCGCATGGCTAACCACCCCGCGTACCGGGATGAGCAGTTTGCGAGGTGGGTTCGTGCCGAGTCCCGCTGATCTGCATGTGGCGCGTGAGCGCAAAGCGGTGGAGGAGCACCTGGCGGTGTATGGGGCACCCCGCGCCGACGCGGAACGCCTGTACAGCCACTTCATCGCCCGAAAAGACACGACGAGTGAGAGTGCCGCGATCCTCACCCTCGCAGTGATGCTCGCAGTACCGGAAGGAGAACCTTATGAGTAAGACAACGTTGATGCGTGAGTGGGCGGAGTCGGTGATGAATTCGCCGATTGGTTCGCGTGAGGAGGCCGAGGTTTTTGCCGCTGAGCATGTACTGGCGACCACTCCGGATCCGACGATGGCGGACGTGAAGTGGAGCGACGAAAAGCACTTCTTGGCGGGGGCTACGCACAAGGACACGAACGAGCCACTGGTGATGATTGGCCCTGCTATGGAGGACAAGACAACCGATTGTGTGGCCCTGTCCCTTAATTGCGGCTACCAGGTCGAAAACCGCAACCTCACCCCGAATGGCAAGAAGTACGAGCTGCGCGAGGTAGTAGACCGACCGGATCATACTGGTAAGACGATGGACGAGTACAGCCCGGAGGAGCGTGCCGGAATGGTCGGCATGTGGGCTGGGTATAACCGGCACGAAGCGGGTGGAGCGCCGGATGATTTTGTCATCATCACTGGCGAGCTGAACGAGGCTGGGCGTGTGCCGTGTTACAACCCGCTGGCACCGTCACCTACGGCGTGGGCACCTGATTTATGGATGCTGACCCCGCGTTTCGACATTCCGCGTGCGTGGGGCACGGACGGGAACCCCGAGCTACAAGAGGCCACGGCTGCGGAAAAGCCGGAGCACCCGGAGACGCTGACCACCGTTGAGGACTACGAGAACGCACCGGAGGGCACCGTGGTAGCGAAAAATGGCTGGCTCCCGTGGGTAAAAACCCGCAGTAACAGATGGGAAGATAAGAACATCGCAGTCGGAAACCGTGAACAGTCGGGCGACAAGCGTCGTGTGTTGCGTTGGGGGTGGGGTGAATGATTACCCCAGATCAAGCACAAGACATGCTCCACTACGAGAGCACGGACGGCTTCACTGCCCCGGAGCGGTGCCTGACAGCAGAGCTGGCGGCACATGCCCCAGTCATGGCGGAGCAGATCGCCAGCATGCGCTATGAGTACGCGGTGCAGGTTCTTTTAAGCGACGGCGCTGGGGGCTACGTTTGGCACTTCGCGGACGAGGATTCATTGCCGTTCGGGAGCCTGAAGCCGCACGAGGTGCGGTGGTACACGAAAAAAGAAGCGCAAGAGATTCTAGATGCGGAAGTTGATTACTTCGGGCATGACGGCATTCGCATTGTCCGCCGATTGGTCGCAGAGCCGGAGGTGGTCGAATGACCCCGTCCGTTCTGGATGCGACCGCTGGTTCCCGCATGATGTGGTTCGACCCGGCGGACGTTCGCGCCGTGTACGTCGATGAGCGGCGCGAAACCGTCACGTTGTGCGACGGTCGCACCATCACTATCGAGCCGGACATGCAAGCTGACTTCCGTCAACTGCCATTCCCGGACGCGACATTTCACCACGTCGTTTTCGACCCACCGCACATGGAGCGCATAGGCAAATCGTCATGGATACGGGCCAAGTACGGCGCGCTGTTTCCCACATGGCGTGATGATTTGGCGGGTGGGTTCGCAGAGTGTTTCCGCGTGCTGAAGGCGGGCGGGACGCTGATTTTCAAGTGGAACGAGTACCAGATACCAGTCAGTGAAGTGCTGGCCTGTACGCCGCACAAACCGCTGTACGGGCACCGCTCCGGCAAGCAATCAAAAACCCACTGGGTTGCATTCCTAAAGGAGGTCACCGAATGAGCTGGGAGAACCCTATCCCCCTGACCCCGACGGACGAGTTCCTGGTGATTGGTGCGGTGCGGTACGCCCGTGGCCGCGCCACCTATGTGGTGGAGGAAACGTGCGAGTGGGTGATTGAGCACTGGGGCGAGTTGTCGGAGAACACGCGGGCGGTGATTGCCCGCGACGTACGCCTGGAAGTCGAATTGCGACGCGCTGAGGGCGCGGAGCAGTCCGCCCTGGCGCGGATCGACAACCCCGCATGGGAGCGACTGCTGGACACCGTAGAAAAGGAGATGGGGGAATGAATTTTGACCTCACAACAACACACCTGGAGCACCTACTTGCAGAAGTGGCCCCGGACTCATGGAAGCGCAATCCAGATTGTCCCGCCCCCGGTATACAAGTGACTGATAACCCACGATCTAAGGCAAACGTCACTCTCGCCCGCCTCGCCCCGGACCTCGCCCGCGAAGTGATTTACACACGCCTCTACCTCGCGCACATGCATAACGCACTCACCGCCGTAGCGGAAGGTGAGAACAGTTCACACGCTGGTCGCAAGCTCGCTCGGAACGTCGCCCTTGAAATCAACCAGCTCCTTGCCGACCACGACAAGGAGGGCGTGAAATGATCGGACGCAAACCGGAGCCGGTGCCGGGTGTGGAGCCTGGCCGGTGGCGAGTGAAGCGAGCACGCGGACTACCAGAATCGGAGCGCATCTGGTGGTACGTCGACCGTGAGGGCTGCGGTGGCAGCATGAGTTTCCCCACCTGGCGGGAAGCGCAAGACTACGCCGACCGCATGGCCCGCACCCGCGAATACGTGCTGCCCCGCCCGGATAAAGACGGCTACATAGCCACCACCGACGAGCAAATCGCATGGGAGAACACCGAGTTTGAACGCACCGTCGTATCCGTGGCGTGGATCGAAGAACCCGGCACCATCGGCCTAGCAATAGGCGACTGTGACCACTACATGACCGCCGACGGCGCACACTCAATCGCCCTAGCACTCGCAGCACTCGCAGAACAGGAGGGGCACGCGTGAGCACGGTTGAGGTTGAGTTCCGGGAGGCGACATGCCCCAGGTGTGGTGCGCTCGCGTCGGAGTACTTCGAGCGTTACCTGCGGCCAGGGGAGATTCCGTTCTTCGGTATCTGCTACTGCGACGTGCCCCTGGTGTACGAGAAGGTGTTCTGTTACCAGGCGGTGTGTGACCGGTGCGGGCAGCACGTCACGGAGTACGGCGAGTGGAGCGCCCTCACCCCCGAGTGGTGGCTGTGGGACTCCCTGCCCGACTGGCGGCACCTCTACGGGCGTGACCTGTGCCCGAGCTGCTGGTTCATCGACGACAACGACGAAATAGAGGAATTATGCCGCGAATAATGTACAAACCCCGCCCTGACCGGAACGAGTACGTGATCTGGTCCACGGTGGTTGACCTGCCCGTAAGCGGAGTGCTTGACCGGGACACCGCGAAGGAAACATGGCGCGCCGGGGCGTGCTCGATCATGGGCACCCCGATTAGTGCGGAGCAGGCGGAGGAATCAATGGTGCGCGCCGACACCAAAGGCTGGTCACAAATCAACGGTGACTGCCCCGACCACGAGGGTCTGTGGCTGGCGAACATCGACGGCTACCCCGGCCCCTACGGCTTCGGCACCAGCAAGGTGGCAGACCTCGCTGCCGTCACCCGCGCCATCGAGAACGAGGACTGGGACACCCTGCACCACCTACTCACCGAACTAAGCACCGTGGAGGACGAATGAGCACTTGGCTGTATTTGCGGTGCGAGTCGCACAACCCGCCCCTTGAAAACGACGGCGAGTCCGGCCAGCACCTGTACGACCTGGAGCAAATCTGGGCGGACCTCAACAACCGTGACCGGATCGCCGCCGCCTACTGCGACGGCTTCATCCCCGATGACCACTACCGACTCAACACCGCCCGGTTCCTGGCCGCGCACCCGCACTGCCAGATCGGGGTCATAGACGAATACGGGCGCACCCACCACCCCGACGGCACCAGACAAGAGGACGCCAAATGAGTATTGATTACGACCAGCTACGGGAACTTGCGGACACAGCCACCCCCGGCCCGTGGGAGGTAAAGGCCGAAGAAACCAGCACCTGCGGCGACCTCATAGAGGGGCTGGCCGCGTGGATAGAAGCTGACAATGAGCTCGTCTTTGGCCGTGGCATGGAGATAGAGGAAGACGAAGAGCTAACAAACCTCGCCCTCGCAGCCCTGGCCCCGGACATGGCCCGCGAGTTGCTGCGTCTGCGCCGGGAACTCACTGACCTGCGTGACCTGATGTACACCCACGCGGGGCACCACCGCAAAGACTGGAACGTAGTCGCAGCATCCTGGACCGAAAGCCACGCCTACCGCCTCACCCGAATCATCCAAGGAGACACCGAATGAGCATTGATTACGACCGGCTACTGGAACTGACATACGAACACACACCCGGGCCTTGGGAACAAACAACTCGCGGACAGATCGGAAACCGTGAACTACGAATGATCGTCGCCCTCGTAGGCGGAGACGAATCAGGGGAGCAGATCGGAGACAGCACCCTCGAAGCAGACCGCGAACTGATCGCCCTCGCCCCTGACCTCGCCCGCGAACTTCTCCACCTCTACAGCGTGGTGGAGCGGTTCGATATCTGGCTCCGCTTATCCGCCAGGAACGCCACCATCCCAGCCACCAAAAACGCCTACTTGGACGCGCAATACGTCCTCACCGAACTACTGGAAGGAGGCTCCGAGTGAATGAGCCGGTTCATGACTACTACGCCACCCGGATAGTGCAAGACCTCGAAGATGACCTCTACGAGAGTAAAGAACGTATCCAGCGCCTGCGTCGGCAGAACGATGAACTCGCCGACGAAAACAAGCGCCTGCGGGACGGTATCGAGGTTATCCGCGACTACTGCGTAGCCGTTGCCAAAAGCGCACAAGCAGCAGGCATACGCACCCTCGCCAACGAGATGGACATGCACGCCAAAGCCTTTACCGGCCTATTGAACGGAGACACCGAATGAGTGACGCTGACCTGCTCCGTAAGTCAAGCCGTAGCTCCACCGCCGCGCTACTCGCAGCAATCGTCGCCCTGGCGGTGGCGCTGCTGAACCTGCACTACCGCGCCACCACCGACCATGCCGTGTACGAGCTGGAAACCGGCGAATACCTGCACTGCACACCAGAGGGCGGAAACGACCTCGCCTGCGAAGTCACACACCGAAAGGACAACCAATGAGCGGGATTGACTACTACGACATGACCGACGAAGATCTGGCCAGCGAGCTGGTCGGCAAGAAAATCGTCAACATCGACCCCGACACAAACACCATCACCCTGCAAGACGGAACCAAGCTGATCTTCCGCGACGCAAACGAATGCTGCGCCTGGTTCAAAGCAGAACTAAAGGAAAAGAACCTCACCGACAACGCAATCACCCACGTCACCACCACCGGCGGATACGGCGATGAATCGTGGTCCATCCACATCCTCGCTGCGAACAAACACATCGCAGACGTGAACATCACCGGAGACGCGACAAGCGGTTACTACTGCCACTCCATCAACCTCGAAATCGTGGAGGTCACCGAATGAGCAACCGTGACGAAGCTATCCGCCGTCTCCGCAACAACACACCGCTGGGCCTGCCGGTCTGCGAGTCAATCGTGGAGATACTCAACAACCTGCTCGCCCCGGATTTGCCGGAACCCCTCACGGCAGCTAACGGGAACCCGGTGTGGCGCGCCGACGGCACCCTCATGGTCACCCGATACCCCGACGGCGAGATAGCCATGCTGCTCAACCCAGAACAGGAAGCGCGCTACACCCCAGAAACAGCACGCACACAAGCAGCACTACTCCTCGCCGCCGCCGAAGAAGAAACGGAGGTCACCGAATGAAAACCTTGCTCCTCACCGTCCTGATCGCGGGTGGCGCGACCGCGCTCATGTTCCTGCGCCCGACGAATCTCAAGGGAATAGCAGTGCTCTTCCTGATCATGGTGCTCACTCTTGGTGCACTCGTCACCTTGGTACGCACCACCGCACCCGCCACCGAATCGGAGTGCAGCCGTGACTGACCCCGACGCACAGAGGCTCCGGTGGGTGGAGCGTGAAGCAGGCGTCTACGACGAGGACCAACACGACCACGGCTACATCTCCGAACCCGACACCCTGGATTGGGAGGACAGATGAAATGCCACTGGCACCCCTGCAACCACGAAGCCACCCACACAGACCCACCGCTCTGCACAGAGCACCACAAGGCCCGCGCTGAACAACTGCGCGGGCCTTCATTCATCCCACCACCAGAAAAGGAGACCCCATGACCACCATCGCAGAACGAATCGACTGGCACGACTGGAAAACCGGCGACAACCTCGCCACCCGCTACCACTACTGGAAGCCCATCGCAGGCTTCGCCCAAGACCGCTCCTACGAGTTCGACATAGTCGCCGTGTTCTGGGACCCCCTGGAAAAGGTATTCAAGGTTGGCCACACCTCCGGCTGCTCATGCCCCACACCGTGGGACGAAGACCGAACAGAGATCAAGACCGCCGCTACCGCCCGCGAAGCCCTCGCGCTCATGGCCCAGTTCGCGAAGGACGAAGGCTACCCCGCGTCGCAAATCACGGAAGCCACCCTCGCCCTGCGAGACCTGGAAAAGGAGGCGTAGGTGACCGACTACACCGCCCTCTACAACGAGGCACCACGGGTGAAACGCCTCCACCCCAACCCGCCACACCACGCAGCACGCGGCGGGCGTTTTTTATGGCCAAAACACGCAATAGACACCTGGATCACCAACAACTTCGAATAGGAGACACCCATGGCACAGGGAGACACCCCAATCACCATCACCGGCAATTTGGTTGCCGACCCGGAACTGCGGTTCACCCCGAAGGGCGCGGCAGTCGCCAACTTCCGCGTCGCCACCACACCCCGCGTGTACAACCGCGACACCCAGCAATTCGAGGACGGCGACGCCGTGTTCCTCACCTGCAACGCCTGGCGCGACATGGCCGAGAACATCGCAGAGTCGCTGACCAAGGGGATGCGCGTCATCGTCACCGGCAAGCTCCGCCAACGCTCCTACCAGACCAAGGAGGGCGAGAACCGCACCGTCTACGAGATCGAAGTGGACGAGGTCGGCCCATCGTTGCGCTACGCCACCGCCAGCGTCAGCCGCGCAGACCGGCAAGGCGGGCAGCAGGGCAGCGGTGGTGGGCAGTCCGGGCCCAGCGGGTGGCAAGTCCAAGACTCCCGCGGCGGATTCGGACAACAGAACCAGGGCAGCAACAACGGCTGGGGTGACCCCGCCACCACCGGCAACGAGGACAACCCGCCCTTCTAGACCGTGACCCCGAAGCAGCAAGCACTCATGTGGGCCATCGAGGACGTAACCGAGCTCGGATACGACCCCATGACCCACCTCGACCTCACCAAAGCACTCGCCCGCCTCTACCACGGGCTGATAGGAGGAGACACGTGAAGATCGGCTCACTGTTCTCCGGCTACGGCGGACTCGACCTAGCCGTGGAAGCCGTCACCGGGGCACATCCGGCATGGTTCTGCGAGTTCGACCCGGCACCATCCAAAGCGCTCGCCTACCACTGGCCGGACGTGCCCAACCACAAAGACGTGACGAAGATCGACTGGGCGGAGGTGGAGCCGGTGGACATCCTCACCGGCGGCTCACCATGCCAAGACCTATCCCACGCCGGGAAACGCGCCGGCATGACCGAAGGCACCCGCTCCAACCTGTGGGTGAACATGCGCGAAGCAATAGCCACCCTGCGCCCGAAACTCGTGGTGTGGGAAAACGTGCTCGGCGCGCTAAGCGCCGCAGCAGAAAGCGAATCAGATCATGCAGCTACTAGCGACATGGAACCGGGGGGGGGATTACTGGCAGCGCCCCCAGGAGGACATCTTCGGGCACTCGGTCGCGTTCTCGGAGACCTTACCGAAATCGGGTACGACGCGGAATGGACAACTCTACGAGCGTCCGATATCGGCGCACCCCACCACCGCGCCCGCGTCTTCCTTATCGCCTGGCCCCGCACTGCCGACCCCGATGGCCAGCCCCTCTGGCAACACCCCGGAGGAACACCTGCGGAAGAAACCCGGGCGCAAAGTAGTCACCGACCTAGCGATCCTCGTGGAGAACGACCTACTGAAAACCGGGGGAATGCTCCCCACCCCGAGGGCGATGGACACGCAGGGCAGCATGACAGCTCCAGCAGCCCGAAAACACGTCGAAGCTGGGTACGGGACGCTACCGGAGGTGCTGGGAGCTCAGATGTTCCCAACCCCGAAAGCTGGGGACGGGATCATGGGCAGGCCCAGGACGAGCGGACGGCCCATCGAAAAGTCCACCCACCTGACAACCATTGTGACGCTGCTGCCGACCCCGAACGCGACAATGGGGGACAGGGGGCACGCGAGCACCGTGGGGGGGAAGAGACCGAGTGGAGCGCAGCGCCAAGTGGACCTGAACACCGTGGTGGTGCACTTCCCGACACCGAGAACGACGGACGCGAATGGGGCGGACAAACACGGGGACGGGGGAGCGGATCTGCGCACAGCAGTAACAGAAATATCGAATGGGGCAAATACGCCCCCGCTATTCGACGTTGGGAACGGGTCTTAGGGGTTGCTTCCCCCAACCCGACCGAACCCAACAGCAAAGGTAACCCACGCCTCGCAGCGCCCTTCGCCGAGTGGATGATGGGCCTCCCACCGGGGTGGGTCACCAACCCGGAAATCGGACTCACCCGCGCCCAACAACTCAAAGCAATCGGCAACGGCGTCTGCCCACAACAAGCCGCAACAGCACTCACACACCTACTCGAAAGGAGAACCCAATGACTAACACCGGCACCATCACCATCACCTGGGAAGACGAAAAGGGGGCACTTGACTTCGACGTGTCCGAGAACCTGACCCTGCCCCTTCTAGCAAAGGCCGGCGCCTCACTCTATATCGCGGCACTCAAAGAGTTGCGACACCTAATGGGCGACCGCTGGGCAGGCGACGCATGGCGCGAACTCAAAACCCTGGTGGAGAACGAGGTGTTCGTCTACACCGTGCGAGTCCCGCGCTGGCTGCGAAACCAGGAGGAGAACAACGATGACGATTAACGAACTGATCGCGGAACTCGAAGCCGTCCGCGCCGAGCACGGCGACATTGAAGTCTCAATCGACAACCAGGAGCGATGCTTGGGTGAAGACGACATGCTCTGGATCGAGCCGATACTTCGGTACTGGCAGTACGAGGAAGACAGGTGGGGCAGGCGGGGCAGGAAGCATCGCGCCTACACCAAAACCGGCACCCCGATCCTCATCCTCTAGACCTACTAGCCCCCTTTTGGAAGGAGGGATTACCTGTGCGGAATTACGCCCAGTTGAACATTGCGATCTGGAATGACGATGACTTCCGCGCACTCACCCCGCAAGCCCAGCACCTGTACTTCCTGCTGCTATCCCACCCCACGTTGTCGTATTGCGGGGTGGGGGACTGGAGGCCGGCACGCATCGCCCGCATGGCCGCTGGCTGGACCGCAGCGGATGTGCAGCAGGCGGCCGCAGAGCTCGTCGCTGGCCTGTTCATCGTCGTGGACGAGGACACAGAGGAGTTCCTGGTGCGCACCTTCGTCAGGAATGATCCGCTGATGCGTCAGCGCAACCTTGGGGTGTCGATGGCGCGGGCGTACTCCACGGTCGCCTCCGATGGGATCCGTGGCGTGATCGTGCACGAGTTGCGGCGCCTTGAAGACGCCAGCCCAGATTTGAAGAGCTTCGGGGCGGACGAGGTTCGCCAGGTGTTGGAGAAGCCGGCCATTGACCCGTCGGTTTACCCGTGCGGTAAGGGGTCCATTGAGGGGTCGATTAACCCCTACGGTGAGGGGTCGGTTAGGGGGTCGATTAACCCTAAAATTCTGGAATTTAACCCCTCGGTTCAGGGGTCCATTGAGGGGTCTGTTTGGGGGTCGGTTGAGGGGTCCCCTACACCAGCACCCACACCACCACCGTTACAAGTAAGCGATCCTTCAAGGGGAAGGGAGGATGGGGGTAAAGGGGGTTCGGGGGAAAAGGGGGAAGGAATCGCCGCGGAATCCGCGGGCGAGACAGAACCGCCCCAACCCTTTTACGACGGCCTGGATGCGCTCGCTGACGCTCACGCCCAGGAACAAGCCGCCGACACCGGCGTGCACGGCACCATCGAGGACCCCCGCTGCACGAAACACAAAGACCTCGACCGCGCCCCCGCCTGCTGGGACTGCAAGAAAGCCGGCGACGTACTCAAAACCCGCGGCCACCACGAATTGCAAGACCGCGCCCGCAAACGCCGCGAAGCAATCAACGCCTGCGATCTGTGCGACGACAACGGCATGTACGACACCGGCGCAGGCCTCGCACGCTGCAACCACCAACCACCAGAGGAAGACACACCACCATGGGAAAAACACGCCTGATCGACCTGGCACGCGCCGCGATCCTCACCTCCAGCGCCGCCGTCAACGGGCACCTCATCACCCACACGCACAACCCCATCGTCGTCACGTTGATCGGGGCCAACTTGGCGTTCATCACCTACTTCATCGCCACGCTCATGACCGACTGGACGGAGCAACCATGATCACCTTCACCGTGCCGGGAGTACCGCAGGTGCAGGGCAACCACCGCATCAGCCGGACGGGTCACACCTACGACGCGAACAAGAAGCTCGCCCCATGGCGCCGCACCGTCGCACTCATCGCCCGCCAAGCCATGAACCGCCAACGCCTCGAGCCCATGACCGGGCCCGTCCACCTCGACCTCGAATTCGCCATGCCCCGCACCAAAGCCATGCGCACCGACCCACCACCACCCATGACCCAACGACCCGACAGCAGCAAACTCCAAAGAGCCATCGAAGACGCCCTGACTGGTATCGTCTACCAGGACGATTCCCAAATCACCCACCTCACCGTCCACAAACGCCGCCACCTCCTCACCGAACAACCCCACGCCAGGATCACCGCCACACCCGCCGAGAGCACCCCAACCACCAGGAGTGCCAAACAATGACCCCCGCTGAGGAGCTGCACGCCATCGCCCGCGACCTCGCCAACGCCTACAACCAACTCGCGGAGCTTAAGTTCACCCCACCCCGCCACCCCCAAGCCCGGAAGATGGCGCCCACATTCGGACCACAAACCCCATCACCCGACGGCGACTGGGCACTCAACCTCGAGCACGAGCTGATGCGCGAAACCACCGACGAGAAAGTACCCGGGGGCCTGCGCACCATCGCCTACGACGCCCTCGGCTACACCCTCGCCCCACCACACGCCACCAACAAATGCCGCGTCGGATACCTCGACGACGAATGCACCCCCAGCATCCTCTGCGCCCACATCGCCCGCCGCGCCTTTGAGATCGTTGAACACTTCCCAGCCGCCGGCGACCTCACCGAACTCATGGCCAACCAACTCGCCTACCTCACCACCCGCATCAACCAACGCCACGGCACAGGCAAGAAACTCACCACCATGCCCGCCGACACCCTCGCCACCGGATACGGCACCGCAGCCGACCTCGCACCACTCGTATCCGCAGCCATCGGACGCCACATCGACCGAAAGCAGATCACGTATTGGGGCAGGTCAGGGCGCATCACCGCCTACACCCAACCAGACGGCACCACCCAATACAGGATCGACCAGGCCATCACCGCAGCCCGCGAATACACCGACAAACGCACAGGCCCAACCACCGCCTGAAAGGTACGCTCACCACCATGAACCCCAACGAAGGAACACTCGCAGGACAGCCCTTCGACTACGGAAAACCACAATGGAGCGACGAATCCGGCCTCGCAAAATGGATCCGCGAAAACCCAGAAGAAGCCGAAGCACTAGACCGCGCCATCGCCGAACAACTCGGCCGTGACATGCGCACCGCATCAGACTTCCTACACACCCACCCCACCCCATGGCGCATCGAGAACCTTGAAGCCCACGGCGAACTCCACGAAGCGATCGTGGACGCGAACGGTAACGCCGTTCTCGCAACACAAGACGCCGAGAGCTTCCAATCCCGGTTTGCTCCACACGGAGCAGCGAACGCCCTGGTGGAGTTCGTCAACGCAGCCGCCGACTCATACATCCGCTAAACCAAGCGTGACCAGGATCACCACCAAGCCCTGACGCAATTCTCCACCCCTGTGCTATGCTGACGCACGAAAGACCTGTCGAACACGACGGGTCTTTTTTCATGCCC
>ERZ1029856.35-NODE-35-length-21237-cov-60.155557_pt1 | contig 21237 bp, 13 predicted proteins | sample MGYA00519238_ERZ1029856 | MGnify/ENA primary metagenome ERZ1029856 (study PRJEB33666, sample SAMEA4610918) | skin metagenome | biome: Human-associated habitat; feature: Malodor aspect; material: skin | place: Philippines | collected 2015-08 ... | reverse complement strand
AGGCTCCGTCGCTTGGCAAGCCTGTCCTCGTGATGCGGGAAAACACCGAGCGCCCTGAGGCTGTTGTGGCTGGAACAGTGAAGCTTGTTGGTACCGACCGAGATCGAATTGTTGCAGAGGCGAAGAATCTCCTTGACCAAGATGCTGCTTACGAAGCGATGGCTAATGCAGTAAACCCTTACGGCGACGGCAAGGCTGCCGCGCGCGCGGTTGCCGCGATTGCATCTCTTTTAGGGGTTGGGCAGAGGATTGAGGAGTTTTGCCCGTAATTTGTAGCACCGAAATGCAAATTACCTTGAGCTAGCTGCGTTGTATACGATGGGAAGGCTAGAGGGGCTATAGCTCAGTCGGTTAGAGCCGCGGACTCATAATCCGCTGGTCGCGGGTTCGAGCCCCGCTGGCCCCACCAAGTCGGATGTAATACGACTAGTCTGAGGAGGATACGTGAGGATTCTGATCCTTTCTCAGTATTGGCTGCCGGAGAACGGTGTTCCTCAGCGGCGATGGGCATGGCTAACGGGGCTTTTAGTGCAGGCGGAGCATGAAGTAACTGTGGTAACCCCGCCACCGCACTATGAACGCCAGATTGGATGGCGTAATTGGTGGCGGCAACGTGGCTTCTCCCCAAGCCCACAAGTTGAAGTCGGGCAACAAGGTGAAAACATAATTCGAACGGGATACGTACCGTCCGGCCACTCGATTCCCCAGAAAGTGTTGAATCAACTCGGCGTTGCCGCAGGGGCGTTGCGAGTCATAAAGGATTGGGGAAGGTTTGAAGGGGGATCTAGACCCGACTTAATAATTGGAACAGTTCCTGCATTGCCAACTGCTTTCATAACCTGGCGCGCTGCCCGTCGCTTCCGCGTGCCATACTTAATCGATCTACGGGATGCTTGGCCTCAATTGCTGGATAATGCTCAGACCTGGAATGATGCGCAGCGGTCTTCCCCCTTGTCGCATCACCCCGCACTTGGGTTTGTTCAAGGACTGCTTCTTACGCCTGTAAAAGTGGTGCTGCGTTGGATTTACGCAAAGTCAGATGGGTTGATGGTTACTTCGGACAAGCTTGCTCAAGTCATGAGTCGTGACATGCGCTACTGTAAGCGACAATCTATCTTTACGGTTCGCAACGTTTTTCCTTCCGAATCAAATTCGCCTAAACGGAATCCTTCACCTGCTGGTACGTTAAATGTCTTATATGCGGGCACTCTCGGCCGGGCTCAACGCCTGGACAATGCGCTGTATGCGGCCAAATGGGCTTCACAAAAAGGCGTGGACATCAATTTGGTATTTATCGGCAGTGGTGTCGCCCGGCAAAGGTTGCGCCAAACGGCACGTGAACTCGACTTGAAGGTGCGCTTCGAGTCTCGGAGAAACGCTAGCGAGCTTTCAGAACTCTACGCATGGGCAGATACTGCCCTGGTTCACCTCACTGATTGGTCACCACTGGAAATGACGGTGCCATCTAAAACCTATGAGTTAATGCAGCTTGGACTGCATATTACTGGTGTAGTTTCGGGGGAAACCGCAGAACTTATAGAGAGTCTTGATGCTGGCCACACCGTACCTCCTTCGAATCCAGAACGGCTAGGAGAACTTTGGGTTGAGCTGGCAAATAATAAGGAGAAGCTGACCGTTGGTGGAAAAGCGAGGCAGTGGGTTGAGGATCAACGGGAAAGGGTCGCGCCGAAAGCACTCTCCGATGCGATTGACGCAGCCTCGGGGTGTACGGATCATCGAGAGGTGTAAAGGCTTTAGATATGCCGCCGGAGCACTAGTGGCAATGGCCTGGAGGGACCCACGGGGTCTTTTGTTGAAGGTGTCAGAGCAAGTGCGAATGACACTTGGAATTCACCTCCCGCTAGGCCAGTTCTTGGCTAAAACTGAAACGAAACCTTCCACGGCAGAACTTTTCGGGGACTTGAACTCCGCGTACAGCGAATCCCGATCGCGGAGCGAACGAGCAAGACTAGAACACGTGATTCAGACCCTCGCGCTGCCTATCGAGCAATCAATTGAGCAAGCGGAGACGGCGGGCGAGGCGCCTAGAGTTCTGGCTTACTTGACAAACGCCCTCCCATATACCCAGTCGGGTTATACGATTCGGAGTCAAAACGTTCTGGAGGCTATGCAACACGCGGGTGCGCAAGTATTCTGCTACACCCGCCCTGGCTATCCGTTGACTATCGGCAAGATGCTACGTGCCCCGTCTTGGGAAGTCGGTGGGGTGGAATACAAGGCCATTTTGCCGCGTAAGTACTTAAAGAGGACCGATGAGAGATTTCAAAATGCGGTCGAGGTATTGATTGCCGAAGCGGTGGCGCACGACGTAAATCTCTTGTACACGACAACTGATTATAGGAATGCACAGGTAGTTTCAGCTGCGGCCGCTCGCCTGCGCATTCCGTGGGTGTATGAAGTTCGCGGTGAGCAGGAAAATACTTGGCTTAGCCGTTTCGCCCTAGAGCTCCAGCAAAAAGCTAAGTCGTCGGAGTTCTATCGGCGCACAAGAAGCCGCGAGACTCTCGCAATGCAGTCGGCGAGTAAAGTGATAACACTCAGCGAAATTTCCAAGCAAAGGGCGATTAGCCGAGGGGTTTCAGAAGAAGCAATCTACGTTGTCCCCAATTCAGTTTCAAAAAACATAATTTCCCGTTCCGTGAAAACGGAAGAACGAGGTCGCGCCGACTGCCCAGTGACCGTTGGCACCATAACGTCATTGGTTGGCTACGAGGGGGTGGATGACTTGATACGCGCGTTGAAGTATCTGGATGAACGATTCAGGCTTCTGGTCGTCGGCGATGGTGATTCCCGCTTGGAGCTTGAGGCGCTGGTGACGCAGCTGGGGCTCGAAGATCGGATAAGTTTCGTGGGGCGTCGCCCAAAGAGTGAAATTATTGATTGGTATCGAAAGCTAGATGTGTTTGCAATGACGAGGAAAGACACGGACGTAACTCGTGTTGTAACGCCCATCAAGGCTTTAGAGGCTCAAGCGGTGTTATTACCGGTTGTGGCATCCGATCTTCCCGCTCTACGAGAAGTGACCGGCGGGTATGCAGTTTTTTGCACACCCGAGGACCCTCGTAGTATTGCGCGAGCAATCGAAGAGGCGAATGGCCGGGCGGATTTGGCTCGTGAGGCGCGAGACTGGGTTCTCTCTCGCACATGGGAAGCGGCTGCTAACCGCTACCAGCAGATGTTTGAAGACCTAGGGTTCATTTGCTGATTCAGAAGCGAGCCCCACCTCGATGATCGTAAAGGGGGTAAGTGCTCCAGTTTTCCTGAGGAAGCCCTTAACTGAAAGTCTTGAATTCTCGTAACCCGGTGGGATTTGGATCTGCCAGCGAGGTTGGGTGCTGTACTTTCGATGCGCCTTGCGTGCCCCCTCCGCCAACAGATAGAAAGCAAACTCTAATTCAGTGTCACGTGCAGAAGACACTGAAGCCTCCACGGTGATGACACTTTGCTTTCTCTGCGCCGAAATAGTGAGCTTCGGCGGATGGTCAATATAGCTAGACCCGTTGATTCGCTTAACCAGACCGCGCTGCAGCTTCATCGGTTTAGGAGCAGTTTCATCGCGATGTGGGATCGTGGATAGGTAAATCGGGGCTCGCACTGCCATATCCGGCTGAATGAGATCGAGCGCGCTACGGGACCGGGCTACCGTGAAAGCTTGATTTAGTTCACCGTTTCCAATTTGGTTTAAGACATCCTTGTGGGCAGCTCTCAGCAGAGAAGCAACTGAAGGGAAAGCTTCAGCAACCGATTCCATAGCTAACTTCGTGTAGCGCGCCATTTCGTCTTCGTCCGAGTTCTGTGATCTATTGATCAAGCCAAATCTGTCTGCTGTGGTCAGCGCGGTCTTTTTCTTATTCAGCTTCGCGAAGTATTCGTCGATTAAGTTAGAGTTCTCGTCGATCGTCGGCGAATTTGGCGCTAACAGAGCGGTCGAGGCATCACTTTCAAAAGCTATTTCTAATAGCGAGGGATCCGCGAGTGCGAATACCGCACGCGGAATCGTAAGTTCATTCAGGTCTGTAAGCTCTACCTGTTGAGAGGCCTGTATAAAGAAGGAATTGGTTAACGGTTGGAAGGGAATTTCATTTTCAAGTCGGGATTGGCGTGTATGACCAAAGTGCGTGCGATGGCGAAAGCGCTCGTAAAGCGTTAGCGCCAGATCATCTCTTGCCCCGTGACCAGCTAACTGAGCCCAGTAATTTTGGACAAATGAAACTATTTCAGAGCTGCCTGCCCCAGAGTAGACTTTTTCATTCAGCCAGGAGGTTAGATTGTTTCCGGAACGGAGCGTATTTCGCCACATCGAGAAGCCGGAACCTTTGAGGATTTCTCCGCCTCCGCCTCGTAGCGAGTATTCAATTTCGTCCCTTTGAGCAAGATACTTTTGATTCTTGTATGCGAAAGAAAACGCAGATCCATACCGGTTCGAAAGAGCTAGCGCCTCACCGAAGGAGAGGGGCACCTTCCTGGTTACGGTCTGTGCCTGAGGGCGCAGACCGTATCGCTCCGCGAGCCTTATGCTTACTACGAAGTCTTTACTGAAAATATTGCGACTATACGAGCGGGAGTATTGTCGGGGATCAATGACCCTTAACCGGAAGTCATCCTGAACTCCACCTGCGAGAAGCATTGCCAGGACCATCCTGGAGTCAACTCCACCAGATAAGAGAAGAGAGTGGTGCCCAAATGCCTGCGCAACTCTTTGAAGTGTGGTGGTGGTCCACTGGATGCCACGTTCTACGTTACGCCGCCAATCTTCAGATAGGTCGGTGAGCAACGCGTTACGGTTAAAAATGGTCACATCCGTCGAGCTGATGAGCAGGGCTTCGCCTACCCCCAATTCGCGAATGTTGTAGTCGAAGGTGCGACCCATAACTGGATTTACTAGCTGAGATTGAGTGGCTGAAATAGTCGCGAGGTAATAGTCAAGATCCAATTCTGGTTGGATCTCCAGATCGCGCAATGCCTCTGCAACAGCAGCAAATGAATCTGAAACTACGACGTAACGGCCCGGGACTAGCGAATAGAAAAGGGGGCTTAGTCCACTTTGATCGTTGGTGACGATGTACGAGTGGTCGGTTTCGCCGCGAAATGCGGAGAGCGCGACCCATTCTCCAATCGAGTGGGCAAATTCATCGATTGACTGTTGTAAATCTAGTTTCGAGAAAAATTTCGACTCTATTACGCCAGTAGGGCTGGCCGCGATGCCTGACACTCGCTCCACTATGAAATTGGACGGATCAAAGTTCTCGCAGACTGAACCGTTCCGCTGCGTAGCGGTCAATGCGGCGGAGTCAATTATAATCGCCTGGGGGTAGTCACTGAACTCGTCCAGCATGCCTAAGCCTTTCTATTAATCTATTAATGGTGTCGCGGAAAGTGAAAGCGGGGAGAGGCGTCGGCGACTCTAATCACCATTTCTGAAGTGGATTTCAGGCCGGACGTAAGAACTTCGCATACGGTCGATTACGACTGCCGCGTCTCGCTGGTTGTTAAGCCGGATGCGTTTCATCCACAATTCATACTCACGCAATATTCTCTTAGGGGGGCCGTCAGCTATGATCTCCCCTTCGTAGACCCAAATTACCCGGTTACAGTGCTTTTTTATAGTCCCATGTGCGTGTGAAACGATGAACACTGTGCCGGCTGATTTGATGAAAGAGTCCATTCTGGTCTTCGCCTTTGCAGCGAAGCTGGCATCACCCGTGGAAAGAGCTTCGTCCACCAACAAGATTTCTCTTCTAACCGAAGTGGCGATTGCAAATTTCAGTCGGGCTTTCATACCCGAACTGTAAGTTCGCATCGGTCGCTCGGCTGCGTCACTCAAATCAGACCACTCTAGGACCTCAGGCACCAAATCGTTAACTTCGGTTGATGTGAGTCCCATGGCAAGTAAGCCGAGAATTATGTTTTCTCGCCCTGTCAGCTCCGGTTGAAGCGCGGCGGAAACTCCTAGAAGAGTCGGTTGACTGGACACTCGGATCGTTCCGGCGGTGGGGTTCTCCGATCCAGCAATGAGATTCAGTAATGTCGATTTTCCCGAGCCATTCTTGCCAAGCACACCAATGCACTCGCCGGAATGCGCGACGAATGAAACGTTTTTCAAGGCCTCGACCGTCATTGGGCGGCGGAAGTTCGACAAGTTTAGCTCCGAGCCGTTATGTCCCAACTTGTAAGTTTTTGAGACATTTCGAGCCACGACTGTGACGTTATTTAACTGTTCCATAACGCTCCTCGGCCTGCCAAAAGTAAACAAATCCGAATATCAGCGTTCCTACAGTCCAGAGAGTTAAGTACCCCCATACTTGGCTCGAGGGAATTTCTCCTTGCAAGACACAAGTTCGGACCGCCATTAGAAACTGGTAGAACGGATTTGCTTCGACAATGCGGGCGAGAGTTGGGTGGGTATCAAACCGATCGATGGAGAAGAAAACTCCAGAGATAAAGAATAGAGCTCTCGTTATGAGATTAACAATGTTTTTTAAGTCCGGGACGAATGCGGTCGCGCGCGACACAAAGAATGTAAGACCCAGTGCAAACAGATGGATCAAGATGTAGAGAGGCACCACTAGGAGCACCGTCCAAGACGGAGGCGTTCCTATCTGAGCTAACAGGGCTAGAGCTATAGCAACAACGGCAGGAATTAGGTTATCGATGAATGCCTTGACTGTGGTGGATACCGGCACGGCCGCGCGTGGGAAGTTGAATGACGATATTAGGGCTCGATTCTGCTGTATCAATCCCGAGCCAGATGAAAGCCCGCCTGTTAGAAAGCCAAAATAAACGACGCCGAGAACCAAGAATCCGACAAAATTATCCATCCCTTTGCTGACGCCCAGGATCGCACCAAAAACAATTGCATAGACGGCTACCTGCAGAATCGGGTTGAGAATCAGCCAGATCGCCCCCAGGTAAGTTCCCCTGCCTCCTGTGAGGGCGCGCGATCGTCCCTGGTGGAAAATGAATTCCCGTCGATCCCATAGTCTGCGTATATAGACCAAGATCGGAGGCCGTGCATCGAGCTTCTCCAGATTTGCTAAATCAACCGATACGATTCGGCGTTGCTCGCTAGTGTTCACGAGTTTCGTCTTTCTAGCTAATGAAATGAATGTGCGTAGTGGTCATTTTTTCAGTGAAAGAATGGCCCACGACAGCTTCAACGACTGCGGGAGCATAGCTAACGTTTCATACCGACTATTATCGGTGCACTGCGAAAACCGTAAGAGGGTTGGCTGGCCGGAGTCTTTTTGATAAATACTTCCGCTTGGGCAGAACCTTCTAGGTTCTTAGCTTGAAATACCCGACGGCGGTCGCGGGCAAACCAAGATTTATCAATCCTTTGCCCGTTCAAGTATAGGTAAACGGCAATCTCCCCTAAGTCGCTTTCTGAAAAGTCGCTTGTGACTTCGACGATTAGATTCTCCTGTTCAGGGTAAAGATCGACGCGGATGCCTGAAATTGAGGAGTTGTGCCAACCGTCGGATATCGAACTCCGTAGTGGCGGGGCGAAAGCTTTCAAACTTTGCTCCGCCGGTTGAACAACAGTCTGCAAGTCAATGACTTTCGGATCGGACACATTCGGGCTGAAAACGTCGAGTGCCGACGCGAGCTTCCCGACGGTGCTGAAAAGGATTCTTGCGGATTTGTCTGCTCTGCGTAGAGCTTCGAAATGTAAAGTTTGGATCGCCTTTCGATCGGCGTTGTCAAGCTGATCCTCGAGCAAGCGAAACCCACGGCGAATAAACTCACCAGCAGCTATTTGGCCATTGTATGGGGAATGTATCCCTCGCCGCCTGGCGTCCCATGAAAGAAGCCGAGTCACCTTGCCCTGTTGAAGTTTCGCAGCGTCAACGGAGTCAGTCCATGCCTCGTTCGTTGAGGTGATTTCCTTGAGTGGGGGCGTGCAGAGCTGTGCGGTGGATGCGTCATTCTCGAATGGGGTCTTGAGGAGGTCCGGGTTGGTTCGTTCAAAAATATCCTTAACTATCTTGCCATTCTTACGTTCATCGAAAGTGACCTCATCTCTCGCGAGGATGAAATAAGGATTAGAGAGCAAGTGCAGTGCTGCGTTGTTTCCGGCTGCTGAAATGCGTCCGTGACCGAAATGCGTACGATTTCTTCCGAACAGGTACTGGAAGTTCATTCTTTCCTCGACGGTTTGCCCGGGTAATTCACTAAACGCAATCTCCATCTGCGCAGACACGATGTTCCTAAAGGTTTTAGGAGTCTGTCCTGAAGCTAGGTACCAAGCCGTCAACGCTTTGTCATTCCCTGCCGCTTGAGAGGACAACCTACGTTCTACTGCCTCGGTCACTCGTGCTCCCGTCAGCGTTGTCCGGAGCATTTCTCCACCTCCACCGCGGACCGTAACTCTTTTCTCATTGAACACGGTGAACGAATTCATGGGCGCAAACGTGTATGAAAAGTTTGACCGGTAGCCAGCGTAGAGCTCGAGGGCATCCCAGAAGTCAAAATCCAATTGACATCGGTCTCCGTCAATCGACCAGTCCATTCCATGCTCGCGTCGAATCTGGTCGGCAATGGACATGTCCCTATCGATTACCTGTTGAGTTCCGCTATTGGACCACTTCCGAGGATCCATGGTCGTTACGCTGAATTGGTCTATCATGCCGGAGCTGCTTATCAGCGAAAGTGCTAGCCGTGAGTCCACACCACCTGAAAGAGAAATGCCAAGGTGCTGCGATTGGCCGGATGCCAATGCCTGGATAGTCCCAGTGGCTGAATCGATCCCACGGTGAATCAGCTCCTCATAGTTGTTGATAATGGCAGGGGAGTAGAGCTGTTTGCGGTTTACAATCGACCAGCTTTCCGGCGTTACGTAAATCGCACGGTTCGGAGGCAAAATATGCACTCCTTCGTGCATCGTTGTTCCTAGATGAGGATTATCAAAATGGGGGTGTTTGTTTAGGATCGATGTGATGTAATACGGCAGGTTAAAGGCGGGGGCAACTCCCACACGTTGCAAGGTTGCGGATAGTGCAGGGAAGGAGTCGGAAATCATCAGGCCGTCAGGGGTCTGTGCATAAAATACCGGACAGTAGCCGAGCGGATCGCCTACAACGATGTACTCTCGGGTGGTTGATGTCTCCTTTCTAAAGACACCGAGCCACTCTCCTGACGCTTCTAATGCTTGGGCAAGATCAATTGGTGCGCTTCCCAAGGGGGAAAATTGTCTGTTGATCGTAGCTGACGGGCTGTAGAAGTCTCCGCCGAGCGCAATGCATTGGAAATCGTGTCGTCCCTCTGCTGTGAACGCCGAAGGCCGAACGCACTCACTATTTGCATTCTGAATAAAGGCTACGAAAGAAGTATTAAAGACATCGTTCATCGTGTTATCCCTTTGCGCAAGCGCTCATTATATCTGTGACCAAGTTGTTCTAAATTGCGAGCTGTGCTTGATCGATCGGCGTCGAGGGTGTTTAAGAGCGCGTCCCAATCGCCGTTACAATTGGCCACTTCTTTGAAGATGTGGGTCAGTAACCTGCCCGGGGCCGGCTTGTGGCCCTTGCCCCATTCTCCTAGTAAGACACCGACTCTCTGCCGATAGGGCGTGCTTGAAATAAGCGGTAGTAAATACCGGCGAGCGTGACTGAGATCTCCCTTGTTATGGATATAGAGGATCCACTGCCTCGAAGCTTCGAGGAGGGGCACTACATCTACGCTAATGCTGATTCGGCTTCTCTCGGACTCACCCCATGCTGCTGAGTAGTAGCGATCCACCGCATTGGGGTCGTAGGTAGAGAAATCTGTCTGGGGGTTCATGGGTATTACTAACGAGTCTTTGAACCGAGAGCCGTAGAACAATGCTGCGAACCCACCGCCCGATGGGCCGAAGAACGCCAGATTGCGATGGTGGGGAATATGTTTGAGCACGTGCTGTAAAACTTGGGGGAGTATGTCTTGTAGTGGCAAGCCCTCTAGCCCTGCAAACCAGCCCAGATTCACTCCGCGTTCCAGGATCGGGTCTGATACAAAAACGAGGTTAGCGTCAACGCCTTTTGTGACGGTTCGACCAGCGAAAACCGGAAAAGTTTCGACTGGAGAGGGAGTCGCCGCATGAAATATAACGAGAGTGGTTGTCGCGTTTCGGTTTTCAACCAAGAGGTCGATAGAGGCAGTGGGGAAGCGAATCGAATGAATTCCAGAATCTACCTGGGAAGAAAGAAATTCATCCATACTCGAGTAGGACCGTGACTCGGTCTGGTATTGATCAAAATCTCGGCGTGGCGGCATATGGGAAGACTAGCAGCTCGATGAAATGATCTCGCTAATCATTATGAATATGAGGCGGCTTGTATCCACGCTGCACGTTGTCTTGTCAGTTACGAATGCGTGCTGACGGTGGGCCCAAACCAATAATGAGGCGGTTACCGCCATTTAACCTTCCTAAACCGATTTATGCGCGTCGTACTTGCATGCGCGCTTTAATGGCCAATTCCCATTAAGGAATTTATTCTTTCAGGGAGAGGATGAATTTGGAGAAGAAGAGCGGACCGAAAGGGGCCCACCAAAGCAGTAGTTATCTCGGTAAAGGCTGTCGTAAAGTCGGGTTCTAAATTGTCGATTAACGGAGGAAGTTAGTTCATGTTCGCTGATGAAAATAGGGATCCCAACACGTTAGAGGATCTGAAGGTCAATCGTGTGGCAGATGACCCCGAGGCATTTTATCGGGAGCTAAAGGCGATCAAGGGGAATGGTAATGAACGAAAGATTGCCCATTTGCTCGAAGAACGCAAAGACCTCAAGCGGCGGATTTCTTCAGCCCACGCAGCGCTGCAGGCTGAACGAGTTACGAGCGAGCGTTTGGCCAAAGAGAACAACCAGTTAAAAGCGAAGTTGACTGCGCTTCGCAAATCTAAAACGATGCGTTTGGGCAAAGCGATTGCGTCCCCGGCGAAGGTCGCGAATAAGGCGGTGAGCGACCCGTCCGAGTTCGTTAGCGATCTTGCGCATAGCGCAAAAAAGGCCGGCCAGCGTTTGAGTAAAGTTGCGACCTCAAATCTCAGATCGGCGAACCGAGAAGATAGTACTTCGGGACTTCCTCCTGTGAGTACAAACGCTGAGACCTTCGACCAAAAAAGAGCCTCCACCACGGTATCTAAGCGAAATAGTGTTGAGGCGACACTTAATGAATTATGGTATACCCGTGGCCAGATTTCGGCCGCTGCCGATTTTGTGCGTGAACACTACGAGGCATTTGACGATGTCTCTGAAAAGGGGAAGTCGCTAGCTCAACGCGTGCTAGGTGCAGCCCGCATTCAGAAGAATGGTGTGCTCCTTCCAGTACGCACTAACCAATGTGCTTACGTGGCAGAACCGTCGCGGGTGATGTACTGCGTGAACCAAACTCCCATTTTCAATTCCAACGGATACTCCACTCGAACCCGAGGGGTCGTGGAGGGGTTAGCCGGATCTGGTTTGGATACAGTCGTGGTTGCTAGGGCAGGCTATCCGTGGGATTCAAAAGTTGATCGAGATAAACCCAGCCAGCGACGTTATCAGCGCGTCTTAAATGGAAATGTTTATGTCCATACGCCAGGTGGGAATCTTAATAGGGATCCCTTGGACAAGTATTTCCAGGTCGCTGCCGATGCCTTTGTTCGGGAGGCCAAGCTAAACCGCCCGAGTCTGATTCAATCTGCATCGAACTTTAGAACCGCGCTTCCCGCCCTGATTGCTGCCAGACGCGTGGGCATTCCATTTGTCTACGAAGTTAGAGGACTGTGGGAGCTTACAGAAGCATCCGCGAGGCCCGGGTTTAATGCCACAGAACGCTTCGCGCTGATGCGCGACTTAGAGACTTTGGTTGCCAAAGAGGCCGACCATGTTCTCGCGATCACTTCTCAGGTCGCGGAGGAGCTAGTTGAGCGAGGTGTTCCCCGGGAACGAATCTCAATCGCGCCGAATGCTGTAGACACCAAACGGTTTTTGCCGCTGCCTGAGGACACCCACTATGAAACCTCGAAGGGAATTGAAAAATCCGTCCCGGTGATCGGATTTGCGGGCAGTTTAGTCCAGTATGAGGGAATTGACCTTTTGATTCAGGCTTCGGAAAGGCTCGGTGCGGAAGGCATAGATCATCAGGTTGTCATTGCTGGCTCCGGAGCGGCAGAAAAGGAATGGCGTAAACTCGCTGAGGATAGCAAGAACTCACGGGTGAGGTTCCTTGGGCGTTTGCCACAATCTGAGATTCCACGCTTGATGTCAACGTTTGACATTGTTGTGTGCCCTAGACATTCCCAGTTAATCACAGAGCTGGTGTCGCCGTTAAAGCCCCTGGAATCCTTTTCAGCGGGGATTGCCACGGTGCTTTCTGATGTATCTCCAAACGTTGATTTAGCAGGGCCCCGTGATTCTTCGCGAGCGGCATTGTTCGAAGCGGGGAGCGTTGACGGCCTGACCGAGGAGCTGCGTGCGCTGATTTTGGACGCTGAGAAAAGAAGTGAGCTAGGCCGTCGCGCACGCCTTTGGACTTTGAAAAACAGAACTTGGGATGCAGTAGCGAAGGGCATGGCTTCCGCACACGAGGACGCTCGAAGGGCTCTCAGTGAAACTTCGGTTGCATGCAGAAGCGCATCAAGTTTGCAGGTAGCCGTAATTGCGGATGAATTCACCCGAACTACTCTTCGAGGTTCGTTCGATATCACTCTCTTAAGTAGACAGGACTGGGAAGACCAGTTTGAGCAAGAGCAGTTTGATTTAGTATTCGTCGAATCTGCTTGGGAAGGTAATGGCGGCGAGTGGCATCGAGGGGTTGGTTACTATTCCGACGATGAGAGTGCGGAACTTCGCAAGCTGTTGAAGATCGCTCGTGAGCGGAACATTCCAACCGTGTTTTGGAATAAAGAGGACCCTGTTCACTTCGCACGCTTTGCTCCGAATGCAGCGCTTTTCGATCACGTTTTTACAACTGATGCGAACATGATTCCACGGTATGCCTCAATTGAGGGCAATCGGATCAAGACCATCGCGGCGCTGCCGTTCTATGCGCAACCCGAAATACATAATCCACTCCCAGGCTCCCGAACATTCGAGAACACGTTTGCGTATGCCGGCACATATTATGGCGAGCGATACGCCGACCGATCTAAGGGGCTAGACAAGTTGCTCCAGACGGCGCAAAAGCGCGGGCTTGCAATTTACGACAGGCAGGCGGGCAACCCAGATTCACCGTACAAATTCCCAGCACGCTACGAATCTGACGTGCGTGGTTCCCTGCCTTACGAGGAAGTGATTGCTTCATACTCGAGCCACCTTGCTCAGCTCAATGTCAGTTCTGTGACGAACTCGCCAACGATGTTCTCTAGGCGAGTCATCGAAATTCCGGCGTGTGGGGGAATCGTGCTGTCGAGCCCTGGTAGAGGGATCGCGGAAACACTTGGTTCGAACATTCCCGTTTCGGACAATGTCGACGATATTGACGCCTGGATGCTTGAATGGGCCAGCAGCCCAGAAGGACGCCTTGATGAAATTTGGCGTCAAATGAGGACAATCTACCGTTCTCACACCACTATTACGGAGCTAGCGATTGCTTGCCGGACTGCCGGTATTCCTGTGGAGGGTATGACGCTTCCTTCGTACTCTGTAGAAGTCAACGGGGACGTCGATGGACTGCTCGACTCCGTACTGCAGCAGTCTGTTCGTCCTACGTCGATCAGCGGTGAACTTTCAGAACATCAAAAGCAACGCATTATTGATGCAGGCATCAGGGTGACGAGCGCGGACAACTCAGGTACAGACTATTCGGCACTTGTCTCCGAGTGCCTCCCCAGAACCTATTTTGAGGATTTGCTTCTTTGCAGCTTATTCGGTGACTGGGACGCGATCGTCCCGCTTGCATCGGCTGATTTTGACAATGGGACCGGTGTCGTCCACGAAATTGACCCCTCGAGCGTGGAGCCAAAATCACTGCGGCGTCGTGGCGTCTCGTCGCCGATGCGCGTCCTTGGAGTGCATCTGCCGCCAACTCGAATGGTTGAGGACGGTCGGGATGGACATGAACTTGTGCGTTCGTTAGAGCCTGGCGCAAAAATTATTGTTGCTGGACATGACTTGAAATTCGCGGGCTCGTTGATTGACGAACTTCAGGCCAATGGATTCGAAGTTCTCATTGATAAGTGGGAATCTCACACCAAACACGATGAAGAGAAGTCCTTGGCAATACTCGACCAGGCTGATGCCGTGTTCTGCGAGTGGGGCCTCGGGAATGCCGTCTGGTATTCCAACCATGTTGAGCCGCATCAGAAACTGGTGGTCCGGGTGCATTCGCAGGAGCTATTCCGGCCCTATCTGAAGCAAATCGCGACTTCAAGTGTCGATAAGTTCATTTTTGTAGGTGAACTCATTCGTTCTGCCGCCGTTATCTCTCACGGAGTGCCGCGCGCCAAAACGATCGTAATTCCAAACCCTGTCGACACCGATGCCCTAGCGCTACCTAAGACGAAAGAGGCGAAGTTCGGTATCGGATTCGTTGGAATCGTTCCCCGTTCGAAGCGCCTGGATCGGGCGCTCGACGTTTTGGAGGAATTGCAGAAGACCGATAGTCGTTTCCATCTTCGAATCAAAGGGAAGACACCAGAAGATTATCCGTGGATGGCGAACAGACCAGACGAGATGGAGTTCTATCGCGCGCAGTACAAGCGCATCGAGGACATGAACCTGAAGAATCCTGGTTCGGTCATATTCGACGGATATGGCGCAGACATGGCCGACTGGTATCGAAACGTTGGCTTCGTCATTTCTACGAGCGATTTTGAGTCGTTCCACTTGACCCTCGCGGACGGTGCAGCGTCAGAAGCAACACCAGGATCAATCGCTTGGCCTGGCGCGGATCTGATCTACCCGATTGATTGGCTCGCTGCGACACCGAAAGAGGTAGCGGAGTTACTGCTAGACCGACGGTCTTCACAGAAGCATGATCGCGATTACGTCGTTGAGCATTTTGATCAAACAGCCGTTCTCGACCAGGTTGTCGAAGTGATTACGACGGCATAAACAAATGAGGTGAGGATCCAGTCGGATCCTCACCTTCAGCCTTTCTAGGCCCGATGCCTACACCCATAGCCCCTTTGTGTCGACGATGCTCTTGCCTTTCAGCTCCGCTGCCGGTACTGATTTGAACTCATCGTGATCGACTAGAAGCGCGATGACGTCGGCTTGCTCCAGAGCTTCTTCCAGGCTGGCGAGCTGGACATTATCGAAATCCTCCAATGCCGCAGGAAGTTTGTCGACGTTAGGCTCTACGGCGAGGACCTTCTTGTCGCCAAAGCGCTCGGCAACGGCCTTAGCGATTTCGAGAGATGGCGATTCGCGCAAATCATCGATATTGGGTTTGAAAGCAAGGCCCAATATTGCCAGGGTTTCAGCGCCGTTGGCCGACGCAGATTCCGCAATCTTTTCAAGCACCCAATCCGGCTTAGCGTCATTGACCTCTCGGGCGGTCCGGATGAGCCGTGAATGCTCGGGGGAGGCAGACACGATGAACCAGGGATCCACCGCGATGCAATGGCCGCCGACGCCAGGACCCGGCTGCAAGATGTTGACCCTCGGGTGGTGGTTTGCAAGCTCGATGAGCTGCCACACGTCAATTTCTAGACTGTCGCAGATGACAGACAGTTCATTCGCAAAGGCGATGTTGACGTCTCGGAACGAATTTTCTGTGAGTTTAGCCAGCTCCGCCGTACGGTCGTTGGTTTCGAGCAGCTCGCCACGGCAGAAACTTGCGTACACGTCGCGGGCTTTCTCAGTAGCAGCCGGCGACATACCGCCGATGATTCGATCATTGGTACGCAATTCCTCCATGGCTTTGCCTGGAAGAATTCTCTCGGGACAGTGTGCGACATAAATGGTGGGCTTGTTCTCAGGGTTTTCCTGCCCATCGATTACAAACTCTGGGCGCAGCTCGATAACCCGCTCAGCCATTCGCTGGGTCGTCAACGGAGGGGAGGTCGATTCGAGGACTATGAGCTCTCCGCCTTTAAGCTTTGGAGCGATTGCTTCCGCTGCAGAGTAAATGAAGCGCATGTCAACGGAGTAATCGGATTGGAATGGCGTAGGTACAGCGATCACGTAAGCGTCGGCTTCCGGCATCTCAGTTGAAGCGACGAAATTGCCACTCTCTAGAGCAGACCGGAGTTCAGCTTCGAGTCCTGGTTCCACAATCGTTAACTCGCCATTGTTCACCGAACTTACTTTTTCCTCGACAACGTCGACGCCAATGACCTTTAAACCGCTATTCGCCATTACGACGGCGGTGGGGAGGCCGATATAGCCAAGACCTACAAATGCGACTGAATACATCGCTAGTCCTCTCGAATCTGATACTAGGAATGATTTCCCGAAGCAGCGTTAGCCACCAAGCGAGAATATAGCGAACCATTGCCGGTGACCGACGGTTCTAGTTGATAATATCTCTTTGGTAGATGTCTCGTGAACTGGCGCGGGCAAAGGATTTTTGATTGGAGACGTAGTGGTGAATTCTCTTGATTCCAATAATTTGTCGGGCGGCGCGGTCGATGGGAAAGGGCAACTTATTGGTGAGTACTCGTATGTGACCAATGTCCAATCCGGTGAGGATCTCCAGATCGTTATCGAATCTCGCTCCGACACCAACTTGCGTAAGGAAGCACTGGTATCCATGCAGTTTAGGGCTGCGGATGGAACACCCATCTCGAACCCAGAATGGCCTTATATTTCCGAGAAGGTCGGCGAGTTTAAATACTTAGATATTGTTCCGCCCGGAGAATACTCGACCACCATCATTCCTCTTACGGTCCCGGATAAGGCAGAATCGCTTGAACTGAAGGGGGTGCAATGGAAGTCGGGGGCAAAAACCTGGCTGGTTGGTTCCCCAGCCATCATTAGGCTTGAAGGTAAGTTTTCCGTGTTTTATTCTCCGAGCGGCCGACCGTTAGATAATAGCACCGCCTCCCTTCGACTACGCCACCAGCTGTCCAATGAGGCGGGGGCTGTTCGTCTCTCTATGGCAGTGCGGAGCGGAGACAGTCATGGAAAAGCTCCAGTTAGCATCGTTTTTTTCGACAAGGCCGGCGAAGAGATTCTGGGGGTAGGGGATTTGCCCCAAAATCCGAATTTTGGGTCGTTCGTCAACGTCGAGCCGCCAACTGAAGGCGAAGCTTCGCAGGAATGGGTTTTCGAAGTTCCAGACGGGAGCCACTTTCTGGAGTTAAGAGGTATCGATTGGGGGGAAAAGTCGGCGATTGTTGTCGGGGAGCCAGTAATTTCGGAAATTCCGACGATGGAAGCCTCTCTTTACAGTTTTGTAGAGCAGACAGATGCGGTCGATAGCATCGTCGTCTTGGATACGACCGCACCGCCAGTAGGCCACGAGACGCTCGCGCTTCGTCCGAATAACCTTGCGAAAGAGTACGCAAAACTCGGCAGCCTTGTTATTTATTTCCCATTCGGCAGTATCCAAGAACAGCCCGAAGTGGTTGAAGGGCGGATCTTTCAAACCGACCGGAAGAACTTCGATCGCGTCTTCTCAGCTCTCGGCGCACTGACATTGGATATACCTAAGATCTATGTCTGTAGCTCATTCCCCAATTTGGAATCGTGTGCGATGGCGACGTGGCTGAAAGCCAAAGGCTGGCTCATCGTTTACGAATGTCGCGATGACATGGAAGAGTTTAACCGTGTGGGTTATTCCAAGTGGTATAACGTTCAGCTCGAACGGCAGATGCTTCGACTTGCAGACAAGGTAGTGAGCGTGAGTCCAGCACTTGACGAGAAATTGCTATCGCTCTCCGGTCAGATTGAGAATCACATTGTCATCCCCAATGGTGTGAACCCGACGGTCATTGAAGAGGCTGAGCCATTGAGGCGTCCGGAGATCCTTCCGATGCGGAATCGATCGCGAACTCTTGGCTACGTGGGGCACTTGACCGAATCGTGGTTTGACTGGCCGCTTTTAATCGCCGCCGCCAAAACACTTCCAGATATCGAATTTGAAATCATCGGCCATGGCATGCCTAAGAATATGGAACTTCCAGCAAACGTTAGATATCTAGGCCCCAAAACCCATGCCGAGGTACGAGCGTATGCAGAAAAGTGGAAAGCTGGGCTGATTCCGTTCAAAGACCTACCGCTTACCCGTTCAGTTGACCCGAACAAAATCTACGAATACCAAGCCTGGGGTCTTCGAACGTTGTCAGCGCCAATGGGGATGGTCGAAAAATATCCATCTGCCTGGGTTTATCGGGGGGTAGATGAGTTTGTGCGACATGCCGTAGAGATTGTCGAGGAGGATATTGACATTGAAGAATTAGAGACCCTCGATCGGTTTGTGAAGGGCTGTAGCTGGACACGTCGCGCCAGGACAATGCGTTCTGAATTTGGCATTGAAGTTTGATTTGGTTTCGAGGAATTTGTATGCGTAGTTTAACGATTTACCCGAACTGTTCGAAAGGTGGAGTTGCCACCGTATTGAGGTCGAGGGCGCGGAGGAATCCCTCCGACGTTTACGATTTTGTCTTCCTGGAAGACCGTGGAGGGTTGATGACCTTCTCCGACCTTGCCAATGTGAATGTTCGAATCGTCCGGTCTGACCGTATAAACGCATTCGTAGCTGCGGCTACCGCGAAGCATCTTTACGATGAGGTGAGAGTGCTTAGCTGTCCGGCAGTGGCTAACGCACTGAGTCTCAACGACGACCTTGAGGTTATCTACGAATTTCATTCGTCGGATATGGGTGTGGTATCCAACGAGATTCAGAAGCTTGAGATTGACCGACTAGGGCACATCGTGGTCCCCTCAGCGAAGATGCAAGATTGGGTGCGCGATCTATTGCCTCGCCGGGTGCGGAACAGGGTGAGGGTCGAAGAAAACCTGATTGATACGGGCACTTTCCACCCAGGGGCGACACTTGATTTCCCTGGGATGGCAAACGAACAGGTGCGTCCGTTACTTTGGGTGGGGCGCTTCGATGATGGGAAGGGCTTTGTTTTTCTTCCGCGTTTATTGGCGCAGCTACCGCACGAATACGAAGCGTATGTAGTGGTCAGTCTGGAAAAGGATCCTGCGCGTGTCGGACGGTTTCTCTCTGAGTGCGATGCAATGGGCGTGCGAGACCGTGTGCGTCTATTCATGAATCTTGCACCAGGTGCGCTAAATGAACTCTACAACCTCGCCGCAGATTATGGAGGCTGGATGATTTCGACTTCATTGATGGAGTCTTTTGGATACGCGGTACACGAGGCGCTGGCATCGGGGCTGAGGGTCGCGGCGTTCGGTCTACCTGTTTATGAGGATCTAAGTGATAGCAACCTGTTTCTCACCCCGATAGGCGGAGTGAAGGAAATGTCTACGACTATTTTGAAACAAGATGCATTCGATACGCTGGAAAGGACAAGCGAGTGAATTAGTCACGGCTCTCCGAATCGATCAAATGGTGGATTATCAGCTATTAAGTAATGTGGTTTGCTTCGACGCATGAGCTTTAAATAGCAAACCGCTTGGATTGCAGTTGGACCAATTTTTGGGCAACCGTGCTGTAGACCAATGCATGTTGAGGCGGGCGTAGTTTCGCTAGGGGGTAGGTACGGTTGTTTGGTCCAAGATCCGATTGTTTTTCATTGGTAGCATCCTGAGAATCTTACGGATCCAAACGTGTCACAACTATCGTCTCTAATGGAGTAGCGAATAAAGCACGCTGCTAGACGAAGCTCGTCGAGAGTGTCAGATTGTTTGTGTGCGGGGCTTAGTTTACAAGTAGTCCGCGAACCGGTCGGGGTACGCCACGGCGAGTTGGTTGATGGCTGCTTTCCAGCCGGTGGCTTTCGCCCCTTCAATATAGCCGTTGCATTCCGTTGCCCGCTTCGCCTTCCTCGCGCGCTGGGCGGCCCGCTTGTCTTCGATATTGCAGATCATCAGCCATAGCGTCTTTAGGGCTGCCGCGTCACTGGGGAATTGCCCTCGATTACGAGTCGCTTTGCGCAGTTCAGCGTTCAGCGACTCGATCGAGTTCGTGGTGTAGAGCACCCGCCTCGCTGCTGGCGGGAACTGCAGAAACGGGATGAACCGCTCCCACGCATCGCGCCACACTTTCACTGACTGCGGGTACTTCCGCCCCAGAGCTGAGTCCGCGAACGCTTCGAGTGCCGCGAAGGCGGTGTCCTCATTCGGCGCGGTGTAGACATCGCGCAACGCAGCTGAGACCTGCCGGCGGTCCGCATAGGACACCCACCTGTTGGCCGCTCGGATCAGATGCACGATACAGGTCTGCACCATCGATCCTGGCCAGGTGGCTTCTACTGCTTCCGGCAGGCCTTTGAGCCCGTCGCAGCAGACGATGAAGACGTCGTGCACTTACGCGGTTCGCGAGATCGGCGCAGACCGAGGCCCAGAAACTGGCGCCTTCATTGTCTGCGATCCACAACCCCAGGATGTGTTTGATGCCGTCCATATCCACGCCTACGGCCATGTAGCAGGCCTTGTTGATGACCCGGTGGCCGTCGCGGATTTTCACTCGCAGCGCGTCGAGGAAGATCACTGGGTAGAACTCATCGAGTTGTCTGTTCTGCCAGATCAGCACCTCATCCAGCACCGCGTCAGTGATCGTGCTGATCGTATCCGTCGCTCATCTCAACCCCGAGTGTGGTGGAGAGGTGATGCTGGATGTCACGCACGGTCATCCCGCCGGCGTAGAGCGAGATGATCATGTCGTCGAGTTAGGTCACACGCCGCGAGCCTTTCGGAACCATCTGCGGGGTAAACGTGCCTGCGCGATCTCGCGGCATGGTGACCTCTAGTGGGCCGTAGCCGGAATCGACGGTCTTGGTGTACGACCCGTTGCGGTGGTTGGTATCCATTCCGGACTCAGTCTTCGTCTTCCGGTCTGAGTACCCGTAGCTGAGTTGGTGATCCATTTCCGCTTGTAGGCCAGCGTTGATCGACGCTTGCAAAAGCCCGCGTACCAGGTCGCTGGCGTCGTCTGTGGAAGTCGACAATTCGCCGATGAGCTTGGCGGGCTCAGGGTTATCCATCAGCATCTCGCTGATCTCATTGACCCTAGTCGGGTCATGGTCTTTCTTCTGTGACACCGTAGTCATTATCGGTGAAGCTCCTTCTAGATCAGAGCCTCACACACAAACTTCCTGACACCCTCTGGTGTGCGAACACCGCGAACTCGAACAGATTTGGCGGACAGACCAGCCTTTGAGCACTTGATCCATTACCGCC
>ERZ1029856.34-NODE-34-length-21400-cov-8.473366_pt1 | contig 21400 bp, 10 predicted proteins | sample MGYA00519238_ERZ1029856 | MGnify/ENA primary metagenome ERZ1029856 (study PRJEB33666, sample SAMEA4610918) | skin metagenome | biome: Human-associated habitat; feature: Malodor aspect; material: skin | place: Philippines | collected 2015-08 ... | reverse complement strand
GGACACAGGATCCGTACAAATAGGGTGTCCACTAAACGAGGGTAACCTCAGATCTAGTAGTCCGTACATTCACCGCTGATACGCCGAACCGTGTTTATGTCAGCGATATTACCTACCTGCCGTGCAGGGGGAGGAAAAACATGTATTTGGCTACAGTCATTGACACCTATTCAAGGAATAGCTTGCAGGTTATGCACTCGCAGATCACATGCGAGGCTCACTGGTCATCGATGCTCTAGCCCACGCATACGGTGTGAGTGGCAGTCTTGATGAGGCTGTTTTCCATTCTGATCGTGGCAGTGTGTATACCTCTCAGGCGTTTAGAAATTACTACTCGTCGCTGGGTGTGCACCAGTCTATGGGGCGGTAGGACTAGTGCTGATAACGCCCTAGCAGAATCGTTGAACACCACCTTAAAGCGGGAAGTTATGCGTGATAGGAAAGTCTTTGAAGATCCGATCGCCTGCCGTCAGGAAGTATTCTGGTAGTGCATGCGCTACAAAACGCGCAGACGCCACTCCTTGGTACAATCTCGTGGCTCCTGATGTTTTTGAAGCCGAGACTTCAGCTACACTAGCTAAAGCCGCATAGTTAACCTCCGACGTGTCCACTTTCCGGGATCAGGCTCCTTCCTTGACGAACTCACAATGAACATCCTCTCCTACGGACACAAGATCCGTACTAATAGGGTGTTCACTAAACGAGGGAAACCTCACCTCGACTTCGCTCTGGGGAAGGAGCCCTCAGTGGAGATCAAGACAAAACTTATACGACTTGGGGCAAGAAACCATCCAACGTCTTTGGTGAGTAGCCTCTAAAATATTACTTATGAGCAAGTCAAAAACTGCTTGCGTCCTTCTATTTAAGAAAGGGGTCCCCGGCATGACTAAGTCTTGGACGGAATTCGTACGTGACCGCATAACTCATGTTGAAAAAAACACTCCCTGGTGGGTGAACAACAAAGTGACGCTGGGACGTTTTTGCGCCGACAACGATCTCCCATCCCCGACTGTATTTAAGGTGTGGACGGATCCAAGCGAGATTGACTTCACTGGATTGCCTGAACGATTTGTCCTGAAACCCAACATAATGTCATCCTCATCAGGTGTTATGGTTCTAGCTAGGCAGGAAGATGGTACTTACTACGAATCTTTAAGCAAGCAGACCTTGACGATGGACGAGATCATCGTAGAACAGAACCGGTGCCTCGATAAGGCCACTTACAAAAAGTCATTCAGGGTTTTTGCAGAGGAGATCGTGGTCGATGCGAGGAATCCGCAATTAGTTCCCGCCGACTACAAGGTGTACTGCTTCTACGACAAGCCCATCCTCGTGCAGCAGATAGATCGAAATATTAATCCCACCGGAACAGCCTTCTTCGATGGGGAGTTTCAGCCGCTTGACCTTGCTGGAAAGATTGAAAGCGAATGGAAGCACTACCAGCTCATAGAACCAATCCTACCCGGCACCGCTCAGTCAATGCTTTCTCTTGCTTCAGAGGTAACGAAGCTCATTAGAACTCCGTTTATGAGGATCGATCTTTACAACTCAACCCGCGGCGCCCTGATCGGGGAACTGACCCCCGCCCCCGGTGGCCCGTACCACGGGAAACTCTACAAATTCACCGAAGAGTACGACGTGAAACTCGGCGGAGAATGGGAAGATGCACTCCACCGGATCGCAGCAGCCCCTAAGCAGTAACCCACCCAAGGCACTAGGCAGAATCGGACCAAGTCACGACACCGTGAAGAGTTTCTTCGGATGTCTTATCCCAGATCTGAACCTATCCATTCGCATGGTTGCCGATGCAGCCTGCTTGGGTTTCCTTTCAGCAGTGTGTCCCCCAGATTGTCCACGGAGCGCAGTTCGTCGAGGGTGGGGCCGTCGGATAGGAACTGCCCTAAAGTCATTGTTGCGATCAGACCCCTTACTACAAGCGTGACTACCGGACCAGAGCTCATCAGTTTAACTTCTGCGGCAGCCACCCCCTCGGGGTTATAGGGCAGCAGATCGAGGCTTCTGACCTCTCACAACTGGGTGGCGACCGATGCGATGGCGATTCCTTGGCGCATGAGACGCAGTATGTTAACGGATGCGGCAGCTTCGGTGCCGAAAAGATCGCCCCGCATCGTCGACCTGCTAGCCACATTATGATCATTGATGGTTGCGACCAATTCCCCCCTCGCGGTCGGCCCAGTCGTCCCGCCTCCGATGGTATTGAGCGGGGTCGCCTCTGGGTCTTTCCACAGTGTATTGAAGGTTTACCCGTCGCGATCGCCCACGATGAAGCTGCGAGTTGGGACCTACATCATCGCCCATGCCGGTCTCAACCTTCCGGGTGCCATGAGCAGTGTCACACGCACTGTCCCTCTACCGCTCTAGATATCTCCAAATTTTACTTTCCAGTCAAGCTAGCAAAGACTTGCACCACCGAACGAACTGATAGATCACTGCCCGAAAATCGAGTTTTAAGCAGATTTCAATCACCATCAGTAGTCCGTGTCAACAGTTCTTCTCCAGTGAGACTGAGTTTCAATGCCGCGGCGATAATAATCTGTATACATAAAAAGTTTTCCTAAAGCTGTGTCTGTCACCAGATAACTCGGTAAGGCTCTCCCCTCCCTACTCCCAAAGAGTTGTTCAACAAGCAGCCCACTTAATACAGAAATTATTTCCTGTGTAATGCTACATCTGTAAAATCATCTTAGCCAGAGCCTCTACGTCGCCAATCGGAACTGATTGAAGTTTGCCACGGTCACGATGAAGTCCTAGAACGGGGAGTTCGAAAGCAACACATGGCAATCCGCACTCGATTGATTCGGCAATTGCGTACCCAAAAGATTCCATTAGCGAAGTGGATACGTAGACACCACCACGATCCCGTGCCGAACGGTACAAGTTGGCTATTTCAGGCTGAGACAAATTCATATAGAGCTGAACCCTGTCTCGCACCCCCATAGCGTCGCACTCGGAAAGGAATCTCGAAGTACGCACGGGGTCATGTTCCAAGCTGACAACGAAAATACCGATAAAGTCTTCAGGAAGCTGAGCAAGGGCCCGCACTGCGTACTGGTACCCTTTATCCTTGTCAAAACGACCCACCCAGACTATCGGGCGTAGGGATTCCTCAGTGAATTTTGGATCTCTATCGAAGAAGTCAGACGGCCCATTTTGAGAAAAAACATGATGATCTACCAAGTTAGGTACGACGACAAGTCGAGAAAGTGTTCGCCGCGGTAACCTTTCACCGATTTTTAATTTCATCATTTCAGAAGGCACCGCGATCTGACTCATCTTATCAATGTCAAGCTCCTTGAGCTCCTGTTCAACAACGGTCATATTCGACGAGTGGAATTCATAGACCGCGACGACGTCGGGGTTCTCAACCAACGCGTTAGCAATCTTAGGCGTACTCAAGACATGAACCGAGTCGTAGTCCATTCGACTGACCAAGTAGGTCAAATAAGCAATCGACCGGTCCTCACGAATAATTCGAACATCGACGTTTGATATATCAGAAAACGTTCGCAGTCCACCCCTATCGTTGAAGAAAACTACGTCGAACTGGGTATTCGGCTCATCCGCTGCTCGTCCACGAATGACCGATGAAACTCCGCCCTTGGAGCAGTTAGGATAAATAATCAACTTGCGCATTGGTTTCTCCTAATAATTGGTCGCTTGGGGGTTGATAATCTCAAGCATCGTTCGGGCCCGGTCATCCCAGGACGCACTGCCTAGGAATCTGGTTAACTCCTCAACTTCAGTACCGGTGATGTCCGAAGCTAATGCGCTTTCGATAGACTCCACGAACTCATCGACGCCACGGTAAACCCACGTTGATGGGTACTCGTGAACCATCCCCATCGGGGCACTAACGCAACGCAGTCCCCACGCGAAGTACTCGTAGATCTTATTGGGATCCACCGACCTAGTAAGAGGTATGTCCGCAAACGGAATGAGACCAACCTTCCAGGTCTGAACCAGCGGTCGGAGTTCATCGTGGCTCTTGGGCCCCAGGTACTCCACGTTCCCTGGCAATTTAATACTCTTCGGCATTCCGTGGCCGACGATTTCGAATATCACGTCGGGCAGGCGTTTCGCAGCCTCAATTACCAAGGGCCAGTCGAACCAGCTCTCGGTCAAATGCCCGACGTAGCCGACCTTGTTGGAAGCATTCCGCTGTGCTGTTACCTGGGGGGTTCGCAATCCTTGTGTTGTCTCGATTACGTGCTTATTCACGGCATTCGGTATGACATAGTGACGCTCCAAGGGAGGATAGAGCGATACTAACTTGCCATCTAGAGCAGTACTGACACTGACAACAGTGTCGACAATCCGGAGCATTTGACGCTCGAGCTGAGGGTCATACCATTTCGAATAGCCGACTCGATTGAATTCCTCCATATCATCACGGCACTCATAGACGGTGTTCCAGCCGGCTGATTTCAAACGCTGAACTGCTGTAATGCTCTGGATACTTGGGAATGACGAACAGATAAAAGTGCTGTTTTTGGAGTCACGCTCTTCGACTACGACTTCAATCAAACGGTCAAAATCAGTTCTCGACACCTGCGCCAGCTTATTGCTGACTTTTGCAGGGAACCCTTTCAAAGAGCCAAATGGGATGAAGACTACTCCAATCCCTGCACGGCTATAGGCCGCGGCTAGGTTATTCGGACGCAACGCCAATGTTTCATGCCCCAATGGCGGCGCCGTCGTATCAATGATTAATAACGGAGTTTCTACGCTTAGCTCCTGGATGAAAGATTCAATGCTAAAGGACTCTTCAAATGCATCGCCGCGCTCAAACGGGCCTAGAATATCAGCTTGAGACTTCCCCCAATCCTTACCTCTTAGCTCGAGGGATACCGCTCCTTTAGGAACCTCAATCGTGCAGTTAAACTTTGTTTCTTCATTTGGACCTGCTGGAAGGCCTATAAAAGAGCCGAATTTCGGATTTTGCGGTAAATCCGATGAACCCAAAAGCTCATGGCCACGACGGTCCATAAACCGAACACTCAGTGGAGCAACGCTTTTTAGTTCTACATCGGGTACATAGGTTGCCGATAAAGTCAAAGCGCGTTCTGAGGGATCGAGCTCAATACTTTGCATGAACTCTCGAGATGAAACGCTTGCTGGTGCACCGGAAGGAAACCGAAAAGCACTCACGCCAGTTGATACATCTTGAAAAATGAACTCTCCTAAAAGAGCAGTGTGGGTCCCCTTCTTCCACTGGCGCCCTTCGGCTTCAAACGAAACCGCATTGGGGGGCACTACAAAGTTCCAGCGGTCCTGAACCGGCTCGCCCCCAACAGACGGCGAGATATAAGCATAGTGCCCGACTGCTTCCGAATAGTGTGACCACTCAGGCAGTTCTAGAACGGTACCTTCATTATCCAAGAATTTGAACGCGATAAGTGCGATATTCGGGCGACTATCATCAGACCTAGTCTCAACAAACAGCGACACTTTTTGCCCTGGAGTAACACTCTCACGTATGCTCACGCCATCCAGCGGACGCTTCAAAACATCTAATTCTTGAACTGTCACTTATCTTCTCCGTGTTTCCGGCGTTGTGCCTATCCCACACGCTTAAACGAATGAGTAGGTTGGATCGATGATATCTTACCGGAAACACTGCAAACAGGCTGGCAAAGTGCTTGGAAAGTTTTCTACCTTCCCAAGCAGAGTCTTGATTAAGCCGTGACTCATATTGACAGCAATCAGATTTACTCCTCTTCGGCGCTTATCTCTGCAAGTAACTGTTTGAACACTTTTCGATTTTCAAAAGCCTCCGCTACCGCCTTATATTGGCGCGAATCACGCTTCTGCCGAAGCACACGGTTCACGGCACAAGCAACATTGGGAACCAACCACTCAGCAGGATAGATGCGATCTGCCCCTGGCCAGTTGAGGCACACCGGCAGCGCTCCTGAAGCAGCACCATCTGCAATCGTCAGATGGAATGACTCAAAATCACTCGTTGATAGAACGACCCCCACCTTGGCATACCACTCAGCCATGTCGGAACCGAAACCATCAAAGACCACACAGCCTGGGTACTTTCGATTTAGTTGCTCTATGCGAGCGTACTGGTTATTGAAGTAATCCATTTCCCGGGGGCGGTTTTCCATCCAAGGATAATCTTCGGGAGTCTTACCCTTGATACGCAGGACATATTCTGGGTCTTTCCGGAGTACACCTTCCAGAACGTCCAGCGCCAAATCCAGGCGCTTAGAACGCGGAACAATCCCGACAAATCCAATCGTTTTTTCAGCCGCTGCAGCCTTTGGAAGATTCAGACCCGCAATGTCAACGGGGTTCGGGATTACCGTAGTCCTTTCGCGCGGGACGCCGTGCGACACGACGGCTGCAGAGCGGATGAGCTCGCTTACGAAAATAAAACTGTCCACGCACTCGTGAGCAATTCGCGCGAGGTATGGCCGGAAGAGTTCTTGAGAGTGAACGCGAACTACAAGTCGCTGTTCACTACCAATCTTGTGGGAGTACCATACTGCATTTCCTAAGCCCCACTCGCAGAACACAATGTCAGCCTTTTCGAGCTGTTCCAGTGAATGTTGCTCGTCGTGTTTGGTGTGGCTTTTCCATTCGTCGAGGAGCACTTCCGCACCTGCTGTACGGAGCGCAGCCAAAAGTCCTTGTGCAAATTTCAGGTCATGACCGGCAACCAAGACCTTCTTGCCTTCGAGCATATCTTGTCGGTGCGACGCTACGGTAGAAGCTTCAGCATTGGCGTGAGCTGGCGCAGATTCATCGCTTTGACTTGTTGGCAGATTAAGCACAACCTTGTCGCCGCCAACCGGCTGTGTCCTAACCAGCGCGCGAGACAGGTCGTTTCGGGACCGATCGCCCAAGTATTCAACAATGGAGGTCTCGCCCGAGAACTCCGAGTCATGGCGAACAAAAACAGCATCAGCTTCTGCGAACCGCAGCGGCAGTAAAACGTCCTCAGCAAAGGTTCGGTGGACTTTTCCTTCGAAGAAGATTTGGTAGTCGGCTTGTACCGGCACGTCGGCAAGCGTGGGATAGATTGGCACCCCTACAGAATCCGCATACACGCGCGAACCTTCAGAAGGATCCTCTAGTACCACCGCGACGGGAGGAACCGACTGCTCTAAGACAGGGGTTAGCGGGTCGCTAGTTGCCCCTGAAACTACGGCAATATAGCGAGCCGACTGTAAGCCAGCAACGGCGATACCAGCGGTACGCATCATGATTGCTAGCGCCGTTTCGGTCGTGTGCGCTCTGTATACGGTTCGCATTTGCCGCCAGATCTCGGATAACCGCTCATGCGGATTCGTCGACCAAGCGTGCAGCCATGCCTCATAGTCCTCTCGGCGGTTGGAGTTGGCAATATTCGAACCCAACGTCTCCGAGATGCCGCGGCTGAATGCGCTCAGGACGATCCCGCCGCACGCAGGAATTTCAACAACTCGCCGCGAAAACATAGTCGGTGAGTCAAGAACCGAATTCACATTCAGATGCGCCAAGTGTGACTGATAGGACTTAATAACCTCGTCATACGGTAACGCTCCTTGCACGGAAGAACGGTACTTTTCAGGGAAAGTGTACGGAGAGTCCGGATTGTTCGCTTGCCGATCGTAGATGGCCAACGGATAGTCGCTCGCCGCGGACAATAGCAAATCAAGGCTCTTGGAACGTTGAGCATACCGTTCCCCATAGTAACTACCGGCATAGGCAACCGATGAGGAGTATTCCCGGCCTTTAGGCAATGGGTTATGAATTTTTGGCTGAGCATAAAACGGCAGCGAGGAGATCGTGATATTGCGTTGATTCTCAACCGAATGGTATTTGGAAATCATATTGGCGTCCGTGGTGAAAACGTGATCACACAATGCAGCATTTGGAGCAAACCGGGCGAAGTGGACGGGATCTTCCTTATTCCAGAAAAGCGTTGGGATTCCTTTTGACCGAGCGGACTCCAGCAAACCTCGAAGATCAGCGCTTTCCTCGTCGGAGTAATGACCAATGCCTCGCGTCCACTCGCCACCATTTCCTTCCCATGCGGACTCGATAATTATTAGATCAAGACTTGGTGCTTCGAGTTGCTCTCTCCAGTTTTGGCGACTAATTAGCTCCGTAGTGAAAGAACCTGCCAAAGTCGTCCTAGTGAATTCATCACCAATAACGCCCACATGAAGCTCACCGAGTTGCCGCGTACCGACAACTCGCTTCGAATACTGCTCCGTTGCCAAGGTATGCGCGCGAGTCATTGCAGAGCCGACGGTCTTCCATGTCCTCTCGGTGGCTGACCACAGCCGAGCACTGCGCCCCAAGTTTGCGCGAAGCGCAGAGTCTTCAATGACGCGCTTCAATGTGTGCTCAAGATCAGCGGATTCATCAGCCTTGAAAATCAACGCTCTTGCTGAATCGTCGCCTGCTAAATCCCTATTCGGAGCAACATCTGAAAGAATTGTCGCCTTCTGAGTGGCGAAAGACTCAAGGGGCTTCAATGGGCTAACAAGCTCGGTGACAATAGTTGATCTGCGGGGGCAGCAAACGATGTCGAACGTCGACTGTAAGCGCGGCATTTGATCTTGAGGCAACCGGCCAAGGAATCTCACTTTTCCGTCAATTCCTAGTGCCTTAGTTTGCTGCTTCAATGCCTGTTCCGCCGCACCGGATCCCGCAAGAACTATTTGGTGATCAACCCCGCGAGCATGAAGTGATGCCGAGGCATCGAGTAGCAAATCAAGCCCTTCATATGCAACCATGCTCCCCGCAAAACCGATGACTGGGACTTCAGTCGAAATTCGGTGTAGCTCAGCAAACTTTTTGTCCTGAGGAAGCGGTAAGAAAACGTCGGGATCGACGGCATTAGGCGCAAGAATGATTTTGTTTTCATCCACGCCACGACTAACAAGCTCATCTTTGACCTGGCGCGTGATCGCGAGAACCGCATCTGCCTCGTTAGCAACGAACGTTTCCGCTTTGCGCATGGCTTCAAAACGCTCAGTTCTTTCAAACCCAGGCTTGGCTGAAGCCTCCGTAAACTCCCAAAGCCCTCTCACCTCGTAGACGAAAGGAACACCGACCCTTCGCGCTGCTATCAAAGCCGGTATCGCAGTTCTAAAGTTCGACGCCGATTGAATCAGTGCAGGCCGCTGCATGCATGCTTCACGTACAAATGCATCGGCTGCTTCCATGAAATACCTGTCCAAGGGATCCCGATTTAGATTCCCACCAGGAAGATGCACATAATCAACCCCGTCGAGCTTCTTCGAATGGCGGCGAACCGAAGGCTTAGCAACATCAGCCTTAGAGTCCCAAGGATACCCAGAGCGCCCAACAACAACCGCGTCTATATCGTTGAGTTGCAATCCCTTGGCCACACCACGTGTACGAGTTGAATAGCCATTGGAATTAAAATGAGGGGTTTGATGGACGCAGTACATCACCCGCTTATGTTCAACGATATAAGCGGGATCCTGACTGCGTGCAGGCAGCAGCGAATCTAGGTCTAATCTTTCGAAGCCCAGAATTCGTTTAGCCAGTTGCTTACCTCGGTCACTCAACTCTTCAACTAAGCAAGGATTCTCACGAACTAGGTTTGCTGACTCCACAATGCTGCCTTCGACAAACCACGTAAAGTTGAGTAGTTTTTCGAGATTATCCGGAGTTGCTTTCTTTAGGAATACTTCCCGAGGTGTCAATTCTCCGCCGAAGCGGAGGGGGTCTCTCGCTGTGTCGGTACTTACTCGGCTGCGCCCTGGAGCCATCCGCAATTTAGACTCAGCCCAATTTTTTTGCGATTTGACGCTACTTCGCAGAGAACTCTTGAGCTTTCCCCACTGCCTATTAAACTGAAGCGCCGTACGAGTCGATTCCGCCTTTGGATTTTTAGCTAATCGCCGGGACACCCTCACTGGGCTCGACAATGCGCGACCGAGGCGCATAGATTTCGATTGGCGCAGCTTTGCCAGGCGGTCTTCTGCGAGCTTCTTTTCACTCTTAAGCTTGAAATTCTCCGCCTTCAGCCGCTTTATGTCACTCTTTGCTGCCTTAATACGGCGGTCTAAGTCGAGTTTCTCCGCCGATGACCTATACAAAAACTCGTAGCGTTGCTCCGGCGTCATGGCTTCTAATTCTGCAAATTCCTCACTCGGTTCTGCCAGTTGGCGAGCTACACGCAGAGAATGCAGCTTTTTGGAGGACCTAAATTCGTCTGGGTACATATACTCCCTTTCAGCCCAGAGTGATACCGACTCAACATAGCTATTGTAGGTGACTAGACCTTTTAAAAGTGAGCCCGATATCTGTTTAATATAGCTTCCACAGATCGCCGCTACTAGACATCACATCGGCTTCGGACCAAACCTACTGCAGTACGAGATGAATTCTGGCCTATACTCCCGTCGTAGTTCAAGGAAGAGTTCTCACTGGAGCCTACTGTTATACGGTCGCTCGATTCCCAGAATACGCTGTTCCATGCTCCTAGGTAACCTAGAAAGGCCTACCTCGATTAAATTTTAGGGTGACCGAACCGCTGGCCGGCATAATTCGTATTCGACTTCTAACCGCCTAACATGAAAGGGAGCAAGAGGAAGGCAGATGCATGACAAACGACACTAGCTCCTCAAACCAAATGGAGCGCACTAGAACCTCGTCACGTGTAACCTTCGTAGACGATTCAGGGCTTCGCCCGTTGAGAGCTCGACCTCACTTCAGTGACTACCTTAGACAGATTTGGAAAATTCGTCACTATGTGCAACAAGATGCGCGAGGAAAATCCTTCTCGGTAGGCCGTGGCACCTTTCTTGGCGCCGCTTGGATTATTCTCAATCCCGCGATTCAGGTCAGTCTCTACGCCTTCGTTTTCGGACTCCTTCTCAGAGCCGACCGCGGTGTGGACAACTTTATTGGATTCTTAATTATCGGAGTTATTTTCTTCGCTTTTATAAATCAGGGTTTTTCCAATGGTTCCATGCTGATTCAACGAAGCCGCGGCCTATTAACGTCATTTAATTTCCCTAAAGCTGCGGTTGTCCTCTCAGCAGCCCTGCGGCTAACACTCGATAATATCGCTCCAGCAGTATTGGCAGTCATCGGCGCCCTAATTTTTCAGCCTACCCACTCGCCATCATGGACAGTGGTCTTAGTCATTCCGATATTCGTACTCACTCACGTAATGACAGCTGGATTCTCTTTCATCTTTGCACGCCTCACTGCATTCATCCCTGACGTCAATTCCCTGATTCAGATAATCACCCGTATTTTGTTTTTTGTCTCAGGGGTCTTTGCTCCAGTCACAAGATTTGTTGAGCACCCAGGTATCTTGCGGATATTGGAAGCAAATCCCGCCTATCAAGTGTTAGATATGACAAGAACTGTCGTTCTGTCCGGTCAAGTTCCATCAATAGGGCGATGGGCTTATTTGGCTGCGATATCAATATCCCTTTTCGTCTTAGGTCTGATTTTCTTCTGGAAGGCGGAGCATCGTTATGCCAGCGTCAAATAGCCCCTCCATTGTTGTTCGTGAAGTCTCTAAAACCTACACTGTGGCCAAGGACGGATCTGAGCATGGCATTAAGTTAGGGCGCCGAGGAATCCACGTTGAAGCTTTACTATCGACCAGCTTCGTCGCATATAAGGGCGAATCCGTCGGCATCATTGGTCGAAATGGATCCGGTAAATCAACCCTGCTAAACATGGTTGCTGGACATGAACTCCCAACTACCGGGAAGATTTGGGTCTCAGCTCAGCCCTCACTCCTCAGTGTAGGCGCTGCATTGCAACCACACCTCACCGGAATGGAAAACGTTCGCCTCGGACTCTTAGCTAGCGGCCTGTCTCCACAACATGTAGCAGAGATTCAGGACAGCGTCGGAGAATGGGCCGAAATCGGCGATGCTATACACCGCCCTCTTAATACTTATTCATCAGGTATGGGTGCACGACTCAAGTTTTCAATCGCAACAGCAGTGCAGCCAAAGATTCTCTTGATTGATGAAGCTCTGTCGACAGGAGACTCAACATTTGCTCAACGCGCGACCGAGCGAATGAATGAATTTCTTGCTGGCGATTCGACGGTATTTATCGTGTCACATGCGCCTGGTGTCATCCAAGATAATTGCCAACGTGCAATTTGGATCCACGAAGGACAAACTGTGGCAGATGGTGACTCCAACGCGGTCTGCCGCCAGTACAAGCGATGGTCCGATGCTGAAGCGAAACGTGATCGAGTCACAGCAGGAAAGATTCTTCGCCGAGCAGCAAATGATTATCAAGCTCCAAAACTGATTCTCGATAGCGAAGCAGCCGCGTTCTTCGATTCGGACAGATGTAATAATGATGGATTCAGCTTTCGGCGTCAAAGACGCCACAAGCATCGTTCATAAACATAAACGTCTAAAAGGAACCCATGCAGCTTACTGACTTAACGAAACTCGTTGCCCGCCGAGACTTTTCTGAGACAAAAAACTCTTTTGAGGCCATCGAGTTCATTTCAGACTATTTGCGTTCAAAGGAAAACCTAACCAAAGCTAATCGACCCAAACTGTTAATTATATTCAGATACATTGCGGGGGCTCTTGGCGAGGCTAACGCACAGTCAGCCCTTGAAGAGTGCGTCAAGAATGGCTTGCCACTTAACGAGGCTTTTGCCCTCGGAATGCACGCATACCGCTATACTCGGGACTATGACGGAGCGATAACAGGGCTGAAGTCGTTAGCCTCCGGTTTCGGACTTACGCCGTATGGCGCTTATTTGCTTGGTGAATCTTGTGCAGCATCTGGGAGAATCAACGATTTCGTTGAGACTGCAACACGAGCCCAATCCCTTCTAGGGACACTTGAAATAGGAAAACGCGGCCCCTCCGCCGAATGGTGGTCCAGTTTGGCTCTCAGCATGGGACTCCCAAATATCGCTGATGGTTTTATCCCGTTGATTGAAGACGCACGGATGCAGCAGACGATGAGCCAACGACGAGCCTCATTTACCCGATCCCTAATCGATTTACCAGCAATAATGGTCAACCTCGACCGTGACACTCGGAAATGGAACCTCGCCTCAGAAGCATTTCAACGGACAGGCTACACTGATTTAAGCCGCTATTCGGCTTTCGACGGCTCGAAGATACCACTCACTGTGAGAGAACAATTAATTGGCGAGTCAGCTGTGTCACACCAGTTGAAGGCAGGTGCTATAGGCTGCTGGCTAAGCCACCTGAGTGTTTGGGAGATCGTCGCAAATAGTCAGAAAGATTGGGTCCTTGTTTTGGAGGATGATGCTTTTCCGTTTGTTGGTGCCAGCATGATTGACCAAACCCTCTCAATTCTTGACAGCTCCGAATTCGCTTGGGCCAATCTGAGAATGGCAGGGGTCCACGGAAGGTCCGCATTCGATTGCACCCAGAATGCGATCTCAATTTGGGATCAGCTCAAGCTTTGGGATTCGCGTCGGCGTGGAGTTGGCACCGATGGATACCTACTGAGTCCTCGCGGTGCCCAATACTTTCTTAATATGTTCAAAGCTGAGAAGATCCTGGGCCATGTCGATGGACAAATGGCTAGCCACCTCTTGGAAGCCACGAATGCTCCGATCAACGATGTCCAAGCCGATATGGCCAAAAGAAAACAGCGATATCCTTTCAAAGATCAGCTATCCGCAATCTCGCTGAACGTCCCACTAGTTTCCGATATCGACTTCGGTGTGTCATCCACAGTTCATTAGTAGTCTTATTTAGCGTTAGCCCCCTCCCTAAGCGGCTCCATTATCCAACATGGAACTCGGGCAGTTGTGCCACTCTCTTTCATCACGTTTTCCAAGCTTACGATCTATGGTGAATTGGACTGATCCAATTCACCTGATTCCAACACGCCTTACACACGTAGATTGATACCCAACGGACAGAATACGAAACACTTGGCTATGTGCCCTTCCCCCCTTGAAGAGCCGTCTACGCCCAATTGCAGCACCACTCTCCGCACTCTAGCCATCCACAGTTTACGCGGATACCCGCACTGCGGAGGTACCAAACGCTTGGCGCCCTAAGCCATCATGCCTGTCTATATAAACGCGCACTCGCGCGAGTCCTGACCGCGTGGTACCCCAAGTAGCGCGTCCACGATTAAAACGTTGTATCCGCCCCTCTTTTTCTCCATCGATTAGTAGTTGCCCTAGCACGTCCCATTCATCCGGCACGGACACGACCACTCCAAGTTTTCTGTTGACCGCGTCGAAAGCGGTTGAGTGGGGCACGACGGTTGAATTCGGTTCCCGAGACATCACAAACGAATGGACCAACTTCTTGCACGCCGCTCCTAATTCGCTGTGTTTAGTCCCGGGTAATGCCAGCAGGTCAGCCTTATAACCCTCCGACCTGGCATCATCAATCAAGGGCACAGCATGGTACTTGTAGTGCCCGTCAGCTTCGCCCACTAGGAGCACAAGTTTAGTATGACGGCATCCAGACTGAAGGATTCGCTTCCCCACGGAATCCAGCCAGTTCACGTCGCTGATGGTAGTTCCCCCAGCTACGTAATTAAGAATGTTTGGATGTGGATTCTTTGTAAAAAGTCCGATTTTATACTGGGGCGCGCCCATAAAAACCGTATTGACCCCAAGCGAAACCCCATGGAGCAATGCACCTGCTCCCCCTTTAGAAGAGCCAAAAGTATAAACTTTGCTCATGGGAATTCCAAGATCATGAACGATCGACCTCAGAGCAGCTTGCACACTCCGAAACTCCGCAAAATCGCGGTTATTCGCCAGGTAATAGGACCCCTGATCTCCAAAGTCATCCAATACATAGATCACTGTACCTCTATAGTCTGCGAACGAAGAACGGTAATTATACGTAAAGTCGTACTTCGGATTTACAGCAGAAAACACAATTACTGCCTCTTCGAGTCCAGCTTCTGCAGGCCTGTCAATTAAGTACCGGACGGGCTTTTCTCCGTAAAAGGTTCTCCATTCTGCGTTAAAGGGCGTAACCCCTCGCTCATTTAGGAGAAAGTCACGAGTTCTCACTTCCCACCGCGGGAGTGCCGCCTTACCTTGGGCTTCGAACTCAATCACATATGAAGCACGAGGGTCACCCATTGTTGGAAAACTGAACCCTTGAACACGTGGGTGTCGCTGCCCGTGAAGCACCTGTACGCTAACAAATGGTTGTCCTTCAGCATAGAGTTCTCCGACCTTCTCCCTGGTGGAAGAGCTAAATAGCTCAATGAAATTTCCGCGTACGACCGGGATGATTCCCAGACCGAGATGCCAAAGAAATTTATAACTATGTTCGCTATTTGATCGAACAACGTCGCTAATCACCAAGAGGCCCTTTTCTTCCAACGCCGAAGCGTCAACCGTGCGGCCCCAGTCGACATCCGTGAATCGACCAGTAACTCCGTGAGCGGATAATGGGCTATTGGTTTGGACCAAATGCGTTGTCGCTGCATTAGAGTCAATACGGTTAAGCCCCACGCCGTCGACTATCAATGTGTTGTGTGCGAAACTAGAGAAGGCGTACGCAGTTAGCTTATCGCTGTATTGATATCCGTTAGGACCTGCTTCCGCTAACAATTCGTGCCCATTAGCGTACATGTATACACTCAACTCGTCCGAGTGTTTATGATAGTCATCGTTGTAAGCTGCGCTAAAGAAAGTCACAGAAGCATTACTATCCCATCCAGTTCGAAAGATGGCGTAGCCACTATCTTCTGCAATAAATGCCTTTGACGAAGGCAACGAACCGCGCTTACCCTGGGTGATGGCGGCTTGAAAGTGTCCAGTTCCGAAAGTATTGACTGCCTGAGACTCGCGCAATACAGCCAAGTTGGTATCACTGATCGGAGGGAATTTCCCATTGGGCATTACGCAAAACGCAGCATAAGTATCCGCCTTTTCCAGGATTTCCCGCAGGTGGGAAACTCGCCCGTCTTGTCCAATGGAAGTGAGATATTCTGCCACTAGTTTCAGGTATCGCGAAACCATTACATGATATGTCGGATTGTTTTCAGTATGAATACCGTCCATGGTGAAGCAGCTGTTGAAATACTCAACGAGACGCTGTATTGCTAGCGATTGGGCCCTCTCATTAGCAAAGCCATATTCGTACGCAACGAGCAAGGCAATATTCTGAAACATCCCATGATTGTTGGCCCCAGCGTAAAACTCGTTGCTTTCAAGAAGGTGCAGGTCTTTGGAAAGGTTTTCGCGTAGGCCATCAAGCCCTTCAGCCTCGATTTGCGGCTTAAAGTTGGAAATAAAAACGGACGCAGCCAGTACGCGCTGGGCGGTAGTTTCATCATGATAAGCCATTGACCCGTCGTTTTGTGCCGCGATGGTCCATTGAGAGTAAAATGTGGCGAATTTCGCTACTAATTGAGTCTTTTCCAAGTCAGTTATTGAGTTAAAAGCACAATTCCACTGACGCATAAAAAACCAACCATGAGCCTTACGTCCCTCTGAACGGGGACGTTTCTCGCTCCAAAACTCCCGCCCCAGAATCTCTGGGCAGTTAAAGTCCAAGTAGACCGTGCTATCGCTGAGAAAAGACCGCACAGAACGCGCTGCTTCTTCTTCATTAATACGTGGCAGAAATGCTCGCACTGCTTGCGGGGCTGAGTACATGCACGCTCCTTAGATGTCCATTGGGATGGTTCTGCGAGTCAAAGGCAACTCGGTTCTTCGCATAGTAATTGGTCATGACCTTATCAATTGAATGAATCATTAAGGCCAAAGCCGTTTAAAATATGCCTATACATTTCAGCGTACCGCTTTGCATTGGATTCCCAGGTATGCTCCTGGGCCCAAGCAATACCCGCTTCAGGTTTCATCGGAGTTTCTAGTTGATTTTCGATTGCGCGTGCCAGACTGCGAGGGTCGGACGGTGAACTGTACTCTGCGTATCCCCCTGTGATTTCACGAATCGCCGGCAAATCTGAAGCAACAACAGGAATGCCAATGGCCTGCGCTACAAGTGCCTTAATAGGAGTCACCGTACGACAGACTTCTTCATCTTTACGTGGTAAGACAAATACGTCAAGGCAGGCATACCATTTCCAGATTGAGTCTGCTGGCTGACGGCCCGTAAATACTACACGCTCGTTGATCCCAAGCTCACTAGCGAGTGTTTTAAGCCGCGGTAATTCGACTCCATCTCCTACTACGAGGACGTTAAACTTCGAGTGCGCGGCCGCTCGCAAAAGATCATCGATTCCTTCATACCCTACAACCGAGGTAATAATACCGACTGTTGGAGCATCTTCAACGCCAAGCTCAACCCGCAAAGATGATTTGTCGAACTTTTTCCCGACAAGCTCCGCATCAACTGCGTTGGGAATCACCCAAATTTTAGAGCCTTCGACTCCTCGCGCCACTAAATTCTTCTTAGAAACTTCGCTCAGAACCACAACAGCACTTGCGGCCTTCATGGATTCTAGCTCCTTTCCACGAGCCAGTTCATAAAGGTCAGAAGCACGAGCCACAGCTTTATCTGCATCGGTAAAACGCGAAAGCCATGTCTTCTCAAGTTCTCCGCGAACTTCGTAGACCCATGGTAATCCCAAATCTTTCGCGACATGGGCTACGACCAACGCGTTATTGTAATCGGTGGTCGTGTGCAAGATTGTAGCATCGAAACGACGAGCCTCGTTTGCTAGCAGGCTGCGAGATATAGCCCATCTTTTGAGAAGTGATTTTGGGTATACCCTGGGCAATAGCTGCGAATATCTAATTCCGTCGTAAACCACCGGCTTCCTGGCCGGCCACTTGCCTACCAAAACCGGATAGCCCAAACGCGTTACCGCAATAACGTCTGCCCCCGCACCGGATAGAGCCCTAAGCGTATGATGCGAACGCAACGTGTAACCAGACTGGGTGAAAGGCAGGCTGTTGGTAAGGAAAAATAAAACCCTAATGTTTTTGTCCGCATTCTTCCACTCACTGCCTACTTGGCCTGTTGGGACTTCAGAAAAAGCTAAATTGGGTAGCTTTTTCTGCAACAGGGTGAGCTTTTCTTTAGCACGCCTGACAGCTCTCCGCTCCTTAGAGTTCAGATTTTGGCTGGACTCCGGCAGACCACGCAATTTTCCCAAAGCTATTGTGGATAATAGGGACGATTCAGCAGTCACTGATGTTCCTGCGACACGACTGATCCACGTTCCCAGAATTTCTTGTCCACCCTGGCGCAGTTGCTCACCAGCTTTTGCAACAAATCCTCGTGGATCATCAAGAGCCATTGCTCCAGCTGCAGTAATCAAAACACTCAACCTGCTACCAGATCGGCAATCGGCTCCCCCTGTTCTAGACTTCGGATGCTTTAGAATCCCATCAAGCACTTTCTGCATTACGATTGGCACAGTGTCCCGTGCTTCTCCTTTTATCCAGGAACGACCATCTTCACCAACTGTAAATTTCCTATGGTTTTCCGCTAGCTCCTTCCACAGAGCACCCAGAGCTGCAGGATCACCGGGGGCTACCACATCACCCGCATGAAGATTTTCCAAAAGCTGCGAGGCCTCTCCTGCTAGTACACCGCTAATATGCATACCGACACTCATCAACTCGTATAATTTTGACGGCACGGTCATTTCCAAAGGCTTCCAGGGCGCTAGATGAACTAAAGCTGTGTCAGCCCACTTATAGTGAACATCAAGCTCATCAGCCTCCGCACGAGGCAGAAATTCGACATCAAGCTTGAGCTTTCGAGCCAAATCACGCAGTGAGGATCGTGCTGCACCGGCCCCAACAAAACGCAAGGACACTTCGACACCTTCGTCACGTGCCCAATCCGCAGCGTACAACGCATTAGACAAATCTTGAGCTCGCCCTAAGGTACCCGCGTAAAGTACATTGATGCGGCTATTTGAGTTACCAACTTCCCGCTTATCCACCTGCTGCTTATGAAAACTAGTGCGAGTCGGGAATAAGTTTCGGACCGTATATATCTCTGGGACTCTCCCGTCGGCCACTAGTCGAGGACGACGGCGTAAACTATCGGCAAAATCGCTTGACGTAGTTAAAATCGCAGAAGCATTTCGCAAAGAGCTATTAAGTGCAGTCTGCGTGACAATACGTACGACTTGCCATGGTCCTTTACTTAGCACCCTCTGCCGCATCGAAGTGGCGCCAAGCTCCGCATTCCATTTGTGGGATTCCCACAACAAATCCGGCCATGCATCACGAAGGTCGATCACGAAAGGAACCCCAAATAGACGAGCGGTCATCTGCGTGACAACGGCAGTCGGAAGCGCAGGTACGGTTCCAATGACAACATCAGGCGAATAGCCCTTAAGTATACCGGGACGCTTTACGACTACCCACAAACCGCCTAACGCAACGACAGCTTGGCTTAGTGCCCTCGCAGATAAAGACTTACCTGCAGGGAAAAACCCGCTCCGGACAATCCTCTCCCCAGCTGGGCCAACATTTTGCTCAACAGCCGAGACGAATTTACGGTTCTCCCACCACTCCTTGAATGAGACCTCACGATTGTAATGGGGAGGGGGTGCGATGACTGTCACCTCATGCCCCTGCTCAACGAGCATTCCAGCCAGCCAAGACCAACGGCGCTGCGGTACGCCATTTTCGGGGTACCAATATTGAGAAATTACGAGGATTTTCAATGAGGCTCCTTCCTCACCTGACCGCCATGCTAGCTCTTCACAGAGCCAGTAACTGAAAGAAGCAGGGCTTCCGGATAGCACTCAACGCCAACTGGCCGAAAGCCGCGCCTCATCGTTTAAACAAAAACTAAATTCTCGCTCTTGGTACGAAGGTTGAATCGACCCCTAGTCCCATATAGTCGCGTCAAAAAGTACTGGAAGACTCATACGATCAAAGCTCAACGGACCGCCAGAGGCCTTTGGTGTCAATGACGGTTTTCCCCTTAAGCAGCTCAGTATCAAAGTCGACGAATTCCTTGTGGTTAACAAGAAGCAGGACAATGCTGGCGTCTGCAACAGCAGCATGAAGATCTTGCTTCCTGAGATTAGGAATCGCCGAGAGCGACTCGGGGAGTTCTGAAACGTTAGGCTCGACCACACGAATATCTAGATCGGGGTTTTCCTCCCCAAGTTGCTTAACAATATTCAGAGACGGGGACTCACGTAAGTCATCGATATCGTTCTTGAAAGCGATGCCCAACGCTGCAACGACAGTATCTTGCCTATCGGTAAGGGCTTCTTTGACCTTCTTAATTACCCATTGAGGCTTTCCGTCATTGATGTCACGTGCCATTTTAATGATCCGCGCTTGCTCAGGAACCGAAGAAACAATAAACCACGGATCTACCGCAATACAATGTCCACCGACTCCCGGCCCCGGCTGAAGAATGTTGACACGCGGGTGGTGGTTGGCAAGCTCAATGAGCTCCCACACGTCGATACCCAGACGGTCGCTAATCAGGGAGAGCTCATTAGCAAAGGCGATATTGACATCCCGGAAAGAGTTTTCCGTCAGCTTTGCCATCTCAGCAGTAGTTGCATTGGTCTGAAGCAGTTCAGCGGTACAGAACGTCCCGTAAAGGTCACATGCCATTTGAGTTCCTTTAGGAGTTAGACCACCAATAACTCGGTCATTCTTTTCCATCTCCTCCATGATTTGCCCAGGCAAAACTCGCTCAGGACAGTGCGCAACAAAGATGGCGTTCTCTGCATTTTCGTCCAAGGAAAGATCAGGCCTCAGCTCGATAATGTGCTTCGCCATCGCCTCAGTGGTGCCAGGAGGGGAGGTCGACTCAAGGACTACAAGTGCGCCTGGTCGTAGATGAGGTGCCATAGCTTCTGCAGCTGCGTTGATGTATTTAGTATCGACCTTATAGTCGTCACGGAATGGCGTCGGCACGCAGACAATGTACGCGTCAGCCTCGATCTGTTCTGCCTGTGCCGTCAAGAATCCTTCATCTACTACACGCTTCAATAGTGTCTCAAAGCCAGGTTCAAAGAAGGGAACATCTCCCCTATTGATGGAATCTACAAATTCCGGATTGACATCAACGCCGGTCACCTTGACACCCTTTGATGCGATGAAAGCGGCGGTAGGAAGCCCGATATACCCCAGACCAACAACACATACCGAGTTAAACGTGGTGGTCGGCTTTTCTTCGGTTGCCATTTAAGACCTTTCTAGGTTAGTTATTCGTCTACTCCATACTAGGCATTCGCCTGCCGCCTTGCCCACATGAGGTCCATTTCACCTGTCGACGGAAAGTTGAAGTGCATGATCCGCGCTCCACCACCCAAGCCCATCAAAAATTTACAGAAAGAATAGCCTTAAGCAGGCGATTTGCCTCCATACTCACAAACGCTCTATAGTTAATTCTCGTTGCACAGAGAACACCGAGTTCAATGTACAGCATACGCATTCCTCCATAGCTCAGTTGGCAGAGCATTCGACTGTTAATCGAAGGGTCACTGG
>ERZ1029856.32-NODE-32-length-22333-cov-54.768471_pt1 | contig 22333 bp, 18 predicted proteins | sample MGYA00519238_ERZ1029856 | MGnify/ENA primary metagenome ERZ1029856 (study PRJEB33666, sample SAMEA4610918) | skin metagenome | biome: Human-associated habitat; feature: Malodor aspect; material: skin | place: Philippines | collected 2015-08 ... | reverse complement strand
ATCAACCAACTAGCCGTGGCTTACCCCGACCGATTCGCGGACTACTTGTAAACCACACCCCCGCACACAAACAATCGGACAGTCTCCTTGGAACGGAAATTGGGTTCTTCTGCTAGACGCTGCAGATTTTTGTCCTCGGCCACCTCACCGGTTTCCGGCTGCTTCATACTGACCAGACGACACTTTCTGGCTGCCCGATTCAGTCCGGCGACAACCGCCTGCCCAAGCTCCCGCCCGGAAGCGTCAAGCTCACCGAAACGGTTCGCAACAACAACCCGGCCCCCAACGTGCGTTTCCGCCGCCTTGGCCCCAATTTTCCAAGTTTTCATCCCCATGCCCGGCAGCGTAGGCGGTCCCTTACGCCAGCACAGCCCCTCGAGTGCTCATTTCAGTGGACATTTGCCTATCGACGGCCCGCGGGCCCACGATCCTACATTTCCCCAGGGATATCTTTTTTGTATCCGCTGCAGTAGAAAAAGATATCGGAAAGAGATAGGTCGGGATATCTCCTCGGACTGACAGCATTTATGCAGGTCAACGATTTGTTGGGATATCTTTTGGGATGCTTTCAGACGTCCGCTACGCCTTGACCCAGCGTGTACCACGACCCCGCGGTGGGCCTGCCGGATCAATCTTGGCGCGTCCGAGGTGACGTAGGTGCCGGAAAATATGGCCGGCCTGCTCGGTGGTGATGCCCGCATAGTCGGCGACCTCGGCGGATTGGAGCGCCTCGCCGTCGTTAAGTTTGGCCTCGATCCACTCCTGCACGCTCACGGTGGCTAAGTCCCCGCTGGAAACGATGCCGAGGAGCTTCCGCGACTCGCCGCTCAAGACCCACTCTTTCGCGTCGCGGACCGGATCGAGGACGCCACGGGCCACAAGCTCCTCCATCAACTCGTCCACCTCGCGGGCGGTGGTTTGCGTTTTCTCTCGCGCCGTTTGCTCCGTAATCAGGGGCGCGGATCTGAGGTGCCAAAGCACAACCAGGGCGCTCACACTTTGCACCACCTCCTCTCCGAAACGATCTACGAGACGGTCTAGACCTTTTATGAATTCGGCATCAGGTTTTTGCGCATCCAAGATGACCTGCACGTACGCCTCAGTCTCCTCGACTTCTGGGGCGTCACGGCCGGTGCGGATCATCGCTTCCCACATGCGGTCAAACCCTCGCGAGTTTTCCTCAGCCATGCCAAGTGTGCGCATTGCCGCCATCAACCGGTTGTTACGCGGAATGGACGGGGTGGAAAGCAGCCGGTCTACCTGCACACCCGGAGGCAGCGGCCCAGGCGAGGTGATCTTGAGAGTGCGTGGGGTCTGCTCCACCACGACCGGACCCGGCAAACGCCAATCTCGGTGGATGAACGCATTCGTCACGGCTTCGTCCACGGCCTGGCTAGGGAAGCGGGGGATGGCGGCTTCCCGGCCATCGTCGAAAAGAATGCGCTCGATTTCACTGCTCCCGTTCTCTGCGATCAAACGCTTGAGCCGGGGCAGCGCGAGGATGACGGGGTCTGAGATTTGTTCGGCCGTCGGGTCCTTGCCGGGGAAGTCCCTCCACAGGTAGTTGACCACGACATCGGTCGGCTCGGGATCTCCGAGGAGGATCTCGCCGGCGCGCTTTAGGCGGCCGTCGTGAAGCAAAAGCCCCAGTTCCCGAAGTAGACCGGTGGTGGTACTCGGCACAGCAGAACCGCAGCCGCTGTTCTCGCGGTGGGTGCGTAAAATGCGGCGGGCTTCGGCGATGACTGCGAGGCGTAAGTTGTCAATGTCAAGGTCAGAGGCGGCGTTGGAATAGTCCGGGCTACGGCGGGCCTCGTCGATGGACCTGCGTTCTTCCTCCGTCAACGGCTTGCAGGAGAATTGGCTGTCGGCGACACGCTGCTTCGCAGCTCCATCCTGGCGTGTATAGAGCGCACGCGCTTCAGGAACATGGATGATGACGAGGCGAGCACCCCACGCATCGATTGAAGTCACCGAAACGTTCATGTTCGGTTTCGTGCGGTTGAAGATACTGCGGGCAATATCTTCCTCCACGAGTCCTGTACCCGTGAAGGCGTTCGGACCTGCAGTCTTGTCCGAGACACCAACCACGATGTCGCCGGTAGCAGCCTCGCTGTTCGCAATACACATGGCCTCGTCAATGAGCTTCGCGAAAAAATCAGCCCGCGCCCTTTCCTTTCCCAGGTGCTGTGCCGGGTCCTCTTTGAACTCGAGCGTGAGCGACTCCTGGGAATCAGCCGTGGCACCCGCATGGATCGCCTCGAGGGCTGCGCGAATGTGATCAGGCAAGCCGGGCCAGTCAATGCCGTTTCTCATACCAGCGATCCTACATTTCCCCAGGGATATCTTTTTTTCGTATCCGCTGCAGTAGAAAAAGATATCGGAAAGAGATAGGCCGGGATATCTCCTCGGCCTGACACCATTTATGCAGGTCAACGATTTGTTGGGATATCTTTTGATATCTTCTAGCCGTGCAGATAAAGTACTACTTCGACGCGGGGGGCGGCGAACATCCTCTAGCTCAGCCGCCCCACAAGCGCCTGGGCCACTGCAAGATCCTCCCAGGGCATGCCCACCGTTTTAAACACGACGCGCCGCTGCGGGTCGAGCACCACGCCACCGCGCACGACATCAGCCATGACTGCAACATCGTCCCATTCAAGCGCACGCTTCTCGACGCCTACGGCCACATCCCCCGCCTCCCGACGCGCCGCCCCAAGGTCTTCCACCACAACCTGGGCGCTGGTCAGAACGTCCTCCGACAGCTCGCGCATATCCACCGTGTGCGCGCCCACAGCGAGGACGATCGCGTTGTCTCGCAGGTTGTTCGCGTCCAGGATGGGCGCAGGCGAAGACGTAGCGGTGACTACCAACCCGGCCTCCGAAACGCACTGGTCTGCCGCCGGCGTTCCAGCGTGCACCCACCGGTACGGGAACCCGTCTGGTTCGTGGCGAGAGATGAACGTGAACGTGACGTCGCGCACCCCGTCCAGCACGGCTGAGATGGTCTCGGCGTGTCCGCGCCCCTGCGCTCCGGTGCCGAAGATGGCCACGCGCAACGGCGCGTCGGACGCGCGGAGCAGCTCGAGCACGCCCGCCACGGACACGGCGGGGGTGCGGAGGGTGGTCAGCGCTGCGGCGTCGATAAGCCACTGCGGAGTGAGCGTCTCACCACCCATGAGCAGGTACGCGCCCTGCACGAGGGGGACGTCGATCGTGGACCCCGCGGGCTGGATGCCGAGCACCTTGACCCCGACGGCGCCGTCGAGCGCTGAAGGCAGCAGGTGCATCTCCCCGTGCGGGAGCGCGACCTTCTGGCGCTCAGGGTCGGTCGCCGGATCGAAGCCGCTCAGCAGGGCCTCGCGCACGGCCTCCACCGCTGCCTTTGGTGGGAGGGCCGCCATCGCCTCGTCGTAGTCCACGTAACGCATGGGCGCCAGTGTAGGAGTTGCCATTGCGGCGATTCAGTACGCTGAGGATTGTCTGCCTTTTTACCTTTCTGGTGGCAGTGGCGGACTGGCTGGTCAATTAGAAAACACGATAGAAAGCAGAGGATCGCGTGATGCGAACCAGGATGATCGGTGCGGCTATGGTTGCCGCGATGTCTTGCAACCTAGCGGCGGTTGCCGCACCCGCCGAAGCGGAGCAAAAGGTGAAGTTCACCCAGCCTGTGGCCGTCACTCCTAGAACAGACGTTGAGCCAGCTCTCGTTTCAGCGGAGAAGGTGAAGACCACCCAGCTAGCCAATGACGCAAACGAGGAGAGCCTGAGCAGCAAGGTTGGAAGCGTCATCGGTTTGCTGGTCCTCATGGCTTTGATGCTTGGCTGGTACGGGTGGAACAACGTGAACAACCCCAACGGGCGGCACGCAGACCTGCATATGTACTAGGCGGTGCAGGAGGATGGGGTCTAGCTCGGTCGTAGGTGCGATGTCTTCTACCCCTCCAACATCACGCCGAGACGCGCGACTATCCGGTGAATATCGAGACGGTCGCTTTGCTCATCGACGCACCTACGCCCGCCGCCCACCCATCTCCGTGAACTCATCCAGCACCGCCAGCACATCGGGGGAGCGCCAAGCACGCTGGCGCAGGGGACCAAGGGAGTGTCTCCATACCGACCTTCGGCCATGTCATGTTCGGAGGATTACCAAGCTTTGGTGGCTAACCTTGGCGACCTTGTCGGAAAGCAAGAGATCGCTTGCTCCTGAGCCGCGAGGAATTCAAGGCCGTAGAGAGGCACGCTGAACTCAGTTACGCGAGATCCCGCGACGCGAAATTGTTGCCCGGGCGCCTCACTATAAGCACTTCGCTGACACCACAGCCAGAGATTCAGTTGCCGCGAAAGGGGCAGCAACTGCACCTACCGGCGTGCTCTCGCAGTCATGTCCATGTCCGGACAGCGTCGGGATCCGAATGTGTGTCGGCGTCCCGTTGCTGTTCCCAAGCTAGCGGATCACGTCCGAGCGCGTCGCGTTCACAATGGCCATGTGCTGCTCCATCATGCTCGGATCCGCGAGTTCAGGGTCGATTTCGGTGGTAGCCACCATCTCGAAGCCGGAGTCGGCCCATGCGTCCTCGAACTGCGCGATTGACACGGTTAAACCGTTGCCATCAGGGGTTCCAGGATCTGCGAGCGTCACAGTGCCGGTGTTGAAGTCCACCTGGGTAACCACGAGCGCGTGATCCGGCAAGTTGTCCTCGGAGTAGATGTCGGTGTCGTTATCCAGCCACACCTCCCCGCCGTCGACGCAGGCGATAACGCCGTAGCCCATTTCGAGTTTCGCCGCGAGATCTTCGATGCTGCTGTAGTGCAACTCGGCGCCAACACCGTTGGCGGACAATAGCTCCACGATGTCGCGGCTGTACATGCCCTGGGTGGGATCGCCGATGAGCCCGAGTTCCATAGCCTGAGCCACCATATATTCGGGGTTGGTGATGCCCACACCGGCAAACTGGTTCAGGACGATCGCCACAGATGAAGGCCCACAGTACCCGTTAACCTCCTGGTAGAACCAGTCGTCGTTCCACGCGAACTGGTTGCCTGCCACGCCGTCGTAGGCGAAAAAATCCTCGTCTAGCAGCAGCTCGGTGTTATTGGGGTTGAATAGATCGGCGTCTTCCGTGACCGGCTCCACCGTCAGCTCCGGTTCAGGTGCTGATGCCTGTTCCGGTTCGGCCACCGGTTCGGGTTCCAGGACAGGCTCAGGCGTATCGACGGGCCCCGCTCCCGGCGCGTCCTCCGGCTCAATCACCGGTTCAGGTGCTGGTGCCTGTTCCGGTTCGGCCACCGGTTCGGGTTCCAGGACAGGCTCGGGCGTATCGACGGGCTCCGCTCCCGGCGCGTCCTCCGGCTCAATCACCCGCTCAGGTTGCGGTGCGTCCTGCAGCTCACTGACATCGACATCGCTTTCCGTCGGCGGATCCAAGAACGTGTCGGGCGCTGGTACCGGTTCGAAATCCTGCGTGCCGTGGCCCTCGATCATGTCCTCGAGGTAGTTCGGCAGCTCTGCGGAGAAGTACATGATGAAAACTTTCTGCTGTGGCGTTGTTTGCTAACAGTTAGACGTCGCAGCAAGCGAAAGGGTTACACCATCCGTTGAAGTTCTCGTTCGAGCAGGTCGTAGACCTCCATGAAAACCACCAGCGCCTCCTCCTCAGCTGGGTCGAGTAAACCGAAGGACGCTGTCTGCATTTCTGCCCGGCGCGCACGTAGAGTGTCCAACGCCTCCCAGGGGTCGGCTGCGGCGTCGAGTCCGATTCGCACCGTAGCGGGCCCGATTTGGGCGAGCCGCTTGGCCTCATCCACGAACGCCTCGGACGCATTCGCCGCTTGCAGTCCTTTCAGCGCTACCAGCAACCGTGCTGGTAGCGCTGCAGGGTGACGACGAATAGTGGAAGCCGTGCGCCGAATTTCTGATGCGTGGCCAGGGAGCTGGTAAGCGAGCGCATCGAGCGATTGCAAAATTGCCCCGGCACGGTGAAGGAGCGCATACCAGGACAGCTCGCGCTCCACGACCCGTCGCAAATCGTTCATGCCGGATGCCTGCATAAGCCACCGCGTGAACTCAGTAGCTCCCTTGGCTGCGGCATGGGCACCCCGGAATAACCCGTACTCGCCAACGAGGCCCACCACCTCCGCCACCTGTTGCGCTTCGAGCCCCGGTTCGCTGCTGCCGTACGCCATCCCTAGCAGTTTGGCGCGCGAAGATGCCGTCACTGCCGCGATGCTGCGCGTGCGCGTCTCAGTGATCGCGCCAGTCGCCGCAGTTTGCGCCAGGAGTCCCGAGACCGGAAGGACCCGTCCGACGTAGCGCGACAGTTCGCGTTCCAATTGTCGGGCGTAACGCGCTGCCTCCGTCACCGGATCTAGCTCTCCCAGTGCGCCCGCACCGAACGAGTCCGCACGGGAGAGGACACCGAGCGTGTTCAGCGGCGTGAACCCAAGGTCGCGGATGAACTCCACTTCATCTCGCCGGGGAACGGCGTCGAACAGGAAGACCGCAGCGTCGGCGTCAATGGACGCGTCGCGGGTCTGCGCGAAGCCGTCGATAAGCATCGTCCTGGTCGCCGTCTCGTTTTCTTCGGTGAGTGTGGCCAGGCCAGGTGTGTCGATGAGGGTGTAGGTCCGCACGGCGTCCGAGGTGAGGAAACGGTCGACGTATCTGATATCGACCGCTGTCGCAGGCAGCTGCGCCAGCTTGCCGCGGCGGGTAGATACCCGGGTCGTGGCGCCGTTGCGGAGATGCACCTCGGCACGCTCGGGCGCGCCAAACTGGTACGCAGTGACCACGTTCGTGGCCTCGAGTGCCGCCGTTTCCGCTACGTTCGCACCGACGAGCGCATTGAGCAGGGTGGATTTGCCCGCTTTCAGACGACCGACGAGCACGATTCGCGCCGGTGTGCTCACCCGTTTGAGCAGCGGTTCACACGCTCTTGCCAGCTCGGGCGAATGCGCGCCCAGCGCATGGAGCTCTTCGCCCAGCAACGCCATGATGGATCCCACGGTCTACTCCACCTCCTGTGAGCGGCGAGGTTGGGCTGCTTCTTCCAGCAACACCTCGATGAGTGCTTCCGCACGCTCCTGCAAATCCATCACCACGCGGCGGTTATGTGTAATGCGCTGAAGCTCGCGCTGACGCTCCTTCTCCTCACTCTGCTGCGCGTCCAGGAGCCGGGTGCGGGTGGCACTCAGCTCGTCGATTTGCTCCTTGAGGTACGTGCGGTAGCGCACTACAATCACGGCGCGCGCCTGCGCGATGATCCGGTCAAAGATTCCGAGTGTGTGCCTAGAGGTAGACACGGTTGATTCCCGCAACCATTGTTGGAGCTGCGTCTTGCCCTGCTTCATCGAGCGGAAACCCGCGTTCACTGCGAACCAGCCCAACCCAGCAACCATGACCGCGCCGGTGAGAACGGACGCACCCAGCATGGAACCCAGCATCGCACCGCCTGAGACACCCATGGTGAGCAACGCCGGATCGAACGCATCCTTCAAACTGCGCTCAAGAGCGGCGGGCTCCCGTTCGTTCACCGCGAAGCCCTCCATGATCTCCTCGGCGATGCTCTCTGCTAGTCCGGGATCGGTGAAGCGTTGGCGGATAATAAAGTCGATCTGAGCACTGAACTGCTCAACGTTGTCCAGCACGCTGCGCTGATAATCTTCCTCGATCAGCCTCGTGTAGTGCTGGGGGTTGCGTCTGAGCACTTGCATCCCGTGTGAGCGGATGAAGCTATCCCACTGGGCCCGCACTGCGTTCAAGTCCGCGTCGAGCCGGGTGGATGCCTCCTGTCTTGCCATAGACAGGTCACGCACCAAGAATTCCTGCCACTCGTTTTTGGTGCGGTTGAGCTCGTCGAGCCGTGCTTGTTGCCGCTCGAGTTCGGGTAAAGCATCCTCGGTTGCGCTAGCAGTCTTGCTGCGTTCCAGAAGCTGCTGATCGATTTGCGCCAACCCGATGGAGGCAATTCGCAGGCCGTTGGCTAGAGGCAGCGATGCTGCCCGGCTAAAACGGTTCGCGATGGCCTTCCGCAACGCCTCCACCCCTGCGAGCTGCGCACCGGAGACCTCGGTATCGGTATTTCTCAAGGCACGGTCAAATTCCGGCAAGAACTGCACGATTGAGGACACCGGAAAGACGGGGATATCCCGGCCGACGTGCTCGGCGATGAGTTCCGCGTCTTTTCTCGCGATCTCGCGGTAGCGGGTCAGGTTCTTATCGGTCTTGGTCATCGCCACTATGACCGAGGCGTGCGTGTCACTGGCGGAACGCAAAAACTCCATCTCCGGGCGGGTCAACGGACTAGACGCGTCGGTTACCACAACAATCACGCTCGCCTGCGCCTGCGTGTCGGGCTGCGGGAGAGCACCGAGCGAATCGATACCGCCGATACCCGGAACGTCGATCACCGTTGCGCTGCCGAGATCACTTCGCTCCAGCGCAACGTACGCGCGGGTGGGCAAGAATTCTGGTGCCGGGGTCTGTCCTCGGCCGACGAAGCCGTCGAGCTCGGAGGCACTGATCATCTCGCAGCGCCCACCGGCAAGCAACGCTGCGCTTCCTACCGGTACCTCCGCAGTAGCGGGCCCAAGGGCGACGGGAACGACAGTAGTGAAGTCGGGCCTCGCGGGCGTGGCATCGGGCACGCCGACTAAGGCGTTCGCTAGTGCGCTCTTTCCACGGTTGACCTCGCCAACAAGGATGACGGTGTTGCGCTGTTGCCCGTCGCCCGCGGCCTGGGTGGCTCGCTCTGCCGCTTCGCCCAGCCCGTACGGCACGAGCACTTTCGCACAAATCTTGCGCAGCAGATCCGCCGCCTCGGGTCGTGCGCCCGCGCGGAGCGCGCTGGTGTCCTGTGCAGCCAAACGAGTGTCTTTCTCTTCGGTGGGGAGCCTGCACTGAGTATATTCGGAGTGCCTTGCTTCCCCACGATCCCGTGCGGGTGTAACCATTTCGCCTTTCGGGCTATCTAACAGGTGCAACGTTTTTCCATAGAAAGGCTCACTATGTTTGCGCACCGCACTGCCCTCGTCCTCGCGTCGGCCGGCCTCGCGTCCACTCTGCTTGTCGGCTGTTCCTCCGGCCCCTCGCAAGATGCAACCGAAAGCCCGGCACAAAACTCCGCGCAGGGCACCGACACGCAGGTCGCCGTTGGCGAGAAGGCGTCGTTCGACACCGGTACGTATCGATCTGAGCCCCACGCTGGCTGGCCGCGTGATGACGATAAGATCGGGCAAATCACCGAGCTGACGAAGATCGGTTCTGCCACTGTGCTGCCGTACGAGGTGGATGAGCGATTCTCCCACGGCGGGGCGGCGATCCGTCAAAGCAACTGGGATTCCCTCGGGGTGGAGTTTCCCCAGGTGGCTTACGACGCCATGCAGGGGCTTGCAGGTCAGTTTCTGCATGGATTCACTCGCCTAGGCCTTAGTGACACTGGAAGTGAGAAAGCGGAGTTGTCGCTGCTGCGTTTTACCGATGCGGAATCGGCACAGCGTGCTGCAGAGCTCTTCCAGAGCACAATGGTGGACCAAGGCGGTAAGGATCTCTCCGGTAAGCGTTACGGGCTGGAGCCGGTGGAAGTCCCCGGACAACCTGGTGCTCTAGCAACTTTGGACCCGCAAGCGGGCCTGATGCGCAGTGCGATGGCGGTTGACGAGTTCATGCTCTACGCAGTGACTACGAACACCCTACACAACAACCCAGGCGCTCCAGGGAAAGAAGAAACTGCGCTCACCCAAGTGGATTGGATGCCGCAGTTTCATGCCGATTTCCTGGCCAAGCAAACTCCACTGATTGCCACCATTCCCACTCGTAGAACCCCCTCGGGATTTGGCACTTCCAACCAGTGGTCCGAAGCAGACCCGGATGATTTGTTGCGATTCGCGGTGCTGCCGGCGGACAACACGCAAAAATCCGGGCGCATGCCGGCCTGGGCCAATGAGCGGATGATGGCGGGCAACTACTCGAACGTCGGTGAGCGGTTTGTCATGTTCGAACAGGCGAACATTCTCGCCATGGCGCAGGCAGAGACGTTGTTGTACCGCACGGCGAATCAGAAGCAAGCGGAGCTACTGCGTGCGACGTTGGCCGCGGAGGAGGCAGAGGGCGAACGCGAGGAGTACACGGACCCGCAGGGCGTGCCCGGAACTGAATGTTATCGGGAACCAGTGCACGGTGGTTTCCGCTACGCCTGCACATTGGTTTATGACAACTATTTTGCCGAGGCGTTCGTGTCCGAGGTTGAAGGCGCAGCCCCGGACGTCGGTGCGAAACCGTCGGCGGAAGATGCCCCAGACGCGAAAACGCAGCTCAGTCAGATGATGGCGGCGCAATATCTGCTCTTGCAACAGGCCCCGAAGCTGTAGTTGCGCGTCTCGTGTAACCCTTTCGCTCCCCGCACCGTCTAAACCCACAACAGCTTCCCGTACAACTCGATTGGATACGACCATGCATCCCCGCTCACTTCGCACTTTGACCTCGATCACCGCTACCGTCACCGCCGCCGTTCTGCTCACAGGCTGCGCAGGCACCGGTGCAGAACATGGTGAAGGTGAGGCCGCCCCAGACACTCCTGGCACCAACACGGTCGCCACCGCCGGTAAGGCCCAGTACGACATCGGCGCGTATAAGTCGGATCCCTTACCTGGTTGGGGCGAGACCTCCGATCAGGACGGCCCGACGGTAGAGATGACGAATATTGCTAATAGCACGGTGTTGCCGTTCGAGGTGGACAAGGATTTCACTGAAAGCACCAGGGTGGAGTACTACGACCACTTGAGCAAGTTCGCTTTAGACCTACCCCAAGAGGGTTTGGATCGGTTGCGCGCGATCGAGTCGAAGTTTCTCCTCGGCTACGGCGCGACCGCCGCCGCGGAAGACGGCCGGGTGGCTTCCAACATCGTGGTGCGCTTCGTTGACCCGGAGGGCGCGAAGGCAGCTGCCGATGCGTTGGTGGAGACGTTCCTTACCGAGGGCCCGGAGAAGGCCCTGGAGAGCGACCCGGACCAGCCAGGGTTTATTATCGAAGTTCCGCAGCTGCCCGACGCGCAGGCAGTGCGCGCGCAAAACGGCACGGAGTTTGATCTTGTGTCCACCCATAACGAGTACCTCATGCTCACCAAGACGTGGCTTACCACGGACAGCCCAGAGCAACTGCTTGACAGCGATCCCTCGGCCGAAGGTCCAGTGGAGGTAGCAGTAAGCCCGGAGCTTATGCAGTGGCAGGTGGATTACGCTTCCGGTTTCGTCGACAAGCAAACGCCGCTACTGGACACTATCTCCACGAAGAAGACCGAGGCTGGGTATGGCACCTCCAATACGTGGCCCGCAGTAGACCCGGACGACATCCTCCGTTTCGCCCTGGCCAGTCCCACTGATGACGCTACGCCGCGCATCTACTCGTTCACCGGGGCAATGAACAGGCGGCAGATGGCCGGCAACTACGCATCGGTGCCGCAGATGCTCAACGTGCTCGACCAATCCGGTGTAGAGGCGATGGCGCAGAACCAGACCCGATTGTTCCGGGCGAAGAACAAAGAATCGGCGGAGTTGCTGGCTGCGACGCTGAGTGCGTTGCGATCCGACGGTGAGATCGAGTACTGGGACGACCCACAGGGCGTGCCCGGGACGAAATGCTCCACCACGTTTGCAGATGAATTCTCCACCATCTACGCATGCGACCTGGTGTACGAAAACTACTTCGCTACTGCCACCATTTCCGAAACGGATTACTCACGGGGCGAGCAGCGGGTGGGCGACAACGATGGGGACGCGCCGAAGGTGGACCCAAAGACGCAGCTTTCGCAGGCCATGGCCGCACAGTACCTCATCCTTCAGCAAGCCCCGACCGCGAAGTAGCTCTACAGCACCTCCGAAGAAAGGAACTGTCGCCGTGCCGCAGGACTGGATCTTGTCGATTGATTTCGGCACTTCAAACACCGCCGCAGCTCACACCAACCCCACCCGCGGGGGCGTGGAGGCCGTGAGTTTATCCCACACCCACCTCACTATGCCCTCGTCCGTGTATCTCGAAACACCGGACAGCGTGGATACCGGCGAGGTGGCACTGGACAAGGCTTCCACGAACCCTGCTGGCTTTATCGCCGCGCCGAAGCGCATGGTGCGCCGACCGGTGATCCAGGTCAACGGCTACGAGGTGCCGCTCTCCACCCCCGTGGCCGCGGTGCTCAATTCCGTGGTGCAGAAAGCGTCCCGGGAGCACAATGACCAGCGACCCACTGAACTCGTGCTTACGCACCCCGAGGCATGGTCGGATGCCGAGTTGCAAGTACTTCTCGACGCCGCGGAGAAGCTGGGCCTCACGGCTACTACAATCCGCACCGTTTCCGAGCCGAAAGCGGCGGCGCAGTACTACTCTGCCGCGGAGCCGCTGTTGCCGGGCGACAAGATCGCCGTGTTCGACTTCGGCGGTGGCACCCTTGATGTCGCCGTGTTACAGGTGGAGGCCGACGGCTCCTTCAACATCGTGGCCGCGAGCGGCGACAACACTATTGGTGGCAAGAGCTTCGACGCGCTCGTGCGCAAATGGGTGGACGAGCAGCTGGAAGAGGATGACCCGGACCACGCAGTCTACTTGCGCAGTGAAGCGCCGCTAGCGAAGCGCCACGCGCTGGAGGATAACATCCGACGAGCCAAAGAACTTCTGTCCGAGACAGCGGCAGCTACGATCACAATTCCCGCTGCAGCCGGGCAAGACGAAGACACCCATCTGCAGCTCACTCGTGAGGAGTTCGAGGAGGTCATCCGCCCGGCCGTGCAGCGCGCCGTCGCGTTGACAAAAGCCACGCTTCTCGACGCGGGGGTCAATGAACCGACAGATGTGAAAGCGCTGTACCTCACCGGTGGCTCCGCGCGCATTCCCCTCGTCCAAGAGATGCTCTCGCCTCTCGGGCCGGTTGCCACGTTGGACGACCCGAAAATGGTCGTGGCTCAGGGTGCCATCTCCGCCACTGCACCAGTGGTCAGCGGGCTACGCGTCTCCGAAGTGAGCGCCACGGAGGCGACGCCGAGGCCAAACCGCGTATACAACCGTGCACCCGATGCCGAGGACCGGACCGAAACGGAGGTGTTCCCGGTCCAGGACGGAGGTGAAGCCCCGGAGCCGCCGAAAAGCACCCGCCCCAACCGCACTGCCATGTTCGCGGTGGCTGCCGTTGTAGTGGTGGCAGCGGCAGGCGGCATCGCGTGGCTTATGCAACCGGGCGGTGACAACGACACCGCCGCACCTGTAGAAGAGAGCACCACCGCGACCCCGAGTGAGGATACCACCACAGTAGCGGAGCGGCTGACCACTGCAGAGGACATTTACAACGCCCTGCCGCCCGCGCTACAGGCCGCCACCACGGGTTGCTACCTTTCCAGTAGCTCCGCGAAGATTAACTGCGACATGGAGCTTACGGGAGACACCGTCGGCTACTTCCGCAACACGAGCCCGTACGAACAGCCCACCGTCACGTACGCTGTCGGTCGCGATGACGCACGGCGCGAACGCGCGATGATTACTAAAGGCGCCTACGACGGGGATGCAGAATCTGAAACGCTCGAAAGTGATGACGGCAACGCCCTCGCCGCTGCCGCGCAGACTAGTGGGCACTCGGCCGAGCTGCACTACGCGAACAAAGATACCGGCTTAATCATCGAGTCGCGCGATTTCTTAGACATCGTCTCCGCGACCCGCTGGTTGAATGACTACAACCTCCTCTAAGCCGCACGACAAACGCTTTCCGCCCGGATGTAACCATCCGGGCGGAAAGTTCGTCTAACCCTATGTACCCCGATACGCCGAGAAAAGGAGCATCACCGTGAGCGGCAACCCTAACAACCCCAGCAACCCTGTCACCCCGGACAACGAGCCCACACTCAACCCCGAGGATTTCGTCTACTACTCGCCGCGCGACCTCGACGCCGACGGGCGCGACGACATCGTCCACGCCAAGGACCACGACGGCGTCTCACAGCTGTTCCACCTGGATGAAGAAGGCGAAGTGACACTCCGAGAGTTGGATAGCGACGGCGACGGTATCTACGACATCCAGCAGCGCACCATCGACCAAGCCACCACCGAGTTCGCGCAGGACACCACTGGGGACGGAACATTTGACACGGTGAGCTACGTCGACGCACAAACCGGTTCAACCCTCCAGCAGGATCACTACGCCGCCGACGGCACCCGCATTGAATCTCGCCTCGACACCGACGAGGACGGCAAGACCGACATCATCCTGCGCGATACGACCGGCGACGGGAAGTTCGATGAGGTGAACCTGGACACCGATAACGACGGGTGGGTAAACACCCGCCTGGTAGACACGGACGGCGACGGTGAGTTCGACGAACTGCACTACGACGCGGACAACCGGGACGGTGTGTTGGAGACGGTACTCACCCTCGATGACCTGCCGGGTGGGTTGGGCAGCGTGAGCGACTTCACCGAGTACGAAATCGACCAGCCTGTGCAAGACAGCGAGCTGCCGGATACGTTCGACGGAAGCTTGTAGCGGCTAAGATGTGTGCGTCACCAGGTTCCAACCGAGGAGGCTGCCATGATTGAAACCCGACCCGTTCCAGAGGGTCTTCTGCAGCACGCGTTAGACACCGCGTTCACAACCGAGTCGTGGCCGGAGTGGGACGAGCTGGAACTCGTCCCACAGTTCGACGGCGGTGCAACTATCGACGATCTCGACTTCGCCACGGGTGCGGGCGGCGACGATGGAGAAACAGCGAGCAAGGAGGCTGATACGGACACCGCTGACGCCGATTCCGCCACCGAACTGAATACGGCCCAGGACAGTGAGGAAGGCGACCTCCCGGACCTGCTGACAGCCTTCGACGATTCACCGGACGAGTCCGGCGACCAGTTCGATCCGTTCGACCAAATCGATCTCGATCCCGGCGATTTCGACTTCTCATAGACGGTGGACCACTAAGCCATGACAGAGCGCGAACTCATCCAGCAGGCGACAGGCGGTAGCCAGGCTGCTTTTTCCGAGCTTGTTACACGCAACGAGACCAAGTTGTGGAACGTGTGCCTGCGTATCACCGCGAACCACCACGACGCTGAGGATGCTTTCGCCGCAGCCGTGTACTTAGGGTGGAAGAACTTGGATAAGTTCCGCGGCGAATCCGGTTTCGGCACCTGGATGTACCGCATCGCCTCCAACGCCTCGTATGAGCTTGTACGCAAGCGGCGTCCCGAGGTGTCTATGGATACCCCGCTCGGTGTGGACGACAACGCAAGTCCTATGGAATTTGCGGATCCGACCCGTCATTTTGAGGAATCGATCGCGGATAACGACGAACTGAACGCCGCCCTCGCCCAGCTTCCGGAGGACGCCCGCGAAGCCTTAATCCTCGCCGAGGTGGCGGGGATGAAGCTTTCGGAAATCGCGGAGCACCAGAGTTCTTCTTTGACCGCTACGAAGGTCCGCGTCCACCGGGCACGCAAAACCATGCGGGAACTGCTTAGTGCCAGCGGCCCCTCGGCCGAATCACAATGATGTTCACCCCCACCATGTAGGCCGTGGATGGGACAATTTGCCCGTCCATGGCCACCACCGGCCAAATCACACACCGGGCACCCCGTGTTCGGTGAACGCCGTCCTAGGCGCTAGTTCGCTCCATCAACCCGATCCCGCTTTATCATCGAGGAAACGCATATCAGCGGGAGACCCTCCTGCGCAAATACTGAATAGACAACCTCGCACACCATTGTGTGGTTTTCAACGAAAGGATCTTTTATGTCCCGCACCAAGATCGTCGCAGCCGCGATGGCAGGCACTCTGGCCGTCACCACCGCAACACCGATGCAACCCGCGTTCGCCCAGAACGCGTCCGAATCATCTGAATCCAGCAGCGAACTCGGTAACGTTATCGGCGCGCTGGTGCTCGTCGCGGTCTTTATGGGCCTGTACGGCTGGTTCAGCCCGTACAACCAAAACGGCGCCTGGGCCAACGCGTCCAAGTAAGCCGGTGCCCTAGGAGTCGAAGACCGAGCAAGAGCATAAAATTCGGTCTCCGGCGCCCTACTCGCGGTGAAGGCGCTCGAGGTGGCCAACCACTTCGGCAAGCGCCTGCTGGGTTCTCTGCAGCTCCTCGGGGTCCTTCGCTTGTCGGAGGATATGCTCGAGGGCGTCATGGGCTAGCAGCGCGATGGCAATCGCCTCGATTGGCGGCTGGTCGGTGGATGCCTGGGCGAGCATCCGGGGTACGTTCGCACGCATGTAACCGGTGTACCACTGGCGAACATCCGCAGAGGAAGCCTCCCGGCCAATGCGGTCGATCATCTCAACTGCCCTAGCCAGCCCGTTCCAGCTCTCTGCGTCGGCCTCCGAAAGCAGCGGGATTACCGACTTCGTGGGGCGAAGGAGCGCTTGATACGCCTCCATCTCCTCGCCCCTTGCGATGTGAAGCGCGGCGAGCGACATAGCGTTGCGCATTGCGTCGGCGATGAATCGCGTTCCGAAGGGCACTCGCTGCGCGGCGTAAATGAATTCCTCGGCCGCTAGTTGCAGCAGGCTCATCCCCTCTGCCGGGAGATTTAGCTTCCATACCCCGGCCTGGAGTTCCAGGGCTTGGGCTACGAGGGCGTGGGCAATGGAGGGGCCGTCGCCGTCGCGGCGCAGCGACCAAGCCCATTCCAGCGCCTGCTCCAGGCTTGTGTGGGCGTAGAAGTCCTTACTTAGCTTCCTCTGCACGTCCGCTAGCTGGATCCAAGTCCTAGCGCCCTCCTCTAAAGTCTCCGGGTCTGCTGCCTCCGCCGTTCGCAGCAGCAATCCTAGGCAGCTCTCTAGCAAGGTTTCGGCATTCTCGAACTGCCCGTCCTGGGCAAAGAGGAGTGCCATTTGTCGCTGCGCCGCGGCGAGGCGTTTAAGGATTCGGCGATCGTTGGGGCTAGCCTCGAGCAGCGGGGTGACCACGTCTTGTACGGCGTGCAAGTACCGTTGCGCTTCTAAAGGATCGCTTGCAAATCTGGACAGCAGAGTCAACGTTTTGCAGTGCAGATCAACCCACATTGCGTCAACACGGTGCCCGCGCGACACATAATTCTCCAGGGCGAATGCGCAAATGTTTGCCACCTCCTCCTTAACCCGCTGATCTGGCGTTTGCAACGCTGCTGCAACGAGAGTGCGGATCGCTTCAAGCGAGGTGTCCAAATAGCGCAGCGCTCTTAGGTGGTCCATCGCATACGGCAGGTGCAGCAGAGAGGTGACCACTGCCACCTCGTACTCCGTGGTTTGCGGGAGTGTATCGAACGCCAACGGCAAGCTCATCGCATCTTCCGGAACTTGGGAAGGCGGGCAGTGGAAGAGGTGGTAGAGGAAGGCCTCGGCAATCCGTCGCATGGCCTTCCACTGCGCCTCAACTGCGGCGAACTGCACCGATTCAACCGGGGCCCACTTCGGCGCGGTTTCGATTGCCGTGTGCAATTCCGGTTCGTAGGTGCGCATCAACGCGAAATGGGTGAGATCGGAACTGAAGCTCGCGGCGGCATCGTCGAAAATCTGGTGTCCAAAGCGCATACGACTCTCGGGCCCGCTGGGAACCAACTGCCCGCCGAGTGACCGGAATAGGCGAGCCACGCAGTACTCAACATTGCCTTCAAAACCGCTGATGCGCAGCGCCTGCGCCACTTGCTCCTGCGAACTTCCTATCCGGGCAGCGCCCAACATGCCGACCGCGGCCCTGGCCATAGCGCGGTCGGTAGAGTCAATTGATGTTTCCAAAAAGTGGTAAACCGCGCCGGGCATGTCGTCCGGGATAAGCCACGCTCTGTCCCCAAGCATTCGAACGATCGCGCCAGCCTGATCCTCCTCCGTTGCGATGGATGCAAAGTCATCGCTGTCGATATCCAGCAGCTCGTCTAGCGCTAGTTCTACCCAGAGGGGAGTGCGGTCCTTCGATGCGATGAGGGCTCGGGCAGCTCCGCCGATTTCGCGATGCGTGTGACGCTCCCAGTCCTCCACCATCTCGCGCACGTCGGGCGATGGTATGGAATCCAGCACGACCCTCTGGAAGTTGTGCTTCTTCAGCAGCTGACCGTGCGCTTCAGAACGCGTGGAGACTGACATTGGGGCCCGCTGCATGAGCCACTCCAACGGCCAGAAACCGGCGACGGAGTCAACCAGGTGGTCCAAACCGTCGACGATGAATACCAGGTCTGATCGATCGGCCAGGGTGCCTTGCATTGTGTCGCGCCAGCGCTGCCGCCAGGTGTCGGGGTCGCCACGGCCGGCATCGAAAAGCGATAAGCCCACTCGCTTGTTTAACTGCTGGGAGATCTCGAACGCGAGCTCATCGCCGGTCCACACCCGATCATCAAGGCCAAGGATAACTGTGACGGGGGTCGACCCTGAATCGATCAGAAGCCGCTCGAAGGCCAAGAGCAGGGCGGATTTGCCGGTGCCCGGTCCGCCCAGGACAACGGTGGATAAGCGGGTTTGGTGCATCATCTGCAGAAATTGCAATGCCCAGTCTCTTCCGAACAGGCGTGTGCGTGCTCCGCGGAACAGCACCTCCTCGGACAGCCCCGCGGGCGCGGTGCTTCGCGCCTGGTCGACCAGGGTGTTTTCTAAAAGTTCGACTGCCAAGTCCTCAAACTGCTGCTGTCCCACCTCCGACAAGCGGCCATCCGGCGCGACCTGAACGGAGTAGTTGCGTACGTTCCCAGTTTCGCCCCAGCGCGAAAGCACCTGTTTTCTGAACGCGGAAATCCTCGCAGGGTCCGCATCCTCCCACCCGATAGGCGCATGGCCCTCAATGTCGCGAACAAGAACGAACGGCGAGTCTGCCACTTCCGCGCCCCACAACCCGGCCTGGGCAAATTCAAGTTCCGTGATCGAACAATCGCGAGCGCGTCGAGGATCCAAGCCCGCGCGGCCGGCTGTCCACTCCAGCAGTGCCGTATCTTGCGAAACCCACCCGTAGCGACCTCCGATGAGGCCTAGAAAATGCGGGTTTGCACGCGCTACCTCATCCAGGCACACATCCAGCACCTTGCGCTGCGCCTCCTCGGGCTCCAACTCGCCCGTGTCCACGCCCCAGCGCAAATCTATAAACTGCATCCGTGCCCCGTACGGGCGGAGCGTCTCATTGAGACGGTCTTGCACCCGACCCGTCAGAATGTCCCGCTCGGTTTGGAAGTCCCGAAACGTCGACGACACAAAAACAGGAATGATAAGCACAGTCAGCTCCTCTATCAGTGTGCGCGATCTACGAAGTGCAGCCCACTGGTGCTCTTTGAAAAATAGCCCAGTGTGATCGTTGGTTATTGTGCCTGATGTGGCTGCAAAGCGGAGGTTGTTGCGGAGATATCACCCATTTGATCTTTCCCGGATACGCTACTCTTTCTAGAAGCGGTTCGGGCTACTTTTCAAAAAGCACTGAGAATCGGTGGTCGCGCTTGGTTTCGGGCAGCATGGGGCCTTTTGCTTATCGACACCCCCTCATCCCCTCCTCTACCATCATCCATATGGAAACGTGGTCTTCAGCCAGCTTGGACCGTCGATTTGCGCGCGCAGCGTGGTACCGGCCTATCCGGAAGGTTCGAGCCCGGCAGTTGGAGCGCGTAACGGAGTGGGCAACAGCCAACGGCAGCCTGCTTCGCGGCAAGGCGGGGGACTGGGAGCTCACCGATGGCACCCGAACCTGGACCGTCGCCGCCGACATTTTCGCCAAAACCTACACAGAGGTTGCGCCACGCACCTACCAGAAAACCGGGCGCGTGCAGGCCGTTCGCGTGGCGGAGGACGCGCTGATCCCTACCCTGGAGGGCGAGGCTTCGCTACGTGCTGGAGACTGGGTTGTTCGCGGGGTGGACGGAGAGGTGTGGCCGGTACCCGATACGGAATTCGCCGAGGCCTACGAGATCCTTGCGATGCCGTAGCCAAACATCCCAACCAGCGCTGGATACACGTCATCTACAATCCTGCGGTTGTAACCCTGCGTGTTCTGGTCCAAATCTTTGAACGGCATGTGCGTGCCTTTCTTCGCAGGGGGCTCTACCTCGTAGTCATAGGACGCCCGGCGCTTCGCACCGATTGCGTCGACCCACATGCGGGTGAGCATCCAGTCGTTGTGTTCGGCCTCAGCCATCGACCAGACCTCTTCCTCAGAGGGCGCATCCACCCACCCATAGGCGTCTTTGACCAGCTCAAAACCATGATTGCGCAGATTTTCAACCATGAACCGGGCCGCTGCCTCGGAAGACTGCTGGGCTTTTAACACCTCGTCGCGGGATGGCTCCCTGCTCGGATCCGGCGGGCCGTAAAGCGACTGATACGCGATATCGAATGCCCAGCCCCACACGGAGAAGGTGGAGCCGCATATCGCCTGAAAACTCAAGCCCACCTCTTGAGGGTCCACTATTTCCAGGGCGGTAGATGTGTCATTTTCGTCCCAGACCAGGCTTTGCAGTGTCCGATCCGTCACCGCGACAATGGCTCTACGCCCCTTGTAGGAGGGGATCTGCGCCGCAACGTGCACCGGTTCCCCGACGAGAATTACCACGTCTGCCAAGTTCGTGAGCCCCGGTTCGCTGAGCTGTATTACTTGCAATTCGCTGGCGAAGCGGTTGTAGCTGTTGATCCATGCGTCAAGCTGCCGCTTTTGTATCCCTTGGCCGCACTGCTTCACCTCCACCGTGCTTGCATGTAAACGGCTCAGGAGGCGCAGCGCGGTATCGGTCACCGCGCGTACCGTGAGATCGGCGGGGTGGAAGGCTCCCACTGGGCGTTGCTTAGCTATGTGCGTAAAACGCGCGGAAGTTGCCAGCTCGGGGGATCGAAGAAGCTGGAAGATCGACACATCACCGCCACATTCGGCGCTTCGCACCTTCTGCACCTCGGAACTGAGCCGGGCCGTCTCGATATCATTCTCGGCCGCCACTACGACAACGGAGGCGCGCTGAACCGTCTTCTCCACCAGTCGGTCACTATCAAGGCTCTGCTTGAACCCGAGACCAAGCGTGCCTTTAGCCACGGGAATGTCACTCTCAAAAATATGCACCGGCAGCTGATTGTTTTCCGCATGGATCGAGCGAACGATACTGCTGGCCTCCTCCGAGGAACCAATGACCACTGGTCCGCCCTGCCGGCGCCTGCTTGTCGCCCGCGCCCACCCGATCCGCGAAATGCCAGCTAGGAACGAAAAGACGGCACCGAAGGTGACCATAAGAGACAGAACTAGGCCCGCCGTCATCCACGTGGAGGGCGATTCGGGCTGCCCTGGGGCGGGGGCGTAGGTCGCGGCGAACGGGGCAACGGCTGAATACAGGAGCGAAACCACGGGTGCGTTCTCTGTCTCTGCGAGCGTCACACCGAGGTTAAGGAGGGCAATGCTGACAGCGAAAACGGCGATGACCAACCGTTTGCTATCTACACGCATAGGGCCACCTTAGCGCCACTGGGTTGGCTGCTGGCGGGCACGCGCCGGAAAAGGATGGAAAGGGGATCATCGCATAATCTTTCCGGCCCGGGGGTTTAGAGCTGTGTGGTGTCGAACACCCCGTGGACGACGCGCAGCAGCGTGCCGAAGGCTGGGAACGCGGGCGCCCCATCACCACTGAGGTTAACTGCTGATTTGGCGCAGGTGCCATCGTCAACAAAGACATCCCCGCGAGCACCCTTGTCGCCGGCGTCCCAGCACGTCCGATCCACCACCGACAACTCCTCACCATCGCGCAACTTCGACTGCAACTTCATCACATCCTTCCGCACCTTCTGACCATTCACATCAAACCGATCCTCCTGGTCATAACGACACATCACCGGAAACTGCGTCCGATAAATCATGCACAACTCATCCGTCGAAACCTCCAACGACAACGCCACAATCGCATCAATCTCCACCTGCGCGGCCCGACGGTCCTCATCCTTTCGCAAAGGCTTATCGACGCCCCAGGGTTCCCCACAACCTCCTGCTATCTCGCAGCCTAGAGGTCGAGAGATCGCCAGTCCGATGGGAACCCCGTTGCACTCTCGAGGCTTTGTTTTGGTCTCTCCGGGAAGCCATCAAACACTTCAACGGCTCGGCTATTCCACACGTTGAGCGAGTCCAAGGATGATAACGAGTAGCCCAGCAACGTGACTAAGGGATAAATCTTATTTGACTGTGCTTACTTCAGATGATGCACCTCAGTGTTTAGAAGATCGAAATGGTAGCGGTGTGGTGAGTTTGCGGTAGCGCTTGAGTGGGGATCCGGTAGCGGTCCCCGCTCAGGCGTGTTGTGGAGTTACTGGTTAGCTTCCAGTCTCATGTTGGGTCCTTCGAGGGTGATGATTTCGGCGCCGGCGATGAGTCGGTTGAGGATGGACT
>ERZ1029856.29-NODE-29-length-24754-cov-9.037329_pt1 | contig 24754 bp, 27 predicted proteins | sample MGYA00519238_ERZ1029856 | MGnify/ENA primary metagenome ERZ1029856 (study PRJEB33666, sample SAMEA4610918) | skin metagenome | biome: Human-associated habitat; feature: Malodor aspect; material: skin | place: Philippines | collected 2015-08 ... | reverse complement strand
ATACGCTGCGGTGGAGTACACCTTCGTCGCCGCCATCACGCCAATGTTTTCTGCGAACATCAGTGTGGCGGGCCGTGACCAGCGCCGGCGCCGTGACCTGCACGTTCGCCCGTCCGGCTTGTCCGGCTTGACCGGCTAGACCGGCGAGAACGGGAGCGAATGCGGGATTTCTGCGGGATTTGCGGGATCGCCTTCCCTGCCGCCACATCGCAATATTTCAAACATTGCTACCCGACTTGCACACGCTAGCACGGTGGCATATACTAGGGGTGTAAGCAAGAGAGACCAGGAGCCACCACAATGAACACCTTCTTCCGCATCCAACCCGCAGACCGCCCCAACATCCTCGACCCGGAAAACCAGACCAGCACCTCCTGGAACGACCTCGGCGACGACGAGCGCATCCGCCGCGGCGTCAGCGTCTGCGACAGCCGCGAAGAACTCGCCGAATACCTCGCCCAGGTCGGCATCCCGTTCGACGGCGACTGGGAACTCCTCGAGGTCACCGGCTCCTACTCCGAAGATGAGGACGAGGACGCTCACATGGGCTGCTCGCTCATCTACCCGGACGCAATCATCTCCCGCGAAGTCCTCGACGATGGGTTCATCGAGGAGATCATGGACGCTTACGAAAACCTCACGCCCGCCTGGGGCTAAACCCCACACCACCCGCTCACACCACTAAGGAGAATCACCATGACCGACATTCAGACACTCGCTATCCGCACCGCCGGACGCTGCGGAATCACCGACGAAGCGGCGGAGAGTGCGCTTGAGGAGTACGCCCGCCAACTCGAAGCCCTCGAAGGTCGTGAAATCGACCGCGACAACATCAACGACGATGACGCCGACTTCCTTGCGGAATCAGTCGCCCGGGCACAGCGCGCCGGCGACCTCGGCCAGCGTGAACTGCAGCTCGTAGAGGAGACATTGCCGGAGGTCGAGCGTGCACAAGCAATCCTCGCGGACGCTGAATCACAGCGCAACGAAGCAATCAAGGCCGCGCTCAACGCCGGCGCCCGCGTCAAAGATGTCGCTGCCGCTGCCGGTCTATCCCGCCAGCGCGTCGAGCAGATCAGGGGCGCGTAATGCAGCCCGGTGATCGCTCTGGTTTTGGCCGGTACGGCTATCTCGACGGCGACGATGAACAGGTGATGTGCCACGAGTGCGGGAAGATGTGCGCGTCTGTGGCTGCGCACGCGAACCTGGCCCACGGCATGAGCGCGAATGAATACCGGCAGGCGCACGGCCTGCCCCAGCGTGTGGCGCTGGTCGCGCCGAGAATGTCGCGCCGTATGTCGAAGTCTGCGAAGTCGCGGGTGGGTAGCGAGGGGTGGAATCGCATGGTCGCCAAGCGCGACCCCACTGCCGCGTCTCGCTCCAGAACACCCGAGTCCTTCCAGCGCAGGGGCGCTGACGTGCAAGCTCAGATTGACCACGCCAAGAAATACATCAAGGGTGTCAGCAAGCCGGTGACCCGTCGGTGCCGCGCCTGTGGCGGTCTCATTCACGGAAGAAAAGGCAATCACACCTGCTCCCCACTGTGCCAGCGCATCTCCGGCTATGAGGGGAGGAAGCGCGCACCTGTGGAGAAATGGGCCTCCCTGCACGATGCGGGCGAATCGTGGTCGGCAATTGGGCGACGCTACGGGGTGAGCCACACCGCTGTTCGCGAGGGAGTCAAGACCTACCGGCGTTACCTGGCCGACCGCGAATACCTGGCAGAGCATGGCCCTGGCGAGGTGCCGGAAAACCGCGAGAACGCATGAAAAAAGACCCCCACCCCGGCGCGGGCCGGAATGGGGGTCAAAAATTGAAGGGCCGCCCTGAGGCGCATCGTGGAGAGGCGCGGGCGGTGCTGTTACGGGTAAGCCTACTCGAAAGGCTTTCAAGTAGGTGTGTTTGCGCAGGCCACACTAGAAACCTGCCGTTTCGAGTAGCCGTCTACTCGTCCATATCCTCCCGCAGTATCCGCGGGATCGGGAAACGCAGCGTCAGCTCCGGGTCGGCGCAATGCAGCGCCGTGATGTGGTCGAGGGCCACCGGGTATTTCACTTCCACGATGGGCTTCATCTCGTCCACCTTGGTCCGCAGCTCCGCCACCTCCGTCGAGAGCGCCTGCACTGCCGGCTGCAAATCCACGATGGCCTTCTTCGCCGCCTCAAGCGCGGGCGCAGCCTCCTCCGACTCCTTGTCTGCGTTACGTTTCGTGCGCGCAATGAACCAGGCCGAGAAGGTGATTATGGCGACCGACGCGATGAACGCGAGCGCCTGCCAACCGTTGGTGACGTCCTCGAGGTTCAGCTGGTCCATCTCGTCACCTCATTCGCAGTTCTTTAGCGTGTCCCCTCCAGATGGTGTACCAGCTCATAGTGGCTAGGCCGAAGTACAGGACGCCGCGTGCGGTGAATTCAGCCCAGCCTGTCCAGGCGAAAAGCACACCCCAGGTAACCAGCATGACCATCGCAACCACCAGACCGACGAGGTCTGCCTTCTTTCCGGGAATGAACGTGCAGGCGGCGACTACGAGGGTTGTAGCCACCCACCACAGGGAGGACACGAGCGGGACCTGTGAATCCAGGATGTGTGGCAGAAGCCACCCGTCCTGGAACAGGTAGGTGGAGGACCGCACGGAGAATACGAGGGTGAGGATTAGCAGTGCACCTTTGTCGGTGATGAACCAGTCGCGGAACGAGCGCGCGGCGGGCTTCATGCTTTCCGGTAGGTGCTCAATCGGCACGGTGTGTCACCTCCGCGACGGTGGGGCCGGTGTAGACGGGGAGGGTGACGGGGCGGGCCGCGTCCGCGTCGGCGGTTTCAATGCGTTCTGCTTCGGCCACGAGCTTCTGCTGCTGCCCCTGCGTCAAGGCGGGGACGGTGAACCGGGCCACCCCGTAGGCGACCACGGAGGCGACTAGGCCGAGAACCTGGCCGACGTTGCCCGCCGCCGTGGGGATGGTGGCGATGTTGTCCGCAATGAGGGTTGCCACCCACACCACCAGGGCAGCGAGGGCGGACAGTGATTCCTTGCGTAGCGCGAGCGGGGCTTGGGTTCGGCGCACGTTCTGGGCTGCGCGCTCAACAGTGTTCTGGCTCATTTACTTTCCTCCTAGCTGGTCGAGTTTGCGGGACAGGGCTGCGAGGTCGTGGCGGATTGCGGCCACAGCGTCCACCAGCGTGAGGTTCTGCCCGTCCTGGTTTTTACCGAGTTGTTCCCAGCCGTTATCGCCGGGGCCGCGCAGCTGCATTCGGTTGTCCGCAGCGTCGCGGGCAGCGTCGGCGGCGAACAGTTTTGCGTCGTTGAGTGCGGCGGGGCCGTCAGGCCAGCCAACAGCGGAAGTCATGGGTGCCTCCTTTGGGGCGTTGTCAGGGTGGAAAATGCGTGCCAATTCGTCGCGGGTGCCCCGGAAGGCGTTCACGTCCACGGGGTGCCAGTCGGCCACGGTGCCCTCCGATCCGAACTGCAGAATGTCGGGTTTGCGGTCGCCGAGCGGGTAGCCCCAGCCACGGTGGTTGTCGCCGCCGTCGGCGCGGTACGTGTCGCGGGGCGCGCCCTTGCGGTTCTGGCCGTAGTTCGACACCCACAGGTAACCCAAGCCGTCCATGGAGGGTTCGCCTCCGGGCATGTTTTCCCAGTACCACGCACCGGAGTAGATACCGGCGACGTGGTAGCCACGGGACTCAAGTTCGCGCTTCGCCGCCCACACGTCATCGCCGGTGAGCAGCTTCTTCCCGCCCGCGCCGACGCTTTCTACGTCGATCCACACGCCGAGGTCGCGCCGCCCGTCGAGCTGCTTGTCGATCACGTCTACCTGCTGGGCGATGGTCGTGCCCTCCGACGGGGCACGCAGATACCAGTACGTGGCGACGAGCAGGCCGTTGGCTTCCGCGTCCGCCAGGTGCGACTTGAAGGCTTTGTCCACGTAGGTGCCGTCGCACAGGCGGAGAATCACAAACTGGATACCGTCGCGCACAGCCTTGGACAGGGCGAGTCCGTCCTGGTGGTCGGAAATGTCGATGCCGAAGATCGTTCCGGCCGGTGCCGGGGCCGGGGTGGTGTCGCCGGGGTTGGTGGCGTTGTCGCCCCAGAATGGTGCCGGGTCGATAGCGCGGCCACCCAGCCTGCCTGGTTGCGTCCACAGCTCACAGTGCGCGTGCGCACCAGTGGACTGCCCCTCGTTGCCGACCTCGGCGATCTTCTGGCCCGCCTTCACCGTGTCCCCTGCTTTCACGAGGATGGACGAGTGCTGCATGTGTCCAACAATGAAGTCGAAGGGTTCCGAGAACCCCTCAATCCACACCCAGTTGAAAAACCCGGCGACGGTGCCGGGGGCGCGCTCCGCACCCTGAATCACCCGCCCATCGAACGGGGCGTAAATCGGGGTGCCAATCGGCGCGGCGAAATCGATACCTCGGTGGCCTGGTCTGCTCTTCGTGCGGTACCCACTACTGATTCTGTAGGTGCCGCGTCTCAACGGTAGATACATGCGTTTTGCCCTCCTTCTGGGCATGAGAAAAGCCCCGCGAGTTGGCGGGGCTTTGGCGAGTGTTGGGTTTAGACGCCGTACAGGCCGATGGTGGTGATCTTCGGTGACCCGGAGGTGACCTCCGCGGTCAGCGTGAGCGAGTTGGCACGCCGCGGCACACCAATCTGCAACCTGCCCGGCTTGCCCGGCGCGACGTCCACGGTTTGATACACGTCCATGATGTCGTCAGCCGTGGCGGACAGCTTGATCTTGCCGGTGCCCGTGACCTCGGCGACAAGCTCACGCATACCACCGCCGACGCCTGGTGTGCGGCCCAGCGGAACCGTGTATGTGACCTTTCCGGTGGGGTCGCCTGTCCACCCGGCGAGCTTCAGGGCGAGCGACTGCCGCCACGACGTGCCGGGGTCAGCCACTGCCTGCCCACCCTGGGACAACACCATCACCTGCCCCGAATCACGCAGGCCGACGATGTAATCCAGCATCTTCGTGAAAGTATCCAGGCTCATGTAGCCGGTGCGTCCGATGTTTTGCGGGTGCATCATCAGTGTTAGACCCGTGGTGGTGCGCAGCGCTTCTCCCACCAGTGCCTTCACCTGGCTCATTGAGGTGTATTTCTCCACCCCGAAATAACGCGTCTCCGGCGTACCCAGGGTGTTGAGGCCGTAGCCGTCGACGTTCCAGGTGGCGTAGGTGGACGCGAGCAGCGAATGCACAGGGTGTGTAACGCGGGTGTCGGTTTCGTCCATGTCTTGCCACCAGCCCATGTACTGTGTGCCGGTCACACCTGGCATGTCCCACCCGTAGACGCGCACGTCCGGCATCTTCGTTTCGAGCATGCGGCGCGACTCCACAATCTCGCGGTGAAGCGCTTGCGGTGTGGCCGCGTCCTGGTGCGAATACGAGTGAGAGAACACCTCCACCCCGCGGTGGAAATTATTCTGCAGGTCAGCCCAAGTTTTGCCCGCTGCCTGGGTGTCGTCGGCCCCGTATCCGGGTTGGAGGTCCATCATGTCGTAGAAGCACGCCATAGTGGCAGGCAGGCCGCGCTCACGCAGCAGGGGCAGGATGTTGTCGAACCCGCCCATGTTCGTGTCGAAACGGAAAGAGATGACGGGTTTTCCGCCTGTGCCGATGCGGCCACCGCGAGACGCGACGAGCTCGCCCCACCTCGCGGCGTGCGCACCGGCCCCCACTGTGGCTTCTGCTGCCCCGCCCGCCTTCGACCACTCAGACCATTCAGCACCCCTGTTCTTCTGCCGGGTCCAGGTGGTGCCAGTACGGCCCGTCGGCGTCCACTCCTGCACCGCATACGCAAACGCCGGGTCCACACCTGCCACCCACTTCACCGTCAGCGCACCGCTACCACCCTCCGGCAGCTTATTCGCCTCAGCATAGGCAGGACGGACCGCCCACACACCGGAATGCTCCGCGAGCACCAAATCATCGGCGCGCGTATCGTCGGAGACATCACCGCGAAGCCACTTATCGAACGGGAAATTCGCGGCAATCTCAGCAACCTTGTCTTCCAGCGACTTCGACACCGCGTCCTTAATCCCCAGGTAATCCCCAATATCACTCGGCAGGTGCAACCCGTTGACCACTGCCTCCCACAACTGGGTCATGCCCTCGGCGGCAATCACCGGCACGCTATCCGACCAGCCGTCGCCGTCGAGGTAAAGCCACGACTTCACACCAGCAGTAAGCGTCAACATGATTTTTCCCGTCTCGGAGGAATAGAAGACGTTCACCGGCTCCGTGGTGATCAGACCGCCTGAAACAGGTGTCGGGCGCGCGGCTTTCGCGGTCACCGCAGTGACCTCCGAAACCGGACGGTTTGTCACGTCTGCTAGCGTGCCCTCCAAAGCGATTTCAGCCATATTTTCATTATCCCTTTCACGATGTGCGCCACGCCGTTTGGGCAGGGCAGAAATTGAAAAGCTAGTAAAGCGGTGTGATGATGATCGTGGGCTGGGCGGATGTCGTTGATGCGTACAGGTCCACTCCGACACTCGCCGGGAGGTAGCGCACACCCGCGACCTGGCCGAGACTCTTACCATCCACATAGGCGATAGCGCTGGTGCCAATAACCTCCATGCGGTACCGGCCCGGCGGGAGTCGCAGGCACTCCCCGCCGCGCTCCACGGTCACCCAGCCGGGCACCGTGCTCGTGTTCCACTTCGACCAGCTGCCCTCCGGCACACCAGCCACCGCCGCAAACGACAGCCGGGGGGCTGGCCGCTCCTCCAACGCCTTCACCCGCGACGCCAACTCCTGCGCACCAGAATTCGCCGACTCGGCTTTGACCGCGATCTCGGCCAGTACTTCACTCGCCTTGGCGCCGTCGGCTTCGATTTCGGAGATGAACGCATCCGCTTCGGCCCGCCCAGTGGCGTCAAAGTGGGTTTCAATGTGGGTGGTGTCGCTTTTAGATGGAAGGATCATTCACACGCACCTCCTGTGCCTTGATCCGCATGAGGCGCTGCGCTTCGGCGGCGAGCGCATCCAGCTCCTGCGGGGTGAGCGTGTCGAGCTTCTTGGGCACGTCGACTTCGCTTTCGGCGGGGGTGCGGGGTTGGTCGATGGGGATCCACTTCACCGCGTCACCGCCGATGCCGGTGCCGCCCATGAGGTCGAGCTTCACCGCCGGGCCAACAGCGAAGGTGGCGGAATACACCCCAGGGGTCGTGAACGCGCCCACGAGGCGTCCGGTATGGCGCTCGAGCCGCACCCCAGGCGGCAGTCCACCGGAGATGAGGCGCACCCCGGCGGTGTCCGCGCCGGGTATCTGCCAGGCGGGTGCGTCACCCACGGAGACTTCCTCGCGCCCGTTCGGCAGAGCGTAGTCGACGGCCCAGGCGTGCGAGACAGTCTGCACATCCGGGGTGTTCAACCTGGCGCCGAGTTCATCGAACACCAACCGCGCCACCGTGGACTCACGCCCCGGGGCGACCACGCCGACGAACATGCCCGCGTACGGGTGCTCCCCCGGCGGTAGTTCGGTGGGGACAACGTCGCAATATTTCATGCGTTTCTCCTTATGCTTGTCGGGACAGGTTCAACCGCCCAATCACGGCACGCACCTGCTCCAAATTCGACGCGAACAGCGCCTCCGGGTTCTGCAGGGCTGCGAGATCACCGACGACGAGCTTCCACCCCACCGGACGCCCCGGCTCCGACGTCCACGTCAACTCCGAGACGTACGCGGCGTACATCACGCCCCACGACAGGAACCCGATGGTGTCCCCCAGGTCGAAGTCCCTGCCGGGTAGGTAGGGGTCTGGGCTGTCGAGGGTGAATTGAACAGACACCCCGCCCTGGGTTTCCATCTTCGCGCCCCACGCCTTCTGCAAAGACTCCGTGGAGTTCGCTTCACCGGGCTTCGCCAGCGACACAAACGCCGAGCGCCCGTAGTGCGCCTGCCGGGTTTTGTCCACATGCTCGTTGAGGTTCAGCAGGCGATCCGCGGTGAGCTCAGCGGCAAGCTCGCCCGCGCCCTTAATCGCTTCTGCCGTAGGCGGGCCGATACCAGGCACCGCCGCAATCAACGCCGCGATACCCGACTTCACAGCGACTTTCGCGGTCTTGTTCACCAGATCCGGCGACTTACCACCCACCAACCAACGGTGATCAGTTGACTTGCGGATGTGGACCTCCGGCCCCTCCGGCAGCGAGTACACCACCCACGGCGCGCGCCCGTCACGCTGACGCAACCCCACATCCGAAAACTGGACCACAGATGAGATGTGATCGTCGGAGCTGATCGTCCGCTTGATGTGTCGCAAACCCTGGCCAACAAACCCGCCGGCACCCGTGACCGTCGCCCGCGGCGAGAAATCAATCACCACCGTCGGCAACTTCAACGTCGCGTGCGCCGGGAACGGCTGCGCGTCACCCGGCCACCACAGTCGCGCAATCGGCAGAATGCCCGCGGCGTCCCAGGTGCCCTTGCACAAGTCCCAGGCGTTATCCCACCTCGCGGAGATCTCGCACCACTCCGACGGGTTCCCGGACATGATGGGTGAGCAGATGATCGGGTGGAGATTCGGCACCATGTCCCGCCACCTGCGAGGATCCGAGTAGTTGTCCGTCATCCACCTGCTATCCCGCAGCATGTTCGGCTGGAAGTACCCAATCAGGTTGCGTCCGATGAGCTTGCGGGACACCTTTTCGGCGGGGCCGTCCTGGGTGTCCTGCCACTGCGCCTGCACCACCTTGGAGCGGTTCGCGGGGTTGGCCCACAGGGGAAGGTGCTTCAAGTGCTCAATGAGGTCGACGCCGGTGATGGTGACGGTGCGGGGGTTGTCCTGCCCGCCCTCCGGCACAATCTCGAGTATCCGGTAGCAGCGCCTATCCAGGCCGGGGCGCTCCACCACGATATGCACCGCCGAATGCAGCAGCGAGTCCAGCGTGGCCGCCTCGTCCAGGTGCTCAAGATCATTCGTCAGCAGGTGATCCACCACGGGGTTGCGCACCCCACCGTCGAGCTCACCCGGAAGCACCATCGTCATCGACCCGGTGTCCGCAAACACACTCGGCCACTCCGCGGACAACCAGTCCTCGACGTCCATGACCGGCACCCAGTCCTTATCGACCAGGCCCACCCACTGACCATGAAGCGCTGCTACTTGCTCACGGTGCGCTTTGTGCTGCTCCCACGAAACCAATGTGTCACCTCCACGGCGTCAAATAGCGCGGGGTCGCCAACAGCTCAAGGCCCGGCCCCAACTCGAACGAATACAGGCGGTGCGGGGTCAAGGTCTCGCCCACGAGCACGCCACGCATGGAGGACCAGGTGAACGAGTCAACGGTGCCGTCCTCCCGCGTGATCTGCCCCTGCATACCCCGCTCCAAATTGATGTAGCGAGTACCAATCGGCACCGGATCCCCCACCGCAAAACCCGGCCCAAGGTCCACCACAACACCGGGCACAATCTCCACGGAACCAGGCGGCAAACCAGGCGTCCGGCGCGTCGTGAGGTTCACTTTCAGACCGGACGGCAGCTTGAACGACGTCTCCGTCTCACCATCCCACCGCAACCGCAGCAGCGGGGGAAGATCCCCCGGCACCGCAACCTCAAACGCCCCCTCACGGCGCATCGTCGGACCGCGCCAAAAACCATCCATGCACCGAAACTGCACCTGATCCTCAAGCGCATAGTTCTGTGCGGGGTCATGCGGCACATCAGCAAACCCCACCAGACGCACCCGGGCTTCACGGTTGCCACCATCACGCGCCACAACCTTCAACAGGCCCTCATCGAAATGCGACCAAGCACGGCGCCAATCCCGCAGAGTGTCCATCACGGACTCGTCCGGCCCGCGGCGCACCGCCACATCCAGGCTGCCGGTGAACTCAGGCACCGTAAACCCCGCGGGGCGCACACCGTACCGGTTCACCGACTCATCAGTAGTGAACTCCACCGACCCCGCACCACCGGCGAAGCCGCCCTCCTTGAGCACCACACGCTGCTCGTCCGCCTCCGCGTCCAGCATCGTATGCAGGATGAACGTCTCCCCCGGTCGGTGCGGGGCGGTGTAGGTGATCTTGTAGCCCGACAGGTCCGGCACATTCATGCCGTAGCCGCCAGCACCAAACCTGACCGGGACAACCATCTAGAACACCTTCCCTCTCGTAGTCACCGCCATCGCAGGACGGCGGTTCACAAACTCAGCGCGCGCACCATCAATCCGCTCGTCAATCATGTCGGCGATATCGCCCACACGGACCAGCGAATCCGGGTCCACATTGAACTGCACAACCTGCTCCACCCGCTGCCGGGAACCGGCCACGTTGAGCGCTGCAGCAGCCCCTCGAGACCCCAGATAGCGCTCCGTGGCACCAGAACCAAAGTCCTCACCCACAGCCGCGGCCCGGAACTCATCACGAGCGGTGCCCAGCCAATCCGCCTCATCAAGCAGCGCACGACCAGCACGAACGCCAAGCAACTGCTCTACCGCACCGGATCCGAAATCCTCGCCGTCGAACGCGGCGCCGATCTCCTCACGGGCGGTGTCCACCGTGCCCACGAACGAACCGACGGAGTCGACCACATCCAGCAGACCGGCCGCTAAACGCTCGTTACCGCCGAGGTAGCGGGCGGTCGCGGCGAGACCGAAGTCCTCGCCCTGCCACGCCGCGGATACTTCCTCAAAAGCGGTGCCGAGCCATCCGGCCTCATCGACCAGGGCGCGGCCTGCCTCCTCGCCGAACAGATGCGCCGCAGACGCGTAACCGAAGTCACCGCCCTTAAACGCCTGCTCCAGCTCGGAAACCAAACCGCTCGCCCAGAACGTGCCATCAGCCATGCGATACGCCACTTGGTCGCCGAACAGCTCAGCCAGCGCGCCGTAACCGGCGTCGCCACCAGCGGCAGCGACGCGCAGCTCAGCGCGCGCCGTGTCCACCGTGTCCATGAACCGCGGCAGGAACCCAATGAACCGGTCGAACAATGGGGTCATCTCCGGCGACAGCACACGCTCCGGCTTGATGACGTTCTTCGGCAAGAACCCCTTGCCATAAGCAAGACCGCCCCTGTCGAACACGCCCACCTTGTTCAGCAGCGCCTCTGCGGCGCCCATCTGCTGCGCGTACCTGCCCGGGAACGCGCTTACTTGCACCTTTTGGGCTGCCGCGCCCGGATCCATCGACCGGTAGTCGAAGGACTTGAGCTTGGTGAAGAACATGCCCGCGCTGTCGTACGGGGTCATGCGCTGCTTCACCGTCCCCCACGCGCCATTGTTGCGCTGCTGGAAGAGCCCGACGCTGTCATAGTCGGAACCGATGGCGTCGTGCCGGTACTTGAGCGATTCCGGCACTGCGCGGTTGGCCCACATCTTCAACGGGTTGCCCGACTCCACCAAAGCGGTCGCAAGACCAATCTTCGCGGCCAGGCGGTCAAGGCCCATGTCCTTCGCCTTACGAGCAATCTCACCAGCGAAAAACTCCGGCCCCCAATCCGGCCCCTTGCGCTTCTGCTCCTCAGCAGGGCTGATCACCGGCGGTGCCTGCGTCTTATCGACCGGCACCTTCGGCTGCTCCTTCGCCGACGAAGTAGACACCTGCACGTCCCGCGACGTGATGATGGAATCACCCGACGGCAACCACGAGCTGGGATCCCCCAGCAGTGCCTTCTCAAGCACACCACCAGACAACCCCGCCATGCCCAGCAGGCCCGCCGTCAGGTGTTCAACCACCGACCGGCTACCCAGCTCATTCGCCGCCGTCGCAATAGCAGCCTCACGCGGGGTGAGCGCCACCGTCTGCGTCGACGACCCGGAGGTGGACGAAGCCGTAGTGAGCGTGGTGTCGATCTTCCCGCTGGCATCCATCGGGAGGAGCTCGTTCATCTTCGGCGGCTCAACCGGTTTGTCCTGCAGACCAATCCAGAAACGATCCGTGTACTGCGGGTGGCGCGAGCCTGCGGCACGGCCACCAATCTGACCATTACCGCGGCCACCGCCCATCTCCACATTCGTGGCCTTACCGTCCGGCCCGAAAATCGTCGCCGAAGTGTGCCCGCCATACGGACCGCCATTGAAGTAGCCGACCTCGAACGCGGAGCGTCCCGGCGACGTGCCCCGGTTGAACCCCATCTGGGTCAGGACGCTGCCCTCGTTACCGGTGGCGAACTTCCTGCCGTTCAGGTTCATGCCAATGATGAACGCGGCCAGGCCAGACATCGCCCCCGAGCAGTCACCCCAGTCGCGCAAAAGCCCGGACGCCCACGAATATTTCGCGCCTTCCAGCGGAAACGGAGCCTGCTTGCCGTTAACGTTGCGGCCCCACGCGAAATCAAGCACGTCCTGCGACGAAACAAGACCACCATTCGCATACCCCGGCAAATCCTTCATCGACAGCTTGCCGGAGTTAATGTCCTGCAACAACGGCAGGTTCGCCCGCGTCGCCTCACGGTTGACGACGTACTCCTTCGGCTCAATCCGAGCCACCGGAATACCCGCCGAATCAACACCCAAAATCGGGTCACGCACCGAATCAGGAATCCCCGGAATCGCATGAATGTAGCCACCACGCGCATACCCCGGGATCTGCCCACCCGTGGACAGGCCAGGCACGAAACGCTCCACGCTATCCGGCATGACCTCCCGGATCGCATCACCAACCTGCCCAAACATCGACTTAATGCCGTTGATCAGGCCGGAGATGATGTTCTTACCGGCATTCACCAGCCAAGTACCAGCGTCGGCGAACATGCCCTTGATCCGGCCCGGCAGCTCACCCACATACGTCAACGCCTGCGAACTGGTCTCACGCACCTTGTCCGCAAACCCCTGGAAGAACCCCTTAATCGCCTCGATGACTGCGGCGGTGGTGTTCTGCCACTCGTTGAACTTCACCACGATCCCGCTGATGACCTCGGCGATCTTGGCGCGCATCGAGTCCGCAGCCACATTGATCATGGCCACGCCCAGCGTCCACCACTGCTGCACAGTATCCACAACCGCCACAAAACGATCCTGGAAGTTCTGCCATGCATCACCAAGCGACTGGGCGAAGTTCTCCCACATCACCCGGCCCGTCTCAGTCTGCGTGAAGAAGTAAGTTAAGCCGGCCACCACAGCAGCGATACCTGTAATGACCAGTCCGAACACGTTATTCTTCATGGCCGTGTTCAAGAACTTCTGAGCTGTGGTCTGCGCGTTAGTCGCAGTCGTCCACAGCGACATTCCCGTCACGGCCTTGGAGATGTAGGACACCAGCCCGCCGGCGGCGACGATCTTCTGCTGCAACGCAACTGCAGCCAGACCACCAGCCACCACAGTCAACCCGGTTCCGAGTGGCAGTAGCCAGTCCTTGGACCGCTGCACCCACTCACCAAAGGCCTGCACCATGCCGGTGACCTTCTCGAACCCGCCCGCAGCGGCCTCAAGGGCTGGGACCATAGCGTCGAACACCATGGTTGCCACAGGCTCGAGCGCGAGCATGGCCTGGTTCTTGAACTGATCCCAGTGCTCCGCGAAGTCCGCGGTCTCCTCCGTGAGCCCATTGATGGTGTCGCTCGACGCCCCCAGAGAATCCATGAAGTCGTCGTAAGCGAACTGCCCAGATTCAACGGCGGCGACGAACCCGGCACCGCCCTTCGCGCCGAAGATGGAGTTCGCCAGATCTATGGCCTCCATGTCCTTACCGGCGCGCTTGAGCTCCTCGATCTGCTGGATCGTGCCCCACAGCGCCTGCTGCGGATCCTCACCGTTCTTCGCAAACTCACCCAGGGCCTTCGTCATCGAACCCAGGGTCTTCTCCGAATCGAGACCAGCCTTATCCAAGGCACCCAACAGGCCAGCGGACTCCTCCAGCCCGAAGCCGAATTCCTGCAGGGCCGGGCCGGACTTCGACAGGTTATCGACAAGCTCCGTCATGCCGCGGCCGGTGGCCTGCGAAATCTGGAACAGAGAATCCATCATGCCCGGCATCGCATCAACCTCGACACCGAACTGCTGGAACGCACCCGTCACAGCATTGATATCGACGTCCATGCCCATGCCTTTAAGCTGCTGGAACTGCGTTGTCAGCTTCTCCAGCGGCTCGCCGGTCACACCCAGGCGCGTGTTCAGGTCGGCCAGAGTCGTACCGATCTCTCCCAGGTCGGAGCCGACGCCGATGCTGTCACGGGCGACGTTGCGCATCGACTCCTGCAGCTCCGCAAACGCCTCACCACTGGCACCTGTGCCGACACGGATTGTGTCGTAGGCGTCATCGAAGCTCGCCCCGATCTCGTACGCGGCCTTACCAGCAGCACCAATGGCACCCACCACGACGGCGCCGGCGGCGGCGATCTTGCCCAGGGACAGCTCGAACCTCTGCCCTTTACCGTCGGCGTCAGCCGCGGCGTCGCCGAACTTAGTGGTGGCGTCGGTGGCTTCGTCCGTGGCTGTCTCCAGCTCTTTTTGCGCAGCCGCGAGCGAATCCGAAGCCCGCTTGGATTCAGTGATGGCCTTTTCGACGCCACGCTCAGCCTTTTCCAGACTCAGCGCAGCCTGATCGGACTTGATGCGCTTGGCCTGCACATCATCCTCAGCCTTAGCCAACTGTTCAGCAGTAGCCGTGCCGGATTTCTTCAGATCAGCCAGTTTCTTCTCTGAAACAGACAACTGATCAGCAGCGCGCTGGGCCTTCTGCGCTTCGATGTTGCGCTTGGCCTCCGCGTCGGACAGCTCCTCCGTGGACTTTTTGACCCGGTAGTTGGCACGCTCCACCTGCTTCGCAGCAGCGTCGGTGCCCTTTGTGATGCCCTTCTCGATGGAGTCGCCGGCCTTCTTCGCAGCCTTCGAGGTGGGGGCGAGAAGCTTGTCCTGCAGCTCCTTATTGATCCCCGCCAGGGAGATCGTCGTGGGTAGGACAGCGTAGCCAGCAGCAGCAGCCATAAGCGGACACCTCCAATAAAAAGAGCCACAGGGCTACTTCCCTGCGGCGTTAAACTTGCGGGCCTTCTCCCGTGCCCTGCGCATCGCTTCAGCACGCTCACGGGCGCGACGCTCACGCTTCAACTGCTCCCAGCGTGGGTGCTTCGTATCCGTCAGCACCGAATACAGATCCATCACCGCAGCCGACACCTCACTCACCGGCGGGCGGTCTTGCAGTGCCGACTGGAAAAGCGACTCCGGCGGTAAATGCTCCGCGAGCAACAGCATCCGCCGAAGCGTCAACCGCGACGCGCCCCCACCCTCGCGGTAAAAATCCCGGTAATCCAGCTGGTAGAACCGCTGAAAATCAACCTCAACCAAGTCCTCATGCTCGGCGACGAGGTACAGCAGCCCTATTTTCCCTGACGGCGCTCACCCCACGCCTCAAACACTTTCTGCAGATCATCCACAGCCAGACCCGACTCAATCAGTGTGAACACCTGGTCCTCGCCGATGATCTGCTCAAGCACACCAGGGATGTACTTCTGGGCGTACCGCTCGTGGAACACGAACATCATCCCCACCGGCGACGCGCTGCTCTCCCAACGGTCCTCAAGCTCAATCTCCCGGCCATCCACCTCAACAGTGAAAGTAGGGTACCCCTCCTGCTCGTCACCCTTGGTTTCGGAGGCGACGTCAGCCTGAGCGCCCTTCACATCCTTCGGATCAACATCAGCAGCGGTGGTGGATTTCTTGTTACGAGTAGTCATGGCAGACCCTTTCTCGTGAAATTGTTGGTTGGAAACTTGGGCAGACCTAGGGTTTGGGGTAGGGGCGGTCTGCCAAACTCCCCTACCCCATCCGGGCTACTCGGAAGCGTCAGCCGTCTCGAAACGAATCACGTCCGGCAGCTCCACCGCCTCGTCACCGTCAGCACGCAGACGCAGGTAGTCGTACAGCGCCCCGTACTGGTCCTTGCGGATCTCCGCCTTGAACTTCAGCACGGACGCACCATCGTCGTTGCGCTCATTGCCGGAGTCGGCGTACACCAGCGCCTTACGACGCGACGCGTCAATGTAGACGTCACCAAAGCTGTTGGTGGTCTTGAACGCGATGAAGCCCTCCGCAGGGTTCTCCGGCGCCATCAGCACACCCGGGGTGCCCTCCTTGAACTCGGAGCCCGGCCACATCAGCGGGAACGTCACCGCGTTGCGCTCAAGTGCGTCGAAGCCACGAGTGTCCTTCTTGAACTTCGTGTTCACGATCTGCAGGACACCGCCGAACGAATTGATTTCGTTGCGCTCCACATCCGGTTCGGACGTGATCGCGGAGCCCTCGTTGAGCAGGCCGACGAACTTCCAGGTTGCCGGGTCGAACTCGCCCTCTGCGCTGATCTTCGGATCATCCTCCGTGGACCAGTAGACCTCGGCGTCCTTCCAAATGTCGATGTTGCGGGCGCGGTCCGTCTCAAGCGACTGCGAACCCTGGTCATTTACAGCAGTAGTCATCTTGCGATTCCTTCCTTAGTTGAAGCGGCCACCACCGTGACAGCCGCGACCCACCCCTTCGTGTCCTCGTCCTTCACCACAAGGACAGGGCCGGGCGAAATACGAAAACCCCCAACACTGTGGGGGTTCAAAAGCCAAGCACTCACCAGAGACGCGATCTGCCGCACTTCCGGCTCGTACTTGCCGTACACGTTCACGCGCACGTTCTCAGTCACCGTGGCGCGCGTCGCGTGCGGTGACCCATCACTGGCCACCGTGATCACCGGGCCGTCCCCGGTCGACCACCCCTGCGGGATCGACGCCGCCACCCGCACATCAGTCACCGCCCGCAACGCACGGCGCACCACCTCCGGCGCATTACGCTGAACAAAAAAATCAGCCATCGGCGTCACCTCGGGTCGTAACGGTGCACGTCCAGGCCTTGCGACGCAGCAGCACGCGTCAACGCGCCTTCCTTCGCCTGCATCGCTAGTCCCTTCGCATGAGCCAGCGTCACCAACGCGACGGGGCGACCATGCTTATCAGTCTTCATCGTCACCGTGACCGGCACATCACCATCCACAGCAGACGCAACCGCCTGAGCCTTAGACTCCAGCTGCGGGGCAAGAGCCGTCAAATTCTCCCTGTACCACTCGTCAGGAATATCCAGCTGCGGTTTCCCAACCTTCGCCACTAGCCCTCACCCCTCACGCAATCAAACACCACAGACGGACGATGCCGCCGGTACGCGGGGCGGCGACGCGCCGACCAGTCCCACGCGGTGATCCGTACCTGGTAACGCTTCCCCCGCACCGTCACCTCATCACCATCAGAGATGGCGGTGCCGGCGGGTGCCCACACCCGCAAAATATCGCGAGTGCCCTGCTTATCCTCATCCGACATCTCAGTCAACGACAGCGGCTGCACCGACTTCACCATGACCTCACGATCAGGCGCAGCGGGCATGGGGTAGCCGTCATCGTCAACCGCACCGGCCTTGCCATGCACAGTGATCACCTCGGCCACGGATGCACCTCCGGCCAACGGCGCGGCGGAGGGAACTTCCCCCGCGCACCACCCGGCATACACAGCCCGAGCTGCGAGCGCTGCGCATCGGTCAAACGCACACCGCCGAAGCTCACGCTGTCCACATCCGCGTAGGTGATGCTGTCTGACTCCTGACCAGTCGTGGAAGACACGCTTCGCACACCGGCGTTCGGGCCGACAAGAATCGCGGCAGACACCATCTCGCGAATCACCCGACGAACCTCCGCACTTAACCACGGCACCGTCTCCAACGCCTGGTCGAAGTCACGACCACAGCGAAGAAACGCGGTGCGGATCAACTCCTCCGCGTCTTCAATCAGCAGGTTCACCCGCTCCTCGGCTGCCGGGGCAACTGGTGTGTCCAGGCGGCGGTTGATGTCATCGAAACTCACCAGCATGAGCCATTCACCACCCTTCTACTGCAGGGCGATTAGCTCCTGCTTCGACAGTCCCTTGACGTCGTAACCCTGCGCAGCGGCGTACTTGCGCCACTCTTCGACCGGGGCGGTGCGCGCGGGACGCTTCACCACTTCCGCCTCGCTGGGATCTTCCTCCGGGGTTTCCACCTCGGCAGGCTGAGCGGGTTTCTTCTCCGCGGCCGGGCGCTTTGGTGCCGCCTGTTCCGGGGCGAGTGCGCCGGTGCGGGCCAGCCAGTCTGCGGTCGCTTCGTCAACGTCCACCACCTCACCCGGCACGTGCATAGCCGTGCCGGGGTTCCAGTGTCGAGCCAACGTCACCTTAGGCATTAGGCGATACCTGCCAGCTTCACGACGGCCTTCGGGTTGTCTACCGCGAGGGCACGCTTACGCACCAGATCGGAGCGCCACGACATCGTGGGGCCACCGAGCGGGGAATCGCCGCCCTCGGAGTACAGCGGCGTCGCCGTCAGCGGGATCGTGTCGGACTTGAAGCCTGCGCCCTGCGCCTCGAACACGTACGCAGTGCCGACCGGGATCAGACGCGACGTCGCCACGCGCAGCGCACCAAACAGCTCAATGTCGCGCAGACCACCGAAGATCGGGTTCCCCGACACGGTCTTGAAGATCGGGTTGTCGAGTGCCGCAGCACCGATGTAGTACTTCTGCACCTGCTCGTTGCGCACCAGCTTCGTCAGCGACGTCGGGTGCAGCAGGATCGTGTTCGGGTCGTAATCGAACTGGCTGTCCAGGTCTTCATTGGTTGCAGCCTGAACCATCTCAATGGCATCGAAGACGTCCTTGACCGGGTCGCCGCCAGTCCACGGCTCAGAAGCCTGCAGCTCCGGCACGTCGGCAGCGTCGAACACGCCCTGCACCGCACGGATGCCGTGACGGATCACGGTCTTCTGCAGTGCGGTGATGTGCTGCTCGAGCTGGTCGATCTTGTTCTCCTTGCGCATCTCGTAGGACACGCGGATCGCTTCACCGGACTTGATGCCGTACGCGGCGCGCAGCTGACCGAGCTCCGGTGCGGACACCGGGATTTCACCGAACTCCGCGATCTCCTCCGCGTCATCGGCCAGGTAGTGGCCGGCGGCCTCGCGGAAGGCGACAACGCCCTTATTGTCTTCGGCCTGGCGGAAGAACAGGTCTTCCAGGAACTGGCCCTGCAGGCCCTCGATGACACGCTGCGGGATGAACGTAGGGTCCGCTGCCATCTGGTCAACGGTCAGCTGCGGGCCACCATCGAATGCGCTGGTGATGATATCAGCCATTGTAATTTCCTCCTTCTGGAAAGAGTGGGATTAGCCCGCAACCGGAGTCACAAGCGTGGTCTTGACGGTCTTGCCGCCGCCGTTGCGCGCAGCGAAACCAACGAGCAGGGAGCCGGACGCGGACACCTTGCCATCCGCTGCGGCATAGATCGACGCGCCCTGCTTAATCTCGGTGGCCTCACCGTCGACCTCGAGCGGGACGGTGGCAGGGCCGATGTGCACCGCGACGATGCCCGGCGCGCCAAGCGCCAGAGTGTTCGTCGGGGCTTCATCCTTCGGCGCTGCGGCGTTCTCAGTCACCGCGCCAAACACCGGGCCGGAGGCGCCGGCGTGCTGCACACCGTTCTCGCCCACCTGGACGAGACGGAACTTAGTGACGTCCTTTTCGGCCTTGTAACTGATCGGGCCGGAACGGAATGTGGGGTTAGGCATGGTCAATCCTCCTTAGTGAAAGTTCTTGCGGGTCAAGATGCCGGCCTGGTCAGCCTTCGCAGCAACCTCACCGGAGGCGGCTTCGTCGGTGTCCTTGCCGTGGCCGAGCTCGGCGCGCGGGACGGTGCCCGCGGGGTTGGAGCCGTAGATGTCGCGCGCGGCCTGCGGGTCACGACGAATCGCGGCAACAGCCTTCGCACGCAGCCCGGCGGAAATGCGGCCTTCTGCGACCCACTTGTCGACCTCGGCCACCAATGCGGTGTCCTTCTGCTGCTCCATCGCCTTCCAGCCATGCTGGGCAGCGGCGCGCAACTCGTCGTAGGTCTCGCGGTCGAGCGTGACCGACGCCGGCGCATGCTCCACAGGAGTCTCCTGCACGGGGGACTCTTCGCTCTGTCCCGACTCGTCGGACAGGGACCGCACCGTCAACGTGACCGGCACGTCGACGCCGTTGATCGCGACGGTGAACGCTGCAGAGGTTCCCGGCTCTACGCCGGTCGGCGCGGTCACGGTGAGCACACCGTTCTCAGCCACCTCGGCGGTAAACCCATCGGCGACGGTGGTGACGTCGAACTCGACACCTGCCGGCACGCTGTCAGCGGCGCCGTCAACCAGCGGGGTGAGGGTGACGGTTTCCGTCGGGGCGATCTCCACACCCTCTGGGTATGCCAGGTCAATCTCGCCGGTGATCTGCACGGTCTCATTAAAAAAGCCGGAGAGTGCGGTTTGCACGTCCTCCGGCTTCTTGCCCAGCTCCTGGGCAAGCTGATTCAAGATACTCATCTTGTCTCCAATCTGCCCATCACTGGGCGTCGTAGTGGTCTCTCCCGATTCCGACCGGGTGACGGGCGGCGGGGGTGCCGCAGCCCGATTCGCAAACTTGAACCGGCGACGCATCGACGCCGCCGGCGCGCGCGCCGCCTCGGGTTGCGGCGTCGACTCCACCACCCCATCAGCCAGGCCAGCGGCCACAGCTTCGTCGGCGGTGTACCACGTCTCCGCGCTCATCGCGGCCAACCAATCGTCAAGCTCGCCGCCTGCCTTCTCGGCGTAAATGGTGGCAAGCTTCACGTCCTGGCGCTCGAGGTCAGCCAGCGTCTTTCGCAGATCGTCGGCGTTGCCGTCCTGGAACGTCCACGCCCGGTGAATCATCAACTCCGACGACGGGCGCATCAGCACCTCATCGCCACCACCGACGGCGATGAACGACGCCGCCGACGCTGCCAGTGACTCCACGATCACCGTCACCCGACCGGGGTGGTTTTTCAGCGCGTGCATGATGTCGATGCCCTCATACACGTCACCGCCACCCGACGAGATACGCACCGTGACGTCCCCGTCGATCTGCTCAAGCTCGGCCATCACCTTCTTCGCGGTAATGGCGTTCTCCGGCTCCCACATGTCAGCCCCAATCGGGCCGTACAAAAGAATCTCGGCCATCATTCACCTCCTGTGATTTGTTCGCGGTAACTAGCAATAGCGTCACTAGCTTCATCGACGGGCGGGGGTTCGATCTGCTCACCGGTGAGGCTCACGCCCATTTCCTGCTCCATCTCCTGGCGCGCCTTCTTTCCCTCAAGCGCCTCGGAGAGAGTCTGTTTTGCCGGCACGTTGAACGTGCGGCGGAAGTGCTCTTCTGTCGGGCCATCCATGATGATGACCTTGTCGCGCACCGCGGTTGCCCAATCCTGCGCGGTGAGTTCCTTCTTCGCCGCAATCGGGTCAACCATTACCGACGGCAGCGGGCCCGTGTATTCGGGGAATGCCACCCGCACCAAGTCCTCCACGACGTGCTGCGTCGCCACGCCAGCGACCCACTCAGCGGTTGCCTGCAGGTTCTGGATGAAGAAGTCGTTCTGCGTCTCCGCGAGGGCATAGCTGCCGCCTTTGCCTTCCAGGTTGAGGAAGTGCGCGAGCGACGCCTTCAAGATCATTGAGTCGTGGTAAGCAATCGCTTCACGCGGAGACACCAACTGCCCCGACACGCCAAGCAATTTCAGATCAGCACCCGCGGGGATCGAGCCGCCAGCGGTCTTGCCGGAACGCAACGACGTTGCCAGCACCTCACCGCGATCAAGATCACCGTCCGGGTCATTCGTCAAGTCACTGCCCAGGTAGATCGGCACCCCCATACCGTTACGGTCGAGCACATCCTGCTCGAGCCGCAGCAACTCATCGCGGATCATCCAGTGCTTGTATGCGGGGCGAAGAATCGACTGGCCCAGCCACGACGCGCCGAAGTCGTCGTACACGTACGCCACCAGACGCTCCACCGGGATCTTCACGACCCCACCGGAAACGGATTGGGTGACCGAATCAAGCCCGCCATCTTCCGCGACGTTCACCCGCGAGATCGTGCCCGGCCACCGCGGGGCAAGCTTCCACAAGTGCTCGCGACCATCGTCGCCCACCCGGTACACCTGCTCGAAGAACATGTGACCGAACTGCAGAGAACGCAGCGCCTGGCCCAGGTGCTCATCCCACGACACACGCCCCGTAGGGCTACCGAGCGGCGAGTTCGGATCATCACCCAAGACGCGCATACGCAGATCCCCCGCGACGTGCGACACCACATCTTCCGGCGCGCCGTTCGGGTTGATCCACCACGACGCACGCCGAATCGGCAGCATCACTGCGCGCAACAACGACTGCACCTGCGCATCCTCACGGCCCATCTTCGCGAACACCCGCGTCGACTGCGGGAACCGCAGCGCCCAGTTATCCTCCGACAACGCGAAGTTATGCGCCACCCGCGCAGAACCTACTTCACGCACAACAGGAACCTGAACCATGGTCACCTCCTAGAACGCCATTGCAGTCTCACGCTCAACACGCGGCACCACACGCGACTGCCCAACGAACTTCTTCTGTCTTTTCGCCACCGGCACAACCTCCGGGATGCTGAACTCCTGCAGCCCCCACACCGCGAGCGTCGCAGCGACCACAAGCGGCACCTGCGAGGCGTAACGGTCAAGGCTGCGATACCGGCCACCCTTCGACCGCTCCTGCGCGACCGCGAGCTGTTCCGCCCAACGCGGATCCCCGTCGTTGGTAATCCGGCCCTCATCAACCATGCGAAGAAACAGCTCATACGCCTGCGACACCTGGCTACCGTTGACCTGCTCCGGGGCGACACCGACGTCCTCCAACGGATCCACCAACGTCGACACCGGACCAGACGGATCAAGAACCACACCCAACGGATCGTTCAACTCCACCGCCGCACGAATCGCCGCGACAACCTCCTCACGGTTGAACTCCGAAAGCGGCGCCGCAGACACATGCACCATTCCGTCACCGTGCGCATTCGCAGCCACCAAGCCAACCAGCGCACCATCAGGGGTGGAATCCAACGCCATGCACGCATCCCCCACCGACTCGAGATCAGCAGGATCAGCAATCACGCGCGCCTGCCACTCAGACACACTCACCAACGCCGAATCCTCCGACGCTTCAGAAGTTTGGTACCAGCGCCCCCAACCCAACATCTCCACCTCGAAACCAACATCCGAGAGCTTGTTTCGCAGCGAGCGGGTCTTCTTCTCCGTCGCAATCACCCCATAGGACGGATTCGCCCACGGCCACGTCGCAGGATCATCAGGGTCCATCCCCTCCGGCGCCGCGAACTCCGCAAACAGCATCCCCTCCGCGTCCCCAGACAACGCCACCTCGCGAACCTTAGACAGCTCCTCCCCCTTCGGGTGCTTCGCCTGATTCACCGCGCTCGAGGTGTAATACGTCTGCGGATCAGCAGCCGCCAACTGAATCGGCGCTACCGCATCAAGCTCACCCGAATCCAGGTTGTACGCCTCATCAAGCAGCAGCAGATCAATCTCATCGAAACCACGACCGAAATCATTCGACCGCGTCGAGAACTGCAACTTGCCGCCTGACTCGACCTCCATCTCCGCTTCACCCGCCGACGCGGTATTACGCACCAGACGGCGCGATGCCCACGCCCGCGACTTGATCCGCTTCCACAAACGGTTACGCAACGACTTCGCCGTTTTCCACTGCTGCGCCGTAAACACGATCTGGTGGTTCATCACGAACATGCGGTACAGCACGATGATCTCCAAGATCAGCGACTTGCCGTTCTGCCGCGGACAGATCAGCACCACATCAGAGTGCAGCCAGTTACCATCTTCGTCGACCGCCAGGGCGAGCAAGACCTGCTCGCGCTGCCACGGCATCGGATTAATCCCGAACGACTTCGCCAGCTTCAACGCTTTCTCGCCATGCGTGAAGTCCCCACCCTCACGACACACCAAATGCTCCGGTGATTGCCGGCCAGTCAGCTCCGGGAATTCAGCCGCGATGATGTCCGCGAACTCAGCGTTGTAATCCCTACAGGTCTGCGAGCGGGTCTGCTTCCCCTTCCGAACTTCGGTCACCCTGCCTCCTCTGAATCTCGGACAGCAGCTGCCGGAACACAGTGGTTAACTGCCGCTGCTCGGACACCGCAGTATCGAGCTTCAGCACCAGCTCCCCCTCGCCGGTAAAGATCCGGCACCACACGTCCTCGTCCCCCGACGAAATGCGATTCAGGCGGTCGAGCCGATCCTTCGCCCGACACGCTTCAACAATCAGCGCGCGAGTCGCAGCATCATCCCCAGGAGCCTCCAGCGACGCCTTGAGAGCTTCACCACCGGGCCCGAACTGCTCGGGTGCGATCCAATCCATGAAAACCAACCCCTTCCAGCGAATATCCGTAAGTTTTCGGCACCCTGAAGAAAATCCTGACTGCAGGCAGACGGGGCGGGGTCAGGTGGCCTACCCCTTCAAGATTTTTGGGGTGCCCCTTATCGCCAGACGAACGGCGCTCGTGTCGAGCGGGGTGCAGATCGGGTTGTTGTGGCTTCGGTGGGGTTGAGGGGTTCGCTGGGGTGCCTGCCAGTGACCGCGGGGCGCAGGTGGTCGTTGGTGTGGCCTTGTGCTTGGCTGTTGCACCTGCCGTGGAGTAGTCGGTCGGAGTTCTGGCCGTCGCGGGCGCCGTTTTCTTCGCTGTGGTCGGCGGCGAGTGCTTTGCCGTCCCAGTTTTTTGTTTTGTCGCGGTGCATGGGTAGTCCGCACCACCAGCATGGTGTGCCGTCGTGGTGGTTGTATAGCAGGCGTTCGCGTTGTTTTTGGTGTGTCCAGCCGTAGCCGCGTTCGGTGGTGCTTGCTTTGGGCATGGGCACCTCCACTGTCTTGTTTGCTTCCCTCCGTGGTGTCGAACCACGTCCTCCGCAGTCAAAGTGCGGTGT
>ERZ1029856.25-NODE-25-length-26604-cov-17.581415_pt1 | contig 26604 bp, 29 predicted proteins | sample MGYA00519238_ERZ1029856 | MGnify/ENA primary metagenome ERZ1029856 (study PRJEB33666, sample SAMEA4610918) | skin metagenome | biome: Human-associated habitat; feature: Malodor aspect; material: skin | place: Philippines | collected 2015-08 ... | reverse complement strand
GCACCGACGGCATCGGCATCCACATCGACGAGTCAGACTTCACCGCACCACGACTATGCCGACTCATCGCCTGGCACGCACAGTCACTATCAGAGCTGGACTGGGCAGCAGACCTCATGCAGGAGCTTGAGGACCAGGCCCACACCATCAACCGATGGACACACCCACCAGAACATGGCCAAGCACTACTTAAGTCAGCGCGAGTGAAGCGACACCTCGTTGGTAAGTACTTGCCGCCACTTGACAAGTAGTCTAAATAAAATGATATGATTGCGCTGTAGTAAGAGCCCGCCCACGAGCGGGCTTTTGTCGTTTTACAAGCCTTGTCGCCTGACTCACCGACCCACTAATGCGGACACTTTTTGCATAACTGACCACCTGAGATGCAGGCCACCAGCTCACGACTGGAACAAGACACCAAGCCTTGTAGCCACCTCACCCTGAAATCAATCAAGCATTGAGAACTCTGAGCAACACCCGAGGCGCAGGCCGCCAGCTCACGACTGGAACAAGGCACAAAGAAACCGGAGGTGAACGTGAGTATCACCGAAACCACCACACAACGCGGATACGGATACAAACAACACCAAAAAACCCGCAAAAACTTACTATTCAACCTCGTCGACGGCACCGAATGTGAATACTGCGCACGCCCAATGTTCCGCGACCCAGCCAAAAACTTCGACGGAGCTGCACTCGAAGCGGACCACGTAGACAGGGACAAAACCCAGCCACCCAAACGGCTCATACACCGCAAATGCAACCGCACCCTCAATGGCAAAGGCAAAGGCACATGGGTCAAACACGGGCCAGAGTGGTACGCCAAGCACGGCCAAACCACTGACACCGAAAAAGGGGTGGGGCTCGACTGGCCCGGAGGAAAAATAATCAACTGGTGACCCAGGGGGTGACCAAAAAATCTGACACGCCCTCTCCCTGACACCGCCCCGTCCGCATGCAGTCAGGGATTCTCTCTCTGGCGAAAAATGGGGGGTCGTGCGCGTATAGGGAGGCATGTTGATGGATTTTGAGAATGATGGGCTGCGCTCGATGGTTGAATCAGTCGTTGAAGCAGTTGAGTCTGCAGGCCATTTGGTGGAGTCTGACCAGGCTTCGGTTGATTTGGCTTTGCATTTGGCGACGATTATTGATGAGGCGCGTGAATCGGGTGATCCGGATGCTATTTCTAAGACTTCTTTTGGGCCAATGCCCACGTTGAATAAGGTTTTGACGGGTTTGGGGCTTAATCCTGAGGGGAAGCAGAAGCTGGGCTTGAATGATGATGTCCAGGAGGATGACGAGTTTTAGTAGTTAGGTAGGGGTGAGTGGTCGTGGCTTTGACTTTGCCGCGGGTGTTTACCCCGCCGCTGCGTGACCTTGATGAGCCGGGGGCGTCGTGGGGCCACGATATGGCGTGGTTTTGTGATGATATTTTGGACGACCCGCTTTCTGACCATCAGGAGTGGTTGTCGATGCATGCGCTTGAGGTGTTGACGAAAGAGAAGGCTCTCGAGTTTGCCATGCTTGAAGATGACCCGGCGGCAGAGATTGCGAAAGTGGAGCGTTTGTACGCTTCGCCGGAGGTTCGTGGTGGTCGTCCGATTCCGAATGGGCGTTTGCGGTTTACCAAGACTTTGATTTTGATTTCGCGTCAGAATGGTAAGACGGATTGGGTAAAGAAGCTCATTAAGTGGGCTATTTTCCGCAAGCGTATGCCGGAAGTTATGGCTGCGGCGCAGACGCTGAATAAGTCGATTGATTTGTGGAATGAGATTCTGCTTGAGATTGAGCGTCACCCGAAGCTGCGTAGGATTCTAGGCCGCGTTGACCATTCTAAGGGCGCGCAGGCGATGTGGACGAAGGGTAAGCGGCAGCGGTATCGCCCGGTGGGCATTGATGAGAATGCTGGCCGTGGTGACACGGTGGATTTGCTCTACATTGATGAGTTGCGCACGCAGAAAGACTTCACGGGCGTGAACTCGTTGGAAGCTACTACGGCTGTGCCGGACAATGGGCTGATTGTTATTACGTCGAATGCTGGCGTAGGCCACTCGGTCGTGCTGCGTGATTATCGCGGTAGGGCGAAGCGCCCGCTTGATGAGGGCACGTGGCGTGATACTCGTATGGGGTTGTTTGAGTGGTCTGCTGACCCTTCGGCGGATATTGATGACGTTGAGGGATGGAAGCAGGCGAATCCGGACCTTGGCAATGGGCGTATCACGATGGCGACGTTGGCGGGTTTCCGTGAGTCGAAGTCGGAGGCAGCGTTTCGTACTGAGCACCTGTGTCAGTGGGTTGATGAGCTTGGTGATGATTTTGAGCCGATTGTTCCGTTTGAGCGTTGGGGGTCGTTGGCGGTGGAGCGTCGTGTTGCTGTTGGTGAGTGTGTGCTTGCTGTGGAGGTGTCGCCGGATTCGGAGTCGGTGACGTTTGTGTCTGCTGGGCAGACTTCGCGGGGCGTGCACCTCGAGCAGAGGGGCGGCGATAAGACGTTTGAGGTTGAGTCCACCGTTGAGGCCATTCGTCGTTTCGTTGCTGAGAATGATGACCCTGCGGCGGTTGTTCTGGATAAGGATTCGCCGGCTGGTGTGCTTGTGCCGCATTTGCAGGCGGTTGGTATTGAGCCGGTGCTGCTGAACGGTGGCATGGTCGCGGGCGCGCTTCGTGAGTTGAAGCAAGCCGTTGCTGATGGCCGGCTTACCCACGATGGTGCGCAGGAATGGGTCGGCGCGTTGCGCGTTGCAACGGTACGCGACGGTGGCGGTCGGTATCCGTCGATTGAGCGTTTTTCGGGTGATGTGTCTGTGCTTGTTGCTGGCACGTTTGCGTTGTGGGCTTTGAATAAGTTCATTGCGGAGTTCCAGGTGCCGTACAAGCAAGTTGAGGTTGAGAAGAAGAACCCCGTGGGGACATTCCCGGTGTTTTCGAGAAAGAAGTTGATGGGAGGTGCGCTCGTTGGCTGACAATGTGATGGTGCGCGAGATTGGGCATGCGTCGTCGCCGGCGTGGTCTCCGCGTGTTGGCCGGCCGGATTCGGTGTCGTGGGCGACACAGCAGGCGGAGTTTATGGAGATGCGTTCTACTGCGAAGGTTGCGCAGGTGGAGAATGCGATTCGTAAGCCGATTGAGCAGGCTGCTTGGTCTGTTGAGCCTAATGGTGCGCCTGCAGAGGTAGTCGAGCTGGTGTCGACTGACTTGCGTTTGCCGGTTAAAGGCGAAGATGGACAGGTTGCTCGCCGTACTGGTCGTGTCTCCTGGGATGAGCATTTGAAGATGGCCCTGGAAGCCGTGTTCACGGGTGTCGCTTTCTTCGAGCAGGTCTACGAATTAGGTGATGATGGGCGTCACCATTTGCGGAAACTGGCACCGCGCCCGAATATATCCATCCGTAAAATCCACGTCGCTTCTGATGGTGGTCTGGTGGGTATCACACAGCGTGGGGTGAAGGGCGGTAAGGACGCCTTTATCCCCGTGGAGCGTTTGGTGGCGTACAGGCATGGCCGTCGTGATGATACGTGGCAGGGCTCGAGTGTGTTTGCCCCTGCGCGTGATAACTGGCTTGAGCTGATGAAGATGGAGAAGCTCAACTCGTTGGTTATGCAGCGCAACGGCATGGGCATTCCGAAGTACCAGGCCTCCGAGCTCACTGACCGGTCTCAGGTTCAAGAGGAGTTGAACCGTGGCCAGGAGCTTGCGGAATCTTATGCTGCGGGTGAGGTCACTGCGTATTCTTTGCCGCCTGGGGCGAAGATGCCCGTTGAGGGCGTTTCTGGCACGTTGCCGGACATTGAAAAGGCGATGCAGTATCACGCTTCGCAGATTGCTATTGCGTGCAACGCAACCCACCTTAACCTGACCGGCGCGGGCGGTTCCTACGCCCTGGCGAATGTTCAGCTAGGTGAGTTCATTCAAGGGTTGCAGTCCATTTCGGAATGGATTGCTGATATCGCATCGCAGCACATTGTTGAAGACCTTGTTGCTGTTGCGTTCCCTTACTATGACGGCCCGGTGCCGCTGATTACGTCGACTCGGATTCAGGTTCAGAAGGACCTTACGCCGGGTGATGTATCTCAGCTTGCTGCGCAGGGCGTGTTGACGAAGGAACCGAACCTTGAGCAGTGGGTACGTTCGACGTTCCGTATTCCTGCGGCTCGTTCGTTGTATGAGGCGTTGAAGGCGAAGAAATCGTTGTCGGACGCGGAAGAGGAGATGGGCGTGACCCTAACCCCGGAGAGTGAGAATCCTGCGGGTGGAGACAACAGTGAGGAGGTAGCGGATGAATGACCTACTGATTTACGGCGATATTGGCTGGGAGAACACGGCCAAGCAGGTCCAGGAGAAGCTCAACGAGTTTGATGGCGCGCCGGTGCGGGTCCGCATTAATTCTGGTGGTGGTGATGTTTATGAGGGCATCGCCATTTTGAACACTTTGCGAGCTTATAGCGGTGATATCACTGTCGTGATTGAGTCGTTGGCGGCGTCTGCCGCGTCATTCATCGCGGTTGGTGCTGGCGGCCGAGTGGTGATTCGCCCGAACGCGGAAGTGATGGTGCACAAAGCGTGGGCGATGCTTTCCGGTAATGCTGACGATATTGACAAGATGCGCGCCGACCTGGCCCGCCAAGACGTGAAGCTGGCGAAGATTTACGCCGACCGGGCTGGTGGTGCTCCCGACGATTGGTTGTCGGTTATGGCCGCGGAGACGTGGTACACCGCCGAGGAAGCGTTGGCTGCTGGGTTGGTGGATGAGATTGAGGACGCTAAGCAGCCTGCGATGGCGTCGCTGGGGGCGATGCGTGCTCAATTTAAGTTCGCTAACCGGGCTGCGGCTCCGCCGCCGCCTGTCACCCGGTCGGAATCGGGGGACGCAACTACTACGCCCAGTGATGGGCAGAAAGGGGATACTGTGAGTATTCTTAATCAGCTTGCCCAGGAGTTGGGCAAGACGCCGGAGGAAGTGAAGAACGCGCTCTCCGGCTTTTTTAATGAGACCGTCAAGATTTCCGGTGACGTTGATGTGACCTATCCGGAGGACGTGAAGATTGTTCCGACGGAGCGAATCACCGTTGATGCGAAGATTGGTGATACTACCGCTGATGATGAGCAGGTTGAGGTAATCCCGGAGGGGACTGAACCGCAGCCGGATTCCGCTGCGGTGGAGTTGGCGAAGTCCGCAGGGCTCACGTTCACCATGGGCGATGTGGCAGCAGGTTTCGAGGCCACTGTTGACGGGGGCGGCACCGTTACTATCACTGCTCCGTCTGGGGTGGAGGTTGGTTCGACCGCTGAGTTCACTGTGATGGTGAATGAGACGGCGGTTCCGCTGTCAGTTACGGTGCGTGCACTGTCGGAGGATACTAACGACGGTGAAAGCGCTGAGGGAGATGCCCCCGCTGCCCCGGCTAGTGGAGAAGCTGCGGCGGACGTGGTCACCGTTCCGCGTGCTGTGTGGGACGAGTATATGGCTGACCGTGCGAAGTACTCCGCAAAGCTCGCAGAGGACAAGCGCCGAGCGCTCGAAGCGAAGGTCGACCGTCACATCCGAGAAGGCCGATACTCTGCAGGCCACCGTGCGGCAGCTATCGCCGCTTACCAGACTGACCCGGTTGCTGCGGAGAAGATTTGGGGCAACCTCCCAAAGAACGTAGCTGTCCCGGTGCAGGAGCTTGGCCATTCCGGTGATGTTGCCGGCATGTCCAAGGTTGAGAAGCTGCGTGCGAAGGCCGCGGCAAACCGTCAGAACAAGAAGGAGAGCAAGTAAATGTCGAATCCGACTTTCCGCGGTGGCCCCCTCACTTACGAGATCGCCGCCGACATCGAGAAGTTCCGTCTCGTCACTGTCGATGAGAACGAAAAGATCAAGCACGCAGACGCTACTGGCGGTATCGCTGGCGCTGTTACCGAGGCTGGGCGCCTTGCGCCGGAGGCTCCGGGTGCTTCCGCCCTGGCGGTGCACTACGGCGACGCCGTTGTGAAACTCGAGACCGACGGCGAGATCAAGGCCGGCGATGCAGTGTTCGCCGCGGCTGACGGCAAGGTCTCTGCGTCCGGCACTGTCCAGGTGGGCGTTGCCTACCGTGCGACCGAGAACACTAAGACCCTGACCATCCTCAACCAGCTGCCTGCTGTGGCAGCTGCTGCTGCTGAATCCTAGGAGGAAGACTCTAATGAGCACTACTAACTCGTATTTTGATGACCTGAAGGACCTGTCCGTTGAGGACATCCTGACCTCCTCGGAACTCATCGAGGGCGCCGTCAACGAGCTGCTGGAAGGCGAACAAGCCTATGAGCTGATTTTCGACCCGTTTAACACGGATGGAAAGCTCACTGTCGGCTACAACCTGGATTCCGCGCCGGGCCTGGACGAGGAAGCCCAGACTATTGCGGAGTTTGCGGAGATTCCGGTGGGTGACCCGGCTCGTGGCGAGCGACGCTTCACTGACTTGCTACCTACCGGTATTGGTGTCCGCGTGTCTTACGCGCAGCGCAACTTCACCTCTGGTGCCGCGGTGCAGCGTGAGCTTCTTGGCCGTGCTGCGGAGATTCGCCGCAAGAATGGCCGTGACGCTCTTGCAGCTTTCGCTGCAGTTGACGACCAGGTGGAGGAGCTTCCGGTCGCAGCGAAGTGGAACACTGCGGACGCGAAGGCCATGGATGACCTCTACGCCGCTGATGACCTGCTCGCAGGTGCAGTCGACCAGGAGGGTCGACGCTTTGGCTACGCAGGTCGCTATATCTGGGCGAACCGTCGCACCATCAATGCCCTGAAGCGTAATAAGCAGGTCACTGAACTGTACGTCGGCGATATGGCACACGCCGACCCGCGTTTCACCCCGATTGGTCGCCAGCCTGTCATTGGTGAGCAGTTCGAGCTTGTTGTAGACGACGGCATGGAGGACGGCGTTGCTTACGTGATGTCGGAGACCCCGACCGGTGGTCTTGGTACTCGCTTTGAGGCGGAGCCGCCGCGATTCTCTGATTGGTATGAGGAGGGTGGCCAGTCCGGCATGGGTGGCCCTCGTCTGACCTGGCGCTCGGATTATGTGCACTTCCGTTCCTTGGTTGTGCGTGCCCCGAAGGCGCTTGTGAAGATCACTGGCGCTATCTAGAAAGGGGGCAAGGCATGAAGCAGGTTTTGCTTGCCAAGGCTGCCCGGTACCCGTTGAACTCGACGGTGGTGCATCGTTCTGGTGAGGTCATCGAGGTTGAAGACAAAGACTTCGATGCCCTCGTTGAACTGGGGGTGGTAGCTGTCGAGCCGGCGGAGTCGCCCGCCCCAGAGCCTGTCGAAGAATCGGAGGCCCCGCCGGCACCTGAAACAGCTTTGATTGTTTCGGAGTCTGGCTATCCGGCGTTGCCGAAGAAGACCGCTCCTGTTGCGGAGTGGAAAGAGTATGCCCGCCGGAATGGGATTAAGCTCACCGGATTAACTAAGCGCAACGAGATTATGGGCTTTGTCACGAAGACTGTTAATCAGTCGCGCTAAACCTTAAGGAGGGGAGAACAGATGAATATCTCCGTGGATGATGTTGCTGACGTTTTCCCACGCCCCTTGCTGGATGAAGAACGCTCGCGTGTAGGCGCCCTGATTGAGCAGTCTTATGAGCTTATCGAGTTGGAGTTTGCTCGGCGTGGGCGTGATTTCCAGCGTGAGGTTGCTGATTCTCGGTGGTTGCAGCTTGCGGCTAAGCAGGCTGTTCGTGCGATGGTGTTTCAGGCGGTCCTCATTGGCGACAATGTGGGTGTTGCCTCGGCGTCGTCGACTACGGGCCAGGAGTCCGATTCGGTGACGTACTCGCAGGGGCTTCGGTTTCACTGGGGCGGTGTGGGAATTGACGATGCGATTCTAGACCTGTTGGGTCTTGGCGTTGGTGGGTTCCCACGCGGTCGTGGTGGCCGTGTCATTCCGTATGGGCGGCGCACTGCGTTTCGTGGTGCAGAGTTCAGTGAGCGGGGTGCATGGTGAGCGAAGCAGTCATAATTCATGGTGCCGCGGGCGGTGTGGACGATGATGGTTATCCAGTAGCCGGAGTGCCTGACCGTGAGGTGTGGGTGAAGTCGGTTCAGCCGTTGTCGTTGTCTGAGATGTCGGATGAAGACAAGCAGGGGACGAAGGACATTCTGCGCGTGTGGGCGCCGGCCGGGACTGAGGTTGCCGATGGTGACGAGGTCACGGTTCGCGGTAAGCGGTATCAGGTGCGTATTACTGCGTGGGACTGGTCTAAACACCGTCGTCCTGTGTACAGGCGGCATTTTCCGTCTGTGGTTTTTGATTGCGTGAGGGGTGAGGGCTAGTGGCTAAGGTTGGTAAACCTCGGCTGAATATTCCGGATTCTTGGTACAAGAAGAATCTTTCCTCGTTGGCCCCGCAGTTGGAGTCGAAGGCACAGGCGGTCGCTGGTTCCGTTGAGGGTGATGTTCCGGTGACGGTGACGATGAAGACCGATAGTCATGGTCGCCCCGTCGCGCTCGTAACGTTGGCTCATGCGAAAGGTCTGGCTATGCAGGCAAAGCACGGCACATTGACGCGTGCCGCTGCGTCGCAGGGGCTGGATGTGCACCGCTATAGTCCGAGGTGACGCAGTTGGATTACTTCATTCAGCGTAATGCCCCGGAGGTCATTCGCCGCGCTTTGCGTGGCGTGATGGCGAAGCCGATTAGGGTTGCGGCGGCTATCCCGCAGGGCTGGTCGGTTGATGATGGCCCGGTAGTCACGGTGTCGAGTGATGGTTCTCCACGCTCGGGCCGTGCTACGTCGACTGAGAATGTGCGTGTGAACGTGTACGGCAAGTTTGAGCCGGAAGTTCGACGTGTAGCTAGTGAGATTAACGCTTGGCTTTTAAACCCCCACTCTGTTGGGGGTTTTCGTATTTCCCCCGGCCCGTTCCTCATTGTGAAAGATGAGGACGTTAAGGGTTGGGTCGCTGCGGTCACGGTCGTGGCTGCTTCAACTAAGAAAGGACTTTCCTAAATGACTACCCCTAACACTGACCAGGGCACCCAGACCCTGGAAACTGACCGCGCCCGGATGATTGACGTCTGGAAGGACGCGGAGGTCTACACCTCTACCGAATCTGACCCGAAGATTGGCCTTGATGGTTCGTTTGACCCGAAGGTCTGGAAGTTCGTAGGCCTTCTCAACGATGGTTCCGCCATCACCCAGGAGCCGGAGGTTGACCGTACCGAAATCAACTCGTTTGGTGGCGTGCTGCAGCTGCTTAACAACAAGTTCAAGAAGGACGTTCGTGGTTTCGATGCGCTCGAAATGAACGACGTGACGTTCCCACTGCTGTGGCCGGGCTCTGACTTCAAGGAGGGCGAACCGGGTGTTCTGATGGCGCCGGAGAACCCCGCCGAGGTGTTCATTGCGTTCAAGACCACCAACAGCTTCGGCGACATCTACATTGATGTGTCTCGTCGCCGTGCTCTGGTGTACGCGGATTCCGGTAATGAGCGTAACGATGATGGCGCTTCCGTAACTCAGTTTAAGGCGGAGATTCGTAAGGACCAGTTCGGCGCACTGTATGACTACCTGCGTCTGCGTGGTGACGATACGCCGGATGAGCTGCCGGAGGTTATTCGTTTCTCTGAGGATAAGAACGACACTGGCGACGCTGCGGAGGAAGCTCCGTCTCGCGGCGCTGACACCGAGGCTGGCGCTTCGGCGTAGTGCGATGGGGTAGGGGAGATTTTTGGCAGACCGCCCCTACCCCTAACCCCAAGGTCTGCCCAAGTTTCTTACTAAACAACTCAATGTGAAAGGGTCTGCCATGACTACTCGCAAGAAAAAGAACGACAACATCGACCCCAAGGACGCCACCGGCGCCCAGGCCGAAGCCCTCGAAGAAACCACCACCGACACCCCAGACGAGAACATCGAATACCCCACCTTCACCATCGATGTAGATGGCGAAGAAATTGAGATTGAAGATCGCTGGACTCGTGAAGCAGCGCCGGCCGGCATGATGTTCGTGTTCCACGAGCGTTACGCACAGAAGTACATTCCGAGCGTACTTGAAGCCATCATCGGTGAAGACCAGGTCTTTAAACTCATTGACCTTGGCCTGTCTGTTGAGGAATTTCGCCAGGTGTTTGAGGCGTGGGGTGAGCGCCGCCAGGGAAAATAAGGCTGCTGTACCTCATCGCGCAGCATGAGGACTTGGTAGAGGTTGATTTTCAACGCTTCTACCACCTGGACTACAGGGATTTCTACCGTGAGGACGGGGGAGAGTCGCGCATGACCCTGCGCCGCATGCTGTTGCTTGCGGAGCATTTGCCGCCGGAGTCCCTGTTTCACTCCGTGGTGCAAGACCGTCCACCTGTCAGTGAGATTTCTTCGGTCCTGATGGATATTTGGTCAAGTCTGACTGAGCAAAAGCATCCACGCTGGGAGCAGCTTAAGCGTGAGCGTCGCGCCAAAGAGCGCGAAATTGCAATGCAACGGGCTCGTGAGCGAGCCAGGGAGTTTAACGCCGCAGGATAACCCCTGCGGCTCTTTTTGATGGAGGTTTCCTAATGAGCGCAGCAGGCTATGCAGTTTTGCCAACAACGGTGTCGTTGTCTGGAATTAACAAAGAGCTGCAGTCGCAGCTTTTGGCACCTGCATCGAAGGCGGCGAAGAAGGCCGGCGACTCCATCGAGAAGGGCATCTCCAAGGGCACCGACAATGCAGCGGCGAAGGTCGAGAAGGCGAATTACCGCGTTAAGAAATCCTCGGAAGAGTTGGCTGATGCTGAGGCGAAGCGTAACTCTGAGGTGCTGAAGTCTCAGGCTGCGGCGAAGCAGCTGGAAGCTGCGGAGTCGAAGCTGGCGGACATGAAGAAGTCTGGCAAGGCCAGCTCGGAGCAGTTGGCTAAGGCTGAAGGTGACGTGTTCACCAAGCGCGCCAAGGTTGAGACTGCTGCGCAGAATGTTGAGAAGGCAGAGCGCGGCGTCGAAAAGGCCATGGCGGAATCGAAGCGTGCCTCCGATTCTCTCGCCACGGCGCAGAAAGACCTCGAGAATGCCACGGACGAAGCCACCGGTGCAACCCGGGAGTTTGGCGACGCCGCGGCTGACGCCGACGGCAAGGGCCAGGGGTTTGAGGTCTCTCTGGGCAAGATTGCCGCCGCCGGTGCCGTGGTAGTTGGTGCTGTCGGCGCGGCTGGTAAAGCTGCGTATGACATTGGTGCCCAGTTTGATGATGCGTATGACACGATCCGTGCGGGCACTGGTGCTAGTGGTGCTGCGTTTGAGGAGCTGCAGGATTCGATGCGCAAGGTCGCTGGCGAGTCCATTGGCGTCGGCTCCGATATGGGGGCTATTGGCTCGACGCTGGCGGATCTGAATACACGTCTTGGTTTGACTGGTGAGCCGCTTGAGAAGATGACGGCTCAGTTCATGCAGCTGCAGAACCTCGGCGTGGATGCCGACATCAACGAGGTATCGAAGGCCATGTCTGGCTTTGGTATCGAGGCGAAGGACATGCCGGCCGCGCTGGATGAGTTGTTCCAAGTGTCGCAGGCGACTGGGTTGACGATTACTGAGTTGTCGCAGTCGGCGGTTAAGGCTGGCCCCGTTTTGCGCGGGTTCGGGTTCTCGATGGCTGATTCTGCTGCGCTTGTGGGCCAGATGGATAAGGCCGGTCTGGATGCGGATAAGACGCTGCAGTCGATGCAGCGTGCGCTGGCGGAGTTTGCGTCTGAGGGGCGCGATGCGCCGGAGGCGTTGAAAGAAACGATCGGCAGTATCGAGGAGCTTATCAATGCGGGTGATGATGCTGCAGCGATTGATATGGCGTCCAATATTTTCGGCACTCGTGGTGCCGCCCAGTTTGTGGATGCGGTGAAGACCGGCACTCTGTCTGTGGATGATTTCATGGATGCGACTGGTGCCACCTCGGACACCATTGGGGGACTGGCAGAGGAGACCGCTGATTTCTCCGAACGGTGGGACCAATTTAAGAACCAGGCGGTACTGGCGTTGGAGCCTATCGCGACGAAGATTTTTGATTCTTTAGTCCCGGCTCTGGATAGAGCTCAGGGTGCTTTTGAGTTCACTTTGGGCGCGGTGAAAGGGTTTGCCGAGTGGGTGCAGAAGAGTAAGGATTGGCTGCTGCCGTTGGGGACTGGTCTGACGGTTGTTGCTGGTGGGCTGGCTGCGGTTGCTTTCCAGCAGAAGATTATTGCCGCCGGCGGTTTGATTAAGTGGTTCAAGAGCCTGTCTAGTGTCACGAAGTTGATGACCGGCGTGCAGGCGGCGTTCAACATGGTGATGGCTGCGAACCCGATTGCGCTTATCACCATTGCGATTGCCGGCCTGGTGGCTGGTCTAGTGGTGTTCTTCACCAAGACCGAGACGGGCCGCAAGATGTGGGAATCCTTCACGGAGGCTCTCGGCGCCGGCTGGGATTGGGTAGTCGAGAAGTTTCAGGCTGGCCTGGATTGGGTGCAGTCTACTTTCGGCCCGGTGTTCTCTCAGATTGGTGACATGATTTCTGGCGCGTGGGATGCGACGGTGGAAAAGGTCACTGGCGCTGTCGATAGGGTGAAGGAGATTTTTTCCGGAGCCCTTGATTTCTTGAAGACTGGTGACACGACTGACTATGCCGCTGCTCTGGGTATTAGTGAGGATTCCCCAATCTTCACGGCTCTGACGTTCTTCCGCGACCGCGTTGTGGACCTGAAGAACATCGCCGTGGCTTCTTGGGATTTCATGAAGGCCAAGTGGTCCGAGTTCACCACTGGATTCGGCCAGTTCTATCAGACGTGGATTTCTCCGGTTGTCGGCTTTATCGGTACTGCGTTCGGTGTACTGAAAGACATTGCAGTTGGCGCCTGGCAGGCCATGCAAGATAAGTGGTCGGAGTTCACCCAGGGCTTTGGTGAGTTCTACCAAACCTGGATTGCGCCGATTGTTGACGTGATGATGACGGGCTTCCAAGTTTTGGGCTCTGTTGTGTCTGCGGCGTTTAACGGTATTTGGACGGCTATCCAGTTCGTTGGCAGCGTCATTTCTGCTGTGTGGTCTGGGGCGATTCAACCCGTCCTGTCGCTGTTCATGTCGGTGGTTCAGTCGGTGGCGTCGTTTGTTGTGCCGATTTTCACCGCTGTGATTGGCGGCGCTTTCCGCACGATGGGTTCGCTTATTTCCAACGTGTGGAACGGTGTTATTAAGCCCGCGTGGGATTTCTTCCGTAACGCTGCCGGCCTGCTGGCAGACGTTCTCACGGGCAACTTCTCGAATATCCGTAATCGGTTCAGCTCGATGGGCCAGGCGATTTCCAACATCGTGCATGGCGTTATCAACTCGGCGATGAACTTTTTCAAGTCCATCTTCGAGAATGCGAAGCAGGTTGCCGCGTCGTTCGGTCAAGCGATTGGCCGGATGGTAGGTACGGTTCGCAACAAGATCGGCGAGATGATGGGCGTGCTCGGCCAGATTCCGGGCAAGGTCCAAGGCGTCTTCTCCTCGGCTGGTACGTGGCTGGTCAACGCCGGTAAGAACATCATCAGTGGCTTGATTAACGGTATTAAGTCGATGTTTGGCCAGGTTGAGAATGCTATTGGCTCGGTCATGCCGGACAAGATTCGCGGCATGATTGGCTTCTCGGACGGCGGTGTCTATATGGTGCAGGGTGGTATTACCCGCGCCTACATTGACGGCGGTATCGACAAGCTAGAGCGCTACGCTAACGGCGGCTCGAAAGAGAAGCATACGGCGCAGATTGCTAAGGGCGGCGAGTGGCGTATCTGGGCGGAGCCGGAAACCGGCGGCGAGTCCTACATCCCACTGGCAAAGTCGAAGCGCAAACGCTCAACCCAGATTCTCGCCAAGACGGCCGACATTTTCGGACTGTCGGTTGTGGACAAGAAGGGCGAGCCGGTCAAACCAGGCCCGTCTTCCCAAGTAGCGCCGGCCAAGCCCCAGTACTTCGCCAACGGCGGTATTACGTCCAAGGACTTGCGCAGGTTTGCAGAAGGAGCCCGCGTCAAGGGCTACCAGGCGGCGCGCTCCCTAGAGGGCGCGCCATATGTGTTTGGTGGCTCGAACTGGGGTGACTGTTCCGGCACCGCGTCGGCGTTCGCCGCGCTTGCCAGCGGCATGAATCCGTTCCCTCGTAAGTTCGCCACGATGGACGAGGCCGCATGGTTGTCCTCGCATGGTTTCCATCGCGGTCGCGGTAAGAAGGGCGACCTGCGAATCGGCTTCAAGAACGGCGGGCCAGGCGGCGGACATACCGCTTCGACACTTCCAGACGGCACGAACGTGGAGATGGGCGGTGCTCGCGGTAACGGCCAGATTGGTGGCCGCGCTGCTGGCGCGTGGGACTCCTATTTCGACACGTTCTTCTACAAGACCATTAAGCCGCCGAAGCCGCCGAAGATGAACAAAATTCTCGACCAGAATGCCATCCCAGACGGCAGCACCATGACCATTGACGGCGTGCCCGTCTCTGTGAGCTCCGACGACACCACTGGTAGCGCTGGCGAGAACACGGTTACGGTCGCACTGTCCCCGGAGGACGCGGCTAAGGCTACCGCTGCGAAGGGGCTGGGAGACCAGTCGATTCTGGACTTCGCGGTAGACGGCATCTTCGACATGCTCGGCATGAAAGATTCCACCATCAAGAAGCTGCTGACCACTAAGGGCAAGGACCTGCTGCCAAGTGGCGAGAGTATCGTCACCACCAAGGAGGTTAAGGAGCAGCCGCGCACCAATGTGGCCGCGAAGAACGCCGAAGCGATTGAGTCCGATGCTGCAACGTCGTTGTCTCCGGCGAAGATGGCTAAGGACCCGCAGCTTGCAGCGGCCAAACCGGAGGAGAAAAAAGGCCCGACGTGGGGCCCTGATTTCTTTGCTGGTGAGATTGCTCGCAAGGCGAAGGACATGAGGTTGGATAAGCTGGCCGCGAGGATTGGTCTGGCGACGGCGTTGGTGGAGTCGGGTAACCCGCTGAAGATGTGGGCGAACCGTGCTGTGCCGGAGTCGCTGAAATTCCGCCACGACGCTGTCGGCTCGGACTACGATTCCGTTGGCCTGTTCCAGCAGCGTGATAATGGCGCGTGGGGCACGGTGAAGCAGCGTATGACCCCATACGATTCGGCTGGCATGTTCTTCGACAAGCTCAAGGGCTTCGACTATCACGCGATGGACCCGGGCGCTGCTGCTCAGAAGGTTCAGGTTTCTGCCTTTCCTGACCGCTATGGGCAGCAGATGGGTGCTGCTGAGGAACTATTGAACAAGGTCGGTGTATTCGACCAAGGCGGCTGGCTTAAGCCTGGTGGTATTGCCGTGAATCTGTCGAATGAGCCGGAGCCGGTGTTCAACGGTGACCAGTGGCGTGACATTAAGCGCGGCGGACTCAAGTCTGATGATGGGATGACGCTTGTGGTCAACCTTGAGGGGCAGGAGGTGCTGCGTAAGCGCGTGGACAAGGTCGAAGACGAAGTCACGATTAACACCGAGGAGATTGGCAAGCTGCGGCGCCGTACGAGCGTGGCTGTGGCTGGCACGACTAGGGGAGGTGCGATGTAAATGGTGAATCCTGTGAGGTTTGGTTCTGGCTACTCTGGTTTCACTATGCCGGAGGAGCCTGGCTACAAAATCACCTATACTGCGCCGCACCGACCCGGTGAGACGTTCATTTTGCACTCGATGCTTGATGCGGAAGCGGATGAGCAGCGTGTTGTTCTTAAAGAGAGTGGTTTTGGTGGCGGCTTCGGCGAGGTGGATTTTTCCTCGTCGGGGTCGGTCACTCGTTACGGTTCTCGTGTGACAGGGTCGAAGTTTCCGGCGTTTGATGGCGAGTTGGATGTTGTTGTTCGTCCGGGGCCTGATGATTCGGTGATGGAGACGTTGCGGGATTGGCGTAATGCGTGGTCCTATTTTGAGGACGGCAAGCTGAAGGTCGTGGCGCGTGATGGTGGTAACCGTGAGGCGCGTGTGCGGCTGGTGAGTTTCGCGGAGGTTGAGCTAGATCCGTCAGGGGCACGTCTTATTGAAGATAGTGTTCGGTATAGGTGCCTTGATGGGTACTGGTCTGGGGGTGTTAGTACATACACGGGTAACGTCACTGTGACGGTTCCGGGTGATTTGCCGCCGAAACTTCGGCTTAAATGGGATGGCCGCTCAACCAGTTTCACCTTACCGAGTGGTTTGCGTGTCAGTTTGGCGCAAGGCCCGGGCACGAGGTGGATTGATTTGGAGCGCGGCATGCAAGGCCAGGTGACGGACGAGGACGGCAACGTCGATACCGGAACATGGTCGTCGCTGCGCGGTGTGCTCGTGGGGGAGACGCTGCAGCCCCACACGAACAATAGTTTCCAATTGGGCGCGGGCCTGACCCTTGAGGTTGTGCCGCGCTTCCTTAGTCCGTGGAGGTAGAGCATGGTTGATTGGGTACAGCATAAGGCCCACCGTGAAGCGGTCATGCAATCCCACGGCCAGTACGTCGGACTGTACGACAAGAACTGGGAGCCGGTTCTCGATATTGAGGATTGGTTGGAAGCCGAGTGGGGTGGCATTTTTGCGGACGTGGGCAATATGTCCATGACCCTGCCGGGTGAGATTGAACCGGGCGTGGTCAACCCCGTGGTGGATTACCTGCTGCGTGATGATTTGCGCAACCTCGACCGTGGCGGGAGTTTGGACGCGCTTATTCACGGCGCGGTGCATGTCGTGGTGGAACGCCCCGGCCTTAAACGCCGCTGCTACCGAATCCTGGAAATCAACCCACGTGGTGGTGACCCGCAGGGCAACCCCGCCGAGGTGGAATTCACGGGCGTGGACTCGATGGAGCACTTAAAGCACCTTCCGCTGTGGGCGGACCCATCCAACCGGTCTAAGGTCGTGCAGTTGCAGTGGGAAGACCGCCAAGACGGCAGCGCCGAAAAAGTCTCCCGTAAACTCATCGGCCGTAACCTTATTGGGTATCAGCAGCCGAGTCTTCTAGACAGCATGTTCTCGTGGACGGCCGGGTACACGAGCCCTCGCCAGTGGCGTGGGTTTAATCCGTCGATGCACCCGGTGATTTGCTCGCCGGTCATGTCGGGTAATCGCTCCGAGTGGTGTGTGGTGTCGGCGCGTTGGGATAACGCGTGGGACTTGCTTAAAGCGACGTGGGCGGCGGCTGGTGTGCAGCCGTTCGCTTGGTTGTGGCTTCCGGGTGACCCGCAGCCTTTCCCGTCTTATACGACGTTGGCGTTGCCTACGACGATTATTGACTTCGCCCCCAGGGCCACGGTCACGGGTGCTGCCGGGATTGTTGGCCAGGCTTTCCGCCAGTTGAAACGAACGATTAGCAGTGACGATTTCATTACGTCCACAACGGAGTTTGCGGACGTGGACATTAGAAATAGTGATGGGCGGCGCCCGTGGGTGGTCTACACGCTCATGGACGCCCCGGACGTAACGCTGCGTAAGTCCACCGACCATCGTTGGTTGGTTGGCGGCAAGTCGCCGGACATGGTGAATAAGGCGGCGAACATTGGTATTAAGACGGCGATTGCAGCGGCGGTGGCTGCGATTCCTGGTATTGGTCCTCCTATCGCAGAGGGCATTAAGGGCGCGGGTGAGCTGGTGGCGGAAATGTCTGCTGACCGCCTGTTTGTCCTCAACGAGTACGTGGATAAGAACCGCCAGTTTCATTATGGCCGGTCTCGTTTCACGGCTATCTCGAAAACTGGTGAGGCCAACACCGTGGAATCGCTGCAGAAGGCGTGGCAGGCGAAGCAGGAGACGGAGGGCGGCATTAGCGCCGAGTTCTCCATCGATAGCCCCGACCCGTATTTGCCGGGCCGTGACTTTGACCTGGGCGACACCATCGGAGTCACCGCGTGGGGCGTGGTGTGGGCAGCCTACGTGTCCGGGCTGACATGGACTTCTAAGCCCGGCAATGAGGTCGGCTGGACGCTGCGCATTGGTGACTACTCCTCGTTGGCGTCGCCGGGCGAGCTGTACCAGGCCAATAAGGAAAACATTCGTGCTGTGATTGGCCGGCTGGCTGTGACTAAGGGAGGATAAAGATGGATTACCGCTATATTGTGCCGACAGAGGTGCCGGAGTCGGAGCACCCGTACGCGGGCCTGTTTCTAGGTGTTGTGCCGGAGGGACGCGAGTCTGCCGTGGCGCGGCATATTTTCGACGAGTTGGGCGCTCGCCTCCAGGTGGGGGAGCCGGAGACTATCACCCTTGGGTGGGCGGTTGATTTCGAGACGAACAGTGACCGCGAGCGCGCCACGGTGGGGCAGTCGTTGGAGTTTACGATTCCGGGTGCTGATAGGCGCGGTGTGCGAATCGTGGAGGGGCATCTTCCGCCCGGTATTGAACTACACCGCCACAATGGCACCTTGACCGGGACGTTTGCTAAGCCTGGGCTCTACGACGTGACCCTAGCGATTGGCCCGGCGGTGAAACTCGACCCGCTAGGCGGAACAGGCACACCGGGAGAGCAGGTGGCGTGGATACCGATTGACCAGAAGCGCGCCCGAGCTGAGTCCACGACCCCGGCGCCTAAAACGCTCGATGGTCTCACCGCGCTGGAGTTGTCTCAGCTTGCTGCCGAAGCTATGCGCTTGGAGCGCCTGAAAGCAATAGAGGAGCTAGACGATGGGAATTAACCCCAACAGTGGCGATGGTGTGGAAAAGAACTACACCGTCGATGGGCGCACAGACGCAACAAGCATCGTTTCCGACGCCGAGCACACCGGCCAGGAAGCAGGTAAAGCATTCGCCCACATTGCCGCACAAGCTGATTCTGCCAACACCGGCACCTCCGAACTGTCCAAAAGGGTAGCCGCACTAGAAAACGCCCCCAGACCCGACCTCGCAAGCTACGCGCTCAAAAAAGACCTCGACAACCTAGCCACAAAAAAGCAAGTACAAGAGGCACGTCCCCAACGCCTCCTCTGTTCAGGAAGCACACAGCCCGGCAGCGCCAGAATCAACATCCCCCTAAAAGCCGAAACTTCAGTACCAGAAGCATTTGAAACTGGCGCATCGACCGTTACCGTCCCGGCGGGAATTTATAGGTGCGAACTGTGGCTAGGCTCCGCAGACTTTCTCATGCTCTCAGGAGCACCATCGCCCGTAGTGCTCACCCCGGCGAACACGTCACGTGCCGAGCTGAATCCATCCGTTGTCGTGAAGCTGGCGGAGAAAACCAGCCTTTATTTACGAACCCTCCCCACGGCAGGACAGTCCCTGATGTGGCTCATCGAAAAGCTCTAGAAAGGACAAACTACTATGGCCGTCAAACTTGACGGAAAAATTTCCGATATAACTACCAAGCCACTCGAAGACGTTTCCAACGTGACCATCAAAGCAGCCACGGCACAAGCCACCGGCTCAGGGGTCACCATAAGCCAACCCCAGCGCGTAGAAGTCACGAGCCAAGGACAATTCTCAATCACAGTCCTCGAAGGGGTAAAAGGCTGGCTATACGTGGAGGGCCCGGGGTGGAGTGATTCTATTCCTTTCATCGCTGCCTACGGAATGTCCCAACTTTGGGAAGCCATCGTCAACGCCCTGAATCTGCCGTCTAAGATGGCTGAATACTTGGACATCAAACGGCAGATGCAGTCCCTGATTGATGAAGCAGTTGCCAATGCCCCCAGCTCACTACGCTGGTATCGGCGGAAGCTGGGATTAAACGAGGATCTTAATCAGCTCACCGAATACGGCATGTATGAAGTGGATAAATTCTCCGTAGCAATGAGCCTTGTTAACAGACCAGACGATTCTGGCTCTGGCGGAACCCTCATTGAGGTGAAAGCGGGCGGCGGAGGCCGCATCATTCAAGAGTTCACTGAAGTTAGTACAAACAGCATTGGGCGATACTGGACACGCGCCAAAGGCGCCGACGGAGTGTGGAATCCTTGGCAGCGAGTCTTCGACGGGACATCAGTGTCAATCCCGGAGGGCACAGACATTGATGACCTTACGAACCCCAACTTCTACCAGGTAGACAACTTCAACACGTTTAAGTCGCTGAAAAACTTCCCCGGAACGATAGAAACCGCTGCCCACCTGTGGGTAAAACAAGCCGGCGGCGGGCGACTCATCCAGGAATGGACCACCATTAAGACAGACGGCATTGGTGACTCTTGGCGTCGCGCTCGAATGGCAGACAACACGTGGACTTCTTGGGAGAAAAAATCATCCAATTCTGGACGTTCCTTAAACGATGCCATTGCTGTCGTTACTCACGGTGATTCGCAGGTCGGTGAGCCAGGAAACTGGCCTGACACCTTGGCGAAAGTTCGCCCAGAATGGGATATTACGAACTTGGGTGTGGGTGGTGCTCGCCCTGATGAGATCCTTCTCCAGGACGGAGCGAGGGGCGCATTCATTCAGCCGGGCGTTGTTCTCAAACCTAAAACCGAAGTTCCAGTAGTCCTCGATTGGGACCCTATGGTGAGGACCAACGGCACGTATGCAGTGCTGGGCACGATTAATAATCGCTCCGCATCGTTGAAGTATTCTGCGGAAAAATCCTCATGGGTCGTGTATCTATCCGGCGGGGACGAAGACATGCCTATCAATGAGCCAACGCAGTGGATTTCTACCCGGGCCGGTGAGAAAGAAAACGCGTGGCATATCGTGTGGTTCGGTGGGAATGCTATCCGCAATAAGTACCACCATCCGGGGCAGACACTGGGGCAGCACGTTATCCGCGCCTACTGTGATGCTCTGGACGCGTGGGGACCTGAAACCATCATGTGTGGGTACGTGCCTGCCTATGGTGACGCCGATGGCGTGAAGGCTGCGGACGAAATTCGAGACTGGGCGGCAGCGGTTGTGCCGAAGCAGTTCCTTGATATGCGCAATGTTTTACAGTCTCACGCCGCTGAAATTTTAGGCTCGCCACTAAGCGAACAGGACACCAAGGATATTGCTGCCGGCTATTTGCCGCGAGCAATGTACATCGAAGATGGCGTTCACATGGTGGACAAGGTGAAGGCCTGGATTGGGCGTTTCATGGCGGGATTTACCCGCGGGGCTACGCCGCGTCTTACTTTTTATTCCAGTCGTGCACCACTAGCAGCGCCCTCCGGGGCGCTTTAATTTTGCCGAAAGGAGGGCGTAATAATGGTTACTCACCCAATGAAACAGGGCACCTATCAAGTGTCTAGTGGTTATGGGCCACGGTGGGGCACGTTCCATGCCGGTTTGGACTTTGCCGCGCCTATCGGCACGCCGATTTATGCGGCGGCTGATGGTGTCGTGGTGGAGGGCCGGGAGCGGTACAACGTTTCTGGGTTCGGCTCGTGGATTTGGCTGGACTGCCAAGAATCAGTAGGCAAAGACTTCATCTACGGCCACGTGAAGCACGACGGCATTCTCGTTAAGGCTGGTGACCGTGTACGCGCAGGCCAGCAGATTGGCGTGGTAGGAAATGAGGGGCAGTCCACCGGCCCTCACCTGCATTTCGAGGTGTGGGGGTCGCCAGGTCGCCTAGGTGGCGCGCACCAAGACCCCGCCCCGTATCTCGCGAGCGCGGCACAGCCCGGCGAGTCCACCGCCCGCCCTGTAAGGAAGCAGAGCGGCACTATCTACGGCATCGACATCAGTGAGCATAACGATGGGTTGAGCTGCGTCAAGGCTAAGCAGGAGGGCATGGAGTTTGCCATCATTCGCCTGTGTGACGGCACCTACGTCGACCCGGTATTCCATTCGCATCTGGCGGACGCCGAGCAGGCAGGAATGCTCATCTCAACCTACTGGTATCTGCGCGCCCCATCAGAGGGCGCCAGCATCGCCCAGCAGGTTGATGTCATCGACCAACAGATGGGTGGACGCCGAGACCTCCCCGTATGGATTGACGTGGAGAGCATCGACAACCGGTTCCCGCCAGGCGACCCACGCCACTATCTGCTGCGCGGTGAAGACGTGTGGGAAGCCAAACGAGAACTTGAGCGGCGCGGATACCGTGTCCCCGGCGTGTACTCCGGCGCGTGGTACTGGGAGCACATGCCGGGCGGCGAGCCGTCCATGCAGGGCCTAGGCGCGCTCTGGTGCTCCAACTACGGGGACAATAACGGGGTTGGTCAGCCACGTGCCTTGTACGCGAGTGAGGGCGGAGACCATCACCCCGGCTGGGACTACCCATTGGGTGACCGGAAACCAGACCTTTTGCAGTTCGGTTCGCGTGGCACCGTCGCGGGACGCCCCAACGTCGACATCAACGCCTACCGGGGCAGCAAGGCGCAACTACAGGCCCTATTCACCGGGAAGCCGGCACCAGAAGAGGAACCATCGGAGGAAGAAATGAACAAGCTCTACAGGCAGATTACGACATTCATCAGCGGCTACCTCGGCCCGCAGATTGATGCAATTCAGGAAATCTGGAAACAGCTAAGGGGGCCATCGGGCAACGGATGGGTACAGCTCGGACAGAACGACAAGGGGCAAAATCTAACCCTCGTTGACGCTGTGGCCGCAATCCGCCAAGACCTCGCCCGCATCGAAAAGAAACTGGAGGAACGATAATGGCCAAGCACTACACCAACCCCGCACCAAAGCCCCGCGCCGTCATCGGCACCCCATGGTGGATACGCCTAGCCGTGTACGTCGTGGTCGCCGCCGTAGGCCTGGCCCTCGTCGCCTTCGGCATCGCCAGCCCCGAGCAGGTAGACGGATGGCTCGGACAGACCGGTGGTCTAGCCGCGCTCATTGGTGGTTTCCTCGCCGCGGTGAATACGGGCCGGGAATCCGATGAGGCCCCCGTAGGTGTGGTCATTGAGCAGCCTGCCACGCCTGAGCCGGAGGATGCGCCCACCCTGCCGGTCTACACCGGCCCCACCACCGCAGGGGAGTAGTCGTGAGATGGGAAGATTTTAAACTACGCGCCTCCCGCTGGCTCGTATCCGATGCAGCCGGGCTGATGATTCTGGGCAGTATTTCCATCGCTCGTGGTATGTCCTACACGCCGCTGCTGGTGAACCCCGATAGGAAACCTACGCACTTTATGGAGAGTGTGCTCAATCCACCGTCGTGGGCTGTGGTGTGGCTTCTCATGGGTGCGCTGTGCCTATGCGCGGTTAAGTGGCCGAGGTTGGTGCCTGCCGCCGTGGGGGCTGTTGTGGGGCTGCATTCCATGTGGGCGCTCAGCTTCATTTTCGCCACGATTCTCGGCGACCTGGGCCGTGCTTGGGTGTCCTCCCTCGGCTACATCGGAATCGCCACCATGACCCTCTACGCGTATGGGCGCGGCCAAAGCAATGAGATGAAGCTGGTCGATGGGAGGTGACGGGCATGCCCGTAGACGGGCCGCTGGCAACCATCATCGTCGGCGTGATTGGCGTGCTCGGCACCCTCATTGGTACTCACCTGACGGAGAAAAGCCAGAAAAAGAAAGCCGAGCTAGAAACTCGCGGCCCCGAGTGGGAATCCTTTACTAAAAGCATTCGTGAATGGACGAACGAGCAGCTGGAAGCCCGCGACAAGTCCATTGCGGAGATGCGGGGCGAAATTGCGGAGCTACGCGACAAACTGGAGGTGTGGAAAAGCCGATACTTTATCGCCGTGAACCACATCCGCCAGTGGCGACTGAAGCACCCTGAAAGCGTCGCCGATATGCCGATTCCTGACGAGCTAGAAAACGACTTCTAAACTGACCCTCACCCCTAGCGGGTGGGGGTCCTTTTCGCGTTTTAGGGGGCAACCTCAAAATCAAAATCGGCCATGGTGTACGCCATGTGGATATGCCCCATGAGGGCGATGTGCCCGGAATGACTAAGGCCATCGCCTGTAATCGTGTTGGTGAGAACAACAGGCTTGCCTTCGGCTTCTGCTTGCTCGGCAATCTGTAGGGCTTGGTCGATACAGTCTGCGAAACGTACCCACTGGTCCTGGAGCCACACCCCTGCATCGAGTGGGGGCTGGTGCGTGGTCTCCCAACGTTGGGCGGTGCGGATATTCACATCACAGGCGTCGGCTACGTCCTGAGATGTAAGGCCCATGCTGGTGCGGAGAATACGGAACTCGTTTGGGGTCATGCGGCTTGTGTCCTTACTTCTGTGATGATGCCGAGGTTGAAGTATTGGTTTCCGACTTTGCGGTCGATGGTGCCCCACTGGCCTGGCACATTGGTGCGCCGGAACGTCACATCAGCGGGAAACTGCTCTTTGAGGATGGCGTACATGTGGGGGCCGGTGTAGGTGCCCAGGGTGGTGATGATGGTCTGCATTTCGGACTCTCTTTCCGGTTGCGCGGCCTCTTCCAGGGGTGGTTCCCCTTGCCGTCTAACACCATTATATGCCGTAGTTTACGGCATTGCAAGTGGGGGATTTTCCCGCCTTGTATGGGGCTTATTTCACCCAGCGTTGCACGGTAGATGGGGTACGGTCGCACAGCTTAGCTATCCGGTAGGCAGGTATGTCGTAGAACATGGCGGCCTTGACCCATTTGGAGCGGGCGTCTTTTAGCTCAGTGGTGACTGCCTCTAGCTCGCGCACCTGGTCGTCGGCCCACTTGATTTGCGCCATGAAGACACCCTCGTTGTAGCCGTCTTTTCCGGCCCGTGCGAGTTTAAGGGGCGTTTCGAAGAGGTCTTCTACCCATGCGCGCTGGTCGGGGTCTAGCTCGCTCATGGCTTTCTCGTAGTCGGCCTCCGAGGCGGCTAAATTTTCCCGAGATTGTCGGAGTCCGACAAAATTGCCGGTGCAGCGCCATGATTCTACTGCCTGTGTCTCCCCGCCGATGAGGATGATTTTTTCGCCGATGCGGGCAAGGGTGTCAGGGCTGATGATTTGCATGATGGTGCCTTTCTAGTAGTCGCCTTTGAGAGCGGTGATGTAGGTGGACGCGTCGCGGCGGGTCATAAGCTTGATTTCTTTGAGGGTCGTGGGGCCTTGGCTGAACCACGTTACGTTTTGCCCGTCGTACCGTGCGAGCAAGTCCATGATGTAGTTGACTTGGGCGTTGGTGGCGAGTGGGGCGGTGGTGCCTGCTTCGATTTGGAGCAGTTTTTGTTCTACCCATGCTTCGAATGCGCGCTGGTTGGGGCGGTTCCAGGTGATGGCGTCCCAGCTGCCGTCTTTGTAGGTGCTGATGTCGATTTCGGGGCGGGCTGCGGAGATTTCTTCGAGGGTCATTCCGGCGGCGAGGAGCCTTTTTACGTCGCCTTTGTGTGGGTACTGTGCCATGATGTTTTCCTTTGCTGTGGTGTTCTTTGCTTGTACACCTATTATTACGCACTGCGTACTATTACGCAAGGCGTAATAATGTAGGGGGGTGATGAACGGAGGTAAAGCGTAAAGAAATTAGGCAAAAGAAAATCCCCGCCGAAGCGGGGAAGAAAAGAGCCTGAACAAAAACTCAGCACTGCAACCGGCTCATCCCTGCTAACGCAGGGAAAAAGGGAGCAACAAGCAATGCTCTAAGCACTACAACAGGCTCAACCCCGCTAACGCGGGGACACCACAAAGCATAGGGGCAGCGGACCAGGAGCGCAAGCGGGGCACTAAAACGGCCATGCAATTCCACGACATACACGACAGGAAACAGCCTTAAACCACCGGAAACCACCGGATAGGCTGGAAAGCAGAAACCCCCTCCCACCAGCAAAAACGCTAGTAGAAGGGGGAAACGCGATGTGTCCCCGACAGGGATCGAACCTGCGACCTTCGGTACCGGAAACCGATGCTCTAATCCGCTGAGCTACGGAGACATCGCTGGGAAAATTCCCAACGATGTGATTTTAGCGCATGGGTTAGTGGGGGACTAAATCAGGCCAGGGGCGTCGGCAGTAGTTACTTCGCCGGTGCGCAAATAGTGCACGCCAATGTCATCGACAACCTTATTCTCGGAGGCAAAGTGCCCATGGCCAGGGCCGTGGACGGTGACTACACGCGACTGCATCGGCTTGGAGAGGCTCGTGTGGTATTGGTACGGCGTTTGTGGGTCGCCCGTTGCTTGAATCTGGAGGGGCTTGGTGGCGAGCTTGGAGCCGTCGAGAGGCGCCTGGCCCGTGACCGGCGCACGTCCACCACAGCCTGCGCCGGAGCCGTAGAGAGAGTTGAATTGGGTGAAGGGATCAGCGCTGACGAAGTTGGACCACAGGTAGCTCGGGTATAGCAGCGGATTTCCAGGCACGGTATTTTCATTACAGACAATGAGGTTCTGCATATTCGACGCCTGAGCGAGGGACTCTTGCTGTTTGCGCAGGGCCTCCGGGTCGGCCTGCTGCGCATCCATAGGTTCGCTACCGTTGAGGTGCTTGGCAAAGGCATCCCATTGCGAAGGGGTCGGTACAACAAGGAGGCGCGTCATGTTCAGTAACGGGGAGGCTGCCTGCACGGCGTTGGGGTTGTGAATCTTCTGGCTGAGGAACTCCGCCTGCACGCGCAATGGGCCGGTGGCGGTCATGATGTCCGCACCAGGCTGGCCGGCAAACTCGAGTCCTGGAGGTAGGTCACCAATCTTGGCGTTCGGTGGCAAAGCGGTAGGGCGTACACCTGCCTCACGAGCTACCTTTTGAGACCACTTTTCATAGACCTGCAGCGGGGTGGTGCCGAGGTGGTACTTGGCATCATTTTTGGCGATGAACCCGAAGAGATCGTGCAGTGCCTTTTCATAGCCGCGCTGTTGCGAAGCAAAGATGCCATTCCACGCCAGCTTGGG
>ERZ1029856.23-NODE-23-length-27723-cov-38.159860_pt1 | contig 27723 bp, 34 predicted proteins | sample MGYA00519238_ERZ1029856 | MGnify/ENA primary metagenome ERZ1029856 (study PRJEB33666, sample SAMEA4610918) | skin metagenome | biome: Human-associated habitat; feature: Malodor aspect; material: skin | place: Philippines | collected 2015-08 ... | reverse complement strand
GTAGCCCAATTGGCAGAGGCAACGGATTCAAAACCCGTCCAGTGTGAGTTCGAGTCTCACCTGGGGCACTTTTTCGTAACACCCCGTGACCGGCGTAAATGCTGGTGGCGGGGTGTTTTTGTTGGTGTGACTGTTTCCCGGCACGGCACCTAATTCCACCTAATTCCACTTAGTTTGTAGTCAAAATGTAGTCACGGAAGCCGGCCACCGCGTTTAGTCGTCGCCGTAGCCTCACCCCCGTTATATACCCCCAATAATGCTACGCCTTGCGCAGTATTACGCAGTGCGTCATAATGGGTTTACAAGCAAAGAACAGCACCCCAAGGAGACACCATGAACCGCGACCAGATCACCACCATCGCCACCCAGATCCTCGAAAACAGCGTCTACGCAAACCACCTCGACACCCTCCGCGACTACAAGGAGGACATCCACTGGGACGCCTACACCAAGATGATGAACATCCACCACGGCCAGGCAATCGCCAAGCTCGAACTGCTCGACGTCATCAACCCGCGCCTGGCTGAGCTCATTCGTGGCGAGCACAACGGCCTCGTCTCCGACTGCCGGCAGCAGATGTACGCGCACTTCCTCGAAAACAACAACCGCCGTGAGCGTGCGGACATGCTGCTGAACCTTGCAGACGCAGGCCGTCTGGACGAGGTGGCCGATTTCATGCTCGAGTTCCGCGACCGCGAGATCCCCAAGGCAGTCGAGCACGTCGCCGACTACATCGAGAGGGAGTACTAGGCATGCAGATCATCAGCCCCGATACCCTCGCCCGGATCGGCGAGAAGATCACCCTCATCGGATTGGCTACTAAGGCGGTGGGCGCGGAGGTCGCCGGCGGGAACGCCGTGGCGCTCCGCTCCGCCAGGGAGAGCCTGGCAGCGTCGGAGGCCGACTACGACAAAGCCATGGGTGAGCTCGCCCCGGAGCAGTGTGAGTGGGTGGAGCACCTGTTTGCGGACGCGCTCGCGAAGGCGCGGGCTGGACGCGCCGGCTACCACACGGACGTGTACATGGCGCAGATCAAGTGGGCCGATGACCAGGTGCGCGAGCTCGAGACGATCACCGCCGAGCTGAAAGATGCCCGCACGGAGTGGGTGCAGGCCGCCATGTCCTACGACGTCACCGCCTACCAGGTGGCGAAGCTGTGCGGGCGCACCCCGTCGACGGTGCAGCGGTGGGTGAAATAAGAAAAACCCCGCGGGTGCGGGGCTAAGGCGAGCCGCATTCGTACTAGGGCTCATCCCCGCTGATGCAGGGCGATTGGGAGCCACCTTTGTACTACGGCTCAACCCCGCGAAAGCAGGGCAGAAATCACTATAGCACGAAAAAGACCCCACCCTGGCGCATAGCCAAGGTGGGGGTCAAAGGTGGTTAGCGGTCAGCGCGCCACTTACTGAAGGACACGAACGGCGGGTCTGTGAACTCGGGCATGGAGGCCAAATGGTCGATGTAGGCGCGAGCATCATCCAGCTCACGCTCCAGGGCGTCAATGCGCCGGTCGCGCTCCTCCAACTGCTCCTTGAAGAACGCTTTCATCTCGGTGGTCAACGTCTGCCAGTTCGCGGGCTCCGCTGCCTTCTTCTGCGCCCTGGTGGTGGCTTTGGTGCCCGCGTACGCACCTAGCGCGGTGATGATGGCGATGACGATGGGTGCGACGCTATTCACGTCGAAGCTCATAGGCGATCTCCTCCCTACTCACTGTCGTCTCACCGCGCCCCCACCACACTGCCCACAGCACCAATGCAGCAATGGATAGGTAGCCGACGGCGGGTAGCCACCCGCGCACCGATTCTCTTGCGATGGCGTCCGCGATGAACGACGCGCCCCACAGCAGGTTCAGGCCCACACACGCGCCGACAGCCACTGGGGCGGCACGCGGCCACCACGCCGCCACCACCGCCGTGACACCCGCCGCGATCCACACCCACGCCCACACAGGCATCGGCAACGACCCCTCCACCGGGTGGGCTTGCCGTGCGTGCTCCGACATGAGCACCGGCGTGTACGAGATGCCACGGGCGATTGCGCCAGTGCCGAGGATGAGTAGTGCGGGGCCGACGGTGCGCGCCCAGTCACGCACCCGCCTAGCCGCCGGACGCATACTGGGTGGCAGGTGCTCAATCGGCATTGGTCACCTCGTCCACGGTGGGGCCGGTGTAGACCGGCAGGGTGATCGGGCGGGCGGCGTCAGCGTCGGCTTTTTCGACGCGGGCTGTCTCCGCAAGGAGGCGCTGCTCCTGGCCTTTGGTGACGGCGGGGACGGTGAAGCGCGCCAGCCCGTAGGCCACGAGCGACGCGACTACGCCGAGCACGTCACCGGCGGCACCGGTCGTGGCGGGGATCGCGTCAATGTTGTCCACGATCAAGGTGGCGACCCACACGATCAGGGCGATAAGCGCGGAGAGTGATTCTTTGCGCAGTGCGAGTGGAGATTGCGTGCGGCGGACGTTTTCGACGGCGCGCTGCATGGTGTGCTGGCTCATTTATTTGTCTCCCATCTGGTCGATTTTGCGGTCGAGTGCTGCCACGTCGTGGCGGAGTGCGGCCACCGCGTCCACGAGGGTGAGGTTCTGGCCGTGCTGGTTCTGGCCGAGTTGGGGCCAGCCACGTCCGCCATCGCCGCGCAGCTGTGTCCACACATCCTGTAGCGCGTCGATCTGCGGGCCGAAGAACCCTTTGATGAAGTCGGTGAAGTATTTAGGTGTGAGCACGGCTGTTGTTCCTCCGGTGTTTTCCTTGGTGTCGGGGTGGAATATGCGGGCGAGTTCGGCGCGGGTGCCCTTGTAGGCGTTGACGTCGATGGGGTACTTGTCCCCCACCACGCCCTCGGAGCCGAACTGCAGAATGTCGGGCTTTCGGTCGCCCAGGGGGTACGACCATCCGCGGTGCTGATCGCCGCCGTCGGCGAGGTAGGTGTCCCTCGGGTCGCCCTTGCTATTGCTCCCGTAGTTCGACACCCACAGGTAGCCGAGCCCGTCCATGGACGGTTTCCCTCCGGGCATGTTTTCCCAGTACCACGCGCCGGAATAGATGCCGGCGACGTGGTAGCCGCGGGCTTCGAGCTCGCGCTTCGCCGCCCACACATCGTCCTTGGTGAGCAACTTGGTGTTGCCGGGGCCGACTGATTCCACGTCGATCCACACGCCGAGGTCGCGCCGGCCGTCCATCTGCTTGTCGATCACGTCCACCTGCTGGGCAATCGACGTGCCCTCCGACGGTGCGCGAAGGTACCAGTAGGTGGACACCAGCAGGCCTTGCGCTTCGGCGTCGGCCAAGTGCGACTTGAAGAGCGGGTCTTGGTAGGTGCCGTCACAAAGGCGGATGATGACGAACTCCATGCCGTCCGCTTTGACTTTGGACATGGGGTAGTCCTTTTGCCAGCTGGAGATGTCGATGCCGAAGATCGTGCCCGGCACCTCTGGTGGCGTCCACGGCTTCGCTGGTGCGCCGTTCTCGCCGGGATAGTCCGCCCCGGCCAGCCATGTTTCGGGGTCCACTCGTTTCGAGCGGTAGCCGAGCTCGTAGATGGTCAGGTGCAGGTGTGGGCCGGTGGATTGGCCGTTGGAGCCGACGTAACCGATCAGCTGGCCCTTGTTCACCTTGTCGCCGACTTTCAGGCCGGTCGCAAAAGCGTTCCACATGTGCCCGTACTCGGAGCAGCCACCGCCGACCTCCGCCGGGTGGTCAATCACGATCATGTGGCCGTACCCGCTGGCGGGCCCGACGTGCTGCACGGTGCCGTCTGCGACGGCGTAGAACGGTGTGCCATCCGGCGCGCCGAAATCCGTGCCGGAGTGGGTTTCTCGCCTGCCGGTGACGGGGTTGATGCGGCCGGCGAACCGCGACGTGATCCTGATCTTGTTTTTGGGTAGGGGCCAACAACGATTGGCCATCGTGTGCCTCCTTTTGGGCATGAGAAAAGCCCCACACAGTGCGCGTGGGGCTTCGGGGTGGTTGGGGGTGTTAGGCGGGTAGTGGTCGCCATTCCTTCGCGCCACTAGATGGACGGTTGCTTTCGGTAGCGCGGTGCAGGCGCTGCGAGACGTAGGCAACACCCTCGTCTAGTGCGAGCGCACCGGCGGAGTACCACTCCCCCGCTTTCCACGGCTGCGCCATGGGAGCCGGGGTGACTTTCTCCGGCTCGTCCGGTTCGGTGATTAGCCCGGGCGCGTCGGTGCCCACCTCCGGGTCGTTGCCGTCCGCGATTGGCTCCGGGCGGAGGAAGTCAGCGGTCACGTCCTCCCAGCCGGAGAACGGAGTGCCCGGTTCCTTATCGGTGAGTCTGCGGGCTCGGTACGCCTTCTCCTGGTGCTTCACCAGCGACATGGGCGGGTAGGAGGTGGCCTTGCTTGTGGGCTGCACCCACTCCGAGAGCTTGGCGAGCAGGTCAGCCAGCGTGCCCACCTCGTCCAGCTGTGTGGTGTACTTCGGGGCCAGCTCGGGGTGCTGCTCCTGGAGCTGCGCCACCAGTTCTGCTTCGGCGTCCGCGATACGGCGCTCTTCTCGCCTGCGTGGGCGTTCTTCGAGGGTGATCCAGGTCGAGAGCCTGCGGAGGTCTTCCTCTGGGATTTCGCGGCAGATTGCCTGTGCTTCTTCAAGGGTTGCCAATGGATTGTCCTTTCAATGAGAAACGCCCGCGCAGCCGAGCACGGGCCTAGTTTTTGAGCTCGCCGAGCGAAGTGAAGGTGATGGACACAGGTTTGCCCACGTCCTCGGCATAAACCTCGCTGGTGTAGTAGTAGAAATACGCCCTGACTGCGGCGCGTTTCGGAACCACAATCGTGTACGATCCGCGCCAGTTACCCGGCGAGCCGGGGCATTCGGTAATCGACTGGTAGGAGTATCCGCCACCGTCTGCCATAAGCCGTGGCCTGCCCTTCGTCGGTGCGACCACGGTCACGAGCACCGACCCCTCCAACGGGCACCCAGGTCGAGTAACCGACGACCCGCCGATCTTGAAGGTCGACTGCCCATCAGATCCGATGGCACCCGTATACGTCACCGGCATGAAAGCACTCAGATCAATGTTTGGGGTGGTCATGCGACCACCCCCTGCGCTACGGAGCGGGTGGTGCGCTGATGATTTCGACGGTGGCTCGGTAATCCTGCTCCACGTCCGACTGCGTAGGAGTCGGCTGGACAAATAGCGACACCCGGTCGCCGGGTTTCGCCCCGAACTTCACCACGCCGCTCTTCCCGGCCGTCGCCTCCACCATGAAACGACGGGGACTCACAGATTCCAGATACAGGGCCGCCTTGTGCGGACCGTCGTAGGAAATCATTATCGTGCATGGGCCCGGGGGCAGCGGCAGGAACTCCTTGCCCGTGCCCTCTACTGCGGCGCGATCCCTGCCCGCAACCCGCACCATCGTGTAGCCAAAGAAATTGGTTACCGGGACGGTCATTTAGCGCACCCCCCCCCCGCTGTGACTACGCCAGCGGCCAGGTGATGACCATTACGCCCACGTCGCCCGTTGTAGAGGCGACTACCTGAAAGTATCGAGTTTCCCCTCGCGGTACGGAGACGTTGGTAAACACCATCGTTTCGCCGGGTTTCGCCGCCTTCGTCACGTACCGAGTCTCCGCCGAGGACGAGGTGCAAAGGTGCGCGGTTACCCCAGCGCCTTGCCCAGTGATGGAAACGTTCGACACCCCCTCCGGTAAGCGCGTGTACAAGCCGCCCTTGATCCGCACCACGCCCGCGCCCGAAGCAGCCTCGGCGTACGTCGTGATGGACGGCAGTGCACCCAGGTCGATGTTGATATTCGGTGCGGTCACCTACACCACCGCCCCTGCTGGAGCTACTCGACGGAGACCATCGGGTAAACCTCGATGGTGCCGCGCCCGCCCGCTGCGAGTGGCGAAGACGAGACGTTCTGCAGGTAGATAGTTTCGCCCTTCGTAGCGCCGATAGCAGCCATCCCGGAGCGATACCCCCCCCCCGCTGGGATTGTCACAGGGTAGCCGTGCCCGGCATGCACCAGGCGCACAGCCTCCGGCCCGTCCCACGACGCAGCGACACGGCACGGCCCATCGGGAAGCTTCAGCGCGATATCGGAAGATGCCTGTGTGCTGTTGGTGACGATTCTCGCGTTACGCGACCCGTTACCCTCCACCGTCACGCCATACGGCATGACAATGTTTAGGTCTACTGGTGTAGACATTTTTCCTCCTTATTGGTTGGTTGCTGTCCACCTCACGGCGGTCAAGCTGCTGTTACACGATTGATGAAACCCGGATCAGCCACCCCCATGACGGTTACATCCACCTCTCCATCGAACGGGGGCTCCATAATCTTGACCTGCAGCCCGTCAGACCACCCATCATCTCCGTAGAATTTCACACGGCCGTCTTTAAAGACGCAGTTTAACTGCCGAGAATGGCCGGTAGCCGAGGTCGCGGTGATAGTTAAACGCCCATCCCAAACACTGGTGGACTTCACTTTGAGTCTTCGCTCCCCCTTATAGTTCGTGATGACCGCTGAGAAGAAGTGGTTTATCTCCTCAACATCCATCATCTCGGTAGACAAAAACTCGATCCTGGGTGCAACGAGAGCAGCACCCAAAATCGCCTGGTCGCGGGCTTTTCCTGCTGCGGTGGCAGCATCAGCTGCGTTCTTCGCGTCCGTGGCGGTCTTGCTAGCCCTGATGGTCACATCCGATTGGATTTCTACGACCTCTTGTAGGTGGGCGTGTGCTTCCAGCGCGGACTCCGCCGTCCTAGTCGCCCTCTCACCCACATCCGCGGCGTGCATACCAGTCTGCGCGGCAAAACCAGCGGCCGCACCCACAGCACGCACAGCCTGGTTCGTCAGCTCCACCGCCTTCTTCAAATTCGCGGTCTGCGCTTCCAGCTTCCGCTGCGCTTCCGTGAGTTTCTCGTCCGCAGCGACCAAATCCAGGTTGATCTGCTCCTGTAGCTCCTGCGCTTCCTTCAGCGTGTCAATAGCCTTGGCATTTTCGTCGTTCGCGTCAGCGAGCTTGCGGGTGGCTTCCTCCAGCTTCTCCTGCGCCTCAGCCAGCAGCCTGATCGCTTCTTCGTTTTTCTGAGCGGCGTCCAGCGCGGACTCCGCAGCCCTGGCAGCGTCCTCCGCGGTGAGCTGCGCCCACATCGCCCCCATCGCAGCAGAACCAGCAGCGGCACCAGCCGCCTTGACACCCTCCGCCACGGCACGAATCGCCGTCTCATGCGCCGTCAGGACCTCGCCGTGCTTCTCTAGAACTTCCTGGTGGAGCGCCAGGATCTCGTTCTGTTTCGCGTCAATCTTCGACAGGGCATCTTCGGCTTCGCGCTGCAAATCAGCCAGGCGCTCCCCCGCGGCCTTAGCGGCAGAATCAGCACCAGCCTTAACCGACTTCACATCGTCCAGTGTTTGGATGGCCCGGTCAGCCTCGGCTTTCGCCTTCCGCGCCTGCTCCTGCGCGTCCGACACAGCCTGCTCCGCCGCCCGCGAATGCGACAGGGCAGACTCAACGTGCTCACGGCCCTCAGTAATAGCGTCCTGGGCTTCCAGCACAAGCGCTTCCACCTGCTTGCGAAGCTCCGCAGCATCATCAACAGCGTCACGTGCTTCCTCGCTGTACTGCAACGAAAGAGCCACGTTGCCCGACACAGACCCAAGAAGCGCACCCATCTGCTGAGAAGCCACACGCACCTGCGCCCCCAACACAGACACCTGAGAATGAATATTCTTAATATCCCGCGCAAGCTGCTCATTCTCACGAAGAACCGCGTCAGACTCCCCCAGCAAACGCTCCATCTCATCCAACGCAGAAAGCGCACTCACATACGACTCCTGCGCCTTCTCATACGACTCGTACGCCTCTTGCGCAAACACATGCCCCTGCGCCACCGAAGCCGTCGACGCCGCCAAAGAACGCTGAATCACCCCCTCCGCACTCACCACAGCACGCATAGCATTCCCCGCCACACGCTGCGCATCATCCGCCGTCGACTTCGCAGAACTCGCGTCTGAACGCGCCTGCGAAATCGACCTGCCGTCAGACTTCACCTGACGCCGCAGCTCCTCATTCGACCGACGAAGCTCCGCCAGATCTGAGATGAGCATGCCGCCGACGTGCACACGCCACGCGATCACACCCTCGGAGTCCGACGAGATCAGGGTGATGTCGGTGACCGGCAGCGCTAGGCGCACCAGACCGCCCCACAGCTCAACGGTGACGATGTCGCCGACTTGGAAGTCAACACCTGGCACGAACCCGCCCAGGCCGACGATGGTGATGTCGCGCTCAAAGAACACGTCACCATCAGCCTGCGACTGTGCCGCGTCCACCACCGCTTCAAGGTCGGAAGTCTTCGCCTGCAGGTCCACGGTCACGTCAGCGCGAGCGAAGCCAATGTCGAACGGGGCAAAGTCACCGTCCGGGCGGTACACGTACCCGTCTTTGATCCGCCCGTCTCGCTCCTCGCGCTGCTGCACATCCTCCGGCAGCACCACGTTGAACTCGCCGAACGTCAACGTCGACGTTTTGCGGCCCGCGGTGATGTCACCGCCGTCGGCCACGAGGGTTACGTCGGTCAGTACAGCCATTTACTTCACCTCCTGCATCTGCTCCACCCGCACCACAATCTTCGGAGCGGACAACGCCAGCCCCTTCACCGCGGCGTCGCCCGGCAACCACAACCGCGCGGAGATGCGCACGCCGGCGCGGGCGGCGACCGGGGCGAGCGTGTCGAGCAGCTTCTCGTCCGTCATTCGCACCAAGACCTCCGGCGAGCGCAGACCGGAACCGTTGGGGTCCACCACGATCGGCGGATCCGCGATCACCTCCGGCACGCCGGCTGCTTTCCAGCCTGTCTCCAACGACCGGGTAATCGCGTACCGGATGGTTTCCTCTGCACCTTTGCCGTCGCCGAGGGTCACACCGTCGGCGGTGGTCACCATCTTCACGTCCTGCAGCTCCCGCGGGCGGGTGAACAACACGCCGATGTTCTCGGGCCCGTTCCAGTCGCGGGTGAAACGGGTGTACTTGCCGGACACAGTAGTGGGGGCGGTCCAGGCGATGTGCCGGTTGAGCTCCATCAGCATGTCGGTGCCGTGAATCTCCATCTGCCCCGGCGGGACGTTGCCGTCGCCGGACACCACCACGTGGGTGATGCGGTACGCGCGCAGGATCCCAGGGCGCGCCACCACGACGAAGCGGGTGGCGCGTAGCGACAACTCCATACGGCCCTCGCTGTCGGCCCGCGCCGACGAGATGCCGTTAGCGAACAGTTCCTCGACCAGTGGGTCGATTTCCCCGCCGGGGGTGCGCACCACCACCGTGGCGCGGAACGACACCGGGACGTTGGTTGTCTCCGGCGCGTCCATCGACAGCAGTGGCGGCAGCACCATGATGTGCTCGGCTCGTTCGTTGAACAGGCCCACCCACTGACCCTCGTCGCGCACAACGGCGTCGCGGTGCTTCTTGTGGTCTGCCCACGTCACCTCCACGGGTCGAGCACCCCCTCACGCCACGTCGCCGTCGCCCCGGCAGGTAGGACAAACCGGCCGGTTTTGCCGGGCATGACCATCTCCGGCAGCGCCGACCGCAGCTGCTTCCACAACGCCTTATCGACGTTGCCGCGGTCGTCACGCACCACCAGCGAATGCTGCCGCGCCAAGAACAACGTTCTCGGAGCGGACACCGCCGGCAACTGGAAACGCGCACCAGAAGGCAGCGTGACCACTCCCCCGGCGCCCGTCCACCTGATCTTTAGCCATGTAGGAACATCACCGCGATTCGTCACTGTGACGTTTCCGGTGCCGGACTGCTCCGGCAACCACCACAGCCCCTCATCGGCCACCACCGGCACCGTCAGGTTCAGCACCATCTCGTCCCACGACGGGTCCTGCACCGGGTCCGCGATTGGCCCAGACAGCCGCACACGCGCCTCCGCGTCACCGAGCGGTGACTCGAGCACGAGCAGGTTCTCCCGACCCACGATCGGCGAGAACGCCGCACGCAGATCCGCAGCCACCTGCCCCGCATCACGCTTACCGGACTCGCGACAGTGGAACGTCACCGCACCCTGAATCGACTCGACCCGCTGCGACAACACCACCTGCCCCAAACCGGACAGAGGTGCCGCGGTCACGTCGGCGGTGGAGCCGACCAGGCCGTCGACGCCGCCGGACTTAATGCCGGCGGCCCAGTTCCCGGTGAAGTCCCATTGCTTGCCCTTGTAGTCGCGCATGGCGACGGCATAGCGCCCCATCAGCGACCTCCCTTCCACTTAGTTAGGTGCGGGCCAGGTAGCCCACACCGCTGACCTGCGAGCGCGTCTGCTCCGGCAACTGCTGCAGAATCGACTGCAGCAACGCGGGCAGCTGCTTCTCGACGCTCAGCTGCTCGTTCTGGATCCGCTGCGACTCACCACGCGAACGCATCTGCTCCGCGTGCTGCTTCTCACTGCGCTGCTTCTCCGCCTCTGCCGCGTCGCGGTACGCCTGCTCCAACTTCTCGGTCGGAGCGGCCACCGACTCGCGCATCATCCGCGCGTACTCGAGATCGCTCTCCGCCCGGTCGCGGGCGTAGATGTAGTCGATCTCCTTGTCGAGCGACTTCATGTTGAGGTCGTGCTCTCGGGCGTCGAAGTCGCGGTTGAACGCGTCAACCTCGTCCGCCTGGCGGCGCTCCAGCGCGTCGAGTCGGACGCCGATGTCGTACGACACCGTGCCGACCGTCGCGTCGACAATCGCCGACCCCAGCTCAGACCCAAGCGCAGCACCCTCAGCACCGCCGACGAAGCCACCGGCGCCGGCAGCGAGTCCACCGACGACGGATCCGCCGACGACCGCAGCCTTGGATCCGGTGTCCATGCCCTTCCAGGCCTGGTCCATTTCCTTCTTGTTCGCCTTGATCTGCTTCGCGCCCTTGGCGGTCTTGCCCGCGCCCTTGGCCAGCATGATCAAGCCAGGGATGAGGCCGAGCGGGCCCGCGACTGCGAAGCCTGCGGCCATCGCGCCGAGACCGCCGATCATCTCGCCGGTGCCGGACGCGACCTTGCCAGCGCCCTCGAAGCCTGCCTGCGCGCCCGTGGCCTGATTCTTCGTCATGCCGTTGAGCTGCGCGGTGGCCTGCGTGAGGTGCTTGGTCTGCAGCTCGAGCAGCTGCGCCGCCCGGGTCTGCTGCAGTGTCGCCTCGGCGACGCGCAGCGTGGCGATCTCGCGGGCCCGCGACGCTTCGAGGTCATCGAGTGCGGCTTGCTTGCGCGCCACCTCGACGCCCCACAGTGCGGCCTTGACCTCCTTGGAGTTCTCAATCTCCGCTTCGGTCAGCCCCTCGATGGAGAAGATGCCGGTCTCGTAGAAGCGGTCCATCGCACCGGACATGGCCTCGATCGAAGTGAGTCCGGCGAACTTCGCGTTCTTGCGCGCCTGCTCCAGGTCGTACTCGGCCTGCGCGACACCGATGGCGCCGCGCAGTCGGACCCGGTCAACGTCCTGGGTCTTGACCTGCAGGTCACCCAGTTCCTTGAGTCGCTCCAGACCAAGGGTCTTCTGCTGCATGTGCAGCTTCGAGATGGACTGCCGCATCTCATCGACGTAGCCACCGAGACGGGCGAACTGGCCGAACAGACCGGCGACGGTCTGGAAGGCGCTGTCCATCTGCTCCCCGATGCCAACGGCGAGGTCGGAGACTGCCTGATAACGGGCAGCGATCGCGGTGCGCTCCGCTGCCTCCAGATCAGCCAGGGCTTCGGAGTGGGCCTCGCGGGTGTCGCGAAGCTTATCCTCAGCCTTGTTCAGCCTGTCCTGCGCCTTGCGCACCTCGGCGGCGTTCTTGTCCTCGGACTTCGCCAGGGCCTCGTCGGCGTCCTCACGAGCGCGGGCGAGCTTGCGCTCGGCGTCCTCGATCTTTTTCGCCTTGGAGGCTGCGTCCTTCGCGGACTTCACCTGCATTCCACGGGCCTGCGCTAGGCCACGTTCGGCGTCTTCGATCTTGCGCTTCTGCGCAGTCGAGAGCGCCCCGCCCTTGGACTCGGCCTCGGCCAGCGCCTTGCGCGCCTCCGCGACTTCGTCCTCTGCCTTGGAGATGTTCTCCGCCTGCAGGACGATATTGGCCCTGGTGTCCAGCAGACCCTGCTCGGCGTCGCGGACGATTTCGGCGGAGCCGATGAAGTCGCCGCCGAGCCCGCGGCCCGCGCCGAGCACGTGGCCCTGGGCGCTGTCCACGGCATCCGAGAATTGGAATGCCGCGGCAGTGATGGACCGGCCTGCCTCCGGCAGCGCCTGAGCGATCTTCGACTGCTCCCGCCACTGCTGGTTGGTCAGGACGATCTCGTCCTTGGTGGACTCGTTGCGTCCCAGGGTGCCGGTGGGCCAGCGTCCGCCGATGTCGAATTTCGGGATGTTCGACATCGCACCGGACAGGGCACCGGCGAGCTGGGCGCCCATCTTCTCGTAGTCCTGCTCCCAGTACCGGCCACGCGACGAGTAGTCACGCGCCTGCTCGAACAGCGACTGGGCCTTGCCCCACGACACGGTCTTCCCGTTGGACAGGGACACGCCGTTGACGGACGTGGAGTCCACGGTGAGCTTCTCCGCGGCGCCAAACTCGTCCTGCATATCCAGCGACAGGTCGGACTTGAGCGGGATGTGCGCGTGGCGGGTGTACTGCGAGTGCGACGCACCCGCCGCAGCCCCACCAATCTTGCCCTGCCCTCCGGCGCCGCCACCCATCTCCACGTTGACGGCCTTGCCGTCCGGGAAATAGATGGTGCCGGAGGTGTGCCCGCCCCAGCTGGTGCCGGGGGCGTTGAACCAGCCGATGGCGTAGCGCGCGCCCGTGCCAAGGCCGTTCTGGAAACCGATGGAGGCCAGCTTCTGCTGTTCGTCCATCGTGGCCATAAAGCGGCCGTTGTCGGCCTGCTTGCCCACGGAGAACAGCGCGCCTTGCCCCTGGCTCGAGCTGCAGTCACCCCAGTTATAGCCCCCAAATACATAGTTCGCGCCTTGGAGCGACCGCTTCGCCTGCTGCCCATTGACCCGCTTCCCCTCGAAGTAGTTGAGGAGCTGACCAGGGGTCACCGCACCCTCAGCGCGGAACACATGCGACGTCGGAGCCACAGAGGACCCGTCGCGCCGCACCTCGTTCCCGCCACGGTCGACCAGACCGAGGCCGAAAATGTGGGCAGTCTCCGCCAGGATCTGGGTGGAGCGCTTCCGCTTCGACGGCGCGTGCGGGATAAAGCTCTCGCCTTGCGTCTCGTCCTCTGCCCAGGTGATCCACCGGCCGCCAGACTGGATCTGCGCGGGCTGCTGCGACATGCGGCTAGTGCCGCCGTCCGCCATGTAGCGGCGCCCGCCGACGTTGATCAGCCCGTCCGCGGCGTTGCCCTCGCGTGTGGTGCGCAGAGTGATGTTGCGGATGAGCGGTAGGCCGGACAGCCAGTCCTTGACGGATTGGATGCCGCGGCGTGCGGGCTCGTTGTCGACCTGGATCTTCGGCTGCATCTTCTTACGGTTCAGCTCATCCAGCTGGTCGTTGGAGACTTTCACACCGGCGTCCAGCAGTGCTTTATTCAGGTCTGCCTGCGGTGTCGGCGACTGCGCCCCGAGGAACGCCAGATCGCCCATCGCGATCGAGTGGTTCTCTTCCAGCTGGTCGATGATGAGCTGCGCGCGGGGCGTCGGCTCCTGCAGGTCAAGCGCATCGAGCATGACCTGCACCTGCTCCGCACTGACCTGGATCTGCGTGGTGTCCAGGAACACGGTCGGCGAAATATCAGCATCGCCGAGTTCGGCCGCCATCTGCGTCACACGCTGGATAGCTTCGATGGCCTCATCGTCGGTGGCGGTGAGCACCATGTTCTTGCCGTCGGCGGATTCTTCCCACTTGATGTTGAGCTCGTCCATGACGGCCTTGGCATCATCACCGACGGCCGAGATCTGCATGGTGGCCTTGCCCTCGCTTCTCATATTTTCGAGGGCTGCCCACACGTCGCCAATCTCATTTGCGACCTCATCCGCGCCTTGGAGCGCGATTGCGGTTTCGAGCTTGTCCGGCATACCGCCGTAGACATTGAGGAGCTCACGGACCCGCTCTTCAGTCAGACCGAACTCCTGCGCGGTCGCGGCGATGGCGGGGGTCATTTCCTCCATCGCGCCCTGGACATCGCCACCGTTGACGGCTACGTTTTCCAGGTCACCCACCATGCCGGTCAGCCGCTCATGCAGCTCACGGGCCGACGCGTTGGCAGGGTCGAGCTTGCCGTCCATGCCGAACAGGGCGTCGCCGAGCTGCTCCACAGGGTGCTGCGCCTTCTCCGCGGCCTCCACGATCTCGTCCACCGCTGCCGCGGCGTCCATCATGGCCTGCTCGGCGTCCTTCGGCGCCAGCCCCATGGCCTGCATCAGGGTGTGCAGGGCAGCGAGCTTGTCCTGGCTCGAGGACGCAGAGTCCGCGAGCACATCAATGGCCTGGGCGGCTTCCTGCGCAGCCGGGTCAAGGCGACGTGCCGCGTCGACGGACTCATCAATGACGGCGCGGGCCTGCTCGAGCTTGTCCGCGGCGATGTTGCCTTCGTCGCCCATGCTGCGCAGCGAACCGATCAGCTGCTGGTATTCGCCGCCGCCTTGGGCGACGATGGTGTTGACGTCCTCGATGGACAGACCCATCTCGGACGCGGACTCCTCGAGTGCCTTGTACGACTCGCGGGCCTGCTTGCTCGCTCGTGTCAGCTCGAGGTTCGCCCGCGTCGTTTCCGTGCCGAGGCCCGGAATCTTCAGCAGCAGACCGTCCAGGCCGGTTGTGGCCTGGTTGATCCGCTCATCGATACCAAGCGGACGCGACCCGACCGCGATCAGATCCGCCAGCTCCCCCTTCGCAATACGAGTCGCTGCAGCAAGCCCCTGCTCGTCTAGCTCGCCAGTGGTGCCGGCGAGTGCGGCCTGAAGGTCCTTTTGGGCTTCGGCGCCGTCGCGGACGGACTTCGCCATCTGCTCCTGCGCAGCCTTAGCCCCCTGCACCGCAGTCTGCTGCACCGCAATCGCAGTACCCGCAGCAGCGATACCGACCGCGAACGGGCCACCCAGCGCATCAATGACGCCCTTACCGGCCTCCTTAAACCCGGTCAGGGCGGCAGCGCCGGTGCCCTTGAGGGTGCCTGCGAAGTTCGTGACCGTCGCAGTCATGCTGTGCCCGGCCTGCGCCATAATCCGGTCCGCGGCTACCCAGCCGTCGCCTGTGGCCAGCGCCGCCCGCTTCGCGTTCTCCGCCAGTTCGCGGTGACCCGACGCCATTTCCTTCAGCGGGCCGGAGGCGCGGGTGTAGGACTGCGCCATCTGCGCTGCCACACCGGTGCCGGTGTCGCCGAGCGCCATCATCTTCGCGTCGAGCTTCGAGATTTCGACGCCATTTTCTGCCATGGCGTCGCGCATCTTGTCGGCATACGGGGTGACCAGGTTGAACTGATCACGCATCCCACCGACGCGGTCGTTGAGCCCCTGCAGGGACCCCGACATCTTCTCCGCGACGGAGGGGATGAATTTGAAGCCTGCCCAGGCCGCGACGGCAGCGGTCACCATCGCCGGGTGATCCGACAGGAACCCGGTAACGGTGTTGAGCGGGCCCGCCAAAGCGGACGCTGCGGACGCCGCGGCAGACAGCGCAGTGGAGAACGCACTCCAGGCCGCCTGGCCGAGCTGCATGCCAGCCTGCCCGAGGGCGGAAGCGATGTTGCCGACTACCGGCAGGAGCTGCTGCCCGGCAGACACCAGCTCCCCAAACGCGACCTTGGCACCAGCCAGCCCGTTCTGGAAGTCCGTGCTCTCGAAGAAGTCAGCGGCCGCGGCCTTAGCCTTCTGCAGGCCGGGCACCACGGTGCCGTCGAGGAACCGCTGCGTCGACGCCGCCATCGGCTTCAGTTTCGCGTCGAGCGCGTCAAGCGCCCCCGTCGCTTCCTGCATGCCGTACTTCATCACGCCGACGAACGCGCCCTCGACGGTCGCTCCAGCGCGGCCAGCCGCAGCCCCGACGTTCTTGAGCGCGCCCTGCAGGGTGTTGCCGGCTTCGAGTGCGGCACCGCCGACGTTCTCACGCAGCGCGCGCTCGAACATAGCGAAGTCGACCTCTCCCGCCGCGACCATCTCCGAGATCTCGGCGGAGGTCTTGCCGGTCTGCTCGGCGAGCATCTGCAACACCGGGATACCACGGGACTGCAGCTGCATCAGGTCGTCGCCCTGGAGCTTGCCGCGCGCCGCGACGGAACCGAAGATGGCGCCCATCTCGTCCATCGACGCACCGGCGATACCCGCGGTGTCAGCCGTGGTCTTGAGGACCTGCTCGAGCTCCTTACCCGGCTTGATGCCAGAGGCGACAGCCATAGCAGCGGTGGTGGCAGCGGACTCCAGGCCGTAGCTGGTGCCCTTGACCGACGCCAGGGCGTTGTCCATGATCACGGACACGTCACGGCTGGAATTACCCAGACCGGTCAACTTCGCCTGCGCGTTTTCAATCGCGGTCAGACGCCCCATGCCCTTAGCCAGACCGGCGCCGATAAACCCGCCGGCGGCCACACCAGCCGAAGCAGCACCGACCTTGAGGGTCTTGCCGATGCCGGAGGCGAGCTTGCCACCCATGGACTGACCCTTGGACTCCGCCTGCCCTTCTGCGGCGCCGAGTGCTTTGGCGATCTCCGGGGTGACCTTGCTGGTCTCCGGGATGATGGAAATGTAGCCAACGCCAAGCTCAGCCATGGTGCCTCCTTCGCCCCCACGGGGGTTAGTTGTTCGCAGGTTTCTTCAGCCCGAGTTGCGCCCGAATCTCCTCCGGTGTTTTGCGCTTCTTCCCCTTCGGCTTCGACTCAACCTGCGCGCGCTGCTTCTCCCCCGCGGTGGCACGCTGCGCCAAACGCTGAATAGCCGTCCGGTCTGGCGGCTTCTGCCCCGCGCGCAGCAGCATGTCCGCCTCAATGAGGTCGACCAGGTCGCCGAGTAGCGCGGCCTGCGGGGTGGACAGCCCCTCGAGCCAGGCGAGCCCGCGGGCTTGTTCCGGTTCCTCCTCGCGCCGGAAATGCGACGATGCAGGCAGAAAGCCGATGAATGCGCGCAGATCTGACCAGCGCATGCTGCGTCCAAGCTCGCTGAGCGAGCGGCCGCGCTCCATCAGATCCGCGCGCAGCGCATCGGCTACTCGTCGGTCTGCGTAGACGCGTCGGTGGAGGGCTCGGATTCCCCCAGCGTCACCTCGGATTTCTCCGACCAGACCTTGTTGATTTCGTTGAGCTGCCGGACCGTCAGCGCACCGATCGCGTCCGCCTTCTGCTTGCTCGGATTGAAGTACTTCAGCTGGAAACGCAGCAGAGCCGTCGCAGACTTCGCCGGATTGTTGACGTCATCGATCTCATCGTCGTTTTCGTACTTCTTAAGTTCGGCATTCATCGCTGCGATGTCCGCCGGGGAGTAGCAGTCGAACGGTGGCACGGAAATCGTCACCGTTTTCGTCTTGCCTGCAGGAATCTCGAACTCAATGGGGTCGAAATCTGCGGAGATTACAAAAGCCATGATGGACCAGACCTTTCGGGTTGATGGGTTGTCGGACCGGGCTACGTTTAGGCCCACCCGGTGAAGTCAGGGCAGGCCCGGTCCAGAGGGAGAATTTCCCTGCTTCACCGGATGAGAATGGGGAGCAGATATTTATTGACCCCTGCTGCTCCGCCCAGGGGGTACGGCTAGGTGCTAGCCAGTGGTGACGGTGGAGCCACCGGCGGCGGCAGTCTCCTCGGCCGGGCGGCCGTCGTCGCGGTACTCCACGACGTACACCTCACGCTTACCGTTCTCGTCCTCAAGCTGGAACGGGAACGTCTTGATGGTGACGTTGTACTTCGTGGACGCGGTGTGCACGTCCGCCGTCTTCTCCGCAGTCGAGATACGCCCACGCGGGATGACGTAGGTCTTCTCCTTGTCGCCGTCCGCGGCCTTGATCACGTGCGACTTGATCGGCAGGCGCTGCTTGGTGTGGTAGATCGTCTTCTTCGTGCCCTCGGCACCGGGCTTAATGATGACGTTGTCCTCACCGAAGATGGAGTTGACCACACCCTTGTTGTCGTCCTCGAGGAAGGTGATGGTCACTTCCTCGCCGTAGTCGGTTTGCAGGTCGACCCAGTCGCCGCCGCCGAACATCTTCTCGGTGTCGGAGGTGCGGGTTGGCTGGACGTTGAAGCCGTCCGGGCCGATCGCGCCGTGGTCGACGAAGGCTTTGTCCAGCTCTTCGGAGGTAGAGGTCGGCAGCTTCGTGCCGACCGGTGCGTTGAAGTAGACGCCGCCGTCGATCGGTGGGGTGCCGACGAAGGCATTGTTGATGTTCACAGCCATTGCTGCTCAATTCCTTTCAGGTTGTGGACCGGGCCTGAAAAGGAACACGGCCTGTCAGCGTCGCAGCTGCAGGCCACCCGTGAACTGAAACCTGTGATGTTTCAGATCCGGGTTGTCGTAGCGGGTCAGGTTGTTGTCGGAGTAGGCACGGTGCAGCGGGGCGGGCCCGCGAAGACCCGCCCATGCATCCCACGCTCCGTCAGCGAGTTCTTCGGCACCTAACTCAGAGGTGTCGTAACACTCGATGAGAAAGCGCGGGTCTTTCGTCGCCCAGTCATCGGACCCGCCGCCGATACGCGACAGGACAACAAAACGATCCGGCCTGTTCTTACTGTCGGGCAGCTGCGTCGACACGCGCACCCCGAGGGCGTCACGTAGCGCGGCAACTGCGATCTTCTGTGCGGAGATACCTGCCATTAGCCAAGCACCCGCACCATCACGTTTTCCCGCGCGTCGCGGTGCTTCGCCGACCAGGTGTCGGCGTAGACAATCGCTCGCTGGCGGACCCTGCCCATTCGCTGCGAGGCGACGAAGCCGTCTCCGCATTCGGCGGCGATACGTTCGGCGTGGTCGGAAACCAGGGACGCGGCCTGCGGAGAGGCCAGAACTTCGCGCAGCCCCGCCCCATTAGGCACGTACCTCACCAATACCGGTCTCCTTCCATCGCCAGTGCAGCCACCCTCCCGGCCCGTACGCCGCTTTCGGCGAGCGCCGCTCAGCATCCGAGAAGAGGATGAGGCTGCCGCCGTCGAACGACATTGACCCGATGTCAATCTCGTCCACGCCGTCAGGTCGCTCTACAACGCACCAGGCCATTAGGTCGTCCCTCCTAGGTTCACAACCTCCAGGCCCGGGGCCCAGCCGAACGGGTTGTGCTCGTAGTTCTCCGGCTCGCCGATGACCTCGAGGACGTCGTCGCGCTCCGGCAGGACAACCGCGTCTTGCGGACGGAACACGCCCACCGGGGCGAACAGTTCCACCTCGACGGTGCGCCTCGCGTGCCCGGCGAGCTTCGGCTCCGCTGTACGCGGCACCGCCCACCCCGCCACCTTCACGGTGTCCCGGGTCTCGGTGACGGTGTCGTTACCCAACGCATCCGCTTCGATCGGGTTACCGAGCTCGTCGTAGATCGACTCCACCGCAGGCTCGACGTAGTCATGGGTGCGACGCACCCGCACCACCTCGAAATGCAGTCCGGTAAACGCCACAGGGCATCACCCGATCCCGATTGTGTAGATCCCGCCACCACCGATGCGCACACGCCGAAGCGCCTGCTTATCAGCAGTAGTCAGCCACGGCGACCCACCAGACGCACCAGTGGAGTACCGCTTCGTCTCCGAAAACGGGCCAGCGGAATGCTGCACACTCTCGGCATAGAACGCCTCCGCGTCCGGCTGCTCCAGCACGCGGGCGACCATGCGCGACGCCACGACACTGACTCGGCGCGGCACCGGCTCCGGGATCCGCCCGAGGTACCCCTCAACGAGCACCTCGGCCTCCTCCAGAAGCCCCTCGACAACGGCAAGTTCGTCATCATCGAGGTCGCGCCCGAGGCGCTTCTCAACGTCAGTCGGTGTCGCTATCTGCGGTGTTGGACTTTGCACGGGAACCTCCCTTAGCTGCGGTCGGTGCGTGCAGGTCGTCACGCACCTCCACACCAGAAGGCACCGTGTCGCCCGCGCGCAGTTTCACCAGTTCGCCGTTCTTCTTCCGGGCGTAGACCACGCCGAAGAAGTCGCTCTTGATCTTCGCCATGACCTACTCCCTTAGAGGACGGTTGCGGCCATCGCGAGGTTCGCGTCTGCGAGCGCCGGCATGCCGATGGCGGCAGCCTTGACCCACACGGCACGCGGATCCTCGTCCTGGTACGCACCGGCGACGATGCCCGGGCGGTCCTCGACCTGGATGCCGTACTTCGGGTCCAGAGACTCCAGGGTGGTGCCCCAGAAGGTCTTGCCCAGGCCGGCGGTGGCGTCCGGCAGGAACAGCAGGGTGTTCTCCGGGATGACGCGCTCGGCCACGCCGTTGACGCGGACGCGACGGTCATACTTCACCAGCTGCGGCAGGCCCTCAGACTCGAGCAGCGCGTTGATCTCATCGAACGACGCGCGACGTCGGATGGAGTCCTTCGGCAGGAAGCCGTTGTACTTCGCCAGCGCACCGATCGCCTTGGTGGAGGCGACGATGTACGCCGGGGTCTCGCCGTTGCGGTCGGTGTATGCCTCGGTCCAGTCCAGGATGTCCTGTACCGGGTCAGCACTCGCCTCGCCCCACTTCGTGCCCGCGGTGACGGTCAGATCCTCGTCACGGCCGAAGTCGGAGTCGACGATGAAGCCGTTCTCGTTGATCGCTGCTTTACCGGAGACCAGGACGCGGCCACGCTCGAGTTCCATGCGGTCGGCGACGGCCTGGCCACGCAGCACCGCCGCCTTGCCGATGGCGGTGCGGATAGCGGATTCGCCGCCCTCGCCGAGGAACATGAGCTGGTTGTACTCGGACACGCGGCGCTTCTGGCCGAGCGGCGGTAGCTCGAACATGATTCGGCCACGGCCTTCACCGCGGCCACCGATCGGGGTTTCGGCGTCGTAGGCGCGGTACTCGGCGGCCTCCACGAAGCCGTTCTCACCGGCTTCGAGGGTGACGCTCTGGGAGAGCGTGTGTTCGTTGGGCAGGAACTGCGCCAGGTTGAACTCGTCGCGCTGCTCGCGGTCGCGGGCAGCTTCGCGGGCGACAACCGTCAGCTCCTGCGGGTCTGCAACATCAGTCCAAAGAGCCATGGTTTAGGCCTCCTTCACGAAGATGAAGTGCGGGTTGGCCGGCATCGCGGTGACGTCCGGCGCGCCCTCGGGCAGGAACTTGACGCGGATGCGGCCGTGGTCGAGCAGCGGCGCGATCACATCAGCGGTGGTGTCGACCGGCTGGTCGACAAGAAGGAAGCCGGCGAGCTCGTCGCTGGCGGTAGCGGGGGCGAACTTACCGCCCTCTGCTTCGGTCAGCGGGATGCCGGCGGGCACGAAGCCGCGCTCGGTGAAAGCGTCGAGCTTGGTGCCGTCGATGGTGACGGTGCGTGCATTGTCCGTGGCGTGGGCGGAGCCGAGCCACTTCTGGACAGACACATCACCGCGCACCTGGTAACGGGGTGCGAACTGCATTTTTCCTCCTATGCAGTGGGTTTAGGTGTTCTTCCCTGTCAGTTCCGCGTACCAAGACTCCGCGTTTTGCTTCGCGTTGCCTTGGCTGCCGCGGCCCTGATAGGGGTTTTCTGGGTAGCGCTGCTTAGTCTTTTCCCCGAGGCGTTGCGCGAGTGCGCGCATGTCGTCCTCGTTGCCTCGCAGCAGATCAACGTCATCCTTCGACAACCCGAATTCTGCGCCGAGCTCAAACTTCAACCGTTCGGTCTCCACCCGCTCGTTCTCGGCGCGGGCCTCTTTGAGGTTCTGTTCGACCTCGGCCAGGCGCGCGCGGATATCGTCGGTGTCGCCGTCGTTGTCGTTCTTGGCTTTGGCGCGGTCCTCCCACTTGCGGGAGTGCGCCTTCCACTTTTCGGCATCCTGCTGGGCCTGCTCGGCGTCCTTTTGGGCTTGCTCGTAGCGGGCCTTCCAGTCGACCTGCTCGGAGTCGCCCGACTCCTGGCCGTCGCCCTCCGCAGTGGTGCCCTTTTCGGACTCCCCGCTCGATCCAGCGGAGCCGCCGGACTCGGTGCCTTCGATGGCGCGCAGCCAAATCGGGTGCTTCTTGAACATCGTTGATCATCTCCCTGTTTCAGGTGTGGGTTGCCCATTGCGGGCATGAGAAAACCCCCACACCTTCCGTGTAGGGGTTAGTGCCAGCCACGGGGCTCGAACCCGGGCGCCTGCCAGCCTGGCTATTCGTCTTCGTACGGCGCGAACATTCCGTCCAATATCTGCTTCTGCGCGCACTGCAGCATGCCCGCGGCCACGGTCGCAGTCATGCGCTCCGAGGTGTACGGGAGCACTTCATCGTTTCCGTCAATGTCCTGGCGCCGCATAATCAAAATGAACTCGGCGCTGCCGTTGACCATCTCCCGCGGGTCAGAGAGATCCTCGAGAGCCAGGGTGACGACGTCGGTGAGGTCGCTCGGAATTGCCTGCATCATCTTCTCCTAATGGTTGTGGCCGCTTGTCTTGCGCATCTGCGCCAGCACCGCATACTGGTCCGTCGCAGTGCCTAGCTCATCCAGGGCGGCGAAGTAGTCGCGCTCCCACTCCAAGACGTAATCGGGCGGGGTGTACGCCTCCGCCAGAACCGGCACGCACATGCAGTTGTCGTGGAACTTGTCTCCCTTGTCCTGTCGACTATGCCCCTTCTTGGCCTTGCGAACTCCGCGCGCCGACATGCCGGCAAACGTCGCAGTCTCCTTCGACGTAAACCCACCGACACCGTCCAGGCCACGAGTCGCCAGCAGACGGCAGAACTGGCACGCCCCTGGGTGCGCAGCACGCACCCACGCCTGCTTCGTCGCCGCAGCCGTCAACATGCCAGTCTCACGCGACCCGTCCACGACATGACGCTGCACCACACCGGCCAACCGCCCGATGATGCCGGCGGGGTCGGCGGCGAAAATCGCCCACCGCAGCGACTGCTCCAACACCCCAGTGTTCACCGCAGCCGCGGCTGCGGCCATGTCGCGCTCCAGCTTCAACCCTTGGGTCTCGGCGTAGAACACCGAGCCGACGTCGACCGCTGCGGCACGGTACGCCGCCACGATCTCCGGCACACCGTCCAGCAGCCAGTCGGCCTGCACGTCCGGGTCCTGCATCTGCACCAGCTGATACAGCGCTAGAAGATCCCCGTTGGCCATCCGCAGGATCTCCTGCAGCAGCGCGCGGTGCTCTGCTATTTCCGCTTCGGTAACCGTCACGAGCTACTCCCCCTGCTGCGCCGAAGCATCGGATGAAAGCTGTGCACCCTCGAGTCCAACTAGACGCGCTGCCTCCTGCGGGGCAACGCCGGCACGAAGCAGAGAACCCAACGCGTCAGCTCGAGCCTTGACTAACTGCACGCCCTCCAAGGCCCCCGCCCCACCAAAACCGGGCACGAGTGCGTCCGCCACCGGGCTCGACTGCCCCTTCCGCTGCTCAATCAACTGCGTCACAAGCCCCCGGCGTCGCTCCTGCTGAATCCGCCGAATGTCCGCATCCGAGTAACCCATCCGCTCCAGCGCCACAACGGAATCAGCTGCCACAGCGCCGGCCTCGATCTGCTTCGTCACCGCGTCCGTCGCGGCAGCCACCGTCGGCGTCGCCGGGTCACGCCACCGCGACGACACCCGCGACAACCACTCCGGCGACGGCGCCACCATCTCATCGTGACGCTCCGCCAGAATCGACTGCGCGATAAACGCCACATCCGAGTCCATCGGCCCCGAGTACGACGTGCAGCGACGCTCCGACATCTTCACGTTCCGCGACTCCAGCGCGCGCTGCCCCTCCGCCGACGGCGGATTATCCGTATGGAACCCAAACCACGAGGACGGAATACCGCTGTACGACGACAGCAGCTGCGTGATCATCTGCAGCTCATCGATGTACGGCGTCGGCGGCGCCGACTGATACTGCCCAGTCTGCGGCGTCGGACCATTCGACGTACCCACACCATCCTGCACCGGCAGAATCACCGCGCGGGTCATCGCAACATCGAAGCCCTTCTTCACTCGGTCAAACTCTGACATATCAGCGTCGGACTCTGGGTCAAACCCCAGATCCTCCGGCAAAATATTCGCGAACCACTTCTGCGGCGTCGTGTAAATCTCGCGGTTGTACTCCATCTCCAAGATGGTGCGCTGCGCATGATCAATCGCGTACCGCACAGGCTTCGTCAACTCCGACTGACCACGCACACGCCCGGCGCGCGACTTGTTCGGAAACGCCACCAAACCGCACCGGCCACGGTTGTGCACGTGACGCGACACCGCGACCTCCCCGCGGTCACGGGACACCGTAACCGTCATATCCGGCAGATACAGCGTGAGTAGTTCCTCTCCAGCGGGGCCGCGCTTGACAACCAGGCCGGCGGACACGCGGTTCGCACGGTCGTCCCAGATGTAGGTGGCGTCCGAGGAGGACACCGCGTTGATAATCACATCCGGCTCCCCCGCCCCGCCCGCGGTAACCTCCAAGAACCCCACGCCGGTGACAAGCGAATCAAGCTTAACCTTGTTGAACTCCGTCGACAACCGGTTCTCACGCGCCACAGACTGAATACCGTCCGCCTGATCATCATCCGCAGACCAACCAAGCCAGTCGATGCGCTCGTCCAAGGCATCAACGATGACCCCACCCCAGCCGATCGACGCCTCTACGCTGATCATCGTGGACGGCACCGCGATGTCCATGTTCTTCAGGTCGACTTCGCCGTCGTAGTAGCGCCACTTCTCGACGTTCTTCTTCCGGTACTGCGTCAGATCAGACTGCAGCTGGCCAATGAGGAGCGCTTCGTCCTCGGTCAGGCCGTTGGCCAACACGACAGGGGTGGTCATAGCAGCACCGCCTTCCTACGTTTACCGCTTCGCTTCCGATTAGTTCTCTGCTTCGCCAGCGCCCACACCATGCGCGCGCCGATCATGCACACACCAGCGTCGATCTTCTTCAACGACTTGCGCGACTCCTTACGCGGCACGATGCCAAACCGGCCCTCATGCCGGCGCATGTTCAGCACGTGCTGCGTCAACCGCGGATCGCCGTCGTGAGTGAACAGGTGCTGGCGGATCTCCTGCTCCACCAACTCACACGCTTGAGTGAAGTCGTAGTCGTGCGAACGCATATCCCACGCGATCGGTGCGGCCTTGCGCCCGCCCGACGACGCCCAGAGGTGGTACTTGTGCTTGTACCGCTCGGGCCAGATGTTGTGCACGTAGGCCTCCCACTCGCGCACATCAGCGAAGAACGCAACCACGTTCCAACGCTCATGCGCCCGGTCGACCGCGGCGTCGACAACCTCGTAGTCGATCATCGGCCGCTCGTCAGGCGAGTCCTGGGTCGGCTTCCACACCCCAACAGTGAAGATGTGCCCGTCCTCCATACGCGCGCCGATCAGCGCGGTGTGGTCGTTCGACATCGAACCGTCGAAAAACAGCACCACGTCCTCGCCGTCGGCCGGCACCACACCAGGACGCGCCATCTGCGCCCAATCCTGCGGGTCCACCCACGAATCCGACGACGCCGTCGGCCAATTCAAATACTTCCGCTTCGAATCATCGACCTTCGATGAGGTCTTCCAGATGCGCGAGATCATCGCCTCGATGTCCGCCCACGGGGCATCCTCATAGACGAACTCGAGCCCGGCGCGCAACGACCCCTCATCGGAAAGATCAGTCTCCGGCGGCGCGACCCGTGCGTCGTAGAGAATGCGGGTCTTCACCTTGGCAAGGCCGGCCTCCTGTGCGACCCAGTCGTCGAACACCGACTCCCCGACCGATCCCACGCCCGGTTTCCAAGCATTCAGTGTGCCGAGGAACCGGTTGCCGGACTTCGTAAGGTTATCCACCAGGGTGTTGTGAAGTTCAACGCCACCATTCGAGGGAGTCCAGTGCTCCAACTCGTCACCGATCACACAAGTAACCTCAGCGCCTTCCGCGGTCGCCGCCGACGACGTAATGGTTTCGAGCTTGCCCTCCGGGGCTACGAAAATCTGCGTCTTGCCCACGTCCAGGTCGTAGTCGCGGTGGAGCTCCGGCGCGTTTTGCGGCGCGCACATCGCGCGCACGTGCCGCATCGTATTCTCCGTCTGGTCCAGCGACACCGCGGCGATCTGCACCCACGGCATATGCACCGGCTTACCGACACACCCGCCCGGCACATCCGGGTCGAAGTGTGAGAGCCGGACCGGCGCCAGAAGCTCAATCAGCGACATCGCAGCTGCAAACGGCGACTTACCGGAACCCTTCGCGAGACGCCTGTCGCCACGGTCGAACAGCCAACGTCCGGTCTCATCAACGGCATAAAACCACAGCACGAACCGGGCCTGCTCGCGAGTGAACTCCCACGACTTACCGGCACGCATGCCGTTCGTGTGCCGCAGATATGTCCCTGCCCACACCAGCGCCTCATAGCCCAGTGTGAGCTCGGGAATACCTTCCGGGAGGGTAACCAGCCTGTCTTGCGGGGCGGGCAACGCCATTGTGCCCACCTCCTACCTACGACAACTTTTCCTTGTACCGATCCATCAGCGAAACGACCTTGCCGTCGTCCTGCTCCGCCTGCGGCGACTGCAGCTCCACTCGCAGACGGCGGCGCTCCCCCTCCGTCGTCATCAGCGACGCGGCGGCACGGTTGAACTCGCCAAGCATTGACGCCTTCACCGGCTCACCCGAGTTCAACTCCTGCGACATGATCTCCGCCAGCAGGCGGGCCGTTTGCCAATCCGACGCCTCATAGAACTGCGACTGGCCCGACTCCTTCAACGAGCGGAACCAGTCCTTCATCAGCGGGTGCCAACTCGGCGACACCCGCGGCAGCTTCGGCCGCTTCCCGCCAGCCGCTGTGACAGTGGTCAGCCCATCCGGGTGCTTGTTGCGTCGGCGGCGCTGGTCCTCGCGCTTCGGTGGTGGTCCTGGCATAGGTCACCTCCTTTTCTGGCAGTGAAATAAACGAATAGTCAGAATCCTGTATCCCGTACCGATTCAGGTTTCCTATGCCCTCGGGGCATCTGTGGCCCTCCGGTGAGGGGGTACCCCCCCAGGGGCTGCGAAACAATCGAAACTCACCGAATCAGGCCGGGGTGGGGTTTTTGCGGCAGGCGCCGACGGGCGTAGTGCCGCTGGCGGCCTCGCTGTTCCTCGGCCCTGGTCTTCCTGGTGTGGCAGGCGACGCACAGCGTCTGCTTGTTGGCGTCCAGGTCGTAGTGGGGGCCGCGGGTGTTGTCGATGTGGTCGACTTCGAACGGGCCTTGAGTGTCGCCGCAGTGGGTGCAGCGGTAGCCGTCGCGTTCGAGGATGCGCAGCCTGGCGGCGGTACTGTTGTGGCCGCAGTTACTCCAGACCATCGAACTCATCCAGTAGGCCGTAGGGGTTTTCCATGGGTACGCCCCGACCTTGTTCTTCAAGGTCGCGTCCGTCGAGGGCATTGTGAACGTAGACCCAGCCGATGCTGCCGTCTTCGCGTTCGACAGGGTTGACTTCGGGTCCGCATGGGCATTCGCCGTCATCGTCCCATTCGTGTTCAACAAGGTCGTTTATGGGGAATACGTGGACGTAGTCCGCACCGTCGAGGTCGACATCAGTTGCCTCGTCCGTGATGTCTTCGTCGTTGTAGGCGATGGTGACGAGCCAGGCGGCGAAGCGCTTGAGTATTTGGCGAAGCACGGTGTCACCTCCTGGTGTTTGCTTCCCTCCGTGGTGTCGAACCACGTCCTCCGCAGTCAAAGTGCGGTGT
>ERZ1029856.18-NODE-18-length-33701-cov-9.746389_pt1 | contig 33701 bp, 24 predicted proteins | sample MGYA00519238_ERZ1029856 | MGnify/ENA primary metagenome ERZ1029856 (study PRJEB33666, sample SAMEA4610918) | skin metagenome | biome: Human-associated habitat; feature: Malodor aspect; material: skin | place: Philippines | collected 2015-08 ... | reverse complement strand
AGAGCACGCCATCACTTGCTGCACCTTCCACATCGGCTGAGTCGTACCACTCTTCCGATCTGGGACTCCTCCGCACACACCGGATGTAGTAGGTCCAGTAGAGCACCATGACAACCACCAACCCGGCGTACACGAGCAGCTCAGTAATATCGCCATCCATTGAATAGGCCTCCTGTGGCTGCTTGGTGCGGTATGCACTAAACGCTACCAGCGTCTGCCGGGGTGAGGAATAAGACGAAAACGAACTGAAACGTCCTGGGCTCAGTTCCTACTTCGGCTAAGTAAGGATTGGACGCTATGCCTAGAAAATATTCTATCGAGTTCAAGGAAAAGGTCCCTCAAATGATAGCGCCCGTTTCTTTTTGCGCGGGGTTGGTTTACAAGTAATCTGCGAATCAGTCGAGATAAGACACGGCCATTTGGTTGATGGCTTGTTTCCATCCGATGGCTTTCGCTACTTCAATTAACCCGTTGCATGCGATGTCGCATTTCGCTTTCTTCGCTCGCTGAGCAACACACTTATCTTCGATATTGCAGATCTTCACCCACAACATTTTCAGCGCCGCGGTATAGTTCAGGACTTTGCCCCTGTTACTCGCAGCTTTTCGCAGCTGAGCACTGACCAGCTCGGTCGAGTTCGTGATGTAGCACTCCCGCCGTGCCACCAGCAGAAACTACAGAAACGGCACAAACCTACGCCAGACTTTCACCGACTGCAAATATTCTTGGCCTAGCTCACTGGCCTTAAACATCTCAGCTGGCACGGGCTGCCTCCCCGTATATAAGCCGTGCAGATATCGCCTAGCACGCTAAAGACGCTATTGCGGTTCTGGTAAGTCACCCGCCGGCTCTGTACATCTGTTGCGAAAGGCCCCGCATACCGCGCCCCACCCCTCCACTTCCCGCAGGGGCACGCTGTGGCGCAACGTCATTCCCGCGCTCTTGGGTTCCGCGAATGCTACGGTCGGCTCCGCGCAGGTTTACCTAGCCACATTCCTTACCTACACCACTTGGCTGGGCTCCCAGCTGCTGAGGGGCAACCGCCATTGCTTTCCCAGCTACGCACCGCGCGAGTTAGCCCGCAGCGCCGCCATTGACACAGCGCTCATTGTCCTTTTCATCCTCGGCAGGCTCATCGTTCGCTTTACCCCCTTGTTGGCGAAGCCGGCGAGCGACCTGCTGGACAATATGCGGCACGGAAGTGCCCTTATTACCCTGACCACGCTCTTTATCAACGGCGTGGGCGAAGAGCTACTCTTCCGCGATGTTGCCCGCCGCCCGCTTGCCGACGCCCTCCCCCTGCCCGCCATCCTTACCCAACTAGCCCTCTACATCGCCGTTACCGCCGCAATGGGCATCCCCTCCTGCTCGTTGTCTCCATCCTCATCGGCGGCACCGCAGCGCTAGAGGCCCCGTGCCGACGGCTTCATCTCCGCCACCACACTGCATCTAGTGTGGAGCATCGGAATGGCGTCCTTGTCGCCGGTGGTTGTTGGGTAAACCCGAACGACTACCCGACTTCACCTCGTACCTGACTCTAATCAGGCACCGTTAAATTCACTTCCCCTTTTAGCCGTCTTTCTCCCGCAATCTGCCAGGTCTGGGGGCCACGCCTAGTAGATGCGACCCCCGCCTTCGACACCCAAAAGGGTCGCTGCCAAGGGGACTTACCCACTGAAGCCGAGGAACAGAGTCGAACTTTCGTCTGCTTCCCGCAGACCCAATAAAGCCCTATTTAATGTGCTTAGACAAGCGTAAGCTCCGCCGAATAGCGCCGCTACTAATCCGTTCTTTCTGTCGCCTGTAGTTACCAAATATGGACCTTTGCAAATTTCTGGACCAAGTTTGACGATGTAAGCCAACACAGATAAACGTGATCTACGATTCATGAATTAAAGATTGCGACCCACGTCATACCTATGTATGTTTTATTTCACACAGCCCTTTTGGTGAAAGGAACTATAAAATGACGACGTCTGCGATGAATTCCCCTCCGACCGACAGGAGAGCGCTTTCGACATGGGAAGTCACGGCGATTTCCGTCGGATTTATGGGACCGGTTATGGCCATGTCGTTGAACGGAATTGGCGTGGCTGGTCTAGTTGGCAAGGCAGTTCCTTTCGCATTCGCGGTAGCGTTCGCTGGAACGCTATTCGTGGCATACGCGTTTGTACGGCTTTTGCAGAGAGTCACACATGCAGGTTCGGTTTACGCGCTAGCGGGGATCACGATTGGACCCAAGTCTGGATTCTTCAGCGGCTTCGCCTTACTGGGCACCTATATCTTCATGACAACTTGTATTTTGGGCGCCTGCAGTGTCTTCTTCGAGGCCATGCTGCAAGAGTTGGGAGCTCAAAATCCTTCGAGTACCTGGCTTTTCATACCCATCTTTGTCTCAGCAGCGGGACTTTATTTAAATCTGAGAAACTCATCAGCTGCGGCTCGCGTGACACTGGCAATTGGGCTTGCCGGGGTCGCCGCAATGGTCGCCCTCTCAGTTGCAATTTTATTCAAAGTGAGTACAGGAACCTCTACCGCATCGAGTACTCTCGACTTCCAATCGCTCACTCCAGCTGGAAATTCGTGGTCAGCAATTATGACAGCATCGGTGTTCGCTTTTCTTTCCTGGGCTGGCTTCGAGTCCGGCTCGTCCCTGGGAGAAGAAACAGCAAATCCTAAACGCACGGTTCCGCGTTCTTTGCTCTTAGCGGTAATTATTGGAGGATGCCTTTACGTATTCGTCATGTTCGCACAGGTTAATGGCTTCGGAACTGACGAGAGAGGCATAACAGCGTTCGCGGAGTCTTCTTCAACATTGACTCGTCTTGGTTCGATGTACATCGGGCAGTGGTTCTCAGTTCTAATTTCAGTAATCGCATTCGCGGTTGCATTTGGGGCGTTCCTAAGCTCCAGCACCGCCACCTCGAGGCTCATCCACACTCTTGCACGTGATGGTTTTGGCCCCTCAACGTTTGCTGAGCGTGATGCAAAAACCTTAATCCCCAAAACCGCTGTCTGGGCTACTAACGTTATCGGTCTAATTTTTGCACTTGCGCTAGGAGTAGCCGGTCGGTCCAGCATCGAAATTTATTACTGGTACGCAACTATTGCCACGCTCTGCATGGTTGTCGCTTATGCCATGGCCTCAGTAGGCGCCATCAGGTTCATCATGAAAAAAGATTCAAGCATCCCGCGCTGGGAGACAATCTTCCCCCTGTTGGCGCTGGGCTACCTCGTTTACGTCTACTTCATACAGGTAGTAGGCCAGGAGGCACCATACTCCTACTTCCCCTGGATTTCCGGAATCTGGTGCCTACTGGGGCTCATCATTGTCTTAGCTAATCCCAACTTAGCCAATCAAATCGGTCAAAAACTAACCAAGGAGGACATCCAGTAATGTCTAATATCCCCGACACTAGCACTTTCACGTTCCTTGCAACTAGTGATATCTCAGCTCGAACAAAAGGCCGTGCCGTAAGCACAAAAGATTTCAAACAGGGCACCAGCGTCGGCTGGGTCCCAGCCAACCTAGGTATTGGGCCATTGGGACACATCGTAAGCGGTATTCCTTATGACTCTACTGGTGACATTCGTCTCCTTGCAGATCCACACTCTCTTTTCCACTTGAAGGGAATCCCAAACCTCCCTGACTTCAGTCTGTGCTTTGCGGACCTAGTAAATAATGATGGTACGGCGTGGGAATCTTGCTCGCGCACCTTCCTAAAGAACGCAGTCGAAGAGTTAAAGGAGTCTTACGGCATAAAGTTGACCGCTTCCTTTGAGCACGAATTCACCGAGAGAAATACCAGTGAAGCTACACACCCATTTTCGTTCTCAAGCTTCGTAGACGGGGAACCTGTAGGAGGAACGGTCTTCGACATTTTGGAGAAAGCCGGAATTGAACCGGAATGCTGGCTTCCTGAATACGCGCCATACCAGTACGAACTGACTATGAAACCATCTGATCCAGTCCTTGCTGCTGACCGCGCGATATTGCTCAGAGAAATCGTACGCACTTGTTTCAAAGCGTACGACCGCGAGGTGACTTTTTCACCCGTTCCTGACGCTTCCGAAGGCGGTTCCGGCGTACATGTCCATTACGGGCTTTATGGCCGGAACGGTGAAGCTATCTCTTACGACTCGAGCAATCCTGGGCGAATGTCTAAGATTGCCGCCCAGTTCAATGCGGGAATTATTAAGTACGCCGCTCCAATGACCTGCTTGTTCGCGCCGCTTACTGTCAGCTATCACCGGCTAAAACCAAACAAATGGTCCGTCGCACAAGCTTTCTGCGGGGAGCAAAACCGAGAAGCTCTTGTGCGAATCTGTCCGACTAACGAAATCGGTGACCGCAAACCTGATAAGCAATTTCATTTTGAGTTCCGTGGCGGGGATGTTGGAGCAAATCCTTGGGTCCTGATGGGGATTATTATACGAGCAGGCATGGCCGGAATTGCTGAGGACCTAGCTCCTGTCTCAGTGGTCGTAGGCGAAAGCCCCTCGGCCGAAGAAATGCCCGACGCTCAGTCTTTGCCATCGAGCTTGGAAGAAGCCTTGACAGTCTTCGAAAACAACGGAGTTGTTCGCTCTTGGTTCTCCGAGGCTTGGGGAGAAACTTTCTTAAAGGTCAAGCGAGACGAAATTGCCAGGCTGGAAAGCAAAAGCATCGAAGAACAGTGCGAGGTATACGCGAATGTCTATTAAGAGTGCTGATGATTTACTAAAACGGTTGAATTCCCTGCAGTTGTTTGATCATCATTGCCATGGAATTGTCACTGAGCCTCTTCAACGCCCTAAGTTTGAGGAACTCATCTCCGAATCCTCTAGCCCAGCCGCTGTTGGCACGACTAGATTCGACTCCCAAATTGGCTTTCAGGTGCGAGGCTCCTGCGCCCCGATTATAGGATTGAGCTCCTTTTGCTCTCCAAGTAAATACATTGAGAAGAGAGCAACAATGTCGCCAGCAACCGTGAATTCAAAGTTTCTCGAAGCCGCCGGAATCAAAACTTTTGGACTCGAAACAGGGCACTCTGCCGATACCATCACGACACCAGACGAGCTGAATCAACTGACTGGAAAAACAGTCTATGAAATAGTTCGCTTAGAAAAGGTTGCGGAGGAAGTTGCCGAAAAGATCCGGGATCAGGATTGTAGTGATAAGGAAACTGCTTTCCTCAAAGAACTCGACGCCACTTTGCAAACCAGAATCAACAAAGCAATTGGTGTCAAATCCATCGCGGCGTACCGCATTGGTTTAGACTTCTCACCCGCCCGCCCTACCAAGGATGAGCTGTCGAAAGCAGTCGCAAATTTACTGGCTCAGGACGGAGAGATTCGCCTAGAGGACAGTACTATCATTCGGTATCTTCTTTGGTTCGCAATCGATGCAGCCCAAATAATTCAACTCCACATCGGATACGGCGATGATGACGTGGATCTTCATCGTTGTAATCCCTTGTTGCTCACCCATCTTTTTAGGGAATCGAGCGGCTCTGGTGCACGCTTCACGCTATTGCACTGCTATCCATTCCATCGAGAAGCCGGTTACTTGGCCGATGTGTTCCCACATGTCTACTTCGATGTAGGTCTAGCCATTAACTACACCGGCGCTCGGGCTCAGGCAGTAATTGCCGAATCTTTAGAGGTAAGCCCTTTCGGGAAAATTCTATTCAGCTCCGACGCATATGGCCTCCCCGAGCTGTATTACTTAGGGGCGAAACTTTTCCGTGATGGTCTAACAAAAACCCTGTACAACTTCCACCAAGAAGCGAGTTGGCCTTTGGAAGAATGCTACCGAATAGCTCGGATGATCAGCTACGAAAACGCAGAACGCCTTTACGAAGTAGGTTAGGAGAACCGAGTAAATGAATGAATTTTTGAACAATCTTCATCAGCAGTGGATAGATGAATTTCTCAAGATTGCTCCCAAATCAAATGTGCTTAGGAAGACTATTCACCAGGATCCTCACATCAGCGGCGAGGAGGGCCCAACTAAAAAATTGATGGTAGAGGAGCTGGGGATCAATTTCGACGATGCTGCAGAGACCGGTGCTGTTGGCCGAATTGGCCCAGCAATAGGCCCAAGTATAGGAATGCGCGGTGAGTTAGATGCACTGCCAGTTTCGGAGAAGACTAACGTGAAATGGTCGGCGACGTCCAATAAAATGCACGCGTGCGGCCATGACGTCCATCTCGCTGCTCTCGCCGGTGTCGTGAATTCAGCGAAAAATCTAGATCTTCCTTTTGGATTAGTCCCAATTCTTCAACCTCGAGAAGAAACCTACCCTTCAGGTGCTCTCGATATCTCTGAATCAGGCCTCCTGGAAAAGCATGAAGTGAGTCATGTGATCGGTGCTCATGTACATCCGGCAATTCAGCTAGGTTCCATTGCGACAGGCTCGGGATTTGTCAATGCCGCTGCTGGTGAGATTGAGATAAACGTAAGCGGTAAGGGCGGCCACGGAGCTTACCCCCACAAAGCCAGCGATGTAGCAATACCAACCGCCCAAATAGCTTTAGGCTTATCCGAAGTAGTACGCAGGACTAATGATCCCATGAGCCCAGCTGTAGTGAGCATAGGAAGCATGTCAGTCGGGAACGGAGCCGCAAATGTTTTGCCTCAGTCTGGAGCCATTCTCGCAACGATTAGAAGCACTAGCGTCGAAAAAAATATCGAGATCGCGAACAACATCAACCGATTCGTAATGCATACGGCACAGAGTTTAGGTTGCTCCGCTGAGGCTAAATATACGCCTGGCGAACCCGCCCTAGTTAACGCGCGCTCCTTGGCCATTAAATTCGAATCCTATGCTGCGAGCATCGATATCCCCATCGCCGAACCGATGCGCTCTCTGGGAGCAGATGATTTTTCCTATTACGGCGAGAAATGCCCGTCTTTGATGTGTTTCGTGGGTGTCAACGAGGGAAATACCCCTTCACTTCATGATGCCGCATTTTTGCCGGCAGATGAGGCCATTACCCATGTAGCCAAAGCCTTAATCACCGGCTATATCGCTGCCGCAGATAATCTCATGGAAAGTTGATGACCCAAAACATTACCGAGCAGATTAACGCTAAATTTCCCGAACTTTCGCAAGCCGAAAAAGATGCAGCTAGGTGTCTCCTGAACAGCTACCCTTGGGTCGGTCTTAAAACTGTCCAGCACTTCGCTACTGAGGCAAATGTCAGTAGTGCAACAATTGTGCGTTTTGTGCAAACTCTAGGCTTCAAAGGCTTTAAGCAATTCCAGAACACGCTGATGAAGGAGACTTCTGAACGGGATGCATCGCCTCTTACCCAAGCCAGGGACGATTTTCCCGTATCAGCTGACGGTCTCGCAGAACAAACCTTCAATCTATCGGCCGCAGCATTTCTGCGCGGAATTGAATCGACTTTCAAATACACAAGAAAGGATGATATTGAAAAGGTCATAAGCCTTCTATCAGACCACGAACGCCGAATTGTTTCTCACGGCGGCTCTTTCTCATGGGTGTTAGCTCATCATTTGATTGCTCAACTCAGCCTCTTCCGTAGCAACCAAATAGCAACCCCGTTGTCTAACCTTGCCCAAATAGAGATGATTTCCCAAGCATCCGCCAACGATATCTGGGTATTCTTCGATTTTAGGAGGTACAGTCCACGATCTGAGCGGATTGCGAGGCGGGTTAAGGAAAATGGTGCCCTAGTTGTCTTAATTACAGATCGATGGATGTCCCCCATATCCGCATATAGCTGCGTATCTCTGGTCGTTCGCGTCGAAGCATTCGGCCCTTCTGACACCCTCGTACCTGCGATCGCTTTGGTGGAGGCAATCTGCGAGTGCGTTTCCAGGGAAATAGGAAAAGCGGGAATCCAGCGCCTAGAGGCGTTTGAAGCTCTTCGTAAAGAACTTGGTTAGGGCGCCGCACTCGCATGAGACTTCCAAGGTTGTATGGTCTAATATTTGCGAGCTGAAGCGCTCCGGGTGCTGTTCCTTGATTAAGAATCTTTCCGCAACCATGTGACACGGAGACTTGTTATATACAATGATCCGCTATTAAAGCCCTATCCAAGGGAAAATTGGGCTTCCAGCATTTGAATTCTCAACCCCTTTTATCACGACGATTACTGCTCTAGCGCTCCTACTCCACGGTTCCGCCGCCTTGTTGATGTTCACCACCAAAGCAGAGCCTAGCCCCAAAACAACCCAGACCATCTTTATGATGCTTTGCCACAGAACTACAGCAACGAACTACAGCAACGCCAGCGTGATAGCGAAGCTTTTCTAACGGAACTCAGCCCAGAAAAGTCGCCAGACCTATTCTTCCCGTTCCCTTTTTCTAGCTTGCCTGCGCTCACGCCTTCGAGCACGCTTTGCCTTGCGGATGTCGACAACCCACTTCGGAACAAACGGCCATGGAAGCGGAATCCCGAACGCACCCGTGCATCCAATGAAGAAGAGGATGAGAGCTGCCATACACGCATACTTCAGCACCGCTGTTACAAACTCAGGAGGGTTTACACTTTCGACCAACCCTGCGATACCGCCAACGCCGAAAAATAGCGAGCCGTAAGGATAGAAGAAGAGGACGCCATCCCTCTCCATGCCTTCCCAGGCGGGTTCGTCATACCACTCTTCCGATCTGGGATCCCTGCGCACATCCAAAATGTAGTAGGTCCAGAAGAGCACCATGACAAGCACTGACCCGGCGTAAAAGAGCAGATCCCCAGTATCCAAGTCCATAGAACATGGCCTCCTATAGCTGCCGGTTACGCTATGTAAAAAATGCTACCAGCGTCTAATGGGGAGAGGACTGAGACGAAAGAGAAATATGGATGCGCACAAGCACCCGAGTCAAGGACAATGTATAAGAGATCCGGCTTTTATGATGCTTTTAGCCTTGCGACCAAGAGGCTCCTTTCCTTTAGCGTGCCTAACTTCCACAGCGTTCGCGCCACGCGAACACACCCGCTTTCGCCCTGCTCACTATCTGGTCCTCTGCCACCTAGCTTGCCGACGCCCTCCCAACCAACCCCTCGCCTACCGAGGTCGGTCCCCAACTCCTTGACTGCGGCCTTGAGCAAAACATGTGAATGGTTCTCGTCCATCGCGACCGCATCGCGCTTGACCTGATCCGAATAAGCCTCCCTAGGCATGGAGGTAAACTACCTCTCCCCGACCCAGCACGGCAGGAAGCAGAGGTGTCTACCAAACAGGGGTCAGGTCCCTTTACACCGCCAACAACCTTACCCACGGAGTTGACAACCTATATAGGAACACCCCATGACATTGCCTGAGTTTTCCAGCAGACCGTCAGCGAGACATATGGCCTCGCGCCAATGCTCTACACCTTCCTTAAGCTCAACAGCTCCTGGTGCGAGGAGCTTAGTCAATCTGGACATCTTGTTAGTCCTTCTCTTAGCATCTACCGGGAGCCAAATGATGACCGGCCTTATTAAGAGCAATTACCAATTTGGGAGGTGCCACCAAAGCAGTCTTTAGAGACGCAAGATGTGTAGCCATTTCCGTTTCTATAGCCGCCGAACTGGCCCGCGGCTCCTAGAGCTCCTGGATCAAATCTGCAATATCATCCTGGCGGCGGTGACGGAACGTGGCGACGGTCCGCCTGCGGGGCGCTCCAGCGTTTAGACCCAGAAGTTCGTTGACTCGTGCCAATGAATCCTCCACCGCCTCGGATGGCTCAATCAACTGCGGGTCAAGGCCCACAAAGTTGTAGAGCAATTCCAGCCCCGAAAGTCCTGGCTGTTCATCATAAGCGAGGGTGACATCAAAAGTTTTGTCCGATCCCAGCTTCAGCCACACCCGCTGGCCCTCACTCGCACCGAGCTGCTCGAGGAAGCGTCGCATCGTGGAGATGCTAGCTTGTTTCAGCCGATTTACACGCACGTACTGCTCACCCAGCCGGCTCGCCAGGGTTACTGTGTCATTGACCTGCATCCCGTAGTAAGCGGCCACGCCAAGCGGAACGGAGAAGCCGCTCCCCCGGAGGTGGTCCTTGTTCACGGTTACCAGCAGCTGCCACGAACCATCGCGCCAATAGATATCTCGGGAGTCTTCAATATCGCCTTCAATGACATTCGCGGATTCATCGGTGCGCCGAAACACCATACCGTCTCTCGTCTCAAACTCACCCAGCGATGCATACTGCCGGATGGAGGCTTCAGCGATACGGAGACGATCGGCCTCCGCTAGCAGCTCATCCAACGGAATTGCCTGAACTTCCTGACCATCAGACTCGCCTTCCTGCACGGAGTAGATATGCGAACTAGCAGTGAGCCGCTCCTCTATCCAGCCGGAGATGTTCTTGAATTCTTCCCCACCCCACTCCTTCAGAGCCCACTGATCTGCTGAAACTCTGATAAGCCGCGGATCAACGGCGAATTGATTCGAGGCTGAGCGGTAATTTCCCCCGCCCAAGGAATCCATAATCTCCTCGGCAGTCATAGGCTCACCGTTTATCGCCAGCACTGCCACCGCGCGGTCTTGGTAGCTTCCCGCTTTGGTCAGCAGATTGCCATCAAGGATCAAGACCTTGAGATTCTCATTGGTGACGATGAATTCTTCTATAAGCTCAGGCGTCAAATCCAAGGAGTCAGCCAGCGCTACCAGGCTCACCACTCCAAACTCATCAGCCAAGTCGCTCAGGTTCTGCGCCAATTCTTCATCAAAGTGAGGAGCTAAAACCCATCCATTACGCACGTTCCACTTGTTTCCCACCGCGGTAAAAAGTTCACCGAACGTGCAGTCAAAATTTTCCACGGGTAGCAGCAGACTTGGAAACTCGCGCCGCACGGCTTCCACAGATCGAATCGGTGCAAGATGCTGCCCCAGTTCCGTGACAACCGCTTCAAAAAGATCATTATGCGAGTCGAAGTGTTTACGCAATTGGTTTTCCAGCTGACGTACGCGTTCACGCGTCACCCCAAATTCAGTGCCGATCTCCTCCAAGGTTGCATTACCAACCCAGCGTCTATTCACAATCTCGATTTTGCGCTCATCGCCGTCTGCAGCTGCGGAAACCTCTGCGGCGGCGCGTTGGAAAAGCGTAGCGAGCGGCGCCGCGCTGTCAACATGGCTCACCAATTCTGGAATCTCCGCCTTCACGGCTACCGGGATGGAAGCTAGGGTCGCACGGGGATGAGCTAGCTGCAACCACCCCACGTACACGGAAAGGTCAGCTGCAGTCACACTAGGAGATTCCTCCACGCCTAGGAAGCTCGTGGCGACCTCACTGAGGTCGTCTTCGGCGTACACATCATCGAGGATGTCAATCGTTGCCGGCATAGCCGCGTCGAAGTTATCAATAGCGGCAAGGATCACGGCTTCAACCATGGCGATCACTTTGTGCTTTCCCACGCCAGGCAGATCGCGCAAGTCACGCGCTGTTGCGGTCAAAGGTTTGGGGAAACGGGCGAACCAATGGGAAAATCCGCTCTTGTAGGAGCTCTGGACGTCAATAGGCGTAGTCGGTGTCAGGTGCGGCGACATTTCTACGAGCGGACGAGTTGGGTGCTCGGCACACCACTGTTGCGCTAATTGCTGAGTAACGTTCCCTGAACCGCCACTCGGAACGAAAGAACTCCACGAAAAAATATGTGAATACTCCGGTAATTCAAACGACGGTTCACTCAACGACATCTCCCGTGCTTCGAGATGGGTTGCGCCATCCATGTCTTGGAGCAGTTGCGCAAAGACCTTCTCACCGACGATAGGAATGCCGTACTCCCGCGCTTTGCGGGCTTTTCCGCTCATGGAATCCGGGTGTGCTGCGACAAGCAAGGCAGACTTTTTTGTCACCCCGCCAACGTTCAAGCCAACTGCGGTGGCTCGCTTCTCCCATTCTTCACGGGGCAAATCGAGCTGACCGGTAAACGTCACGCGATCACCTGTGGAGAGCTGCAGCCTACCGTCACACGCTCCCTGCTGGGGTGTGGTGAGAAGCTCGGTCGCTAGCTCCGAGGGCAACCCCAGTTGTTCGTTGAGCTCAAGAATCGTCGCACGCTCCTCATCCGTGATACGTCCATCCAGCCACGCTTCAATCGCGATCTGGCGAATAAACTCTTCGTGGATGCTGAGCAAATCTTCTACACAGAGTCCATCAGCTTGCGCTTGACGGCTGAGCTGTGTGATCTCGGATTTGGATAATTCCTTGTCCGCTAAAGCTGCGGAGAGCGCCTTCCGGTAATTTCCCGCACTGCCGCCCTCGGTATGTGGCACCAACTCGGAGAGCCTTGCGAGCCACTCGCCCTTGCCGTCCATTGCCTGCGCGGACACGCTGGAACGGGGCAGTGGAGTGCGGCCGGCAGGATAGTCAAAGGGTGGAAGTGAAAGTGGGGCCGCGCTCATTACCAAGGTCGAGCTTTCCGACGCCAACGTGGAAAAGAGCTTTGCCGTCGCCTCGGCGTCGGCAAGCGCCGAATGTGGGCGACTATTGCTAAGCCCCATACGTTCCAGCGCATGGGCGAGTGTCGTAGGCTCATTTGGAAACTTCTGCCGAAAAAGACGCTGGGTATCGATGATCCAAGCTCCGACCGGCGGCCATTTCAGCCCCAGACGCTTGAATTCATTCTGTAGGAAGCGAACCTCAAATGAAGCATTGTGGGCCACCAAAGTATGTCCGTCGAGGATTCTCGCCAGCTCCCCAGCTACTTCCTCGAATAATGGTGCATCGACAAGGTCTGAAGGGCTAATGCGATGGACAAAACCGTTGGGGATGTCCCGTCGCGGTTGAACCAGTGTTTCCCACTTTTTCGTAACCTCGTGATTTTGATCCAGAACGACCACGCCTATCTCCACTATGCGGTCGGCAGAACCAAAACCCGTCGTTTCAAAATCGATCACGGCATAGTGCCTGTGCATAGTCATCAAGCGTTCCTTCACTAGGATTGAGGAGAGACGGTTCTTTCATTCCGGGATACGTGACAAATACTACCGGGAACTGCAGACAAACACTCCGGAAAATCGAAACTTCGTGCGCAAACGCCATCCACGCCCCGATACAGACTGGATTTTCCTCGTCCGAATAGATCAAGAACCTACCCCCACATTCGAAGCTTCTATTTTCCCGAAGAGTTTAAATTCCCCCGCAGGTTATTCACACTGCGGCGCAGTGCGACTGGGGTTGCCAGCAATTCGTGGACGTCGATCAGAAAAAATCGAACTAGATCCCTTGCAGGGGGTGCATTGGCGAAACAACAAGTGGCTTCATGAAACATTGGACTACGCCACCCCACAAGAAGTAGAAACCGAGTACTCTCTCGCCCCAGCTCATCAATACAGGGACGTAAAAGAAGCGGAACTAAACCCAGCACACTTCAATTTAAAAATCTCTGAAGAAAACAAGATTTACCATTACAGTACGATTCGCTACTGCACGGTTACAATCTTAGAAGTAAACGGGAGCTAAATACATACACCCGCTCCTGCACACCATCGAAAGGATCCGTGTTGACTTATCGCTCCAATGCCCACCATGTTTCTTACGTATTTGAGGGAATTTCCACCAAAAGCTCGACTCCACTTTTCGATGACCCAGACTTGCTAACTTTAGAAAGAGTTAATGGGTTTTTAGCTTCTACATCAACCTCCATAGTTTCGGATGGCATCGACGCTATTTCAACACATGTGCCTTTTCGCGAAGGTAAAACTGCGACTGGTGAACATCTTGCTGTTTATTCCGACACTAACGGTCACTATCTAGTTACAGCAGATTCTTTCAGTTACCAACCTGTCTACTACCGTTTTCTGCCAGCTTCGCAGAAACTTGTGGTGGGGACGTCACCCCAAGCACTGGCGAATACGGCGTTAGACAACGGTGAAACGAATAGCCCAAATTGGCCACAATTGCTCGCGTCGGTCGGAACCACGCACGCATGGTCTATTACTATGCAGTCAAACCAGACATTCGAGGCTAATACAAAGATTTTATTACCTGGCCAGCATATACAAGTTACAGACTCTTTCTGGCATATTTCCTCAGCTAATAAATTCTTCGAGCCCGAAGATGACTATGATTCGCTTATTGAAAGAGGAATCGCCCGTGCCGTCCAACAGATAAAATCTGTTTCCAGATTAAACGTCGATCAAAAGCGTATTAATCTCTCCGGTGGTAAGGACTCTAGGATGGTACTAGCCCTGCTGGAAGCTGCGAATGTTATTGACGACTTTACTGTCACCACTATGAATCCCAGAACATGGCTTCCAAAGTCATCCCGCCCTGCCCTATTCCGAGACTTATATGTCTCCAACCATCTGCGCGAGAAGTATGAGCTGAATTGGACTACGCCTTTCCATCAACAATTTGTACCTCTGAGCTTTGAATCTTCGCTTAAAGAGTGGCAAAAATATCGGCAACACCGCAATTTCAAGTTTCGCGCGTCTAATCATTTGTATGTTCAAAAAGGTCTCAACATTGAGCTCCGTGGAGCAGCCGGAGAAACCTTTCGAGGATTCAAGGCCGTCGACGGCCTAATGTCGCGAAGTTCATTCAAGAATTCGCCTAAAAGCTTCGGGTCGGATGTTGAGCTACTGACTAACCACCTTTATAAGGAAGGACCGCTCAACAATATACAACGCGCGAAAATAAACGAAAATTTTCGTACGTTATTCTTGGAGCTCGGGGCAGACACGCTCGAAGATGCCTTACACCGACGTTATACGGTATTTCGAAACGGTTCCCACTTTGGTCATACGAGACACTCGATGTCTCATGGCCAGATACCTGTGCTCCCCCTCAGCCAACCGGAGTTCATTCAAGCTAGCCAGCTTCTCTCGCCTTATCAGAGGAATATCGGCCAAGTCGCGTTCGACATCATTGAACGTGTGAATCCGGAATTAAATGAAATTAGCTTTGACAGCGACTATTGGAATGAATCCTTGCTTCCACGAACCAGGAGGGTAGACAGCTCTTCAATAGAGAAAGAATCCCCATATCTCGACCAATTTTTCGCACTAGATGAAGCTGCCATAGAAACTCGACTGTCTTCAAAAAGGCGAATTATGCAGAAGAAAAATAAACCTCGACCGTTTGATGCAAGATTTGAAACGTTCAACCGCATCAAACAGACGTTGCATACGCTTAACGGAGTAACCGCAGCCGATTCACTCTTCAGCAGTGGGTTTCAATTAGAGATTTTACAAGGAATCGAGTCGAAGAAGCTTGCTCCAAACACAATATTGGCAAAGCTTGACAGCTTGCTGTTAGCGATTACTGGCGGTGGTAAAAGCACAGAGGTTGTCGTTCAGTCTGCCGCTTCGTCCGCAATCTCACTCTTCCTAGGGCGCGCAACAGGAAACGAAGTAAACTTCTCGGGCTCCGACAACCAACCACATTTCCAATTGCCGCTGACTCTAAACCGAAATTCCGTGGAAGCTAATGTTCGGCTCTTCGGCTCGATTAGTGAACCGATGGAGTTCAAATTTTCATTGTTCACTGATGACAAAAAAGTAGCCCAAACTGAATACAGCGCTAGCCAGTCCGCAACCTTTACACGATCCCCATCCGGAAAGTCGAGGATACAAGCTTTCGCACGATACGTTTCAAGTCCCGATTTCATTTTTAAATTCTATAGTCGTTACTTTTAAAGGAGAAGTCAGTGAAGAACGCCCATTATTAACACGACTTAGCCGATTTTGTACTCACAGAGCTGGCAAGTAAAGGAAGAACGGTTCGTCCCCAAGAACTCACCACCCCGACTCGCCAAAAGATTTTGGATTGCTTCAATGACGCCGGTTGGATTGAAACTTTCGAGGGGACACGTCCGTTCCGACGCTCGTTCTCTCCAAAAGATAATTCCACTCGCATCCAAATGGTCGATGGAAAATTGTACCGTCATCCTGCGGCCACTGACTTGATTGCAAAGCGCAAAGACTTAGCCCGTAGGTTTCTAGAAGCAAAAAGCGTACCCGTTCCGAAAGGGCCAGATTTCGCTCTTGACGAAGTTAATGCAGCTAAACTGTATTTCCAAGGATTAGGGAAAACGGCAGTAACAAAGCCATCGAACCTTGGTGGTTCGCGGGGAGTTACAGTAGGCATAGAATCGGATGACGAGTTCGTTCAAGGTTGGCTAAAAGCATCAGAAGCCAGTGGAGCCAACCGAATCCTCGTTGAGGAACATATTCGAGGGATCGAGCTTCGGTTGTTTGTAGTCGGGAATTTAGTAGCAGCCGCGGTGGCAAGGATTCAGCCTTTTGTCGTCGGTGACGGCAAAAGTACGGTAGCTGAGCTCATTGATGTTGAAAACGGATTGAGATCTCGCAATTTTAGGCACCGTAAGCATCCAATTAAACCCGATAGGATGTTTTTACGGAGCCAAGGTTACGATGTGTCCACTCGACTGCCTAAGAACCAAGTGGCATTCCTCAACCCTCTCACCGTCCTCAGAGCTGGTGCAATCAACGTCGAGGTTTCCGATCTACTCTCAGCCGACGTTAAATCAATTGCGATCCAAGCCAAAAATGCTATCCCAAGCCTTGAGATTGCGGGGGTGATGTGTTGGTGGAAAACATCCGAGACGCACAAACAGCAAGAGTTCTCGAGGTAAACACAGCACCCGCAATTGATTTGCACCGATTCCCTAGTATCGGCCAACCAGTAGAATTGCCGGAAATAATGGTCAGTTATTTTTTACAAAACTGACTTTGAAGTACCTACAGTAGCGGTGCGACTGAATTTTCTAAGTGTACTCACTGAGCAGGATGTTGACCATCCATTGGCTGAAACGCGTTTAGTCGATGTACAAAGTCAAAGAGGCCACCAAGTATTTCTTCAAGGCTGCAGGAAAGATGGCGGAGCACCCCAGGACGCACCCCCTCCACGCATGCTCTTTAACCAGAACATCATTCATGACAGACTGCTGAAGGTGTGAAAATTTTCTTCTGCCTTGCCCAGTAAGTTCTAGGGATAACAAAGAGCCGATTCTTTGAGAAACTGGTGGGGCTCACAATACCGACCAGTTAAATCGCAGAAACATTGGAGTGCCAACCGACTTCTAATTTACGGTCGATACGCTCGAGGAAGAATCCAGTTCAAGAAGGACTAAATTCAGTTTTAGCAACCTGCGTTCCTAGCAATTCGCAGTAACAATCGACGTGGTCGCAGTTCACAGTTGCACGGTGGAGTCGGTCTTCCTTCTGCTTTCGTGCTTTTCAAGTCCACCACAGCACATGCGGCAAATCGGTGCTGACCATAGTGTTCTATCCTTCGGCTATATCATATATCTAAGGCTTCGACACATCATCAACCACAGCCTATTCATGTGCTTGGTGGAAGCAACTATAGAATCGCAACGTACTAAAATTCCTTTGTGCGCTTTAGAAGGTGAATCGAAAATAAAGAACAAATCCGACGCGAGGGACTCAACATCAATTTTTGTATAATCGCGTCTCAAGCCGCTTCTGGCGATCTCCGATCCGGTCGACAATAGGATGGGGCGATATAGCGGGATAATCAAAAGCAGTGCTTGTATCTGAGTTGTTGTCGGACTCCGTGCGTATACATCTCGCTGGAGCACGCAACGCTTGGAGGATATCCTTCAGGTTGAACTTTAAGATCAGCATGTGAGGGTATTCGATCACTGTAGCGCGCCTCCCCTTCTAAGAAAAAGAAAAGTTAATTCAGGACCTACCCACGATAGTCGCCTTCATTCGAGAGAGCCTAGGTTCTCAAGTAGGTGCTGCTTTACGCGCGAACGATAGCTTCGCCAGAGCAAACACTCAAACGCGCCTGGGCCTATTAACAGACTGATTGAAGCAGCCACTAGCATTGATTTGGCCGTTTTGCTTCTGGAGGCGAAGGTAAGGTCATCAGTTTACTTCCTGTAGTAGACAGATATTCTGTGCGTGTTAGCAATCTGCCTAGGAATGCAAATAAATACCGCAACTAACAAATAAAGCCATCTGTGTACGATATTGCCAAAGGTAAGAGGAAACCAGATCGCTACTTTCTCTGGTCTTAAGGGCCCGCTTTCAATTGTTCATGTACAATACAGACGCACTCAACAGAACCATACGCCAGAACGCATAAATTGAAGGAACATCTTTGAACCCCCCTACCAAGCAACACGTCGCATTCGTCGGACTAGGCTATATCGGGCTTCCTACCGCAGTAACCTTGGCTAACTCCGGGGTGAAGGTAACAGGCATCGATATCAATGCTGAAGCGGTGGAGCAAATCAATCGTGGTGAAGTCACCATCGTCGAACCAGGCTTGGAAAGTTCTCTTAAAGCTGCGATTGATTCTGGAAACTTCAACGCCACTACAACTCCCGTTCACGCAGATGCATATGTGATCGCGGTTCCCACTCCGTTCACTGCAGACTATGACATCGACATGAAGTTCATCTACAGTGCTGCGGAATCCATCGCTCCACTGCTGGAAGGCGACGAGTTGGTGATTCTAGAGTCAACTTCCCCACCAAAGACCACGGAAAAGATGGCTCAGCGCATCCTTGAACTTCGCCCAGAGTTTAAGGACGGAGAGAAACTTCACTTCGCGCACTGCCCTGAACGCATTCTGCCAGGCGTCGCAATGTCCGAGCTCAAAACCAATGACCGTATCATCGGCGGCATGACTGAAGAAGCGACCCGTCGCGCAACCGAAATCTACGCTTCATTCTGCGAGGGCGAGCTTCTCCCGACGGACGCAGCCACTGCGGAGATGGCCAAGTTGACTGAAAATACGTTCCGCGATGTAAACATCGCGCTTGCCAATGAGCTGTCCCTGATCTGCGATAAACTTGATATTGATGTATGGGAGCTAATCAAGCTCGCGAATCACCATCCACGTGTGAATATTCTGCAGCCTGGCCCGGGCGTTGGCGGTCACTGCATTGCGGTTGACCCGTGGTTCATTGTTGCTGCGGACCGAGAAAACTCTCGCCTCATTAGAACTGCGCGTGAGGTCAACGATAACAAGCCTCAATGGGTTATCGAACAAGTTAAAGACAAAATAAACAGTGCCCAAGGCGCACAGAAAGTCGCATCTTTCGGTCTAGCTTTTAAGCCCGATATCGACGATCTGCGTGAGTCCCCAGCACTCAATATTGTCACTCAGTTGGCTGACCAGCTGAGTGACACGCAAATTCTTGCAGTTGAGCCAAATATCGATTCGTTACCAGCCTCTTTGTCCGAAAAGAAGAATGTAGTTTTGGCCTCAATCGACGAAGCCATCCGAGATGCAGACGTAATCGTCATGCTTGTCGACCACAAGGAATTTAAAGCCGTGGATCGGCATCTACTAAATGGAAAGCCGATTGTCGACACTAAGGGCCTTTGGGCGTAAAAGGCAGCTCGGAGAAAAACACAATGCGTTTACCGGAAAAAAAATTGTACGTAGCCGCACTAGGCGCTGTAATGGTTCTTTCCTTGGTCGCCGCGATCCTAGCGTTCTTCGGGGTGAGCGACATCGCTCTTGGATTTCTCGCTCTCGTCGTCCTACTCATCCCCGTAGTTGCGCACTTACGCATGCGGAGATCTCTGTCTGCAATCAAAAAGGTAGTTGCTAATCCCCACTCGGCCGCTCCCGACCTTGCTAACGACCGACTACTGAGAATCGAAGAGTCCATTCGCACGCTGGACCATAAACTGGCCGATATTCAGGCCACTCAAAGTCAGCAGGGAGCTGTGAGTGAAATTTCCAAACAGGCCCAAGCCGTTCGACGCGAAGCCCGGTTGGCGCGTTTGCTCAATGAAGAAACCCTCAAGGGTTTGAAGTAACTGAAACTCTATTGATAGTTCATAATCCAATGGCAAAAGATGAGGATTACCGGCTCGTACCGCAGACTACGAGCCAAATCTATTCTGTTCTGCAGAGCATTGACACCGAGGTTGCATCGAATGCCTGCCAGCACCTTAAGGATAGGTCGCTACACTTTGATGATTTTGTCCAGCTAATTGATTCTCTGAATCTAGATATACAGAATCAATCATCTATTGAATCCATCAGGACACTTCGGTCGGCAAAACAAGAGATTCTCCAACTAGGGCTACTGGAGGTATCCGAGGAGCCTCACCGACGACGCACCCTGTCCGATTTGCTACAAGCAAAGTCCAATAGAGACATCGCGTGGAGCAAAGTCGTACCACCAGCAAAAGGTATTGCCTTTTTATACAATTTCTCCCCATTTCAAGATACCGGTGCCACGGTTGCGTCCAAACGAATCAGAGACTTCGCCCAATCATTTGACGTCGTTTCCTGCTCTTTCCTCCACCGCAAAAAGCAGGATTTAACAATCGAGTGTATTGCAGATCCGTATATAGCATCCAAGTATTTCCTCCCAATCGCACCATCATGGGCTTCTTGGGAACCATTCAAGACTTTTGCGATTCGTGCAAATAATTTCGCAGAACGAAAGATAGCAGAGGGCGCTTTTTACGAAACTCTGTATTCGCGTGCTATGTGGGCGCCGAGCATGTTTGCTGCAAGCCTTTTCAAAAAGCGCCATCCTTCGGTTCATTGGATAGCAGAGTTTTCTGATCCAATGTCGCTCGATGTCGAAGGTCTTCCCCGAGGAGGCAGCGTTCCAGATGATGAGCTGACTCGCGTTTTCATCACGGACTTGGTGACCAAATACCCAGAACTAGAAGACGTAGAGTATTCCGTTTTTTCTCTTGCAGAGTACTTGGTTTACGCGTTCGCAGACGAAATTATGTTTACGAATTCGAATCAAAAATCGGAAATGCTCGACCGAATTTCTTCGCCCAAGCTAAAAGCACGAGTGGAGGAAAAGGCCGTTGTCTCGAACCACCCAACTCTTCCACGGTCATATTACCTCCGAGAGGAATCTGGGTACGAAGTCGATGATTCGAAATTGAATCTCGGTTACTTCGGAGAATTTTACTCAAGCCGTAGCATTACCGAGGTAACTGCTGCGATTCGCACACTGCCCGAAAAACTGCGCGAGAGAGTGCACCTGCACGTCTTTACCAACTTCATCCCGTCGGGTCCGGGAAACCAGCGTCCCCGAAACATGTCTCGACGACAATACGAAGACTACGTAAAGCGAGCTTACGACGGCGTAGGAGCCGAGGGCATTGAGGATCAAGTAACTTTTAACGCCTCACTTCCCTTCTTGAAGTTTTTATCGACTACTGAAAAACTCGACTACTTAATTGTCAATGATGCCAAGACCGGTTCTCATCACAGCGTCAACCCCTTCCTGCCGTCAAAATGGAGTGACTATGCAGGTTCGTCAGCCAAGAGTTGGGGGTTTGTTGAGCCGAGCTCAATTCTGTCCAACAAACCCGTAACGGTAAAGACTGCTGTCGGAGATGCACTGGGAGCCCGTACGCAGCTTTGGGAGATGGTCATGGAAAAGTTTCCCCAACTAGAGGAGGAATTCTAAATGCCTGCTCAGGCTAATGGTGATGTGGGAAGATTGCTTGAGCTTCTAGGACGCTCATCTACCCCTCCGGTGAAGAAGAATAACTTCGGCTTAGGGTTTGGCAATTTCCTCGGTGAAGCAATGTTTCCCAAAATGGAGAACGCATCGCTGCTGGTAGCATCTTCCCAACTGAAGGAGCTTTGGCCCAAGGAAGCTCCCTTTGTCTTCGGTGTACCGGGCCTTCTAGAGGAGCAAGCTCATCACGAAAACTTTTCGCGCCTAATTTTAGACGAAGAGGCATTTTACAGCGGTCCTTGGTTGGGCGCGGATTCAGGTTCCCAACGTCATTTAGCTAAAGAACTTTTCGAAGCTGGACGAATTTTTCGTGCAAGCGGAAAAACAGTGCTTTTCGTTCCGTCACCCACAAGTGGCCCCAAATTTGATAGTTCCTATCTAAAATCCACTTGCACAGGGGATTTCTCAAGTATTCCTAGCGAAGATCTTGAAGAGGGCGCCCCTCAATCCGATATTTGGAATTTTCTGTCCCTGCTAGTAGAGAAACGATTCGACGAGAAAAAATGACGCAACCTAATCTTCGAGCACTTGTAGCGCTGGACCTCGATCTCAATAGCTCTACCAATGCCATTTGGGCTCGCAGTGTCATTTCTGCAATGGCCTCTAGCAATATCCAAGTAGATTTTTTGGCTAGGACAACCCGTCCTGGAGAGTTTGAACTTAGTGTTCAGCCTTTCTGTAACAATATTATTGATGCCATTTCGTCTTCTGAAGAAGGTGCCCATGATGCCTACGGCATATCTCCCCGCTTTCGAGCTCGCCAAGTCATCGCTCTAGCAAAGTCAGAAGGATACGATTTCGTTCTCACTCAAGGTCTAGAGCTAAGCCGCTACGTTGCTGGAGGTAAAGCTCTACAATCCTCTCTTTGGGCAATTTGTGATAACTCGCCTTTTGATATTTCAAAATTCACTCCACAAGAACTTAAGCATTTAGAAGTTATCGCGCGGGGAGCAAAACTCGTCCTCACTGGTAGCCCCTCAGTTCGGGGAATGCTCGAGTCAACTATCCCTAGCGTAACCTCTAAGACTCGTTTGCTTCCTTCATTCAAGCTCGAGCTCAGCGATGTCCCAAAGCCTAGTAGCAACGAACAGGTCATTTTTTACGACAGCGGACTAGGATATTCGGCGCTTTCGACCCTCGATTTTTCATTGCTCGTAAAAGAAGCCACGAAAAAGAAGACGCCACCAAGAGTTGTACTCACAGGCATTGATGATCCCAACAATCCAGACCTTTTAGAGGTACTAGAATCTACTGGTCTCAAACGCTACCCAGGACTGCAACTATCGAAGCAATCTGTTCTCGATTCCCCATTCCTGTCGCAACAGTCGGTTTTACTGCTCCCAACTCAAACTTCCGGACTCGCAACAGACTTCTTTGCTCAAGTGTCAAAACAGACAAGCATAGCCACTTGGTGGCCTGAAGATGACTCTTTTGCATTGGAATCCATTCCTACTGGATCATGTGCAAACCCACTACAGCCAAACTCGGATATGCGTCTTAAATGGTCCTCTTACTTTGCTAATGACCTCGCAGATTACCGAAGCATCCCCCAGCAACCACGAAAAGTCCGCGTCCTTTTAGCAGGGGCTGACTTTAAATTCGCCGGTGATTTGGTGGACTCGTTAATCCAGCGTTCAGACATTGAGTTGCGGGTAGACCTCTTTGAAGCGAACGCCAAGCCGCAGCCTGAAAAAAGCAAAAAGCTACTGCCTTGGGCGGACGTAGTCATAGCAGAATTCGCTTCGTACAACGCAATTTGGTATTCGCAAAACATTCTTCCCCACCAAAAGCTAATCGTGCATCTACACGGCTACGAGCTCCTGCAACCTTGGATCAATGAGCTCAATCTGAGTAATTGTGCCAAAATAGTTTTCGCTTCTGAGTTTTACAAAAATAAGGCAGTTCGGCTTAGAGATTGGCCCGAAGAGCGACTCTGTGTAATCCCCAATTCTGTGAACAGCGCCGATTTGGATCGCCCGAAATCTACTGATGCGCGTTTCCACATTGGGCTAGTTGGCATTGTGCCAATCCTCAAGAGACCTGACCGAGCGATTTCACTTATTAAGAAACTTCTCGAGTCTGATCCTCGCTATATTCTCCATGTCAAGGGCCACCGTCCTTGGGATTACGCATGGGAATGGAAAAAGGCCGCTCACCAAGATTCTTACCGCGCTTTTTTCGAATCAATTGCAAAAGATCCCGATATTTTTCAAAGAATCGTCTTCGAGCCCTTCACACCAGATATAGGCAATTGGTTGCAGAAAATTGGATGGCTTCTTTCACCTTCGTACCGCGAAACGTTTCATCTTTCTGCAATCGAAGGAGCTGCATCGGGAGCAGTACCTTTGGCCTGGACCCGTGAAGGCTCTATGGAGATTATCGGAGAAAAATACAACTTCTCTTCGACTGAAGAAGTTGCAGGTTTTATTGTTTCTTCGAACTGCAGCGAATCTAGTTTTGAAGCTACATCCGAAGCTGCAAAGAGGTCGGTCGAACGATACGATATCCCACGCGTCCGAGCTCAGTGGTTAAAACTCATTTTTGAGCTCGCCCAAAAGTCTGCAAATCAAACGACAGATGACTCACCGGCACTTTCCCCTGAAGAAATGACGGTAAGCAAGGCAGTAGAAAAGGCTTGCCTCGCAGAAGACTACGAAGCCGCGCTTGCAATCTTGGATGAAAATATCCCGGTTACTCGTTCTTCTACCTCGGAGCTTAAACATATTGAAATGTTTGTCCGTGGGCTGCTAGGTATGGATGAGGCCCGTTTGAATCGATTCCTCCCAGAATCTAATGACGCTAAAGCCAACATCTCGAGTTTTCGGTTTCATCTTGTACGGCCCGACGGCCGCTTGATTCCAGGTCTCACAGTGTCAGGGCTTGATCGTAGTGAGACTGCCTTGGATATTCCTTGTTTTTTCCAGGGCCCGCATTTTGGCGACGCCGCAGAATCTGCCGATCTCATCGAGATGGATCTTGCAGGAACAACTTTTTCTTCTTCCCGAAGAATCCGCTTTGATCGTGCAATTCACCTCGCAAAAGCAGAAATTATGCAGAACGTGGTTGAGAATGGACGAGACTACATCGTTGCAGCCGGCCCTTGGTGGATCGCACTTCCTGCACTGCTAGCCGCCGATCAGCTAGCAATTCCCTCCGCTTGGCTAATCAATGACGCTTCCGTGTGGAGTGCTCTTCAAAACGTTCACTTACAGCGTCATTCAAACAACTATGTAGCACACACGATCCGCAGTTTATTCAATCGCGCGGATGTCCGCGTAGTTGAGTCTTCAGTACTATCTAGTAATGCGCTTCTGGCTGACATCGACGTCATAATTGACTCCGATCTTTCAGACAGCCTTCCACAGTCAACCAGCTGGCTTAAGCTGCAAAACGCGCTTACACAGGCAGGAAATAGGCGCCTCGAAAAGGGGCAGACAGCATTAACATCGCACCTTAGCGACTTACGCGTCGCTGTAATTTCTTCGACGAATTTCTTGAATGAGCTTCGGTCTGTATGCCCCATGGCGTTTGCAGTTGACGCAAAAGACCTACATTCTTCACTCGCCCCTGAAATAGATGCAGTGATAGTGAATGCAGATGCGTCAAAGAGTGCTAAATGGGACGCCTTTTTGTCAGGGCGGAGTTCTGCTAATTCGAGCAAACTAACAGAGTTCCTTGATAAGTGCCGAGTGTACGGTATCCCTTCGATTTATTTGGATACCCAAGCTGAAGCTATCGCACCACAAAGTATGAACGTTTTGCGAAAGGTAGATCACCTAGGTTTAGCGCTTCCGCAAAGCGCTACTCCCCTGCTGGAGCTCCACCCAATCGCTGTCAAATCTGTAACCCCCTGGCTATACACGCAGCCCTTGGCGACGGCCCTCACTACTGTCTTCCGCGGGGCAGGGCTGGCAGTTGTTCCACAACACTTGGTGCAACCTTCTCATCTCGAGGAAGAAGAACTTGAATCTAGCAGTGTATCGGAGGACCTGCCAGCTCAGTGGACTCCTGAGCATGAGGGGATCGCTTTGTATTTCCCAGCATCGGAAATGGATGAAGCAAAGAAAATTTCTCATGCTTGCGGTCTTCCAAGTTCTCTCTTGTCCTTGAGGCCAGTAGACCTGCTAGGAGACGTTGAAGATTCCTCTGATGAGTTAATGCGATCTGCTCAACGCAACGAGGACGGATACGTTTGTGTGCTAAATAATATCAACTCACTACCAGAATATTTCCTAACGTCCATGTGGTTGAGCGCAGCACATGACGTTGTTGTCCGGCCAGACTTTAAGTCTCCAGAATCAGCTCAGTTGTACGTAGAGCAATGTGAATTGGAGAACTTTAGCGTCAAGCTCGGTGATCTTTATCCTTCTTCACTATTTGAATCTCACCGAGAATCTATAACAGTAGTTCACCTTCCAGTTTTCTCCTCGCATCCAAAGGACGGTTGCTAATGCGTTTGGAACCCAAGAATTTGCCCGTTCCCGTCAAAAAACTGGGGAAAAAAGTCCTTAGCCCCCGACAAATAGCTAGAGCTAAGCAATTCCTGTCTAAAAGTGCTATGTCACCGCGGCAAGAGGTCTCCTACCCAGACGCATTGAAGGACATTAAGCCATCTTCAAAGAAGTCCTTTGCACTCAATGCAGGTGTTATTTTTGACGAATTCTCATTTCTTGCGTGGGAGCCCGAGTTCAATCTCATAGAGATGAGGCCAGATACTTGGGAGGAACAGCTCTCTGATATAGATTTCTTGTTTGTTGAGTCAGCTTGGGCTGGTAACGAGGGGGCTTGGCAATACCAGCTAACGGGGAGCAATGCCCCTTCTGAGGGCCTAGAAGACCTAGTTCGGGGTTGTCAGGAACGGGGAATCCCGACTGCGTTTTGGAATAAGGAAGATCCGCCGCACTTCGAGGATTTCCTAGACACTGCCAAGTTGTTTGACGTCGTATTCACTACGGACAGCGATGTAATCCCTAAGTACGTCGAAAAGCTTGGCCACAATAACGTTTTTACGCTTCCTTTCGCTGCTCAACCCAAGATCCATAACCCTATTAAGAACGGAAGCTGGGACAGCCGGAAAGACATGGCCTTCGCTGGCACGTACTTTGCCCATAAATTCCAGTCTCGCCGAGAACAAATGGATTTATTGCTTGGTGCAGCCGAAGAAATTAGTTCCGAGTACGGTCGAAAGTTCGACATTTTCTCTCGCCACTACGGTAAAGACCACAAGTACCAATTCCCGGGTGTGTTAAAGCAACACGTAATCGGATCATTGCCATATGCACAAATACTCTCCGCGTATAAAGACTATAAAGTCTTTCTTAATGTCAATTCCGTTACTTCAAGCCCCACCATGTGTGCACGCCGGGTCTTCGAAATCCTCGCGAGCGGAACCTTCGTCGCGACAACCCCGAGCATTGCTATAGAACGATTCTTCAAAAATGACGAAATCCTAATTACCCGGTCAAAAGCAGAGGCCAAAGCCTCTCTAAGGGCTGCACTCAATTCACCTATGCTGTGTCACAAATCGCTGCACAGAGCACAACGAAATATCTGGACAAATCACACCTATCAAAAGCGGGCTCAACTCGTAGTGGAAAAGCTCGGTTTTTCAGACCAGCTCGAGGACAAACAAGAGCTAGTAAGCATAATCTGTTCGAGCAACCGCCCTCAACAGGTTGAGCACTTTCTACAGCAAGTTTCCCATCAAACTTACCCGGCAGCGGAAGTTTTGTTTCTTGCGCACGGCTTTGATCCGTCTAATCTAAACAAAAAATTCAAGTCCCACGGGATCACTAACTTCCGTATCTTCTCAATGCCTTCCGATACGTCTTTGGGCGATTGCCTGAACGAACTCATCGCGAACGCATCCGGCGACTACATTGCAAAATTCGACGATGACGATTTTTATCTTGAAAACTACGTCTCTGACATGGTGCACTCTGCGCAATATAGCGGCGCAGATTTCGTAGGAAAATCCGCCATATTCTTCTATCTTGAAGGTGAAAATACACTTTCGCTACGTTGGCCTCATAAAGAGTTCACTTGGACGGATCTTGTTGCAGGAGCGACGATTTTTGCACGAGCTTCCGCCATCAAGAAATTGAAATTCCGTGCTCTTGAACGGGGCGAAGATACAGACCTGTTGAAGCGCGCCAAAACCTGCGGTTACTCCATCTTCTCCACAGATCGTTTTAACTATGTCGCGGTTCGCAAGAAAGATGTCGGCAAAAGCCACACTTGGAAGATTCAGGACAACGAAGTTCTAAGCTATTCCCAAGTAGAGACTTTCGGCTTGAATCTCGAGCACGTGAGGGCTTAAGAAATATCGGAGTCAAACACAATTGCTGGTTTGACATATTCGGACTTAGTTTTCCGAATTAATGCATCGGCTTCCTTGTTCCTATCCTCGGTGCGCAGCTGCACCCAAGTTCGATACTGCCCACAAACGATTTCTGACGGACCATCACTGATAATCTTGCCAAAGTGCATCCAAATTGCTCTCTGACAATTATTTTCGATTGTTTTCGCTGCGTGGGAAACCAGCATGAATGTTCCTGACCTATCGATCATTTCTTGCATCCTGGCTTCAGCCCGACTTGCGAAAGCCGAGTCACCCGTGGAAAGGGCTTCGTCGACTAAAAGAAGTTCGGGGTTACCTGCTGTACCGATCGCGAACTTAAGGCGCGCCGCCATACCGGAGGAATACGTATCCATCGGGCGGTAAATAGCATCACCGATATCAGTCATTTCAACAATGTCCGAAAATGCTTCGTCAGACTCTTCGGGCGTCATCCCCATAGCCAGACATCCAAGTCTGATATTTTTCTCCCCCGACAAGTGGGGAACCATTGCAGCCGATACGCCAAGTAGAGTTGGTTGGCTACTCACACGAATAAGGCCGGCGGTTGGTTGTTCGGCCCCTGCGACCATTCGAAGCAGCGTAGATTTTCCCGATCCATTCTGTCCCAGCAGACCAATGGATTCTCCCTTTGCTGCGACAAAAGAAGCCCTTTGGACAGCTTTCACCTTTTTCCGTCGGAGTTTTGCTCTACTCGAATTAGAGGGATAGGCCTTTGAGACGTTGGAAAATACAACACACGGTTCACCAACAGACTGCGCTTCATCGTACATTTGTATACTTTGCTTCCGTCGACCAAAACCCGATAAAACCAAACGCGAATGTACCCAAGCCCACTAGCGCCATAGTACCCCACTCGTGCAGGCTGGGGGCTTGGTTGTACATGACTACATTTCTGATAGCTGTCAGATACTGATACGCAGGATTAGCTAGCATAATTTTCAAAATAGTGGGGTGATCTACAAATCGTTCAATCGAAAAGAAAACACCCGAGATGAAAAACCAAGCACGCGAGAAAAGACTTACAAAGTACTTCGCGTCTGGAACCCATGCGGTAATCCACGCGACTATGAAGAATAGTCCTGTACCAAAAACCGCTATTAAAATAGTCAACGGTACGACCAACGGAATAGTCCAACTTAGCGGTGTTCCCCACTGAAGCCCCAAGGCCATTATAATCCCGACGGCCAATGTTGGGAGCGAATCGAAAACATTCCGCAACGCCGCCGAAATCACCAAGGCTGCCCTAGGAAATCTAAAGGCTGAAATGAATGACCGCTGCGCGCGAATAAACCCATTTCCCTGCCCCATTAATCCTGTCATGAGGCCAAAGAAGGTAATTCCCAAGACAAGGTATCCTACGAAATTATCAATGCCACGATTTGTCTTGAGCATTACACCAAAAATAAGACCATACATGGCTGCATCGAGCAATGGGCGGATAATTAGCCAAGCCCGTCCAAGCCACATGTCGCGATTTGGCGCGAAGGCACGAGACCTCGCGTCAGCAACTATAAAATGGCGCCGAGCGAAAAGATCACTTAAGTACTTGGAAAGACGTGGCCTCCTCTCCAACGGGAACAGTGTACTATCGTCTACCAAAATGACCTTAGACGATTGCTCCCAGCTTTCCTCATCGCCATCGGTATCGCGGCTGTTCAATCTATGCGCTCCCGCGCGTTTAGTTTTCAGCATTGCGGTTTCCTTTCCGATGACTTCCGAGCTTGCTAGGCAATTTTAGCGCAATCGATTCCTAAATATCATGCTTCCTCCAGCAACTGACGATAGGAGAAATTTCTGTGGCAAGAGTTCCGAAACACGGCGTTTTTAGACACTTCCTTCGGAAGTATGCGAAGCATGCTCAACCTGCAGTGAAATTTCTACCCTCCACTAACCAATCCGGTAAGCAACCGGCCATATTCGAAGTCAGAATCTCCCACTGCCGCCGACCTAGATGGCAGAATCTTGGCAACCTGAGCCATAAGCACTACATTAGCCTTGATTCTTTCATGCACTCCAGCGAGCTAGTCCCTGGTGCAATCTCGATAGCACATAATGGAGTGCCAATCGACATGTCCCTTAAGATCGAGCGAAATACTCCGCTCTTAGTGATCCTTCACGGTGCAGCTCCAGTTGACGTGAAACTACCTTTCCTTTCTGGACAGTCCGTATCCAAACAGCTGAACTGTTCAAAGCTATCGATAAGCGACCCAAGTCTTTACCTGAGCGAAGAATTAAATCTTTCTTGGTACGCAGGAAATATACACCAACCACGCCTGCTCTCGGATATAGCAGAAATCATTAAGAAGACCGCTCAATCCCTAGATGCTCCTAGAATTATCCTCTTAGGGGGCTCTGGAGGAGGTTTTGCCGCGATAAATCTAGCTGCAAGACTGCCACACGCAACGGCCATTGCTATGAATCCCCAAACGGACATTCTCCGTTATCACCCTTCCCATGTGTCCAAATACGTTGAAGAGGCTTGGTCCGGTAATAGGCAGCTATTCATGAGCCAAGGGGTCCACAATCTTGCCGCGGCCCTTCGCAATTCTGTGACAAAAACGAACGTTATATATCTTCAAAATGAGAACGATGACTTCCATGTGAAGAATCATCTTGAGAAGTTTATGAACGAGCTTCCCGATTTCAGGTTCGAATTACTTCTAGAACCGTGGGAAGATGGTCACACTCCCCCGCCGAAAAAACTGATCGCCGCTACAGTCAAACGGGTAGTGGAAACCACCTCGCCTGATTTGTCACCGTTAGGTTTCATTCGCCAAGAACCTGCCATCAAATAGATCTTTAAATTTCTGGCCATTTACTTCCCATGTCCGAGATTTGGCCCAAGATCGCAGCGCTTGTTTTTCAACCGAGCTAGCTTCTCCTGCCCGCTCAATGGCCTGCACTAACGATTTCGGATCCTCGGGAACGTGCGTGATGAGGTTGTTCCCAGTCACCTCGTTGATGGCGGGGAGGTCTGAACCAACCACTGGGACTCCCAAAGCCAATGCCATTAACGGTTTTAGAGGTGTAACTGTCCTACAGACCTCAGTATCCTTTCTCGGAACCGCAAACACGTCTAAAGCGGCGTACCATTTCCAGGCTTCTTTTGAAGGTACTTTTCCCACAAAATGCGTTCGCCCTTCTACACCAAGTTGGAGAGCACGACGTTTTAGCGCAGGTAGATGAGCTCCATCACCGACGATGACAACGTCGAAACCTTCTTCAAGGACAGCAGCTTCTAGCAAAGTATCGATACCTTCGTAATCCACGATTGAGGAAACAGTACCGACAAGTCTCCTCTCCGGAAGGCCGAGTTCTACTCGAATCTCTGACTTATTATATTTCAGGTCGGTATATTTGCTGTCTACTGCGTTAGGGATAACCACAACTTTGTCTCGAGCGACGCCCCGCTGAACTATTTGTTCTTTGGACACGTCACTCAAAGCAATGACTGCACTCGCAGCATTCATAGCTTCAGTTTCTTTTTTCCTTAACGCGTTAAACCTCTCTGAGGTAACCACTTCAGCTTGCAATTCACGAGGAAACTTCGAAACCCACGTCTTTTCCGGCTCTCCACGTACCTCATATACCCAAGGGATATTCAAACGTTGGGCTACCCTCGAGACAACTTGGGCGTTTTTTGAGTCAGTTGTCGTATGAAGGACGTGCGGACAAAACTTTTCTGCCTTTTGCTGCAGAAGTGAGACGGCAAGATTGACTTCATCCTCAAAATTCCTAGGGAATATTTTGGGTAGAAGACGGTCGAAATCGAACACATTATTTTCTTCAGATTTCGCGTAAGGCCTTTTACCAATTACGACGGGATAACCAAGTCGAGTTGCAGCACGAATAACGACTCCTGCTTCTGCCATTGCCTCCATAGAGTGAAGGCTACGGATAGTGTAACCAGATTGTGTGTAGGGGACACTGCTGGTTTGCAATGAATAAACTCGGGGAAGCTCCTCATCAATAGGGATTAAAGGACGTGAACTAAGAACTTCCATTCCCCATCTGGCTCGTTGCTCTTTAATATCTTCCCGCAAAATACGAGATTTAATCCCTTTTCTCTCTAAAAGTAGACTACCTGCCTCAGAAAGCTGACCTCGCTCTACAAGTAGCTCTGCTTGGTCAACTTCTCCCATACTTTTCGTACTTCCGAAAATACCCTCGACCAAGTCTTTTCCCCCTCGTTTTATAAAACGTTGGCACACAAGTTCAACAAACTGCTTGGGTTCGCGTTGAAGCTTATGCACTGAAAACGTGAGGGCAAGTAAGCCGTATTCCAATTGCTTATTCACTGTGGTTTTTCTTCGCTTCGAAATCCAGGGCTTTAGCTAAGGTATGTGGCACCACTTCAGCTCGTTCCGCTAAGACCCATTCTCTTGCTTTTCCATCTACCTCCATCAACGTTCGCCTATTAGCTAGGTCGGTCCACAACGCTGCAAGAGCTTCTGGCTGTTTCGGGGGCACAACAGCACCGGCTCCAAGGCGTTCAATGAGTTCAGCTGTCTCACCTTTGACTACCCCTGTGATAAATATTCCAAGAGTCATCAATTCATAGGTTTTAGACGGCACTGTTCGAGTCAAAGGCTCCCAATCTGCAAGGTGCACTAGGGCAGTATCGGCCCACTGGTAGTAATCATCCAATCTATCGGACGATTTCCGGCTAACAAATTGAGCATCAACACCAAGTCTCTCCGCCTGCTCAATCAGAGCAGCTTTCGCTGCTCCAATCCCGATGAACTTAAGCTCAATTTTGACCCCGCGCTCGGAAGCCAGCTGGGCAGCAGAAATGGCATTACTCAAATCTTGGGCTCTACCCAGAGTGCCCGCATACAGCACACGTAGACTGCGCTTAGGTCTTGCTTTTACTGCTTGGCGCTTGAAACCGCCTGATGCAACGGGGAAAACATTACGCACAGTAAAAACACTTCGCCCGATTCTATGGTTGGAGAACCTTTCGTGAAGAGAGTCCCCCAGTCGCTCTGAGGTGACAAAAATCCTTGTTGCATTCTTTAGGGAGCTATTAACTGAATACCGCGCAATCACTTTAAGAATTTGGAGCGGGCCGAATTTCAGTACCTTTTCCCTAAGAGACTTCCGACCGACCGCTTCATTCCACTGATCTGAGTCCTTTAAAAGATCAGGCCATGCATCCCGCAAATCGATGGCAAAGGGTACCCCCAGAATCCAGCCTGCGAATCGAGACAGCACAGCGATAGGAAGAGCAGGGACCGTACCGATGACTAATTGGGGATCAAAATCACGAAGCGTCTCTTTGCGAGAGACTAACAACCATGCCATTGACGCAGCGCTGAACGCCTGGCTAGCAACTTTGCCAGAAATCGATCTATTCGACGGCAGAAATCCGCTTCGCAGAATTCCTTCCTGGGACGGACCTCGACTAATGCTATTGGCAGACCTAAAGTCCTGGTTTCGAAACCAGCTCTTCAAGGAAATATGCCGCTGATAGTTAGGGGGAGGGGCTATCACAAGCAACTCGTGCCCTTGCGCTTTCAACACCTTTGAAAGCCATGACCACCGTCTTTGCGGGACCCCATCTTCTGGATACCAATATTGAGAAAGAATTAGTATCCGCAATACAGCTCCGCCTCTCTTAATTCTTTGAAACCTTCAAAGCCACATCTGCTATTTCTGCGACACATTCGTATTAGTGGTTGAAAGCCTACTAGGTGCCACACAACGCTTATCGAAATGTAATCATACATCTACTCAACGAAACAGCTTACAAAACTCTCCCCAAATTCCTGCTCTAAGAACTAACAAAAACACGCATTAGCGGGCGATTTGTCCGTATCCGCCCACATCCTATATAGTTAGTTCTCGTTGCACAGAGAACAGCAAGTTCGATGTACAGCATACGCATAATCCTCCATAGCTCAGTTGGCAGAGCATTCGACTGTTAATCGAAGGGTCACTGGTT
>ERZ1029856.12-NODE-12-length-42670-cov-7.952411_pt1 | contig 42670 bp, 59 predicted proteins | sample MGYA00519238_ERZ1029856 | MGnify/ENA primary metagenome ERZ1029856 (study PRJEB33666, sample SAMEA4610918) | skin metagenome | biome: Human-associated habitat; feature: Malodor aspect; material: skin | place: Philippines | collected 2015-08 ... | reverse complement strand
GAATCACCTACCACGAGGGCCGCGTAATCGGCTTCGACACCAACCACCTCGGAGACGGACACCACCCCGAAGCTCCACTTGCCAATATGGGAGCGCCCACCTTTCGCGGGGGAAACCTCCACACCTGGACATGGGCAGAAGTCGAAGAAGAAACCCGCCGCCTAGCAGACCAAGCAAAGGACGCAATCCATGACTAACCCCACCCGCCAAGAAATCATCGACGCATACACGGCGGTGACCACGCTCGCCCGCCTGGCCGAGGAGTTCACCCCTGTTAGGGTCGAGGAACATAAAGAAATTAACGATCTGCACCTAGCTGTTCGCGCCGCCCTCCCGCCTAAGCCGGAGCCCACAATGGCCGAAGTTGAGTGGGATGACGATAAGCACTACCTCGCGGAAGCGGAACACCCCAACTATGGGAAAGTCATCATGCTGGGCTTAGAGATGCACGGCCTAATTGATTTCTTCACCTCCCCTTACCACACGAAGAGATGCCTCGCGGTCGAACGAGAAACCCTTACCCCGACTGGTCGCCGCTACACACTCACGGAGGTACAGGAATGAGCATCGACTACGACCAGATACGCCGCACCATCGAGGAGATAGAACAGGGTGTGGACGCTACTACCCAATACACCTGGATAGAACTCGCACAAGAAGTCCTACGGATGCGGCGGGAGATTGGCGAGCTGCGCGACGAGGTAGCCCGAACCGCAACAGATTGCGCCATCAGCGATGACCCCGGTGGAAAACTTGCCGCAAGAATCGCCCAAGCCGTAGCCAATCGGCTGTTCCTAATCCCTCGAAACGGAGACCACTAATGACTGACCTCACCACCATGCACCTCAAGTGCTTACTCGACCAGGCCACGCCCGGCCCGTGGGAATACGACCCCGGAGAGCAAGAGGATGAGCGGTGCGTAATCGACACCGAAACCTGGAATATGTGCATTAACCCAACGCCTAACGGCGCAGGTTCCTCATGTTCGGACTATGACCTTGAACTCGCCGCCCACGCCCCGGAACTCGCACAAGAGGTAATCCGCCTACGCGAACACTTCGAGGGCCTAATCACCACTATGGAAAATAAAGCCGGAGTAAGCAACGGGCGCGACACTCTCCAAGAGTTAATCGTCGCTGAAAACCTAATGAGCGCGGCCAACCAAATTCGCCAAATCCTCCTAGGAGACCACGATGAATAACTATGACCGTGCCGTGCAGGTCATTTACGACGAGGCCAACCAAATGTGGGAGCGCGGGGAAATCCTCACAGCGGCAGGCGAAGCAGAGCGCCTCGCCAACGCCCTCGCCGACGCGGGACTCCTCGCACCAGACACACCCCAGCCATTCTTTGAGCACGGGAACGGCCCCAACTGGGAGATACCCATCAACGACCAGGGCGGCGGTGTAGCAACAGTCCGCGCCCTAGACGGAGACGTGTATATCGAACGACCCGGCCACGGTCACGGCCACGGGTTCATCACCAACCCCGCCGAAGCCAAACAACTCGCCGCATCCATACTCGCAGCAGCAAACCACCAGGAGGAAGCATGAGACCCCTCGCAGACATGACCGAGGAAGAACGCGGCCAATTCCGTGGCGCGTGGTGTGAGGATATATACGGCGACCTGTACATCTACCTAGGACATACACCAGGAGGAACCACACACGACGAAGAAACCGGCGCACCAATGGGAGCATTCATCGACACTCGGCAAGCCGGCCTAATCGAAGCCCCACTTGCCGCATTTGCCTCACGTCTTGACCTACCCCGCGCCTGGCAAGCAGACGGACAACCACCAGCAGGGGAATGGGAGCACGCCGAATATCTAGGCGACTACAAAGGCATGACCGACGTGTACCACTTCGACGGAGAACCCACACACCGCCGATGGGTAGGCAGTTGGGAGGAAGCATGAGACGCTGGAAAGTCTACAAAGACCCTGAGGATAGGTGGCTGCGCTGGATAGCAGTACCCGCCCACGAGAATTGGTGGGAGAAGCCCCAAGGCCGCCGCTTTCCTGAATGGGGCATGGCAGTGCGCTACGCCAACCGCATGGCCCGCACCGCCCGGCCCGAAGACTACAGGCGCACCACAGGCACCAAGCGGCTTGCCAAGATGCTCAACGCACTCGGATACCAGCGAACGACCATCAAAGACCCCAGTGGAGCCGTCTGCGACCTCACCGCCACAGTCAGATACCGAAACTCCATCTATCTCAAAGCAGGCGACGATTCCTTTTTGCTCGTCCGCCACGAATGGAAACCACTAGCACGCTTCCTACTCACGGAAGCATACCGCCCGGAGGAAGCATGAACGTAATCATTATCGCTGGGGCGTGCGCAGCCACATTCAGCGCCACCACCCTCGGTCTCATTCAAATCGCCAGGCGGACAAAGTGGCGGCAGAAGCCTGACCTCGCCCCCACGCTCACCTATACCGCATTAGCAGCCATTCTATGGACAGGAGCCATCCAGCTATGACTAAGACACTGGAAGACATGACCGAAGAAGAACGCGCCGAATGCGTAGGGATGTGGTGTGACTACACCCGTGACGGGAAAGAAAAAGACCTAGTAATCGTGGTCGCAGGTACAAATGACGCAGGCCGAATCCCGTGCGTAAATCCAGGAGCACCAATCCCTAGCGCATGGGCACCCGAACCGTGGACGCTCACCCCACGCCCCGACCTACCCCGCGCATGGCAAGTAGACGGCACACCACCAGCAGGGGAATGGGAAGAAGATTACACCGACACCTACGGCTGCACGCTTAGCACAGGCCAAAGCATTGGCATGGACCCACACCAAGAAATCCGCCGTTTCGTAGGGGAATGGGAGCAAGCATGACCCCAGAGCAGGCCCGCTTTTGGCTAGGCGACGGACACAAACCTCCAATCGTCCCGCCCTACATTGCCCAGAGAGCTTTGGAAACCATCGCAGTAATGGGGGAAGAAAGTAACAGTGATGAAACAGAAGAATGAGTGCAGAGTGGAAGGGTGTGACCACATACCCAAGCTCACCGGGCGGGGATACTGCCATAAGCATGTGGACATTCTGAAGATCCACCGCCCGAAAGTATCCGCCCACCAGGCCAAGAAACGTCTGAAAGAAATCACCAGCCGGGGCTTCACTCTCACGGAAATAGCGAGCATCACCGGCGTTAACCGCTCCACCCTAAGCCACCTTAATAACCAGGACGGTAAGGGGCTGAGGCGTGACACGTACGAGCTTCTAGACAAGATGGACGCGGTAGGGGAATCCTGCCGGGCGGTGTGGCCTATCAGGCGTCGAATGCAAGCCCTACTGGCGGCTGGGGTGAAAACGCGGGAAATTGCGCAAGAGTCTGGAATCTCAATCAGCATCATCCAACGGATTGCTTTCCGCAATAAGGCCGAAGTTGATCCCGCTACCTCCCAAGCACTCAGGGCCGCGTATGAGAAGCTGAGCGGCAGGCCTATTAGGCCGGTTCCCACCAGCATTAAATACCGGGCGTGGCCTTTGCCGATGGAATGGGTGGACATTGATAACTCGGATGAGGTTCACGAGCCGGAGCGCAACCGACTACGCCTCACAGCAAAGCAGCCCACACCTTTGGTGCAGGCCCGTATCCGCGACCTCGTTGAGTACCACGGGGACTTCAAAACCGTGGGCGAAATCGTCGGCATGAGCCACCAGCTTTTAGCCCGCATCGAGAAAGGAACATCACGCATCGAGGAGATAGAAAAGCGCTGGATACGTAACGCTTGGAGACAGATACCCACACCCGCCACTGTGAAAGAATAGGAGGTATGAGCATGAGTGAGCAGGAATTGCAGGCGAAGAAACAAAAGGCTGAGGATGAAGCCGTCGCCGCACATCAGGAAATCGTTGAGCTGCATAATCAGATCATTGAGGCGAAGAAGCGCCGGACGGCGGCGTTTCGCAGGGCTAAGGCTTCCGGTGTACCGGCAGGAAACTTAGCTAAGCGGCTAGATATTTCCGGCCCGCTGGTGACCCGCATCCTCGCGGGCGACAGGTAAAAGTAAACAACCTACCGGGGCTGCAACCCCACAGTGCGGAGACTGACCGCCGCACAATTTCAGAAAGAATACACGCATGGCACACACAACCATTCAAGGAAATCTGGGCAAGACCCCAGAACTCAAGCAAACCAGCCAAGGCAAGCCCATGACGCGCCTTAATGTGGCGTGGAGCGAGCGGCAGCGTGACCGTAACGGCGAGTACTTTGACGGCCCTACTGTATGGGTTTCCGTCACCGTCTTTGGCAAGCAGGCTGAGCACGCCTGCAACACATTCGGCAAGGGTATGAGGGTTATCGCCACTGGTGACCTTAAGCCTGAGCTGTGGAACTCCGACCAGGGCGAGCAGACCGTATTCACGATGATGGCTAATCATGTGGGTGCGTCGCTTATTGGTCAGGATGTGGCGATTAGTAAGTCCTCCTCGCAGGGCGGGGGCCAGCAGGGCGGCCAGCAGTATGACCCGTGGGGTTCTCAGCCACGTTCCGAGACTGGCGGCTTTGGCGGCGGGGGACAGGAACCACCGTTCTAAGCGGCGTAAACCTTTTTAGTGGGGGTAGAACACCCGGCGTGTGTCGCTAGGGTGTTCTATTCTCATTCGTGACCCTGTTCGATAATGAGGAGCGAAACGTGGCCCAGATTAACACCCCTACCGGAACCATCACTGTTTCTAATTTTGCGGACGATACGCCCGGCGACGAATACTCCACCGTCACCCTTGATGCTGGTGGCGCGCAGTATGACCTCAGCCGTGAGGAGGCCCGCCAGTTGATTGATGCTTTGCAGTCGAATCTGCTGGCGGTGGGGTAGCGGCAGCCACCCCCAACCTGTTCGACAAAATGCCGTTCCGTACGCTTGCACGGTGCCAATTGGTACACAGGTGCGGACGCATAAAAATAGGCACGGAAACCCCACCCGCACCACTAGGGAGCAACCGTGCCGACCCAAGCCGCCTGCCACAAAACCAGAAACACTGCATTCATCAACCCCACCTCCGCCAGCCCTAACGCTATAGCTGCGGCACTCAAGATGTGTGATCACTGCCCAATCAAAAAGCAATGCGCACAAGACGCCCTCACCGCAGGAAGTAGCCTCAATGACGGAGCGACCGTACCCGCCTCAGACGTAATTCAAGGCGGCGTGGTGTGCTACGGGGACTACGAGACCACCGTTAAGCTCAGCCGGGTTGCGGGCCTCGCAATTGACCTTGGCGAGTCGGAGCGCCGCAGCCAAGCCCCCGATAAGTGCCGTAACTGCGGCAGGCAGATGGTGCAATGGCACCGAGCCATCACCCCAGACGGGTACGTGAAGCACTACGCGAGGGGTTTCTGCACCCGCTGCCGGAGCGCATACACAAGGTGGAAAAAGGAAAATAACATCACCTCAGCCCACCGTGGCTTGCGCAAGCCTATTGACCGGAAGAGGCATAGCGCCCCACCGAAAAAGAACCGCGTGGTCACCGTCCAACCCGCATTGTTTGAGGTGGGGGCATGAACGAGTACCCGCCGATGATTATGCGGTATCCAGAAGATTTAGAGTTCTGGAAGCGAATTAAGCTGCCGTGGACTAAACCACCGTTGTCTATGAATGACGCTGCCCCGGCTTCCCGTGGTGCGGTGTATGGTCGGGCGGCTAAGAAACGTGAGATTCAGGAGTTGCTTCATCTGCTTGGTCGTGGGCTGAGTATGCCGGAGGGTAAGCGTTATCTTTTGGTGCAGATGAATTATCGCGTGCCGGATAAGCGCCGTAGGGATACGGATAATGTGACGGCTTCGAGCAAGCCGTTGATGGATGCGCTTTCTGGCGGGTCTAAGCGTATTCCGGGGTTGGGTTTGGTGGATGATGATACGCCGTATTTTATGGGTAAGCCTGAGCCTATTTTGTGGCCTGCTGTTCGTGGTGAGCGGGGCGCGATGTGGGTTGATTTGTGGGTGGCTGATGGGCCTCCGGTTCCGTATGAAAGCTAACCAACCCAACTAATTTTACAAAAAGTAAACAAGGGTATATACTAATAAACGTAAGCAAGAAAGAGGAGCTGCAACTCCTCCACAGAAAGGAAACACCCCATGTTTAACCACAATGGGCACCACTGGGCACACAACATAACCAACCCCACATCAGCGTTAACACTCATCGACAGCTATAGGGCTGAGCTTGAAACCCTGTGTGGTGAGTCCGCATGACCCCGTTGGAGGCTAGAAAGCATCTCGCCCAGACAGGCGCTGGGGGCCGCGTCTCTCAAGACGTTGCAATCGCCGCACTAGAAGATGTGGCTGGCCTGCGATACGAGTACGCCGCCCAGATATGGCGACCCCTCATTGGAAAGTGGCTATTCCCAGGGCCATTGGGCTTGTGGGAGAAGCCCCACCGTGCCCACTGGTATGCGCTTGCCTCCACGGCTGAGCGCCTGGCCACTGAAAAGTATCCAGGGAAGCGGGTGCGGGTTGTAGCTCGCGTCTATGGCCAGCCCATGCCGGTGGGGGAGCCTGCATGACCGCACGTTGAATCATCCACACACGGGTGGGGCGCGCATACCCACGACTGGCGACCGGCTAATTCTAAGACCCCAACACTAGCTGCAACACCACAAGACAATCACGCGCCTAACCGCCCCCACTAGGGCACCATAATCACCCCGCAAAGAGTGAAACCACATGAGCATCGACGAACTAAAAACCAACATCCGCCAACTCACCGAGGAAGAATTTAACACCCTCATCGGCTGGATCGTATGCAGTGAACGGGAAGCGAGGGAACATGCCAACACGTAGAGTCCCCACGGGCCGCACCTCAATCTTCTGCGAAAGCAACGGCAAAGTACGCGAGGTGAACATCTACCGGCACAAGTGGAGGGCCAAACGCCACCTCAAAACACTACGAGACGCCGGAGTTGACGCTTGGCTCGTACCAGAAATGAACACCATATTTGACGATTGAGACCCTAACCCATGAATAACCCGTACAGCACCACCGTGACGCCCCTGCGAAAGAACTGGTGGAATCATGCTAAGTGCAAGGGGGAGAACCCCGACAATTACGACCTTGCTCGCGCCCGTGTCCCTAATAGGGATTACGCCGCCCGCAAACTGTGTGAGGGGTGCCCGGTAATTGCTGAGTGTGCTGCCGACGTGTTGGAGCACAACAATTACGGCACGGTTCGGGCTGGTATGTGGTTCGATACGTGGGCTGTTCGGCCCGGTCGGATCAACATGAACACGAAGAGTATCGCCCGGGCGGACTGGCAGGAGCTGAGACTACGCCAACTCGCGGCTGGTGTTCCACCGGAAGAAATCGATTCTGAGGAACAGGCCCGCGTCACTGTTTCCATCGCAAGCTAACACAACCGCTAAAGGAGAAGATTCACACTATGATTACCGTCCCTTACATTTTGGAGGACGGGGCCAAGTCCCCGCGCCGCGCTCACGCTGAGGATGCGGGGTTTGACCTTGCCGCGTTGAAGGAGGTGCGCGTTCCTTGCCGGGGCCACGTGATGATGGATACCGGCGTGCGGGTGAATATCCCAGCGGGACATGTGGGCAAGCTGTTTGTGCGTTCTTCGGTCGGTGTGAAGCGGCACGTGTGCTTGTCGAACGGCACGGGGATTATTGACGCGGGGTACACGGGGACGATTAAGGCGAGTTTGCATAATACGGGTGATGGGCCTGTGTGGTTCCGTGAGGGGGAGTTTGTGGTTCAGTTGGTGGTTGAGCCTTTGGCGGGTGCCGAGCTGGTGGGGGTTGATGCTTTTGGTGATGTTGAGCGGGGCGACGCGGGGTTTGGTTCTACAGGTTCGGGCCTGTAATAACCACATGATTTTACAAACTGTAAATAACGGCGTATAGTAATACACGTAAGCAAGAGAGCAAGGGGCTGCAACCCCAAGCAAGAAAGGAAACACAATGAACCACCAGCAGGCATACCGCGAGTTCATTAAGTTCACCCAGGCAGTGAGCATTTACAAGAAGCTGGACAAGCAAGGCCTCGATGATGCCGCTGATAAGCAGCTAAACCTCGTAAATTCCTACCATGCCAAGCTAAACGCTTACGCAACTCAGCTGCGCAATGAATACCCCGTTGTTGCTGAGCAGCTGGAATACACCTTGGAAAACTACGACGGGTTCACCGATACTCGCGATTTCCTCTCGGACATTTCCGGCGAGTACTAACCCCCACAACACACACAAAAGAGCCTGCAAGCTCAAACCCAGAAAGGAAACACCATGACCCAATCAACCCGCCAAGAAATCATTGACGCACACGACGCGCTAGAAACCCTCTACGACCTAGTTGAAGCACTGTCAGTCACTGATTCGGAGACTCATCTGGCGCGGAAACACTGCACATCCGTCCTCGCAGCCCTCCCACCACGTCCACAACCCACAATGGCTGAGGTCGAATGGGACGATGATAAGCACTACCTCGCGGAGGCGGCGAACCCTATCTGGGGAACAGTGGTCATGCTTAATTACGACGCAGACCGTGGAAAAATTCAGTACATCTGCTATGAAAAGCCAGGCAGAACGGGCTTTGAATCTCCTGAAAACCTCACTCCAACTGGCTACCAATGCACACTCACGGAGGTGCAGGATGACTAATCGTGACCGTGCGCTTGCCTCAATGGTGGCGATCACGCCACCAGACAGGTGGGGCGAAAAATGCGTGGCGTGGGTAGAGTCCCGCGACGCGGAGTGTGGGAAAGACGCGAAGCACGGATTTCTGTGCGCCCGGCACACCACAGTTGCGAAACGCCGGTGGGAGAAGCAGCAAGCGAAGCGTCAAGCCCAGAAGCAAAAACGCGCACAACACCGGGCGGAGCACATCACAGAGTGGCGCGCCGAACTAGCCCGAATTGACGCGGAGATCGCCAAGCGCACCCAGCCGTTGACCACTGACCGTGCTTTCTCCGGTGGAGTCGGCGCGGGGCAGCACAGGAAGCATCTTCGCCGCCAGTTCTCCGACGCAAACGTTGAGCGCGTCGGAGCGCTGCTACAGCGACGGCAAACGCTCGAAGCGCTGATAGGAGACCACGATGAGTAAGCAAAGTCGCGCCGCCCTCCTCACCCGTCTAGCTGAGCACCAACCCGAAACCGTATAAGCGCCTGCAAGCGCTCACCAACACAGAGAGGAAACACAGTGAACACCCCAACCATCTACACCGTATCGCCCGGCCTCACCTTTATCCCCACCGGAAAACACCCCACCGGCACACTCACCGGAGACTTCTACCTCAACGGCAACCGCCTCACCCACGGCGCATACCAACCCGACACCAACGAGGTGCACATAGTATGCGGCGAATAGTGTACCCGGCGAAGCAATACGGCCCCGCAGAAATCAACAACCTGCACAAGAAACACCGGGCCTATAACCGCCTCAGCGCAGACCCCGACGTGGCCGAAAAAGTAGACACCAGTATGTGGTTTCACCCCTACCACCTAGACTTCATTGAGCGTCTAGCTGAGCACAGGGGCGTATCCATAAACGCGATGATGGTTGAGCTGCTGACGTGGGGCATGTCTAATAATGTTCCCCCAACGTTGGCCCACGGGTTGGTTATAGGCAACGTGGACGGGTGTGTATGTAGGAGAGTCCGCACCCCGCAAAAAGTGTTGCAGCACCTACGCTGGCTGGCATACGAGCATGACACGACCATGAGTTACATCATGTCCGTGTACGCGGCCTCCTACATGGTGAAGATTCAGGCAGCTAAACAATCAGCCTGACTGCCATAAGAGAACTCATGGAAAGATTAGACACATGAAACCCCGAACCCGCCGTCCTCGTAAAGCCTCCCCTGCGCAACGCGAAGAAGCCCTACGACGCCGCCTAGAAGATCGCAACGCCGAGATGGAGGATCGGTACTACTCGGAGCAGCAAAAGTGGGTACAGCGACTAAATACAGCCACAACACGAGCCGATAAAGACGAAGCCGTGGCGCGCCTCCATGAGCTGAATGAATGGTTTAACCATATCCGCACTCGCCGCTCGCAGGCTGAGCTTGAAGCTAACCTCCGCCGCGCAGCCCGTAATGAGGAAGCCGCAAAGAAGTGGCAGGCGATCCTTGCCCGCGAGAGGAAGCAGTACGAGCGCGAACTACGCGAAATAGCCCGTGAAGAACGTCGCGTGAACCGGGAAGCATCCCAGGTGGCTACCTCAGCTATGAGGAACCCGTATAAGACGTGGAACCGCAGGGATGAGCGGCAGTATCAAACCCACGGTGTGAGAAACCCAAGGGCAAAGCGGGAGCCATTTAAAAAGAACTGACCGCCCGGCGGGGGGGTAGCTTTCTGAGTCATGACCACAAAAAACACAGCCAACATTGGGGAACACCAAACCATCCCACTCCTCAGCCTCAACCATTACTCCAAAAACCCACGCCGGGGCGACGTACAAGCAATTAAAGGCAGCATCGTCGCCAACGGCATCTTCCGGCCCGTAATCGTCAATAAGGGAACCTACACAGAAAAGCCGAACGAGATTCTGGCCGGTAACCACACGGTGAAAGCGATTCGTGAACTTGCTGAGGAAAACCCAGACGATCGCCGCTGGCAGCAGGTGGAAGTATGGATGGTTGACGTTGATGCTGAGCGTGCCGCCCGCATTGTCCTGGCGGATAACCGCACCGCCGACCTTGGCTCGTACGACAACGAGGAACTACTTGGCCTCCTAGACATGATGGACGGAGACCTCGACGGCACAGGATATGACGCCGACGATTTAGAGCTAATCGAGCAATCCTTAGCTGACCTCGAAGCAAGCGAAGATGAACTAAGCAACGGCAGTAGCGGAGATGACTATGAGCCTGTAGCGATTAACCATCTTGCAGACTCTTTTCTTATGCCGCCAATGACTGTTTTGGACACACGTCGGGGTGACTGGAGAGAACGTAAACGCCACTGGCTAGATTTGGGCATTAACAGCGAAGTCGGGCGCGAAGAAAACCTTATTTATTCTTCTGTTTATACCAAGTACGATAATTGGTACACAGTGGCGAACAAAGCACGAGCCAAGAAGCCCGATATAACCAATGAAGAAATTGAGCGAGAGTACCAGGCTGAGCTAAGTCTATATCGAGGTGGTAATGGAACCAGTATTTTCGACCCGGTACTATGTGAACTCCTTTATCTGTGGTTCAGTAACCCAGAAGACAAAATCATTGACCCGTGGGCGGGCGGCAGTGTTCGAGGCATCGTAGCGTCCTATCTAAATAGAAACTACGTGGGCCATGAGCTAAGGCCCGAGCAATGTGAAGCTAACCGTTCTCAATACTCCAAACTCTCCAACTATTTTGACGGAACAGCACAATGGGTAGAGGGAGATTCCAGAGAAACACTACCTGAGCTACAGGCCGACTCTTCTGACATGATCATAGGCTGCCCTCCGTATTTCGACCTCGAAGAATACTCAGATCTAGATGAGGACTTATCCAACATGTCTGATGAAGATTTTTCTGAGGCCATGCGGGACACCCTCGAAAAAGCCGACAGATCCCTTAAAAACAATCGGTTCGCCGCATTCGTTGTTGGTTCCGTGCGTGACAAGAAACGCAATCTTCGAGACATGAAAAGTCTAATGGTTGAGTGTGCGCCGGATAGCTGGAACCTAGCTAACGACGCTGTTCTGGTCAACCAGGTTGGCCCTACCGCCATTCGAGCGCGAGGGTCATTCGAAAAAGGTCGCGCCTTGGGCCGAGTGCACCAAGACATCGTTATATTCGTCAAAGGCAATCGCGCAGAAGCAGCTAAACGCCTAGATCCAATCGATATTCGATCTTTCGAAACAGAGGAAGAAACACAGGATGATTAGCGTCGAAAGCCGAGGGCTATTCGTAAATGACCGGAGGATCATAGCAAGCCCCGGAGAACCTACTGAGGGGTTACGCCTTGCAAACAATGCCGTAAGCATTGAACGCGCTGAGAATGGAGTAACCAGAATCAAGTTAACCCTAGAAACAGACATGGATGTATTACTGGGGTAATGATGTTCTTTTTGAGTTTTGCGCTGCATATACGCGACTTGAACAATGGCTACGCAAGCCTTAACTTAAAGAACACAAGCACAAGGGGCTGCAACCCCTAATGAAAGGAAACAACATGAAGCTGGAAAACGTCCGCAATGCACGCCGCCGCCACATGGCTGGTGTTAAAGCCACCAATCTGCGCGAGTACAACAAGGCACTATATGAAGCCACAATGGTAACCGCCCTAGCAATGGCAGAAAATGACGTACTAGAGGCCCTAAACGACTCCAACACCCTGTTCCCTGGCTCGTGCGCAACATCGGTAGAGCGAGCCGAGCGAAAAGCCCTCCGCGCTGCGCTGTGCGTACTTCAAGAGAACGAACTAAGCGAGGCAGTAACCGCGTAGAAGAAAAGGGGAGTAAAGGTCTACATACCTTTATCTTGCTGACCGCAGCCGCTCATGCCGCACACTACCCGGCATGAGCACAACGCAACCAGCACACAACCACATCACCGGCGAGCTGCAACACCTACCCATCGAGCAGCTCCACAACTACGCCCGCAACCCCCGCAAGGGCAACATTCCCGCAATCAAGAAAAGCCTCCACCAGCACGGCCTATTCAAACCCCTCCTCGTAAACACCGGGGCGCAAACAGGGGAAGAATGGGCCGTCCTCGCGGGTAACCACACCCTCGCCGCGATGCGTGAGCTCAACCAGGAAGCGCAAGACGCGGGAATGCAGCCCCCGCACCTAATGGTGCCGTGCTACATCGTAGACGTAGACGAAGCCCAGGCCGCTGAGATTGTCCTCGTAGACAATAAGACCTCCGATGATGCTACCTACAACAACGAGGCCCTAGCAGACCTCCTCGACTGGCTCCCAGACCTCACCGCCACCGGCTACGAACAAGCCGACCTAGATGCTCTCCTCGACGGGCTGAACACCACTGAGGAACTACCCGACGATGATATGCCAGAAGAAACACCCTACGCGGACTTCATCACCGTCCGGCTGCAACTCCCCCCACACCTCGCGCAGCAATGGCTCGCCCACAGCATGGCATTCGACAGTGCTGAGGAAGCCCTAGAGCACCTACTAGACCACGGCCCCACCACGGAATGAGAAGCCGCGCCGCGTGGTGCGTAGCGGAAGAAACCCGCCCCGGCCAATACATCATCCTATCCGAGCACCAGACGATTAAGCAGGCACGCGGCACGCTACCTCACCACAAGGCAGGCGGGGCCACCAGGCCAATCATCATTAAGCGCACAACCACATGGGAGGAAATACCATGACGCTCACAACCCCAAACCACGCCACCCCACAGGACACCATCGACGCGATTAACTGGAATGCCATTAGCGACCGGGTAGACAAGGACGTGTGGGACAGGCTGGTTAATAATTTCTGGGTTCCAGATCGAGTCCCCGTATCGAACGATATTCCCGCCTGGAAGCTCATGGACGAGGCGGAGCATTGGGTCACCATGCAGGTATTCACCGGCCTAACCATGCTCGATACTATGCAAGGCACTGTGGGCGCACTGAGCCTCATGCCAGACGCAACAACCCCGCATGAGGAAGCCGTGTACACCAACATCGCTTTCATGGAGTCCGTGCACGCTAAGTCCTACTCCAACATCTTCATGACGCTGGCAGACACCCCCACCATCAATAAGGCATTCGAGTGGGGCCGCCAGAATGAGCACCTACAGTACAAGGCACACCGCGTACTTGACTTCTATAAACGCGGCAACGCCAACATGCGCAAGGCCGCCTCCACACTGTTGGAATCCTTTTTGTTCTACAGCGGCTTCTACCTCCCGCTACGCATGGCGGCGCACTCCAAGCTGACTAACACCGCTGACATCATCCGCCTAATCATCCGCGATGAAGCCGTCCACGGCTACTACATCGGCTACAAGTACCAGCAATCCGTAAAGCAACTACCAGAAGAACAGCAAGCGGAACTCCAAGGTGAAGTAGTAGACCTACTCCTAGACCTCATGGAGAACGAGGAACACTACACCCGCGAGCTGTACGACCCGCTGGGCTGGACAGAAGACGTGCTCGCATTCCTGCGCTACAACGCCAACAAAGCAATGAACAACCTAGGGTACGACGGCATCTACCCGTCCGACATGTGCCAATTCAACCCGGCTGTTATGACCTCCCTCAACCCGGGGGCAGATGAGAACCATGATTTCTTCTCCGGCTCCGGCTCCTCCTACGTAATCGGCACCGCTGAGGACACCACCGACGAGGACTGGGCATGGTAACCATCAAGGTAATAAGCGCGGCAACAATCCTCGCCGCAGTCATCATCCTCGCCATCATCATCATGCTCGCCACCCCGTTCGTCATGAACTTCATTGAGGACTACTACGACTGGGCAGACGAGTGGTGTGAGCAGCGGAGGGAGGAACGCCGTGGCCGACGCGATTAACCCCCAGCACTAAAGACAACCGCCTACAAGACCTCCACAAAGCCCACTACTACCTCACACGCTAAATACAATGAGAAGAAAGCAACCAATGATCACACAACTACGCCAATACTGGCCCCACATGCGACTAGAGGACAAGACCGTAATCATCATCTTCGGGGTTTCCTCCCTACTGTCCGTGGCGCTCCTCATAGCTCACCCATCATTCAGGGGACTGGGCAGCACCCTCAGCGTCACCGCTATTTGGCTCCTCACCGTACAGCTGAATATAAGGACTGTTGAGAACCACCTACTCCGCCGCACCATCAAAGCGCTACTTGAGCAAAAAGAAACCCACCCCGAAAACCAGTAGCACCACCACCACCCCTACCGAAAGGAAACAACATGACCATCAACGCCGCCAAAATCACCAATAAGGGACATGTCGCATTTCTCGCAATGAGAGAAAACGAGAAAACAAATGAAGGAGTGCCCGCGCACTACCGCATAGCAGAAGCACTTGAGTCCAATAACCTAATCGCTCCAGACTTGCCACAACCCACTAATACGCTCCCAGATGAATCCCCTGTATGGGAACTAACCACAGACAGGAACCTGAACGTAACGCTTAGTGAGGGAAAAATCTTCCTCGGAGATAAGCAGCTACACCCCCTCGTAGTAAAAGAATTATCACTCAACCTAATGGCAGCGCTATACGCCGCTGCTGATTGTGAGGACGAGGAAGCGTGAGTGACCAGATTAAGCACCAAGACTGCCGCATCACAATCACCCACGGGCTAGACGAACGGGGCGACATGATATTCAACGTCGACCTAGACGGGGATATGCCCTACGTCTACACGCTGGGGCTACTTGAAGCCGCAAAAGACAACCTCAAAGAAATGTTTATGGAGGAATCGTGACCAACATCGTCACCCCAGAAGTCCGCCTACTCGCCTACACCACGATTGATGAGAAAGCAATCAGTGAATACATGGGCATTCAGGACGCGTCTACGGATGCGGAAACCCTGCTGACTATGGCGGGCAGGAATTGCTACCGCAGCTTTCACCGCCCGAATAGTAAGACGTATGACGACGCGGATTACCTGCGCCGCACACTAGGGGAGCAGGGGCACTGGTCGATTGCAGAGCACGCCACCGCCACGCTGTACTTCACTGGCGTTAGCCGTGCTTTCCTCGCAGAACTCACCCGCCACCGGCACCTATCATTCTCGGTCGAATCCCAACGCTTCATCAACGCCAACGACGCAAACATCGTGCTTCCGCCAGCGGTACGTGACCTCGACAAGGAAGATCAAGACTGGTTCCTTTTACTCGCAGAAGAAAGCATCGAAGACTACAAGGCTATTCAGACTGACCTCAACCACCTGCCGAAGAAGCAACGCAATGAAGCCGCACGTGGTCTGCTCCCAAACTGTGTAGAAACCCGCATGGTCGTATCGGGCAACCTACGCGCATGGCACGAGGTAATCCAGCGCCGCACGCAGCCCGACGCGGATGCGGAAATGCAGGAAGTTATGAGACTAGCCGCCAAGCAACTACATGCAGTATCACCCATCATCTTCCCCCGGAGAACAACTAACCCCACCTGACCGCAGCGCCACACCCGCCACAATCACCACCATGACGCTGCAACACAACCAAATAGCCCTCATCGAAGCCCCCTACATGAAAGAAAACCACATACTAGGGGACTGGGCACAACACGCCGACAAGGCAGTGAAACACCTCGCCTCAACCGGCAAACCATTCACCACCGACGACATTCGCCAACGCATACCCGACGGCCTCACCCCCAAGCACAACAACGCTTGGGGAGGTCTCCTCATCACCTGGCGGAAACGAGGAGTGATACAAGCAGTCGGCTACCACCAATCCCGGCACACGCCACGCCACGGTGGACTGCAACGCATCTGGCAAGGAACCAAGTCCAGACGATAGGGCACCTTTCGCTTAGACCACTGCCCTCAGCTATAAAACCCAAAGGAGACAACATGCCACCACGTAGAGGAATGACCCCCAAACGCGCCGAACGAGCCGCCAAAGTAGTCGCCCTCCACGACGGTGGAGCCACGTTTGAAGTCATTGCCAAGCAGCTAGGAATCAGCAGAACCCAAGCACGCCTTGATTATGACAAGGCAATGGACGAGGCGAAGCCCGACGCGGCCCGAACCGTGTTCGCTAAACTTGACCGCCGCTACAATCGTCTCCACGCCGCCTACTGGAAGAAAGCGCTAGACGGTGACATTAAAGCCGCACGGCTGATTATTGATGTGAACACGAAGCTTGCCGCCTTGTGGGGTGTGGAGGGCGCTATCAAGCTCGATGTGGAAGTTACGGGCGGTGAAGAATTTTCCTCCATGATTACCAATATCCGTAACACTATTGCGGCTGAGGCTGAGATCGCGGACGGAGACAATGACCTCGCCTAACTTTCGCCTGAGCCGTAAGCAGATTACGGCGATAGGGAAGTCCACCCACGCGCTGAACGTGTGGTACGGCTCCGTCTCCTCGGGTAAAACGCTGGCGTGGCTGATTATGATGCTTGCTGAGATTAAGCAGGCGGGTCAGCACGGGGCGATTGTCATTGCGGGAAAAACACTGGATACGGTGTACCAGAATATCTTTTACCCGCTCATGACTGAGCCAATCTTCGCAACCGCAGCACCGTACATTCACTACACGCGCCGTAACCCAACCGCCAAGATTTTCGGTCGTGAGGTCATGGTCATTGGTGTGAACGATAAGGGCGCTGAGGGCCGTATCCGTGGTGGTACGTTTCAGCTTCTGTTCTATGACGAGTTGACACTATGCCCTGAGAATGTGTGGGAGATGTTGTGGTCTCGTATGCGCGCCACCGGCAACCCTAACCCCCCAAGGGTGTTTGCGACCACGAACCCGGCCACACCGTCGCATTATCTTAAAGCCCGGTATATTGATAAGGCCGCCGAGACTGACACGTATGCCGTGCTGTTCACGATGGAGGACAACCCGGGCCTGACCCGTGAGTACGTTGAGCGCATGTATGCCTCCTACACTGGGCTGTTCTACCGCCGCATGATTCAGGGCGAGTGGGTGTCTGCTGAGGGTGCGGTGTTTGAAGCGTGGAACCCTGACACGATGGTTACTCCACGGGCTGAGGGTACAGTGTTGGCGGTTGGTATTGACTACGGTACGAACCACCCCACTGCCGGGTATGCCCTTACCGTCACCGATGATGGTTTGCAGCTCTCACATGAGTGGTCACCGCAAACAAATGATATGGGTGGACGGTCGCGCCTCACCGATATGGAGTTGGCGGACAGTTTGGAGGAATGGCTAGGCGGGCTTCCTAACCAACCCAAGGCAATCTACCTTGACCCGGCAGCGGCATCATTCAAAGAGGAACTATATCGTCGCCGTCTCACCGTGGCCGCAGCGAAGAACAAAGTCGTGGACGGTATTCGCACCCTAGACTCCCTATTCACCAACGGGGTGTTAACCGTTGCTGAGGAGTGCCCCCGGCTGATTAATGAGATTCCTGGCTATAGGTGGGATCCGAAAGCAACGGAGCGGGGCAACGATGCCCCTATCAAGGAAGAGGATGACCATGTGGACGCGGCCCGGTATGCCGTATTTTCTTCCCGCCAGTTCTGGATACGGCACGTGGAAGCCATGCGTGACCGCACATCGGCTGGCCCCATAATATGACCCGCAGGCAATAACACCCCACTGCCGTTTGGCTTCACGTGGTTGTGTTGTAGTCAGTAAGTTTCCTATACCACCCGCGCTTTGCTCACCGTTGATTCTCAGCACGTGGGAGCCAATGTGGTGCTACTGGGGGAACAGGCCCGCGCCTATGGGTTGTCACTACAAAGGCGCTCAGGCTTCCCTAGTGGTTGCGCATGATGTTGTGCTGAGTATCCGACTGGGTGGTATTCCGCTTAGCACTGGCGGTTGATGGTTACTGCGGCATCAGTAATAGGGGGGTGTTGTTGTCTGCACCCCACTAGGGGTTATCTTGCGGGCTGATATGGCAGGTGCTGGATAGTAAAAGGGGTTTGCAATCCGTATGGTTGCACCTTTCGGAAGTAGTTAAATAATCACCCTTTAATGCTGTATCGTCGCCGCACGCGGTTCACGACCGGGATAACCCGCGCATCTGACCGCCCCGCCCGTGGGGTGAGACTAGGCGCAAAGTACGAGCGCCACTAAACCACAGGGAGAATCACCACCGTCATGAGTATGCCCGCCCCTAAATCGTCTTGGCCGCCCAAGGAATACGAGGCGGCTTTTGAATCTATCCGCCGTGATGATGCGTTGCTTAACGGCCAGTTGGATGTGATTAACCAACGCCGCGCCCGCCAGTACGGGCCGGAACCTTACCAGCACCGCTCTCAGTACAACGGTGGGATTGTGGGTAAGACCTCCCGCGCTTTCCTTGGCCGACCCCCGGCTGATAGGGCGAAGTCTCACCTGATTACCCACCACCTCCCCGTTGCTGAGGAGCTAACCACCGCCCTCGCCGACTACATGGCGGGCAAGCCACCGCAGGCTGAACTAGCGGCTGAGGATGCGCATAACACTCAGGCGGCCGACGCGCTGAACCGCCTCGTGACTTCCGACGAGTTCGCCGCCCAATGGTGGAACGCCGTGTACAGTGCAGGCTCACTCGGGTGGGTGTTTGGCCGCGTGGTATGGAATCAGAACGTTCAGCCCCACCCGTGGATTGAATGGGTCGATGCCGATAATGGCATGTGCCAGTTTGAGAACGGGCGGCAATCCTCCATCCTATTCTGGGATACGTATGAGGAGGACAAGGGTGATACGGTCTTCCGTCTTTTCCAGGAGCACACCCCGGGTCAGATTGAATACCAGCTTTACAAGGGCACTGCGGATAGTGTTGGCTTTGCTGTGGACTTCGGGCAGCATGAGTGCGCGAAGCATCTTATGGAGATTGACGGCCTGCAAGATGGAACCGTCTTAAAGACGGGTGCGGAAGCCCCAACCGCCCACATGCTGGCGAACTACCACCCCAAGCGCCAGTGGCGACACGATACCCTCCTGCGCTACTACTCCACATCGGACGTGTCTCGCGGTGCCCAGATTTTCGAGGATATCGACCACAACTGGTCTCAGCTCCAACACGAGGTGGAAGCAGCACGTGGCCGCCTATTCGTAGACGAACAACTGTTGGATACGGACGGGCCGGGCCGTGGTGAGTTCTTCGACTTCATGCGTGACGTGTTTAAGACACGCCCATCAATCACGGCGGAAGAGAAGCCCACGTTTGAGCAGGTTCAGTTTGATATGCGCGTGGAGCAGTACCTGACGCTCATTGATTCCGATATTCGTAAGGCCGTGTCGGCGCTTGGCCTATCACCGTTCACGGTTGATATGGATCCGCAGGCGTCGGGTGATATGACGGCTACGGAGACCCGTGCTCGTACTAAGCGCACTCGCGCCACGGCGGCTACCAAGTCTCGTATGGAGCGCGCCCACCTGTCGGCAATCCTCACCGCCTATCTTGAGCTGGATGCCGACCTGAATGGTTACGTGCCACCAACCCAGCCGGTGCTAGTGTCGTTGCCTGACCAGGTTGAGGTCAACGATAATGAGCTAATCAACGCGGCCTCCCAATCGTATGCGGCTGGCATCATGTCTCTAGAAACGGCAGTGCGTAAGCAGCACCCTGAATGGACTCCCGAGCAGGTGGAGGAGGAAGTGCAGAAGATTCGGGAGGACGAGCGGAGCCGTAACGCTTTCGACCCGCTGGCGTTAGCTCCGGGCGATGAGGCTTTTAGCACGGGTGATGATGGTGGCGTCGAACAGTAGTGAGGAGGAAGCCCGCCGCCTCGTGGGTTTGTATGAGGAGACGGAGGTTATTCTGCTGCTTGCGCTGCGTGAGGCGGTAGTGAAAGCGGCGCGTTCTGGTTCTCCTCGTGAGCGGCAACGCCAGTTGAATGTGCTGTTGGATGTGGCGCAGGAACGCCTGAACCGTGTGGGCCGTAGCGTTGACGCACAGACGGCTAGGGTAGCGGCGTTGGAGTATGAGGATGCTGTGCGTGCCGTGTACCGGGAGGTGGGTATCACCCCGCCGAAACAGGTTCCGCTTACTCCCCAGGTTGAGGTGGTTACGGCTCAGCAAACCGCCGAGGCGTTACGGTCTCAACATCTTATGGTGGCGCGTGAAGTTCGTGACGTGTACCAGCGCGTCATTACCAGCACAGTGAACACTGCAATGGGGGAGAAGATGGCGCAGCCCCGTGCCCTCCAAACCGCCCTCAACCGTTTCGCAGACAAGGGCGTAACAGGATTCATCGACCAAGCAGGCCGACGGTGGGGCATTGACGTGTACTCAGACATGGCCGTACGCACGATGCGCAATAACGCTAAGCAGCAAGGCCACCTACATGGGTATGAGGCGACCGGTGTGGAGCTTGTGCGGGCCTCGTGGCACCCCGCCTCAGCACCCCAATGCTTCCCGTACCAGAATCAACTGTTGGCTATCACGGGTGATGCGGGGCCGCGTGTAATGACCGACCCGGCTACCGGCGAGACGATAACCGTTCATGTGAAAGAGCGGCTGGATAAAGCAATCGCTAACGGATACCACCACGTTAACTGTAAGCACAGAGATTCTGCTTACACCCCAGGCGACCCCACACCCACGGCCCCGCAGGTGAGTGAGGAAGAGAACGCCCGCCAGTATGAGGCTAGTCAACGCCAACGCCAGATTGAGCGGAACATCCGCAAGTGGAAGAAACGCCAAGCGGTAGCGCTAGACGATAACGAGGCCGCGTTGGCTAAACGTAAGGTGCGCCAGTGGCAAGCCGAGCAACGCACTCATGTCAACGCTCACTCCTACCTGAGTCGCCTACCACACCGCGAACAAATACGTACCGCTGACCGCACACGACGTTAGGCGATACTCCCAACCGTGGAGCGGACAGGAGCCGTCCACGACGATTCTTTTAACCGTTACGGGAGGACACTAACGTGAGTGAAGTACAAAACACGACCGCCGACCAGCAGAACACCCCACAGGGTGAACAGCAGTCCACTGAGACCCAGGAGGCCCCACAGGAAAACCACACGGAGAACACTGAACAGTCTCACGAGACTGAGCAGGACAACTTCGACGTGGAAAAGGAACTGAAAAAGCTGCGCAAGGAGTCGGCGGCGCGTCGTACCAGCCTACGTGACGAGGAGAAAAAGAACGCTGAGCTAACCAGCAAGTACAACTCCCTGAACTCTAAGTTTGAGGAGATGCGCGGCTTCCTCGCCAAGCTATCCGGCGCTGAAGAGGAAGCAACACCGGAGCAGCTAATCGAAAGCTACAAGGAAAAACTGGAAGCCCAGCAGCAGGAAAACCGCCAGCTGCGTGAAACCACCGCGCTTAATGATGCAGTGGCTAAGGCTAAGGGCGACCCTGCCCTCATCATCCCGTACCTACGAGGTTCCAACGCATTGGCGAACCTCGACCCGTCCGCTGATAATTACGCGGCCCAGGTGGCCGACCTTGTTCAGGAGACGGTGGACGCTAACCCGAAGCTACGCGCCCAGGCGGCACCCGTTTCTTCCGGTAATACGTCCAACCCGACCAACAACAGCGGCCCGCGAAAGTACACCGTAGAAGACCTGAACGACTTGAGCGCTGAGGAAATCTACGAGCTGACTCAGCAGGGCAAGCTGGAACACCTTTACAAGAAGTAGGAGACACTCATGTCTGTTGAATCCTTTATCCCTAAGCTGTGGGCACCAACCCTTGAGGTGCCCTACCAGAAGTCCCTCGTCTACGCACAGCCGGGTATCGCTGACACCCGCTTCCAGCCGATTCTTCAGAACTCCGGCGACACCGTACACATCAACTCCATCGGTGCGGCGAACATCAAGGTTCACGACCGCACCAAGGATCTCGTCTATGACGATGTAGAGACCACCGACGTTAAGCTGGTGATGGACACCGAGCGCTACTACGGCTTCCGCGTCAACGACGTGGACGCTGTTCAGGCCGCTGGTGACTTCCGCTCCGCCGCCACGAACGAGCACGGCTCCGCAATGGCAAACGAGGTGGATACCGACATCGCGGCGAAGCTCAAGGACGGCGCGGGTAAGAAGATTGGCAATACCGCCATCTTTGACGGTGCTGACTTCTACCGCCCGGATACCGACCAGATTACCGCGTGGGATGCGCTGCGCCGCATGGCCCTTGAGCTGGATAAGGTGTCCGCACCTACCGCCCAGCGTTGGGTTGTTGTCGGCCCTAACTTTGGCTCTGCCCTGTTGGCTGACCGTCGTGTTACCCAGGCGCACGCCGCTGGCACTGACATTGTTGCCCGTAACGGTCTGGTGTCTAGCCTGCCGCAGCTCGGCCTGAACATCTACCAGTCCGTGAACGCCCCGGTCACCGCTGGCCGTGAAACCATCATTGCTGGTGTGCCGGGCGCGCTGGCTTTCGCTTCCCAGCTTCGCACTCTTGAGGCACTGCGCGACCCGGATCGCTTTGGCGACTTGGTTCGTGGCCTCATGGTTTCTGGCGCTGCCGTCATTCGACCCAAGGGCATCGTTTCCCTTGAGGCTGACGTTAAGGGCGGCACTTTGGGTGGCGGTTCTACCGCAACCCCAGCTGCCTAGGCCTTGAATCCCACCCTCATGGTGGTTTGGTGACTGTCCAGTAGTACTGAACCACCCCGTGGGTGTTGGGGGAGGTGAGGATAATTTACTGCCCTACACGCCGTTAGGTGGCCCCGCTGAGGGGTGGCGTGTGGTGTGGTGGGTTATTCTCCCTCCCCCTCCTTTTTGTATTTACTGACTATTTTTTAGGAGGGCCTGATGCGGCTTTACATGAACTACATTGACCGAACGGAGCTACTGAATGACGCGCCAGACGGCTTTTACGATGGGGTGGAGGATAATCGCCTTGACCGGATGATTAACTATGCCTCGGCGCTCATGCGGCGTGAAACCCGTGGCGCTTTATACTCCGTTGACGAGGCTGGTATGCCAACCAACGAGCAGATTAGGGATGCGTTTAAGTACGCGACCAGTGCCCAGGTACAGGCGTGGGTGGAGGCGGACATCACCGACCAGTTAGATACGGGTGGTGCCACGTCTGAGGCGTTGGTGGCTTCCTCGTCTAATAATGGTTCGTCGGTGACGATGGACTACTCCGAGTCCACTAAGGCGCGTGAGCACCTGTTGGGTGGTGGTCTTGCGTTGGGGGCGATGCTTCTGCTTGAGGACGCGGGCCTTATGAGTGGCAAGCCTTGGCTGGTGGTGTAACCAATGGGGCGTAACAACAAAATGAGTGACACTCTCCGCGACTTGTGGTTCCGTCACGAGGTGACGTTGCAGGGTGAAGAGATACGCACGATGCGCGGCACCACCTTTAAGCCGGGTGAAACAGTTAAGGCTTCCATCAATATGGAGAACCGCCGCACCCTCAATCAGCACGGGGAGGAGATCGTGGCGGCGGGCACCATCAACTGGGATATTGACGGGCCGCTACCTAAGCCGGGCGATTTACTCACCCTGCCGGATGATTTTGGGGCCAAGACCCAGCGGGAAGTTGTGACCGCCCGCCGTGCCTACACGGGCACTGGACTCACCCCTGACCATGTTGAGGTGACAATCGTATGAGCCTTAAGTGGAATGGCGACGCGATTAAAGCGCAGATTAAGAACGGCGTGAAGTCTGGTGTCACGTCCGCTTCCCAGGTGGTTGAGGCCGCTTCCGTACAACTCACACCGCTGGGCGAAACGGGTAATCTCCGCCAGTCGGCTGAGGTTATCCCCGTGCAGGATTCCGGCAGTGAGGTTGCTGGTGGTGTCCGCTATGACGGGCTTCCGTACATTCGTCGCCAGCATGAGGAGGTTACGTGGAATCACCCGCGTGCGGGCCAGGCTAAGTATCTTGAGACGGCTAAGAATGAGAACGCCGACCGTGTAGCGGACATCATTCGTAACCATGTTAAGGGGGGCTTCTAGATGGCGGAGTTCAGTCAGGATAATGAGCACCGGCCCTCGTACCGCACGGGGTTGGTGTACGAGATTGCGGAGTACCTAGCGGCCTGTGGGGTGTGCGCGCCTCCTGATACTAACCAGCGAGCGGTGGGGGAAACCCCAGCGGTGTTTGCTTACCGTTTGGAGGATGAACCGGATAGGGCACTGGCGGTGTTTAACCTCACGGTTGATGAGGATGTTTCAGACTCAAACCCCGTAGTGCGTTTCAGTCTCATCTTCCGTGGCGCACCCCGCGACCAGTTAACACCATTGGAGGACGCGGCCCGGGCGTACAAGCACCTGCATGACCTCACAGATGTGAAGCTGACCGCAACCAGCGGGTTTCTATCTTGTAGGCGGGTCATAAATGATCCGCCACTACTGGACACCAACGACCGCTGGCACGCCGTAGACACCTACACGGCCACTTTGCTGGCACCACCTACAACAATCTAGGAGCACAGCATGGCTAACACTAAGTTTGCTACTGCACCCAATTCCTGTGAGCTGAATAAGCAGCTCAACCGTAACTGGGCTTTGCAGGTAAAGCCGGTAGGCGCTGACCCGGCTGAATATAAGTTCGTTCGCGGCGTCACCTCTCTATCCCCGAACATTGAGACCTCCACCGTTGATGCGTCTGACATTGACTCCAACGGCTGGACTTCCGAGGAAAAGACCTCCCGCTCTCTCACTGTTTCCGTTGAGGGCCAGTTTGCCCGCAAGGGTGACCTTGACCTACTGACCGAAGACCAGCAGCTGTTGAAGATGACCGGTGAGGAGCTGGGCGCGGACGGCAAGGTTGACTTCCGTGTATGGCGTACCGACATTGACGAGGGCTGGGAGGGCACCGCCACCAACAGCTTCACGTCTGGTTCCGGTGGCGCTAACGACCTCCGTACATTCACCTCCGATCTCAAGTCCTCGTGTGAGCCGACCCGTATTCACTCCGTGAAGAAGGGCGCGGAGCGCAAGGAGTCTGAGCCGGTGGATGTTGAGGAGCTTCTGTCGGTTATTCACCCTAAGGGCGCGGCTAACTTGAAGCCGGAGGGTAACACCGACTCTGAGAATGGTGCAGCTGCCTAGTCTGTAAACCCCATCTAGTTAGCGTCTCGCAAGCCCCTGTGCTTGTGGGGCGCTTTCCTATTTTCACATGACGGGTGACCGCACCACCAAGGCGGGCACACTAACCCCGTCAACAACACACAACCATTCCCCAAGGGAGGAACCCATGACCGATTTCGGCCAGCTGGACGAGCAGCTAGACGCATACGATATTTCTTTCACCTTTAAGGGCGAGGAATACCACATCACCCCAAGTGCTGAGCAGGTACTAGAGTTCCACCGCGACTACTTCAACGCCCGCAAAAAGAACGAGGATAACGGCATGGGTGTGTGGTCTCGTGTCGCCCCGCTGCTCGGCTCCAAGTTCAACACTAAGACCGCGAAGATTACAGGCGGCATCCTCGAAGAAATCATGGAGAATGGTGCCTCGTACTCCCAGATGGAGCGCCTAGTGTCCGCCGTGCATTTCAAGTATGTGCAGGGTGATGATTTGGCTAAGGCCTACTTCACCACCGGCGACTTGGGAAAAGCAGTGGATCATCTCAAGAGTCAGAACAACGGCACCCAAAAAGACTAGACGATCCGGAGGGGTGCTGGCGCGACCAGTGGGATAGGCTCAGGCGCGACCCTGACGGTTGGGCCTACGCCCCAGATAGCGACCTTTGGTACAACCCCTACCCGGGCGCGTACTCCGAGAACGATCCGGGCGGTGGCCCGCCAGACCCCTACATTTTAGAAACCTTTGGCGAGTACGTCCGCGAGTGGTGGGCTGAGCAGGTACAGCCTAAACCAGACGTGGACGAGTCCGCTTTAACGTGGCCGTCGATGTTGTCCCGGTGGGACGATATTGAGACGGATTTCCAGCACTTTTTCGGCATTGATTTTGGTTCAGGCGTTCTATCTAACCGCAAGTGGCGTTGGTTCAGAATACGCCTAGTAAGGCTCCTAAGTGAAGATACTGCGATTGCGCGGGGGCTGGGGCTAAGGAAGCAACCAACGCTGAAAAAGGAGTAACGTATGGCAGCGCTTGACCTAGGTGATCTTGGTTTCACAATCAAGGTTGAAACTCGTGACTTTGACCAGAAGATTAACCAGGTTGAGCAGAAAGCCCGCCAGCTAGACCAGTCCCTAGAAAAGGCTGGCAATAAGCGCGTTAACCCAAAGGTGGAGACCTCCGGCCTGGATAAGGTGGAGCGCTCCGCCCGCAAGGCGGATTCCGCGCTGGATAAGACCAGCGGCAAAAAGGTCGCCCCGCAGGCCGACACCAGTGGCGTGGATAAGGTTGGTACTGCCGCCTCTAAGGCTTCCAGTGACCTTGATAAGGTCAACAGTAAAAAGGTTTCCCCGCAGGCGGATTCCGGCCCGCTGAGTAAGATTTCTACCGCAGCGGCGGACGCTTCCAGCAAAATGGGTGACGTCGCATCGTCGGCCTCTAAGGCCGATGGTGCGTTCTCTACGGCTGCGGGTTCCGTGGCGAAGTTTGTGGGCGCTGCCGCTGGCATCACCTCCCTGAGTGCCGCTATGGGCGGCGTTGTTAAGGCTGGTATGGATTTCCAGTCGCAGATGAACACGCTCTCTGCGGTGTCTGGCGCTACTGGCTCCCAGTTGGAGGCGGTGGGGAACCGTGCTCGCCAGTTGGGTACTGATGCGTCGTTGACGGCCACGTCCGCGACGGATGCGGCTGCGGCCATGACTGAGCTTGCTAAGGGTGGGTTTAGTGTTGACCAGTCCATGACGGCGGCTAAGGGCACGTTGCAGTTGGCTGCGGCTGCTCAGGTGGACGCGGCCACGGCGGCAACGATTCAGTCTCAGGCGTTGCAGGCGTTCACGCTGGATGCGTCTAACGCTTCCCGCGTGTCGGATATTTTGGCGGGTGCAGCTAATGCCTCCTCGGCTGAAATGACTGGCATTTCTCAGGGCTTGCAGCAGGCCGGTACGGTGGCGAATCAATTTGGAATCTCGATTGACGATACCGCCACTTCTCTGGCGATGTTCGCGAACGCGGGTATTCAAGGTTCCGATGCTGGTACGTTGCTCAAGACCGCGCTGCTTTCCCTGACTGACCAGGGCAAGCCCGCCCAGGCGGCGATTGAAGAGCTTGGTCTCACCGTCTATGACGCTAACGGCAAGTTTGTGGGCATGTCCTCTCTCATGGGGCAGCTTAAGGACGCGGCTTCCCGCATGTCCGATGAGCAGTATCAGGCCGCAACCGCAACCCTGTTTGGTTCTGATGCTATGCGTCTTGCTGGTATCGCAGCCCAACAGGGAAGTGAGGGCTTTGACACCCTCAAGGATGCCGTTACTCGACAAGGCCAGGCAGCGGAGGTTGCTGCCGCCCAGACTCAGGGCCTGCCGGGCGTGTGGGAGCGCGTACAGAACACGCTGGAAGATTTAGCCCTCGGCGTGTTCGACCAACTGGACGAGCAGCTTGTCCGGTTGGGTAACGGCGCGGTTGATGCGCTGGATGCAGCCACCCCATCTATCGAGAAGTTTGCTCACATCACCGCTGAGGTGGCAAAGGTGGGCATGACTGGTGTGGGGGCTCTAGCGGATGCGTACATGGACTTGCCGGGGCCAGTGCACGATGCCGCTAAGGCACTTATAGCGCTAAAGGTAGCTCAAGCTGCCCTTAACTCTGAGATGGGGGAAGCTGCTAAAGCTAAAGTTATTTCCTTCAAGGATTCTATTGTGGATTTCGGCTCCACGATGGGAAGCGCGTACACTGCCGCCGCTACTAGCGGTAAGAAGTTCGCTAAGACCACTGGTGTGGTTAAAGCCGGTATGGCAGGAATTAAAACTGCCGCTAGTGGAGTCATGGGTGCTTTGGGTGGCCCGTGGGGTGTGGCTTTCATGGGTGCGGCGGCGACTGTATCTTCCTTGTCTAGCGCGCATGGTAAAGCCAAGACGGTGCAGGAAGCCTACTCCCAGTCCACTCGTGACGCTGCGCAGGCGCAGGAGCAGCTTAATGCCTCGTTGGCGGGCACGTCTGAGAAGCTAAACGATACTCAGCTGAAAATGGCCTCCACGATGGTGGAGAAAGACCTCGGCCAGATGAAGAAAATGGCCGAAGAGTATTCCGGCTTCATTAACACGGTTGAGGCCCCCGACCTGTCGTGGTGGAAGCAAGGCCACTGGTCTAGCGAGTGGCGCGAATACAACAACCAGATTCAGGAATCTAAGGACGCGTACGCGGCGATTGAAAAGGCCGCTGGCGAGTTGAAGATCCCGATGGAGGATCTGAACCGCGTCGTGGCTGAGGGTGGCCCTGAGTACGACAAGCTCATGGCTTCGCTGCGGGGCGGCGGTGAGGCTTCCCAGGCTGCGGCGGAGCAGCTTGGCAAGGCCCGTGACAATATCCAGCAGTCGGTGGATGCGGCACGTGAGCTTGACCCTGCGGCGGCTCAGGCAGCGGCGGGTATTTCTACGCTGGCGGACTCCTCTGCTAGCGCTGACGATAAACTCTCGGCGTTGAAGTCCACGATGCAGGCGATGGGCCTTATGGCCCAGACTGCCGATGAGGCGAACATGGAGGCCGCTGAGTCCATTGAAGAGCTGGGCAATAAAATGCAGGGGCTTGTCAATCAGGAGATTGGCACCGGCTCTGAGCTGTTTGACGGCGACAAGCTGAATTACACCAACGAGAATGCCCGCGCCTTGTCGGACACGCTTAGCGGCATGTCTGACCAGCTTATGAACGTTGCTATCGCTAACGGTGACGTTCAGGGCATCTGGGAAATGATGGGGCCTCAGCTTGAGACTCTGCGCGAGCAGATGGGGCTTGCCGGTTCTGAGTTCGACGAACAGTGGAACCACGTCCTTGAGTCCTACGGTCTCGCGCCGGATGTTATTCACACGCTGGTGGAGCTGGATGGCGCTAGTGAGGCCGTCCAGTCTTTGGGTGACGTGTGGGCTGCGATGTACCCGCTGGAGGAGGGCGCAACGGTCAACATCGACCCGCCCGAGCCTGCTGTACTGGCGGCGATGGATGAACTGGGCATCAAGTACCAGGAAATCAAGAATGATGCCGGTGAAGTCATCCAGTACAAGGTGACGGCCCCTAACGATGAAATCATGGCTGATTTGCAGTCCATCACCACAAAGATGGCTGAAATTGATGATGAGTCCATCACCATTGAAACCATCATGGACACCACGCCCATCGAAATGGGTAAAGCGCAGGCGGATGCCCTGCTGGAGGATTTGGACATTAAGAATCCATCCCCCACGGCTCAGCTAGTCATTGATGATTTGCTGGCGAATGGTGAAATCGCCCGTGGCGATTTGGAGTACCTGAACCAGCAGTCCGCTAACCCTAGCGCTGATTTGAATAAGACCCTGCTCGATGCTGGCGTTAGTGACGCGCACTCCCAGCTGCAGGGCGTGGACGATCACAACACCACCTCGGACATGCGAGGCAATAACAGTGACCTTGTAAGCAAGGCTCATTCTGTAATCAACCTGATTAGCCAGATCCCCACGGTTAAGGTTGTCAGGTTCGTTGGTGAAAAGGTCGGCAGCTGGGTTGGTGGAATGTTCGGCCATGAGCACGGTGGCCGCATTGGCCTACCCGGTTTCGCTGACGGTGGTGAGATTCCGGGCCTTGCCGTTGGAGGGTTCCCCAACGCTGCCCGCAACGTTGGCACCAATGCCGGGTACAAGCTCCCCACCAGCGGCCCCGGCACCGAGCAGGTAGACGGCTTCCTAGGTGTGGACAACATGGGCCAGGCCGTGGCCCGCGTTAACGCTGGCGAGTGGGTAATCAACAACAACTCCTCCGAGGCATACGACCGCACCCTACAGGGAATCAATGCGGGTAACCCCCGCATGATTCTGGCCGGTTTGGCTACTGAACTTCCAGCCTTGGAGGACGGTGGGCGAACCAAGTCCGCTGAGGTCATTGAGCAGCTATCCCCATACAACAACGGCCCTTATGTGATGGGTGGGTTCTCCCCATCGTCGATGGACTGCTCCGGCGCGGTGTCTGCCGCTGTGAACACGTGGCTGGGTCTCGACCCGTTCGATTCCCGCATGTCCACCGTCACCGAGGGGTCTTGGCTTGCAGCTAAGGGCTTTGAGAACGGTCGCGGCAACGGTAATGAACTGGTTGTGGGCTGGTATGACTACGGCGGAGGCGCTAACGGCCACACCGCCATGATGCTGCCGGACGGTACGTACATTGAGTCTGGCGGTAACACTGGCCAGGGATTCACCATTGGCGGTGCTGCTGGCCCGCTGGATGGTCGTGGCTTCACGAACTTCATGTACCTGCCGGGTTCGGATGATGGTGAACTCACGGGTGATGGTGGTGTCACTATCAATGGCAATGGCACTGACCTGAGTATCAGTGATTTTGGTGGCGCTTCCGGTGGCGGTAAGCGGGCTTCCCACAAGTCTGTTTCCGCACCTACCCCGGGCAAGATGTTTGATGCGCCAGGCTTCGCGTCGAATGTACCGAGCACAACGGTTGGCCGTAGTTTGAGCCGTGAACAGCGTGCTCAAGCCTATGCTTACGGCCAGCAGGCCGGTCTAAGCAAGGCACAGATTGACGATGCTATGGCGTTCGCCAACCCGTTCGTGGGCCAGCAGTCTTTCCGTCAGGAGATGGGGGAGCCTGCCGCAAAGCAAGTAATCTCCATCGCTAAGCAGCTGGAAAAGACCATCGGCCAGGGCGGTATCGCCGCTCAGGTTGAGTCCGCTCTGAACGCTAAGACCCCTAACTGGGATGTGTGGCTGCGCGTCAACGATGAAACCTTGGATGCGTTTAACGCCTTGGGTGAGGCTCAGGCCGACCGTAAGAACGCATCGATGGGCATCACCGAGGCGGAGGAGAAACTAGCGGAGCTGCGCAAAAAGTCCTCCAAGTCGGATGAAGAATCCACCGAGAAACTAGCCGAGGCCTACAAGAACCTGGATAAGGCTAAGAGCAAGGAACTCACCAAGTCTTATACGGCTGATAAAAAGGCGGAAGACATTGAGAAAGCGGAGAAGAAGATCCGCGAACTCAAGGAAAAGACTTCCGAGAATGAGGTTAAGGCCGCTCAGCAGATTGCCGAAGCTGAGCAGGATTTGGTGGATGCGCGTGAGGAAGAGAAGCGCGCTATCCGTGAGGTTGAGCAAGCTCAGCTGCAATACAACACGGCGCTGACTATGGCCCCGATTAAGGCCGTGGCTTCTCTCACAGACCACATCGCTGATGGTTTGGGCACTGTGGCGGAGACGCTTGGTGTCATGGCTGAGAACATGGATCACGCCAACAGTGTGGCTGATGCCCGCCAGCAGTCCGAGCTGGAGAATATCAACGCTCAGAAATCTGCTATGAGCGCGGCGGCTAAGCTCCGCGAGTTGGAGCGTGAGGGCGCTAATGAGCGTCATGCTGAGACGCTGAACCAGCAGCAGGCCGAGTTTGATTTGGCTATGGCGCGGCATGATTACAACTCTCAGTATGCCGACCTTGAGATTAACCTTGCCGACCTGCGTACTAAGGGCATTCTGGATGTGTCGCAGCGGGCGTTGGATACTGACCGTTTGGCGATGATTTCCGCTTCGTCTGTGGCGGTGGCTGAGAAGCAGCTGGAGTTGTCTCGTGCTGAGGCGGCGAAGAATGAGTTTAACCGCCGTATGCAGATTGAGGAGGCCACCTACGAGCTGAATTATCAGGAAGAGATGGCCCGCATTCAGCATGAGCGCCTTGAGGTAGCCACCCGCGAAATGGCGAACGCTGCGGCTGAGGCAGCGAACACGTTGGGTGCTTCCGCGTCTGCTTTGGCTCGTGAGCAGCAGGGCAAGCAAAAGCAGGCTAAGGGCGCGGCTGGCATCATTGGTGGTTTGGCCCAGTTGGCTGGTGCCGCTGCTTTGACGGTTGCTACTGGTGGTGCTGCGCTTCCTGCCGCGTTGGCGTTGGGTGTGGCTGGTCTTAAGTCCGCTGTTGAGGGTGGCACGAGTATCGCTGAGGGTAAGGCCCAGGCGGATGCGTATAAGGAGCAGGCCCGTGAGGAGTACAACCAGCTTTCTCGTGACGATAAGCGCCGTGTTGATACCGCCCGCGCTGGCCTCGTGATGGGCACGTTGACTGGTGCGGCTGTGGGCATGGCCGGTGGTACAGGTGAGGACGTGGGCAACATGTTTGATGCCACTTCCGGCGTGTTTAACCTGCCGCTGTATAAGAAGCAGATGGAGCAAAAGTACGGTGCTGAGGCCGCTGAGCTTTTGACCAATAAGGCTAAGGCTGAGCTTGACCGGCAGCAGCGTAAGGCGGAGATTGAAAAGGCCCGCGCTGAGTTTGACTTGCACCAGGAGAATGACCCGCAGGCTGAGGCGCTGGCTGAAATGCAGGACACGTTGCAGCGCCAGTTGGATGAGTTGCAGCAGGAGAATAAGCAGCTCGCCGGTGTGAACGACAAGCTCGACCAGGGCCAGAAGTCGGTGCTCATGTCGATTGGTGGCTCCGGCTGGGGTGCTGACTCGCCGGAGGGCATGATGCTTTCTAAGCGTGAGCAGGGCTTCGGCAACATTAGCCGTGAGGATGTGGGCGAGTGGTCTTCCCTCAACGTGGAGGACGGCTGGTTCACTAACAGCCTCATGCGGCCGGTTGTGGATAGCGTGGCTGATACGGCGGCTGATGCTGCGGCGGCTGGACGTGACATTATCGAGGGCTTGCCTGAGACCGTTGTCGATGGTCTGTACGCCCGCCAGTTAGCCGGTTCTGATGTGGTGCCGGGCGCTTTGGATGCGGCGCGTCGTTCCAGCGTGGCTAATGAGGAGGCCCGTCGCCGGGCGGCGTATCAGGACGCGGCAAGCCGTGTGCTCAGCAGCATGGGCGGCGACACCACCAACATCGACACTCAGTTCACTGGCGCGGTGACGGTCAACGCCCAGTTGGAAGACAAGGTCATGGCTGGTCTATCCAGCATGGTCAAGCAGCGTTAGGAGACGATAATGGGACGTATTTGGGATAGTAAATTCCGCATTACCTTGTGGGGCGTGGACGGGGAGCCGGTGGCGCTTTCCCGCCCTCGTAAGAAGCGTGAGGGTATCTTCCTAGCTGAAGTACCGGATAACCTATCGGGCTTCGGCAAGTCTCATATCTGGGACGAGGCGGCGGGCGTGTGGCGCGGCATGCGGGTGGATACCAATAGTGTGAAGTTGGAGATTAGGGTTAAGGCCTCCGATGTTCGCACTACGGTGGATAGGCTTCTCACATCGTTGGGCGACGGTTCCCAGCCGGTGGGGCTGTCCATCATGTCGGCGGAGTGGGGCTACCGCTGGTTCAAAATGCGCTTGTCTCAGGTATCCGATGTGAAGTGGTTTCAGTCGCCAGGTGGGGCGAAGTTCGCCGCCTTGGCGGTTCAGTTGGAGTTTGCGGATGATGTGTCGCGGCGGTTTACTGAGCGGCTTGAGTTGACCAAGGGGAGTGACTTCGGCACGGTGCAGTTCCGCGTGGATGGTGACCAGCCTGTGTGGCCGAAGTTCACCGTCAAGGGCAAGCATGGTGGCGTTCGTGTACGTCTGACCGCTGAGGACGAGTGGCAAGAATTGCCGTATCGAGCCGAGGGCTGGGCCATTGACTCGCACCCCCAACGCCGCCACGTAACCGACCTGTACGGCAACCCGGATTTCAGCGCCGTGGTTCCATTTTGGCCGATGCCCGTGGAGGTCAAAAAGAATATGGGGGAGGTGCAGGTCGAGGCGACTAGCCCCGGTGATGATTTCAATTTAGTTATCGAGTGGATACCGGAGTTTAGTCGAGCATGGTAGTAAAGCACACCCCCCGCCATGAACAGATTGATGCCCGCGTGTGGGATTCGTTCATGTCGAGGTGGTGGCCGCTCGCCCCATGGCAGGAGCTTAGTTTGCAGGGGCGGGCGGATTGGTCTGTGGATACTGGTTCGCTAACCCTATCTGCTGACCACCCTCAGCTCCCGCGCCTGCGGCAGTGCCGCCACGTTCCCGTGCCAGTGACGTTCACGATTAACGGTGTCCACTGGGATGGGTATGTGGAGTCGGTAGAGACTGGGCAGAATGAAGACGGTACTCAGTACGCGCAGGTGAACTTGTGGTCTGAGCACAAGCACTTTCACCGCATGTTGGCGCGTTCCACGGTGGCTTCTGCGGCGGATTCTTCCGCTGAAACTATCACGTCTCATATTGGCGAGTTGACTCACCGGCTGGTGTCTCGCGGCGCTGTACGCACTGGCCTCCCAACCTATGTTCTGGTGGAGTCCGATGGAGACCCGGTTGAGGTGGAGGTTCGTACCGAGGATTACGTGGCCGATATTTTGGACGAGCCGCTTGCCGGGTCTGATTCTTTCGTGGAGGTGCGTAAACTCCTACCGGGCCAGGAGGTGCCGGGTGTGGGCACGGCGCGGTTCTACACGGGCGTTATGGAGCGCCAGTGGATGCGGTATGAGTTGGGCAAGGGGCGGTGGCCTAACGCTAAGACCAATAACCGTATTGTTGGTGATTCCTTGGCAGTGGAGTCGCCTGCGATGCCTGAGAACTCGTGGAATGGTGACGGTCGTATCCGCTTCGGCAACCTCGCTAGTAAGGACACGGCGGGTATTTGCTGGATTCCTTTTGAGACGGTGGTGGATAGGCCACTGGGCTACTACGAGACGGTTAACCCTGCGGACGTGTTCGTGGTGTCCCGTGGTGAAGTACGTGATTTGGCGGGCGCTCAGGCCCACCGCCCACATTTTGTTACCGAGTGGAAGTCGGGAACGTTTATTGAGGGGCGCGTGGGGAAGCTCAAGGCGTGCGCTGCGGCTGGTCTACTGCGCAAGACTAACAGCGGGAAGCTAACCTACAGTGCGGCCCTCTCATACATTGGTGGGGGTGCTGCCTACGCTTGGAAAGAGGGCGTGGAATGGGTACTCGCCAACCCCACTGACTTCACGGAGGACAATAAGCGGTACGAGGCCGAGGGTAAGAACCAGAAACAAACCCCCGGCACTTTCGTATGGCAGCACCAAGGCCGCGACCGTCGCGGCGTGGTCTTCTCCTCCGCGCCCGGTGGTGGTTTGCGGAAGTGGTCTACCACTGAGACAGGGCCAGATGGGGCAATGCTCATTGGTGGTGGGCAGATGGACGCCCAGACTATCGCCGCGTTGGAATCTGGTGTTCTACAGCCCAAGGGCACTGTGGGCACAGTGGACGCGGATAGTGCCGCCGCCTACCTGCCGGGGTCTGCTGGCTTCCCAAGCGAAGTAGAGAAGCTAGACATTGACGTTCAGCCCCACGCCACGATTGATGGTACTGAGGTCTCGTTCAGCAAGGCCGGTGGCAGGGTTGATATTGCTCAGGCCGGGCCGTTCTTCCTGCGCGAAAAGTACATGAACCTATCCTCCACGGGTGGCACTAATCCAACGGCGGAAATTGCCCGCGAGTGGGCGCGCTCGCAGGGAACCACATCCATGAGCCTAGCGCCCGGCCACCATGAGACGGTCGTGTTTGGTGACGATATTCAGCTTCCAGACGGGCGTGTGGTTCCAGGCTGGAAGCCCGGCGATCGTGTCAGCTTTGTAGACAAGACCACCCGTGTATCCGAAGTGATTATGGGCTACTCGCTTAAATCGTCTGCCAATGACGCGCTGAGCGTGGAGCCTATTTTGGGCCGCGAGGTTAACGGCGTATTAGCTTCGTTGGAGCGGAAGATTAAGGCGCAAGAAAAAGCGGGCCGCAAGGCCCTACTGGCCCCTCCTCGTAAGCTGCCGAAGACGGCGATTGAGCGGGTTGCGGATGACCGCTTTGCCGATGATTCCGCCCAGTGGCGTAAGGACATTGCGGGTGACCTATCTGCCGCGTCTAGGTATTCCGAGGAGTCTCACCGCTATTCGCAGGAGTCGCTGAAGCACACTAAGCAGTCGGCGGCTTATAGCGAGGAGTCGCAGAAGTGGAGCGTGGAGTCTCAAGGGTATTCTGAAGAATCGTTTGGCTATTCTGAGGCTTCTAAGCGTTTTAGTGAGGCGGCTTCGCGTCATTCTGATGAGTCGCACCAGCACGCTTTAGCGTCGGCGGCTTCGTCTCAATCGTCGTTGGAATACTCCAAAAAGGCTTCTGGATTTTCTGATTCAGCGAAAAAGTTTTCAGAATCGTCGTTGGAGTACTCCAAAAAGGCTTCCGGTTTTTCAGATTCAGCGCGGCAATTCTCTGAATCGTCGTTGGAGTACTCCAAAAAGGCTTCTGGATTTACGGATTCAGCGCGGCAATTCTCCAATAGTGCAGACGAGCTTTCTAAGGCCGCTAAGGGGTATTCTGATGCGGCTTCACTATCGGCTGAGGATGCGGAAAAGTATCGCGGCTTGGCTGAGGAGGCTCGGCGTAAGGCTGAGAATGCGCGTGCGGATGCGGAGGATGCGCGTGGTGAGGCCGAGTCGGCGCGTGCCGGTGCTGAGGCGGAGCGCTCTAAAGCTGAACTAGCCCGTAAGGATGCTGAAACGTCACGTGCCGGTGCGGAATCTGAGCGGTCTAAAGCTGAGCAAGCCCGAAAGGATGCCGAAAATCATCGTGCAGGGGCGGAGTCTGAGCGCTCTAAGGCTGAGCTTGCGCGTGATGCTGCCGAGGGGGCAAGGGCGAGCGCTGAGACGGAGCGTTCAAAGGCCGAGTCGGCGCGTGAGCAAGCTGAGCGTGCTCGTTCTACTGCCGAGTCGTGGCGTAATAAGGCCGAGCAGGAGCGCACTAAGGCTGAGGTTGCTCGCGGTACTGCCGAGTCGGCGCGTGATAACGCCGAGCAGGAGCGTAAGAAAGCTGAGGCTGCGCGAGATAAAGCTGTTACGGCATTTCAGAATGCTCAGCGTATTCGTGATGATAAGCAGGATATGTCGTTGAAGATTGCAAGGCATACAGCGGATTTTGCTAATGGCATGCGAACTGTGACGGTTTCCACTCGCGGTAAGAAAGTTATCGACAACGACTATATTTATGGGTATATCAGCTCAGAAAGCTGGGGCCTTGGCGGCACCCACGACTCCAATTTTAACTTCTCAGCTAAAGGTAAGTGGGCTGGAAACCTATCTATTCTAATCGTCAACGATAAGGGGTATATTGATGGTTATTCGTATGGCATTGGGCCAAAAACTCGCGGGACTATGTTTCAAACTAAAGCGCCGGTAGATATTGACCACGTGCAGATTTCCATTCAGCCGTACTACCCGAGCGAACGCCACTTTCTTATCTTTGCCTCCCCCTACGATGATTCTAGGAGTCAGGGCGTATTTCAGCGGCCTTTCTTGGATTACGACAATATCATCGAGGGAACCCCGATTGATTTTGTAACTGATTCAAGCATTAGCGGCGGCGGCTTTATCCGGTTCCCGTATTTTGATGTTAGGTGTAGTCGCCCTGTTTGGATTCCAAGCTCTACCGAGGGGGAGTGGAAAGTGGTTAATAAAGGGGCCACGATTCCTGCTAATACGCTCATGATTCCGCGTATCAAAGAGTCTACTGAGATGTTTGAGTTTTACGTACCAGCGCTCTCATCTTATAACTACGGATAGTGGCACTAGGCCCCTCTAACCGCAGGACTGAATAGGCGATAATCCTCCCCATAGACCATCACACAATGGGGAGGAGCGCGTATGGCTGAGCGTGATTTCAGCGCTAAACTCGCCGGAAAATTCGTAGACGATGATGACCTAATCCGCACAGGTAGGGCATGGGTGGAGATCGACGGGTTCGATTTCCTGCATATCCCGGTGCCTACCGGGTTTGATAAAACGATGAACGTTTTTGAGGCTCAGGCTGAGCAGGTAGCTAAGGATGCGGCGGCTTCTGGTAAGTACGCTTCTGCTGCTAAATCCTCGGCTTCTGCTGCTGCGGCTAGTGCTGGTAAGGCGGCTGAGTCTGAGGGGCGTGTTTCTAGTGACGCGCAAAAAGCACAGGACGGTGCCCAGCGTGCGGAAACAGCGGCGGGGAATGCTAAACAGTCGGAGTCTAGCGCGGCATCGTCGGCATCATCTGCTCGTAGTGCATCTTCCGCGACGGAGAGTACCGCTAAGCAGGCGCGAGACTTCCTCTACCGGGCCGAGTCGGCTAAGGACAGTGCCGCATCGTCAGAATCTGCGGCCAAGGGTCATGCTGACCGCGCCGCCAACATCGCTTCGAGTACGTCGTGGTCTGGTGACCGGCTCACCGTCAACGGCAAAACCTCCCCGTCGTTGACCGGCCCCAAAGGAGAAATGGGCCAGCGCGGAATTCAGGGCGTCCCAGGCCCGCAAGGAATCCAAGGCGAGCGGGGCGAGACAGGCCCTCCAGGCGACGTATCCAAAGCCCAACTAGATGCGGCTGTTGCGGCGGAGAAAGCCCGCACCGTCGGCATGGTGTGGATGGTGGAGACCGAGAGCCAGGCCCAATCCAAAGAAACCAGCTGCCAAAAAGGTGACTTCATCCAAGTCGCCGCAACCGGAAATATCTACCAGGTGGTGTAAATGCTCAAGAAAATCAGAACGCCTATCCGCTTCCAGCATCACACCGAAGATCCCCACTATCCGGTGTACTTCCAATTCAGTGACTCGAATGGCGCAAACCCACGCCAGATTTACCTAGACCCAGGCCGTTACTTCTTCCTCATCTCAGGCGATGTAGACGACTTCTATATCGAGACCTCTAACAATGAGGGCGGCTGGGAAGGGACAGATATTTCCGCCAACCCAACGGTGCTCACGGTGAAGTTCAATGGGCCGGGTCTAGGAAAAATGATGGCCCGGAAATCATCCAGCGATAAAGGAGACGCGCATATGGTTATTATTGCCCCCCCAATTAGCCGACTGCTTAAGGCGGCGGCGGCATGGCGCTAAGACTAATCGGCTCTCGCGATTCCGCCGCGTTTACCCTGTCGAACAATGGGGATGCGTGGTCTGGGGTATCCGACTCCCGCGTCCCATGGGCGGAGATGACGGGTACGAATATTCGCCTCGACCCGGGCAGGTACCGCATCGACACCATAGGCGCGAGGTACGTCACGGCGTATTCCGTGTCCCCGTGGTCTGCGACGGGCGACCTCGCCACACCCACCGCCTACCTGGAAACTCACGAATCCGGCTCGCGCCTGTACTTCAGGGGCGGCGGCACCGTATTCATCACACGCCTCGCATAAAGGAGAAATCAAATGACCGTAACTGAACTACAAGACCAGATTAAGCAACTGAACGATACGGAATTTCAGCAGCTTTTGGCGTGGGTGGTTACCGAAGAAAAAGACCGCCGCGCCGCACAACCCGCCGTAGAAAAAGCACAGGCCGATATTGTCACCGAGCTACAAGACGCAGGCAAGCTAGAAAAGCCGGAAGCCGTGACCGAAGAGCAGGCTAAGGAAGATGTGGCCAAGGTGCCGGAGTGGCAAGACCCAGGCACCGACCACTCGAAGATGTACCACTACGGTGACGTAGTGCGATTTGAGGGGAAGCTCGTACGCTCCACCCACCAAGGCCTTAACCACTGGACTCCGGGCACTTTGTCGTTTGATGGGCGTATCTGGGAGGTCATCGACACCCCAGAAACCGAACCGGAGACTTCGGAGACTGGGAAGACTTCGGAGCAGCCCACCGCGCCAGAGTGGAAGCCGAACATCGCTGTTAAACCCGGAGAGCGCTACACGTTCCAGGGTGACATTTACGAGGTAATACAGGCCCACACCAGTGCTGCACACTGGCCCCCGAACGCTGTTCCCGCTCTCTATAAAAAGGTCTAAAACCCCAGCTCATATGGTAAAATAGAGAAACAAGAACGGCCCTTGAAAGTGCGCCAACACTCACAAGGGCCTAACCACACACCTAGACGAGTAGGAGGTGGCTAGGGTGAAGTCTACCCAAGCCGAAGAATGGCAACCAATCCCCGGGTGGGAGGGATACTACGAGGTATCAGACCATGGGCGAGTACGGAGCCTAGATCGTATGGTTCCCGGCAAAGACGGTAGGTGGACTTTCCATCACGGTAAAGAATTGCGCCCGTGGGTACAGAATAGTGGTCACCTTAAAGTTGGGCTTGGCAATAATCGGCGCGAGTATATTCACCGATTAGTTCTGTTGGCCTTTGTCGGGCCATGCCCATCGGGTATGGAAGCCTGTCATGGGAACGATGATCCATCTGACAATAGGATTGATAATCTTCGCTGGGATACGCGGCACGAGAATGGCCTTGACCGTCGCAGGAATGGAATCGATACCATTGCCAACAAAACGCACTGCAAGCATGGGCATGAGTTCACGCCTCAAAACACTCACATAAGACCGGACGGTGGTCGTGTATGTAAAGCGTGCAGGCTTCGACGAAAACGCGAGGAAAACGCTAGAAAACGCAGACGCCCATAACTATTCAGATAACCCCCTGACCGCGCAGGTCTGGGGGTTATTTTATGCGCGAAAGGAGGGTCACTATGGTAACAATGCCGGTTGATAAAGGGTTCGTAGTTACTAGTCCGATGGGCCCGAGATGGGGGCAATATCACTTTGGCGTCGATTACGGCGTTGCGGGCGGCTCAGGCGACAAGCCAATCTACGCGATTAAGGATGGCACGGTTATTCAGGCTGGGGCCGCGTCCGGGTTCGGGCAGTGGATTCGTATTGACCACCCCGCCAGCGTGGGTGGTAATGAATCCGTGTACGGGCACATCATCCCGGAAGTCCGTGAGGGCCAGCAGGTGCGCGAGGGGCAGCGTATCGGGCGGATTAATCCTAGCTCGGCCACTAACGGCGGTGTGGCCCCACACTTGCATATTGAGGTGTACAAGTACTCGTGGGTTGGGCCGGGCCAGCGGGTAGTGGGCCAGACGATTCTTGACCCTCAGCAGGTTCTACGTGGTGCGAAGTGGCCGGGCGAGTCTACCGCCCGCCCCGCTTCCCCACGGGGCGGCACCCTTTTTGGTGTTGATGTTTCTGAGCACCAAGACGGAATGAGCCTCAAGCAGGCGGCGCGTGAGGGGATTGACTTCGCCATTATCCGCACGACGGACGGCACGTATAAAGACCGGTGTTACCGCTCTCATCTTGAGGATGCGGAGGCGGCTGGTCTTGTCACTGCCGCGTATCACTACCTGCGTAACCCGTCGGAGGGCACCAGCGTGGCGCAGCAGGTTCAGGCTTCGTTGGAAGTCATGGGTGATAAAAAGCGCCCGATGTGGATTGACGTAGAAACCACTGCCGGTTTGCATGTTGACCATATCCGCCAGTGCAAGCGTGAGTTTGAGAAGCACGGCGTGCGCGTTATCGGCGCGTATTCTTACGTCCCGTATTGGGAGGGGAGTATCAGCCCACACGAGCCGGACTCGCACGAGTTTGGGGCCTTTTGGGTCGCCGCTTACGGGCAGAATCACCACGGCCGCCCACGCGATATTTACCCCGGCAACCGTCACCAACAGTGGGATTATCCGCTGGGCAATCAGAAGCCCGCCTTGTGGCAGTACGGCTCCAATGCTCAGGTGGCGGGGTACAGCGTGGACATTAACGCCTTTAGGGGCAGCAAGGCGCAGCTACAAGCGTTATTCACCGGAAAACCGGCACCAGAAGAGGAACCATCGGAGGAAGAAATGAGCAATCTGTATAAGCAAATTACGACGTTTATCAGCGGGTATTTAGGGCCGCAAATTAGTGCCCTACAGGACGTCTGGACGCAGCTACGCGGCCCGGGCGGCAAGGGTTGGCCCCAATTGGGAGTTAATGACAAAGGTCAGAATCTCACCCTCGTGGACGCGGTGGCCGCAACACGCCAAGACCTCGCCCGTATCGAAAAGAAACTGGAGGAACGATAATGGCACGTCACTATAATCAGGCGGCAATTGCTGGTATTTCGGAGCACGTGGCTGAGGCCGTGGCGGTGGAGCTACAGGAACAGCCGTGGTGGCTTCGCCGCAAGGGCACCATCATGTTGGTATTGCAGGGCGCAATGTGGGTTGCGGGTGCGATTCCCGTGCTCCTAGCTGATGCTCCAGAGTGGTTTATTCTCGCCGCCGGTGGCGTTGGATTATTCCTCACCACCCTCACCAACGCGCTTACTAAGGACGGTGTCACCCCAAGCATGGCGCCACGCCTAGCAGACCAGGCGGAGCGCCGCGAAGCAGCAGAAGCTCCCAACACCCTGCCGGTCTACACAGGCCCCACCACAGCGGGGGAGTAGTCGTGAGATGGGAAAGATTTAAGCGCCGCGTCGCCAGGTGGCTCGTCTCAGACGCTGCCGGGCTGATGATTCTGGGCAGCATCTCCATAGCTC